>Ga0105245_10002378_pt1 | contig 17012 bp, 19 predicted proteins | sample KBSM54metaG_FD_81523 | JGI IMG/M metagenome (GOLD analysis project Ga0105245, IMG submission 81523) | Miscanthus rhizosphere microbial communities from Kellogg Biological Station, Michigan, USA - KBS M5-4 metaG | ecosystem: Host-associated > Plants > Roots > Rhizosphere > Soil | place...
TCGTCGTCAACGCCGAGAAGGTGCGCGTGACCGGAAACAAGCTCGACCAGAAGATCTACTACCGGCACAGCGGCTATCCGGGCGGACTGCGTGAGCGGACGCTGGCCGAGCAGCTGGCCCGCCGGCCAGAAGAGGTCATCCGCAGGGCCGTCAAGGGCATGCTGCCGAAGAACAAGCTGGCCGCTGCGCAGCTGCGCAAGCTGAAGGTTTACGCCGGCCCGGAGCATCCCCACGCCGCCCAGAATCCCGCACCGTTGAAGGAGAGCTCGTAGTGGCCACAACCGCAGTCGTATACCGCGCCACCGGCAAGCGGAAGACCTCGGTCGCCCGCGTGGTGCTGGTGCCGGGTTCCGGTCAGGTCGTTGTCAACGGCAAGGCCCTGGCCGAGTACTTCCCGCGGCCGACGCTGCAGTCGGTGGCCATGGCCCCGTTGCGGGTGAGCGGCACCGAGGCCAGCTTCGACGTGCGCGCTCGGATCGTGGGCGGCGGCATCGCCGGCCAGGCCGGAGCGCTCCGCCACGGGATCTCGCGTGCGCTGATCGAGGCCGACGAGGCGCTGCGTCCAGAGCTGAAGAAGTCGGGCTTCCTGACGCGGGACGCGCGCCAGGTCGAGCGCAAGAAGGCGGGCCTGAAGAAGGCGCGCAAGCGGCCACAGTTCTCGAAGCGCTAGCCGACGCCGGGTTTGGCGCACGTGCGCAAGTTGTTCGGCACGGACGGTGTCCGCGGCCAGGCGGGCGTCGACCTGACCGAGGCGCTGGCGCGTGACCTGGGTGCCGCTGCGGGGAGGTTTGCGGGATCGGGTCGCTCGATCCTGATCGGGCGCGACACCCGCGAGTCGGGTGTGGCGCTGGAAGCGGCGCTGATCGAGGGCGTCGTGGCAGCGGGGGCGGTCGCCGTCAGCGCGGGCGTGATCCCGACTCCGGGCGTGGCCGTGCTGGCGCGCGAGACCGGCGCCGCGCTGGGATGCGTGATCTCGGCGTCGCACAACCCGTTCCAGGACAACGGCATCAAGTTCCTGGGCGGTGACGGCCGCAAGCTCGCCGATCAGGACGAGGCCGAGATCGAGCGGCTGATGAACGACGAGGCGGGCGAGGGCCGGGGCCATGCGGAGCAGCTGGCGGACGCGGGCGGCCGCTACATCGCCTGGCTGGCGGCGACCTACGGCGACGGCGTGCAGCCCGGGTTCTCGATCGGCATCGACTGCGCCAACGGCGCCGCCTGGAGCTGTGGGCCGGCGCTTTTCGAGCTGCTGGGCGAGCGCGTCGACCGGATCGGCTGCGAGCCCGACGGCCGCAACATCAACGCCGGCGTCGGCTCGACGCACCTCGATGCGATCGCGGCGCTGGTGGCCGACCACGGCCTCGACCTGGGGATCGCGTTTGACGGTGACGCCGACCGCTGCCTGGTCGTGGACGGTCGCGGCCGGCCGGTGAACGGAGATGTGATCCTGGCGGTGCTGGCGATCGACCTGCACCGCCGCGGTCTGCTGGCCGTCGACACCGTGGTGGTGACCTCGATGACCAACCTCGGGTTCCACCGGCTGATGCGCGACAATGACATCGCCGTCGAGGTGACCGACGTGGGAGACCGCTACGTACTGGCGCGGATGCTGCAGACCGGAGCGACGCTCGGCGGCGAGCAGTCGGGGCACGTCGTCGACCTGGCGCACCATACGACCGGCGACGGGTTGGCGACGGCGCTGATGCTGCTGGCGTCGCTGCACCGGCTGGAGCTGAGCGCCGCACAGGCCAACGACATGCTGCGGCCGTTCCCGCAACGGCTCGTGGCCGTGCCGGCCGATCGATCCCTGCTACCGTCCGCGAACCGCATCTGGGAGGAGGTGGACGCTCTGAGCGAGAAACTTGGCAACGACGGTCGGATCGTCCTCCGCGCGTCCGGTACGGAGCCGCTGGTGCGGGTCATGGTGGAAGCCGAGGACGAGGCCGAATGCGAGCGCATCTCCGGATATCTCGCGGGCCTCGTCGAAACCGAGATCGGAGCGTAACCTCTCCGTATGTGTGGAATCGTCGGATACGTCGGTGACCGGGAGTGCAAGGAGTTGTTGCTGACCGGTCTTGAGCGGCTCGAGTACCGCGGGTACGACTCGGCCGGCATCGCCCTGGTCAACGGCAGCATCGATGTCACGCGCCGGGTGGGGCGGGTGCAGATGCTGCGCGACGCGGTCGGCAACGGCAGCCACCCGGCGACGCTGGGGCTGGCGCACACGCGCTGGGCGACGCACGGCGGGGTGACCGAGTCGAATGCCCACCCGATCGAGGCCTGCGAGGGCTCGGGCGTGACCGCTGTGCACAACGGCATCATCGAGAACTACGTCCAGCTGCGAACGCGGTTGCTGGAGCAGGGCCACGAGTTCCACACGGACACCGACAGCGAGGTGATCAGCCACCTGGTCGAGGAGCACTACGACGGTGACCTGGTCGAGGCGGTGCGGCTGGCGTACAACCAGCTGCACGGGCACTTCGCGTTCGCGGTCGTACACCGCGACCACCCCAACGAGATCCTGGCGGCCCGCCGGCAGTGCCCGCTGGTGGTGGGTGTGGGTGACGGGGAGACGTTCATGGCGTCGGCGATCCCGGCCTTCATGAGCGAGACGCGCCGCGTGCAGTACGTGCTGGACGACGAGATCGTGGTGGCGACGCCCGAGGGCGCGACCTTCCTGACGGGCGAGGGCGCCGTGATCGAGCGGCCGATCGAGCACGTGGACTGGGACGAGTCGGCCGCCGAGAAGCAGGGTTACGAGACGTTCATGCTGAAGGAGATCCACGAGCAGCCGGACGCGATCGCCGAGACGATCGGCGAGCGGCTCTACCACGGCGAGCTGCAGCTGGACGGTCTCAACCTGGACGAGCAGCAGATCCGGGAGCTGTCACGGGTGGTGATCCTGGCCTGCGGGACGGCGTACCACGCCGGGCTGATCGGTCGCTACCTGCTCGAGGAGTGGGCGCGCATCCCGAGCGAGTCGGACATCGCAAGCGAGTGGCGATACCGGCGGCCGGTGATCGACGAGCGAACGCTGGTGATCGCGGTGTCGCAGTCCGGTGAGACGATCGACACGATCGCCGCCATGAAGGAAGCTCGCGCGCACGGCGCGCACGTGCTCGCGATCACGAACGTGATGGGCAGCCAGGCAACCCGCGACTGCGATTCGGTGCTGTACACGCGGGCCGGGCTCGAGGTCGGGGTGGCGGCGTCGAAGACGTTCACCAGCCAGGTGGTGCTGATGTACCTGCTGGCGCTGAAGCTGGGGATCGTGCGTAGCACGATCGACGCGACACGGGCGGAGACGCTGCTGGCGCAGGTGCGTGCGTTGCCGGAGTTGGCGCAGCAGACGCTGGATCGGGGCGATCTGGTGGAGCCGATCGCGGACAGGTTCTGGGAGAGCCAGTTCTTCCTCTACCTGGGGCGCTACATCGGACTGCCGATCGCGCTCGAGGGCGCGCTCAAGCTGAAGGAGATCTCCTACATCCCCACGGACGCGTACGCGGCCGGCGAGATGAAGCACGGGCCGATCGCGCTGCTGGACGACTCGACGCCGGTGGTGGTGATCGCGACCGACAACCACGTGTACGACAAGGTGCTGTCGAACATCCAGGAAGTGCGCGCCCGCGGCGCGCACGTGATCGCCGTCGCCACCGAGGGCAACACGCGCATCGAGGAGCTGGCCGAGCACGTGCTGTACCTGCCGCGGACGGAGCCGGAACTGCAGGCGGCGCTGGCAATCCTGCCGCTGCAGCAGCTGGCCTACGCGATCGCCAAGCGGCGCGGGCTCGACATCGACAAGCCGCGCAACCTGGCGAAGACCGTCACCGTCGAGTAGCCGCCTGCTACGCGGTGCGGTGGCGCCGCCACCGCGCAAGCCGGATCTGGTGACAGACGCCGAAGCACAGCAGGAACGCGAGGATCGCGGTGACCGCGCCCCCGACGTTGACCGCTATCGCTCCGGCCTCGACGATGATCGCCAGCGGGAGGGCCGCCACTGCGGAAAGGCGTTTCGCGGGCTGTTGCGTGGTCATTTCTGACTCCTGTTCGAGGGAAGGTTCCTGCAATCGACGGTACCGACGCGCCGTTGCCGCGTCATCGGCAGGCCGGCGGAACCGGTCCCCGCCGTCCGGCGGATCTAAGGTTCCGCCTGCAGGCGGATGCAAGTGCGTCGCGGCGCTTGTACGCTGGGGCGATGGAGCAGTCGATCCGCGACACGCTGGGCTCTGCCCGCGTCCGACGCGGTGCGGACATCGGGCTGGCGGTCGGGCTGGCCCTACTCGCCCTGGTCGACCTGGCACTCTCGTCGGACGCCACCTCCTGGGGCGGCCGCGGCCCGCTGCAGGTGTGCCTCGCGCTGGGTTGCACGCTGCCGCTGGCGTGGCGGGTGCGCTACCCGATCGCGACGGTGGTGGTGATCACGGCTGCAGGCGGCCTGCTTGTGGCCGTGGCGGCGCCGCACCAGGCGCCCTTCGAGGTGTTCATCGGATCGGTGCTGGCGTCCTACTCGATCAGCGCGCATACCGCCGGCGGGCGTAGGTGGCTGGGCCTCGGGCTGATGTTCGGAGTCGGGCTCCCGTTCATGGTCGCCGCCGACAGCAACGGCATGGCGAGCGGCAACGCGCTGGCGCCGATCGCGTGGCTGACCGGAGCCTGGGCCGTGGGTGCGATCATCCGCGGCCGCCGCTTGCGCACGGCCGAGCTGGAGCTGCTGACCGCGGAGCTCGCCCAGCAGCGTGACCTGCAGGCGCAGGCCGCGGTCGCGGTGGAACGCGGGCGGATCGCACGCGAGCTGCACGATGTCGTGGCCCACAACGTATCGATGATGGTGGTTCAGGCCGGCGCGGCCGACCGCGTGCTCGAGGGTGACCAGCCCGACGTGCGGCGTGCGCTGGCCGCCATCGCGGGCACCGGCCGCGAGACCGTCGACGAGATGCGGTTGCTGCTCGGCGTTGTCCGCAGCGACGAGGGAGACGGTCTCTCGCCGCAGCCCGGGCTGGCAGATCTCGACCAGCTGGTGAGCAACGTGCGCAGCGCCGGCCTGCACGTCGATCTCCGGGTGGAGGGCGAGCGGTCGCCGCTCTCGCCGGGCGTCGACCTGTCCGCGTACCGGATCGTCCAGGAGGCGCTGACCAACGTGCTCAAACACACCGAGACGGCGAGGGTGGAAGTGACCGTGCACTACGCGAATGATGCGGTGCAGGTCGAGGTCTGCGATGACGGGCGTCCACGTGAGCCCACCGCCGGCGGCGGCAACGGTCTGATCGGCATGCGCGAGCGGGTCGCGATGCTGGGCGGCGAGTTCCGGGCCGGGGCGCGCCGGGACGGCGGGTTCGCCGTGTTCGCCCGCCTCCCGATCGCCGGCCCCGCCGCGTGATCGACCTGCTCCTGGCCGACGACCAGGCGCTGGTCCGTGGAGGGTTCCGGCTGATCCTGAACACCGAGGCCGATCTGCGGGTCGTCGCCGAGGCGGAGGACGGGGATCAGGCGGTGGCCGAGGCGATTCGCACCCGCCCGGACGTCGTTTTGATGGACATCCGCATGCCGCGCCTGGACGGGATCTCCGCCACCCGCGCGATCCTCGAGGCGCTGCCCGGCGTGCGGGTGCTGATGCTGACCACGTTCGATCTCGACGAGTACGTGATCGATGCCTTCCGTGCCGGCGCGTCGGGCTTTCTGCTGAAGACGGTTCCGCCCGCACAGCTGGTCGCTGCCGTGCACACGGTCTACGAGAGCGATGCGCTGCTTGCCCCCGCCAGCACCCGCCGGCTGATCGAGCAGCATTCGCCGACGCCGGTCGAGGCACCCCAGCTCGACGAGCTCACCGCGCGCGAGCGAGAGGTGCTGCGCCTGCTCGCCCGCGGCCTGACCAACGCGGAGATTGCAAAGACGCTCGTGGTCGAGCCGTCGACGGTCAAGTCGCATGTCGCGCGCGTGCTGGCCAAACTGGGCCTGCGCGACCGCGTGCAGGCGGTCGTGTATGCGTACGACCACGGCGTGGTGCGCCCGGGCGAGTGAGGCCAGATGATCACGATCGCCACACTCGCCGATCATCCTGAGCTGGTGCCGGACGTGGTCGAGATCGCGTGGCGGGAGTGGGGCGGGCTACAGCCCGGCGAGCACGAGCGTGAGCGCTGGCTGCGCGAGGCCGAGCGCGACAGCCGGCTGCACTCGCCCACCTCGGCCGCGTTCGTGGCACTGGACGGCGACCGCGCCGTCGGCGTCGTGCAGCTGCACGAGTTCGAGCTCGACGACATGCGCGACCGCTCGCCGTGGGTGTGCGGGATGGTGGTGCTGCCCGAGTACCGCGGCGCCGGGGTCGGCAACCGGCTGCTGGCGGCGCTCGAGCAGTTCGCGGCCGGGCATCAGGTGCCGCGGCTGTGGGTGTTCACCGAGCACGCGGCCGGGTTCTACGAACGCTGCGGCTGGCAGCGGCACGGCGTCGCTGTCCAGGACGACGGGCCGGGTATCGTGCTCACACGGGTGCTGTCCTAGAGGCGGCGCGCGCGTTGATCGCCCCCGTCGCGACGGCGACCGCGAACAGCACCACCGCCAGGGTGGGCCGACCCGCCGACCACAGCGCGGAGGCCGCGGTGATCCAGACGGCCAACTCGATTGCAAGGCGTGCAGGCAGGCCGACCTCCAGCCGCCGCCTGGGAGCGAGGAACACACCCCAGACCACGGCCACCACGGCGACTGCGATCGCGGCCAGCACGATCCCGGCCACACCGTCGGCCGCCTGCAGTCCCCAGTAGGCCACGGCCGCGAGCGCCGCCATCTCGCACACGAAGCGAAGTCCCAATACGAGCGCCATAGGGGTCACGCTAGCCGCGTGCGGCCGGTTAGGGTGCGATAACCAAACGGGCGATGACGGCATGCCCCTTCGAGGGTGGCATCGCGGTCGCTGCGATGGCATCTTGCGGACTAGCTCCGTCGTTTGACCCCGACAGCAAAGGTTCCCAAGACCATGTCCGACACAATCACCCGGGACGATGCCCGGGCGCTGGCACTGATCGACCGCGCCCTCGGCCAGGGGCGCTTTACGGCCGACCTGGTGGAGCAGATCTGTGATGCGTTTGCATCGGCCGCTCGCAGCGAGCGCAGCGAAGAGTCACAGCCCGCGTAGGCCCAGGGGCTAGCGCGCGCTGTTGTCGAGCCGCTCGGCGACCTTCGCGCGGATCCGCTCGTCGAGCGCCGGCACCGCCGCGATCATCGAGTGGAACTCCTGCCGCGTCATCACCATCAGCCGCATCGGCGACGTCGCGCGCACGGATGCGCTGCGACGCTCTTCGTCCAGCAGCGCCATCTCGCCGAAGAAGTCGCCCGCCGATAGATCGGCCAGATGCCGCTCGCCGTCCATCACCTCGGCCGTGCCGTCGATGATGGCGAAGAACTCGTAGCCGAACCCGTCGCGGCGGATCAGGTGGTACCCGGTGTCGACATCGATCTCGTCTGCCCAGCCGCTGATCTGCTTCAGCTGGGCGTCCGAGAGCCCCTCGAACAGGGCGATCTGGGTGAGGTTGGCGGCGTCCATGCGCTGATCATACCGATCTGCAGATCACATGCCGCGTGCCCGCCGCTCGAACGCGCGGGCCACATCCGACACCGACACCAGCCCCACCAGCCGGTCGTCCTCGATCACCAGCCCGCGCTGCAGCGGGTCGGCTGCCAGCCGCCCCACGGCCTCGGTCAGCGTCTCCTGCTCGTCCAGCAGCACCACGTTCTCGAGCGGCGTCATCACCTCGGAGATGCGGGTGTCCTCCCACCGCGACCGCGGCACCGCCGCCACGTTGCGGAACGGCAGCATGCCCACCACGTGCTCGCCGTCGAACACCGGGTAGGTCGTGTAGCGCTGCGACCACACCACCGCGTCGAAGAACTCGGCCAGCGTCAGGGTCGGCAGCACGCAGACCGGGTCGCGCTCGATCACGTCGGCCACGGTCAGCCCGTCCAGCATCTCCCGCACGTGCTCCGTGCGGCCCTCTCCGCCGGCCGCCATCACTAGGAACAGACCCACCACCGACAACCAGACCAGCCCCGGGCCGAGGCCGAACGCCACCGCGGCCACGCCCAGCCCGATCATGACCAGCCCGAACCCGCGCCCGATCCCGACCGACACCCGGGTGGCCGATCCGCGATCACGCTGGAACCGCCACAGCACGGCGTGCAGGATCCGCCCGCCGTCCAGCGGGTATGCCGGGATCAGGTTGAACGCCAGCAGGAACAGGTTGCTGATTCCCATCCAGACGACGACGCCGTCCACGGCGTCCGGCAGCGGCGCCAGCCACGCGACGGCCGCGAACGTCGCCCCGATCACGAACGACACCGCCGGCCCGGCCACCGCCACCCGGAACTCCGCGCCGGGGCTGGGGAACTCGCCCAGGATCCGCGCCACCCCGCCCAGCAGCCACAGGGTGATGCCCTCGATCTGCATGCCCTGCCGCTTCGCGACCAGCGCGTGGCCGAGCTCGTGCAGCAGCAGGCCGGCGAAGAACAGCAACGCCAGCGCCGCCGCCATCACCAGGTAGGTGGTATCGGAAAGCCCGGGGTTCTGGCTCGGGAACACGTCGCTCGCGTAGTTCGCGATCACCAGCGCGACGATCGGCAGCCACGTCCAGTTGACTCCGATCGGGATGCCGGCGATCCGGCCAAGGGGGATTATCCAGCGCATTGCGGAAGTCTAGGTGGCGTCCTCGCGCTCCCCGAATGCGTCCAGCAGCGCCCGCACCTCGCACACCGCCACGAAGCCGAGGCGCTCGAGGATCGGCCGCGACATCGCGCCCGCCTGAGTCACGAGCACGGGCGTGCCCGCCGCCACCGCCGCGTCCCACCTGGCCCGCACCAGCGCCCGGTAGGCGCCGCGACCGCGCCACTCGGGTAGCGTCGACCCCGCGTTCAGCACCACGCCGTGGTCGGTGAAGATCGCGTTGCCAGTGGCGACATCGACCCCGTCCACGGAGGCCAGGTAGCGGCGCGAGACCGCGAGATCGCTTCGCTCGAACAGCGCGGTCAGCTGCTGGTCGCTGAGCTCGTCCTGCATGCCGAACGCCGTCCGCGCGATCCGCTCGCTGGCGGCGTAGGCGTCGCGGGTGTCGGCGAGGCGCACGCTCACCCCTTCCGGCACCGGCTCGGGCTCGTGGTCGAGCACCATCCCGATCTGGAGCGGATCGTCCTCCCAGACCATGCCGCGCTCCAGTAGCAGGTCCGGCAGCCCCGGCGGCCGCGCGCCGCTGCCCACCTCCCACGAGCAGCGATCGCGCCCGCGCTCCCGCAGCAGGTCGTGCACCTCGGCGATCACCGCGTCCAGCTCGTCCCGGTCGAACCGGAACCGCTGCGCCACGCTCCACTTCACGTCGCCGCCGTCGCCGCCCATCCACAGCACGAACCGGGGACGCACGATCCGCTCGTCGCCCCGACCGAGCGGGGTGTAGGTGTTCGGGTTGTCCGCCAGGGCGAACACGTTGGGGGCGATCGCTGCCATCAGAAGCGGTCGATCAGCACCGATATCTCGCCCACCACCTCGAACCCGAGCCGCTTCAGGATTGGCTGCGACATCGGCTCGCTCTGGGTGACCAGCACGTCGCGGCCACGGCGGCCGGCCTCGCGCCAGCGCTCGTGCACCAGCGCCCGGTAGGCGCCACGGCCGCGGAACTCCGGCAGCGTCAGCGCGCCGCCCAGAAAGGCCGCCCGTTCGTCGGCTAGCCAGGTGATGTCCGCCGTGGCGACCGGCCGGCCGTCGATGAACGCGAGGTAGCGCGTGACGAACCCGGGTCCGCGCAGCCACTCATCGCCGGGAGACCAGCCGTCGCCCTGCTCGAACACCTCGCGCACCTGGTGGAACTGCGCGTCGGTCTCGACCCGGGCCACGGTGATGCCCTCACCGTCGCCGCTGGACGGCTCCACGGTGCAGGCCAGCGCCAGCATCGAGGCCGGCTCGTGCGTCTCCATGCCGAAGCCGCGCAGCTGCTCGAGCAGCCCCGGCGGCGTGGCGCCGCTCGACACCTCCCAGGTGACCGCCCGCCGGCCGGCGGCGGCGAACAGGTCGTGAACCTCGGCGATCACGGTCGCGAGGTCGCGGCCGTCCAGCCGCAGGCGCGACACGATGTTCATGTCGGGGTCGTCCTGCGGCCCGATCTCGGCGGTGTAGCCCTCACCGGCAATGCGTCGTGAGGCAGATCCCGGTGGCAGCCGGGGCGACGGCGCGTCCTCGGCCAGCTCGCGCAGCGCCTCGCGGTCGGGTGCGGTCAAGCGGCGGCCTGCGCGCAGGCCCGCTCGACGTTGCTGCGGTGCTCGCCGCTGTCGTCATGGCCGCCTCGATCGGGGAACGGCACGTCGTCGGCGCGGTCCGGCGTGCCGCCGGCCTCGGCGAACGCGATCAGCGCGTCAACGTACTGGGCGTCCTGCGCGGCGATCTCGAGGGCACGCGCCGGGGCGTGCGGGCGTCCGTGCCCGACCACCACGTAGCTGGGCTGGTGACGCTCGATCAGCTCGGTCAGCAACGCCAGCGTCGAGCGGTAGTTCCAGGCCGAGTCGTAGATGAAGGGAATCTCGTGCTGGGACAGGTGGTCGCCCACGATCAGCAGACCGGCCTCGTCGATCCAGGTGGTGATCCCGTCCGGCGTGTGCCCGGGGGTGGCGTGGCTCTCGGCTCGCCACGCGCCGAGCTGGTACGGCTCGCCGTTCGCGGGCACCAGCTCGTCCACACGCATGCCGTCGAGGCCCTCCAGCACCACCCCGTACGGACGCGACTCGCTCTCGACCGAGGCTCGCGCCTCGCCGGAGCGTATGCGCTCAGCGGCCGACGGAGAGGCCCATACCTGCGCGTCCGGCAGCAGGCCGATCCCCATCACGTGGTCCCAATCGGCGTGCGTGATCAGGATATGGGTGGCGCCGTCGGCGGCCGCCTCGCGCGTCTCCCAGGCCGCGATGCCGGGATCGACCAGCAGCCGGGCGCCGTCGCCGTCGAGCGTCAGCGTCGTCGTCTGCCACAGCACGCTCGGCCACCAGCGGGCGGTCGGCGTCAGGTCGAGGGCGCGTGACACGCCCCTGAGTGTAGTGTGCTCGGCATGCGGGTCGGGATCGACATGATCGAGATCGAGCGTATCCGCGCGGCCCTCACCAAGCGGCCCAGGTTCGCCGACCGCGTGTTCACGGAGGAGGAGCGGCGCTACTGCTTCTCGCGGCCGAACCCGGCTCAGCACTTTGCCGCCCGCTTTGCGGGCAAGGAGGCGGTGGGCAAGGCGATCGGATGCGGCGTCGAGTTCATGTGGCGCGACATCGAGATCGCGGGCCGGCCCAAGCCCAGCGTAACCCTGTCCGGCAAGGTGGCCGAGCTGGCCGAGCGCTTCGGCGCGGGTGATATCGACCTCTCGATGACCCACTCCAAGGGGATGGCTGCCGCCGTTGCGATCGTGCAGTCGCGAGGCACACAGGGGCCGCTCAACCAGGCTGTCTGAGCGTCGCCGGTACCAGCGCTCGATCAACGGCCGTTCCCACGACCTGTAAGGGTTTCGCCGCTGGCTCGGTATACACAGAAAACCACAACCAGTGACGGAAGAGGGCTCATGAGATTTTGGAAGCGGGATACGGACATTGGGGGCGTCGAGACGTCGCTGCGGTCGCAGCGGCCTCGGCTCGACCGGTCGCTTGAGAGCGACCTGATGAGCCGGCTCAGCAGCCGCCCGGCATCACGCTCGGGTTACCGACTGGTGCTGGCTACCGGCATGACCGTCGCGGTGTTCGCCGCGCTGGCGTCATTCGGCGGCGTCAGCTACGCGGTCAGCGCAGCGCAGCAAGCGGTCTCCGGGACCTCAGGGACGAACACGTCGTCCACCACCAACTCCAGCACCGGCCAGTACGGCGAGGGCACCTGCGTGGAGTACGTGAACCCACACGGCGCGACGATCCCGCCGGCCGGTCAGACCTCTCCCGGCACGAATCCGAACAGCGGACAGAACCCGGACGGGTTTTACCTGATCGGTTCCTCCGGCGGTGGCGACGTGTACGTGATCGACACCGGGACCGGCACCGTGTTCGGCCCGTATCCCAGCGGCACGGTCATCAAGTACACCGAGGCCAACGGCAAGACGCCGACCGAGATAAGGATCGGCAGCGACAACGGCCAGGCCGGTGCGGTAACCGTGCACATCAGCGGCCAGGGCGACCCAGCCGTCCAGAGCGTCAGCGGCGGTCCGCTGACGGTCTGCCTGGTGCCTCCGCCGCCGAAGTGATCTAGGAAGCAGCCGTGCGTCACACGAGGGGCCGCCCACATCAGGCGGCCCCTCGTTTGCGTGGCAGCGCGGCGGCCGAGATCGAGCGCGAAGCATCCGCGCTCCCGAACAGCTAGACCTCAGGGTCGTGGGTGGCCGGTGGTCACGCTTCAGCGATGACGCGGCGTGCTGGTTACGATGATCGCGGCGCACCGCCGGCCACGGACGAACACCATGACCCTGGACTCCTACAGTCACGCTCTGCCATGAATGAGCTGCTGCCGCTCTACGACGCGGCCGAGATGCGGGCGCTGGATGCTGCCGCTATCGACCTCGGCATCCCGGCCGCGGTGCTGATGGAGCGCGCCGGGCTGGGCGCCGCGCACGAGATCATGAGCCGTTTTCCCGACTGCCGGCGGTTTGCGACCGTCGCCGGGACAGGAAACAACGGCGGCGACGGCTTCGTCGTGGCGCGTCACCTGCTGGCCGCTGGGCTGGAGCCCGAGGTTCTGTTGACGGGGCCGGCGACGAGGCTCAGCGCCGAATCGCGCGGCAATCTGAAGGTCGCCGAGCGGCTGGGCGTGCCCGTGCACCGTCGGCCGTCGCAGGCGCAGCTGCGACGCACGCTGCGCGGTGCCGAGGTGGTGATCGATGCGCTGTTCGGCACGGGATTCAGGGGCGCACCGCGGCCGGCGGCGGCGACGCTGATCGAGTCGATCAACGCCGCCGGGCGGCCCGTGGTTGCGCTGGACATCCCGTCCGGCGTGGATGCGTCCGACGGGACGGTGGCAGGCGCCGCGGTGGCGGCCGAGCTGACCGTCGCCTTTCACGGCCCCAAGCTCGGCCTGGTCGTGGCGCCCGGATCAGGCCTTGCCGGTGCCGTGGTCGTGGCCGACATCGGCATCCCGCCGCAGCTGGAGTCACCCACCTGGTCGGCGCTGGCCACCCGCTCGCTGATCGGCCTGGTGCCCCGCAAGCACCATGGGACGTCGAAGTACGCGGCCGGATCGGTGCTGGTGGTGGGCGGATCCGAGGGCATGTCGGGGGCGCCGCTGCTGGCGGCGCGTGCGGCGCTGCGGGCGGGGGCGGGCATCGCCTGGGTGGCGGTGCCGGCATCGGTGGCGGCTCAGGTCGGCGCCGCGCAGCCCGAGCTGATGGTGCGCGCCCTTCCCGGCGGTCTCGAACTGGCCGACCGCGCGGGGGCGCTGGCGGTCGGCCCCGGCCTGGGCCGCAGCGCCGAGGCGCAGGGCATGGTCCGCCGCCTCGCGCAGCGGCACCGTGGCCCGCTGGTGATCGACGCCGACGGGCTGTTTGCGCTCGCCGGCAAGCTCGCCACGACGGCGCGGCGGCGGACGCCTGCCGTGCTGACGCCGCACGAGGGCGAGATGGCACGGCTGCTGGGGCGCGAGCCGGAGTGGGTGGCGTCCAACCGGCTGGCGGCGGTGCGCGAGGCTGCGGCCGCCTCGCGGGCGGTGGTGCTGCTGAAGGGCGCAGACACGCTGGTGGCCGCGCCCGGCGGCGATCGGGTCGTGGTGTCGGTGTCGGACACGCCCGGGCTGGCCACGGCGGGCAGCGGCGACGTCCTCACCGGGGTCGTGGCCGCGATGCTGGCGAAGGGGCTGGATCCGTGGACGGCCGCGTGCTGCGGCGCGGTCATGCACGCGCGGGCGGGGCGGATCGCCGCCGACGCGATCGGCCCGGACGGGATCACCAGCGCGGATGTGATCGAGTCGCTGCCCGGGGTGCTGAAGCCGTGATCTCCCGGGCCCAGCGGCTGTCGCGGGCGACGGTGACGATCGACCTGTCGGCGATTGCCGCCAACGTTGGCATGCTGCGCGACCTGGTGGCGCCGGCCGAGGTGTGGGCGGTCGTGAAGGCGGACGGCTACGGCCACGGCGCCTCGGCCGTCGGCGGAGCGGCGTTGGCCGCTGGGGCGACAAGGCTCTGCGTCGCCACATGGGAGGAGGCGCGCGCCCTGCGCGATGCCCTGCCCGAGGCGCCGGTGCTGGTGATGTCGCCGCTCGCACCCGGCGAGGAAGCCGACCTGGCCGGGGTGGAGCTGGCGGTCTCATCCGTCGAGTCGTTCGCGCGGCTGCGGGCCGCCGCACGGGAGCCGGTGGGCGTGCACGTGAAGGTGGACACGGGGATGGGGCGCTGGGGGATGGCCGAGGACGAGGCCCGCCGGGTGGTCGACGAGATCGGCGGATCGTCGTTGCTGCGCCTGTCGGGGTTGATGAGCCACCTGTCCTCAGCCGACGACGATGCCGACCACACGCGCGAGCAGCTGGAGCGGTTCCGGCAATTCGCCGAGGGCCTGCCGGACTGCCCCCGGCACGTCGCCAACAGCGCGGGCGCGCTCGGATACCCCGAGGCGCGGTTCGACGCCGTGCGCTGCGGGATCGCGATCTACGGGCTGTCGCCGTTCGGTGACGACTCGGCCGCGCGCGGCCTGGCGCCGGCGTTGCGCCTGGAGAGCTACGTCGCCCAGCTGAAGCTGCTCGAGCCGGGCGAGGGCGCCGGCTACGGGCGCCGGTTCGTGGCCGAGCGGCCGACCTGGATCGGGCTGGTGCCGGCCGGGTACGCCGACGGCGTGCCGCGGTTGCTGTCGGGGCGGATGGACGTGCTGGTGCGGGGACGGCGGCGGCGGGTGGCGGCCACGATCAGCATGGATCAGCTGACCTTCGTGGTCGGTGAGCAGTGCGACGTGGAGCTGGGCGACCGCGTCGTGTTGATCGGCAGCGACGGCGGCGAGCGGATCGGCGCCGAGGAGTGGGCGGCCCGCAGCGACACGATCGCGTACGAGATCGTGTGTGACATCGCCCCCAGGCGGCGGCGGGTGGAACATGTCATCGTCGACGGCTGACCCACTCGCAGACATCCGCCGGCGGGCGCCGGTGGAGGGCGCCTGGCTGGTCGGCGGCAGCGTGCGCGACATGCTGCTGGGACGGCCCGTGCTGGACATCGACCTGGTGGTCGCCGAGGATCCGCGCACGGTGGCGAAGCGGCTGGCCGATCGCTGCGGGGGCTCGCCGTTCCCGTTGTCGGAGCGACACGGTGCCTGGCGGGTGGTGTCCGGCGAGCAGACGGTGGACATCGCGGGGTGCCGTGGCGGCATCGAGGACGATCTGGGCCTGCGCGATTTCACCATCAACGCGATCGCTGTCTCCCTGGACAACGGTAGGTATATCGATCCGTTTGAAGGCCGCGAGGATCTCGATCGGCGCCTGCTACGGACGGTGTCGGATGCGGTCTTCGTGGATGACCCGCTGCGGCTGCTGCGGCTGCCGCGGATCGCTCACGAGCTGGGGTTCGACATCGACCCGGCCAGCGAGCAGACGGCGAGCAGCCAGGCCGATCTGGCGTCGCGGCCGTCCGGGGAACGCATCTTCATGGAGATGAAACGGCTGCTGGGCGGGGATCGGCCGGCGGAGGCGCTGCGGCAGGCCGATCGCATCGGGGTGCTCGAGGCGGTGTTGCCCGAGGTGGCACCGATGCGCGGCGTGACGCAGAGCGGGCACCATCAGCTGGATGTCTGGGAGCACACGCTGCACGTCGTGGAGGCGGTGGCCGACATCGCCGACCATCCCGAGTACTACCTGCCCGGGCACGCGCAGATGGTCGCCGCCGAGCTGGCCGCGGACGCCGGGGATGAGCTGACGGTCGCCCAGGCGCTGCGGCTGGCGGCGCTGTTTCACGACATCAGCAAGCCGCAGACGCGCGTGCAGACGGAGGCGCGGATCAGCTTCATGGGGCACGACCGCGAGGGTGCGGATGCGGCAGCAGCGGTGCTGACGCGCTGGAAGGCGTCGAATGCGTTGATCCGGTTCTGCCGGGTGCTGGTGCGCGAGCACCTGGCGCTCGGATTCTCGATCCCGCGGCGTCCGCTCGATCGCAGGACGGCGTATCGCTACCTGCGGGCGACCGAGCCCTGGCCGGCGGCGAGCGTGGTGCTGTCGGTGGCCGACCGCATGGCGACCCGCGGGCCGAGCTCGCGTCTGCGGCACCTGCGCCGCCACAGCGAGACGGCCGACGAGCTGCTCGGGCTGATCGCCCAGCTACGGGCCGATCACGCGCCGCCGCTGATGCGCGGCGACGAGATCGCCGAGGCCACCGGCGCGCGCGGTGCCGAGATCAAGCGGCTGGTCGATATGCTGGCCGAGGAGCAGGCGGCCGGCAGCGTCGCAACCCGGGAGGAGGCGCTCGCGTATGTCCGAGAGCAGGTTCGATAGGACGGCGGACCGGTACGTGGAGGCGGCCCAGAAGAAGGACTGGACGGCGTTCATCGAGCTGTGCCGGCCGCAGCCCGACGATCGCGCGCTGGACGTGGCCGCAGGGCCGGCGCTGCTCTCGGCGCAGCTGGTGCCACTGGTGGCGCGGGCGGTGGCGCTGGAGCCGTCGCGGCCGCTGCTGGAGCACGCGCCCGAGGGCGTCGAGCCGGTGCTCGGCGAGGCCGAGCAGATGCCGTTCCAGGATTCGAGCTTCGAGCTTGTCACGATCGTCAACAGCCTCCATCACGTGGCCGATATGCGGGCCGCCCTGGCCGAGATGGTGCGGGTTGTGACGCAGGGCGGGCGGATCGTCGTGCAGGACTACCTGGCGGACGAGGACCCGGAGCGGGCGGAGGTGTGGGAGCGGGTGGAGCGACTGCGCGATCCCGACCACCGGCGGCTGCCGCGTCCGGGTGAGGTCCACGAGCTGCTGGCCGAGCACGGGTTCGGAGAGGACGAGGCCCAGACCTGGACGGCGTCCTGGTCGCTCGACGACTGGCTGGAGATCGCGGAGCCGCCGTACGCGGCGGAGACA
>Ga0105245_10002384_pt1 | contig 16999 bp, 13 predicted proteins | sample KBSM54metaG_FD_81523 | JGI IMG/M metagenome (GOLD analysis project Ga0105245, IMG submission 81523) | Miscanthus rhizosphere microbial communities from Kellogg Biological Station, Michigan, USA - KBS M5-4 metaG | ecosystem: Host-associated > Plants > Roots > Rhizosphere > Soil | place...
CCGCGTTGAAACGTAAATGAGCCCAGGCGTGGGTCGAGCACGAGCGAACCGAGAATATCGGTGGGCAGCAGATCGGGCGTGAACTGCACGCGTGAAAACTCGATCTGGAGCACCCGTGCGATGGCCTTCGCGAGCGTCGTTTTGCCGACGCCGGGTACGTCCTCGACCAGCACGTGACCCCCAGCGAGTACGGCGAGCAGAAGTAGCTCGACGGCCTCTGGCTTGCCTTGGATGACGCCGCTCACGGCGCTTCGGATGCGCCCGATCAGCTCGTGGTGCGCTTCGCGAAGCCCGACTACCGCAGAACCACGCACAGCGACATCGTTCACAGGGCTCGAAGGCACGATCACGAAGCGTAGTCCAAAAACCGATCCCGGGGATCCTGGCAGGGAGTCAGGCGAGATTCTTGGCCCGCTCTCGCAGTTTCTGGCATGCGGGATAGACCATGCGTCGCCGTACGGTGCTCGCCGCCTTAGCCCAAGCCCCGCTGCTGACTGCGGCCGCGTTTGCCCAGAGTGGGCGAGCCGATAGCCCGCCGCGATTGAAGGCGGAGGGGCGTGACGCGCTGGGCACGACACTGGTGCTCGGGGTGCCGCAGGCGCCGTTTGCCGGTCAGGGTTACGGCGATGACACGGTGATCGTCTTCGTGCCCGACAAGTATCGCTTTCGGGCGAACGAGGGCGTCTCTGCGCTCGTGCATTTCCACGGGCACAACAGCAGCGCCGAGCGCGCCCTCACGGCGCATGCGCTGCGCGAGCAGCTCGTCGACAGTCGACAGAACGCCGTCCTCGTCGTGCCACAGCTCGCTTGGTTTGCTGCGGATTCGTCGTGCGGAAAGCTGACCGAACCGGGTGCCTTCGCGCGCCTGCTTGGCGGCGCGCTATCGACCGCGGCGCGACTCGGGCGAGCGACGCTGGGTGATTCGAGCTTTCCAGAGCGGACTCACCTGGGGCGGATCTGTCTGTCAGCGCACTCGGGCGGCTATCATGCGGCCGCTTCTAGCCTGCAGCATGGCGGCGTCGACGTCTCGGAGACCTACCTATTCGATGCTCTGTACGGCGAGAGTGACGTGTTCCGCGATTGGGTGCTCGAGCGGCGCGACGAGCCAGCGACGAGCCGTCACAAGCTGGTCAGCTATTTTACGTCTGGCACCACGACCGAATCGCAGAACAACGGGCTGCGTGCGGCCCTCGAGCGGTCGCGAGTGCGGGTCTCGGAAGAGCTCCGGGAAGGCACCATTTCGCGCAGGGATCTCTCTCACGCCAGCGCCGTCTTCATTCGCACCGAGGTGGCTCACTCTTCGGTCACCTGGGAAACGAACGCGCTCCGCGACGTGCTGTGCGCCTCGATGCTCCCGCGGCACCTCGGCTCGAGCTGGTTCGAGGGCGCCCACGGAGCGAGGCTGATCGAGCGACGCAGCGCGAGTCGCGGACGAACACGAGTCGCCAAGACGCAATAGCCGGCGCGCGCCGCCTTCCTCAGTCCCGCTCCGGCAGCGCGTTGGCGGCCTTCAATGCTAACTCGGTTGCCGGCGTTGGCGTGAAGGTATCACCGCGAGCCAGGAACACGAGCGTGGCTTGGTGCGTCGCGGGAAAGCGGAACTTGGGGCAGCGGCAGCCGGGCTTGAGTTGCTGGTAAGGATTGTGCTCGAGAATAGGCGCACAGGCGCAGCTGAGCGAATAATCTGGCGCGCTGACGTAGCGCGCCAGTTGCCGTTGGTCGATCACCGCGTACTCGAGCGACGCGCGAATATCACGGAGTCCGTCGTGATCGATGTCGACTAGCTCGAAGGTGTGCAGCGAACCTAGCGAAATCACCCGCCCGTCTGGCTGATGCTCACAGACCTCGGCCGTTGGTGCGTCAGTATGGCCGAACGAGGTCAGCACCAGCTCCGCTGGCGGATCGCTCCGAAAATCGCTCACGATGATGCTCTCTTCGGTGCTCGTGCCGCCCATCAACGCGCGCATGCACACGAACAAATCGCGTTTCGTGGCCATGCGAGCGACACGACAATCGTAGCCAAAACGGGAGCGTCCGACCAACTCGGCGAACCGCACTGGCTGCACTAGCGACCAGTGGCCGTCGGCACGGCTCACCAAATAGAATCGATCCCAGCAGCCGAATTTCACGGCCTCGACGATCGCCTCGTCCGCTCCTGCGCGAGAAAAACTGCCGAACGCGACCGTGTCGAGAGTGAGGCCCAACTCTTTGGCGGGTTTCGGCGTTGCCGCCGCAGCCTCGGGCGGGACTGGCGCAGTATCGCCTGTTTGTTCGCACGTCGCAGATGTCGGACTGGCCTCGCAACCGATGCGCGGAGCGCGTGGAACCGGCGCTTCCGCTTCGTACGCCGGCGGACAAAACGCACGCGCGATCTCCAGCCACTGGCGTTGAGTCGACGACCAACGCGTCGGGTCACTCGCCGGCTTGAGCACCTGTTTTGGCAATGGCAGCGGCTCGACGAACACCCACGGAGGGTCGCAACGATTTTCGTCCGCAATGCTCGCCTGAGTCGAACAGAGCAACCCCAAAAAGAAGCCGACGAATCGCTGACGTGGGATGGGTCGAGTGCGCATGGCGGGTCAGGTTCAACCGATGCTCATGCCGTCTTTCATGCGGCGGCTCCGCCGCGTCAACCGCCGGTCCCCATTCGTTCCACTTGATGCCTTGAAACGAACGCGCGCCCTTTCGCTCGGCACCCCACGCGCCGATGCTCTCAAGCTCCGATGAATTGAGCGACGACGAGCGCACTCAGGGGAAGTAGCGCGCGCCGTCGGCAAGTTCGGTGTTGGTGGCGCTGTTGCCACCCCACACGAGCAGCTCGCGTCCTGTCCAGGTGGCCGTGTGATGAACGCGGGGTGCGGGCTGATTTTGAGTCGACATCAGCGTCCAACTCCAGGTGGACCAGTTCAGGATGTGACCGGGGGGCGCCGGTGAGTTCGAGGCGCCGATCCCATCCCAAACCAGCACGCCTTCCGAGGATTGGGCGACGGCAAAATCGAACGCGCTCTCGGGAGGCCCATCGGTGAAGGAATGACTCCAGGAATCAGTCGCGGGATCGTACGCGTAGATCGCGCTGGTATCGAGCAGTGGTCCGTTTTCATCGAGCCCACCCCAAACCAAAAATTGCCGACCCGTCCAGCCGGCAACGTAGTACTTGCGCCGCGGAGGCGCGCCATCGATGGCAAGCGGCGTCCACGCATCCGCTACGGGGTCATAAGCGGCGCCCGTGTTTAGAAACTGGCCGGTGCTGTCCGTGCCGCCCCAGATGATCCACCGCGAACCCGTCCAAACGGCAGAGGCCGAGTCGGCGAACGGGTTGTTGATCGATGACATCGCGGACCACTGCCTGGCTGCGACGTCGTAGCGGGCGCCTTTGCCGCGACTGGCGAGCAGGAAGTACTTGCCCGTCCACGTGCCGAACGTCCAATTCACGGCGGGTGCGATCTCGATCGGGCAGCTCGGCAGTACCTGCCATTGGTTCGCTTTCGGATCATAGGCAGCCAGCGCATCGTCCGGTGCCGCGCCAATGCCTCCCCAAATCAGGATTTGGCTGCCGGTCCAGGCGACGGTCGCCGCTGGGTGCGGCGGCGGCGCGTTCTGTGCGCTCACTGGCGCCCAGCGATCGGTTCGTGGATCGTACAAAGCGCCGTCTGGCTCGGCGCTCGACCCGGATAGCCCACTCCAGATCAGCAGTTGGCCCTCGCCGCGAGCGTTGCCTGCCCAAACCGCGTTCTGGTACTCGCGGCCGGAGAGCGGGCTTTCTGCCATCGGTTGCCAGAGGTCGTGGCCGCTTTCGTCGCTGACTCCGGCGGCACCGGCTTCGGCATTCGAGCCCGCGTTGCCGCCAGCACTCGAGCCCGCGTTGCCGCCAGCACTCGAGCCCGCGACGATCTCGCTCCCGCCGTTGCCTTGGCTCGCAGTCCCGCCCTTGCCAGCGCTGTTCATGATGGGGGTTGAGCCGCCATCCGCATTCGAGCCGCCACCGACCGCGCTTTGCATGCTGCCGCCGTTGCCGCCGTTCGGTTCGATGCCGGTCACCTGGCAACTCATTGGCAACGGCGACGCGATGCAGGTGTTGAACGCCGCACAACACTCATAGCCGGCAACACACGGGCAGGGCCGGTCATCGAGCGCGATCGTTTGACAACCGGCGTCGACACTGGCGACGCCGAGCGCGAGGAGAGCGAGACCGAGGGTGCGAACTCGAGCGCGACGCGTCCCGCGAGAGCGCCGCGTGCTCGAGCCGTGGGTCTTGCTGTTCAGTGAAGAGCGCATGAGTCGTCAACGAACGGCGCGGCCATCATGGACCAATCAAACGGTGGCTCTTCTCACCTTGTGGCAGATGTGTGTGAGATTCTCACCCCCCGCAGTGGGGCGCGGCGAGCAATAAACGCCGCAGCCAACGCAATTTCCAAACAGATCCCGCGCCTTGCAATGGGGACGGGGGCTCGAGTCCCGGCGCGCAAAAAATGTATCGCTAGGTGGGCATCCCACACGCTGACACGGCAATGAAATCACGAGTCGTGCAGATCTGAACTACCCACCTCTACTGCCGCGACCAGGGAGTGGTAACCTGTGAAGTCTTGCCATGACTGACGGCCTCGAAGACGCACGAACCATCGCCAAGGCGAAGGTGGGCCGCGTGCTCAAGGAGAAGTGGACTCTCGAGCGCTTGTTGGGCGTCGGTGGCATGGCGGCGGTTTACGCCGGTACCCATCGCAACAAGCGGCGTGGTGCGGTCAAAATCTTGCGCGCGGATCTCTCGGCAGATCCGTCGATGCGCCAGCGGTTCTTGCGCGAAGGCTACCTGGCGAATTCGGTCGGTCATCGCGGGGCCGTCGAAGTCTACGATGACGACGTCGCCGATGACGGCTCGGCGTTCTTGGTCATGGAGCTGCTCGAGGGCGAAACCCTCGAAGCTCGAAAAGAACGCAAGGGTGGCCAACTCCCGCCGTTAGAAGTGCTGGCACTCATGGACCAGCTGCTCGACACGCTGATGGCGGCCCACGGCAAAGGCATCGTGCACCGCGATTTGAAACCAGAGAATCTGTTTCTGGCTCGCGGCGGCGTGGTCAAGGTGCTGGATTTCGGGATTGCGCGGCTCCGTGAAGGGGGTGGCATTCCTTCCGCCACGCAGACCGGCAACGCGATGGGCACGCCTGCCTTCATGGCTCCCGAGCAAGCGCGCGGCCGCTGGGAAGACGTCGATGGCCGGACCGATCTGTGGGCCGTCGGCGCGTCGATGTTCAACCTGCTCTCGGGCGAATACGTGCATGGCTATGGCACGGTGAACGAGATTTTGGCACGCGCCATTACCCGGCCCACGCCGCCGATCTTGACCGCGAATCCCGCACTGGACCCGCAGTTGGCTGCGTTCGTCGACAAAGCGCTGTCCTACGATAAATCGGCGCGTTTTCCGGACGCGCACACCATGCAGACCGAGTTGCGTGCGCTCTATCAGCGCCTCGTCGGCGGCGCCGCCATGCGCGCCATTCAGCCTTCGTTCGCCGATGAAATGGCGGCGGGGTTGGTGCCACACGGCGCTGCGTATGGCGCGCCATCGGCTCGCGAGACGGAAGCGCCGGCCAGTCAAAGCACGACCGTGCGCGGTGGCCCATCGAACGCAACGCTCACCACGGGCCGCGGTGTCTCGGGCACGACGAGCGCAAGCTTCGGGACTTCGCGCAAGAAGTGGCTGCCTCGTGCTGCGGCGGGCATCGTCGCTGCGCTCGTGGGCCTCGTGCTCTACGCGCGGAGCGGTAGCTCGACTGACGCGCCCTCCGCGGCCGCGGCCCCCAGCGCCATGCCGCCGCCGATCAGCGCGGCCGCCGTGCCCACCGTGATCCCGACCAATCCGACCGCAGTCGATGTCGGCGCGTTGCCGTTGCTGGCGGCGCCACCGAGCGCGACGTCGGCAAAGGCTGCGGGCGTCGCTCCTGGGCGAACTTCCGTCAAGAGTTTCGTCGTGGCGCGACCGGCGCCTCCGCCCGTCCCGAAGAAGGCACCCGCGGAGCTGTTCAGGAAGCGACAATGAAATCGGCGTGCATTTGGCTCGGGTGTGGGATCGCTGCCGTTTCTTTTTCCGTCACGCAACGAGCGCACGCACAAAGTGCCGCCGCCGCGGATGCGCTATTCGAAGAGGGGCGCACTGCGCTGGAACATGGCGATCTCGATGTCGCTTGCCCCAAGCTCGAAGAGAGCGATCGCTTGGATCCCGCGAACGGCACCAAGTTCAACCTCGCCGACTGCGAAGAGAAGCGCGGCAAAATCGCGACGGCTTGGGAGCTCTACCGCAAACTGACGGATTCGCTGCCAGCCGATGACGAGCGCCTCCCTTATGCGAAAGAGCACGCCGCGGCGCTCGATCCGCGCGTGCCCCGCATCGTGCTGACGTTGGCGCCGGGCGCGCCACCGAATACGCGACTCAAGGTGGGTGCGCTCGTGCTCACGAGCGCCAGTTTCGGCACCGCGTTGCCGGTCGATCCCGGGCCGCACGAGTTCGTCGTTTCGAGCGGTGTGACGTCTCGCTCGTACACGGTGACGCTCACCGAGGGCGAGCGGCGAACTTTGGAAGTGACGCCCGGTGTGCGTGCCGCGGAGTCCGCGCCGGCAGCCACGTCCGCGCCGGTGAGCGAGCCGGCCGTGCCGCCGCGCGTCAACTTGCGCACGTGGGGCTATGTCGCGGGCGGAGTGGGTGCTGCGGGCGTCTTGCTCGGCACCATTACCGGCATCATGGGGCTGCACGAGCAGTCGGTCGGCAACGACAATTGCAGTGACACGCTCAAGCGTTGCAATCGCACTGGTTTCGACGCCAATCAATCGGCGCGTTCGCTGGCTACCGTGAGCACTGTTGGCTTCGTCGTGGGGGTGGTCGGGCTGGGCACGGGCACCTATTTGCTCTTAACGAGTAACTCGCAGCAAACGCTGGCCGTTGGAACTCGCATGAACCCAGAAAGTGCGTCGCTCAGCCTCGACGGCCGATGGTGAGTCGCCAGCACTCCGGCAAGCGGCTGGCGGCGCTCGCTTGTGCCGCCCTTTCCGGCTGCGTGATTTCGCCCAAAGACTATCCAGTCGGTGACATCGCGTCGGGTGGTACTCAACCGAGCGGTGGTGCCGGGATGAGCGCGGGCGCAGGCGTGGGCGGGTCTGCCTCGGCCAACGCCGGTTCAGGGGGCGAAAGCATGGGCGGCACCGGGCAAGCGGGAGACAACGCTGCCGGCGGCTCTGGCGGCGTCGTCAACGGCGGCGCGACCGGCGGCGGTTCATCCGGTAGCGCCGGATCGAGTATGGGCGGTTCGTCGGGCTACTACGGTGGCGGCAAAGATCCCTGCAATCGTTCGAATTGGCGCGCGACGGCCTCCGAATACAGCCAAACCCCGGACCCGCCGTCACTCTACGGTCCCCCGCAAAAGGCGATCGATGGCGTGGTCGAGAGTCGCTGGACGACCGGCGCGCCTCAAGGCGGCGGCGAGTGGTTTCAGCTCGATCTCGGGGCAGATGCCGCTCAACTCTCGAAGCTAGTGCTGTACACGGGGGACTTCGCGACTGATTTTCCGGTCAGCTACAAACTCGAGATTTCGGACGACGGCACTTCGTTCAAAACGGTCGCGATGGGCGATGGCGCGGCTTCCACGACGATGTCGTTCACGCCGCGCACCGGCCGCTACCTGCGCGTCACGCAAACGGGTTCCTCCCCCTCGTGGTGGTCGATCACCGAGCTGTCTCTGGCTTGCCAGGCGCGTTAGCTCTTGCGCGCGTTGCGGCGCTCGGCGGAGTTGGGCATGGTCGGTGACCGCTCTCGATGCCCGGTCTGACCCGTTTTCCCTTTGCTCCCGCGTGCGTGCTCGCGCCCATGGAGGGCATTACGAATGCCGCGGTGCGCGAGGTGCTCGCGAGTTACGGACCGATTGGGCTCGTGTGCACCGAATTCGTGCGCATCTCCGGCGGGCGAATTTCAGCCACGTACTTGCGGCGACAAGTGGAAAAGCTGCCGGGGGTGCCGCTCAGCGTCCAGGTCATGGGCAACGATCCGGAGTTGATGGCCGAAGCAGGCGGCGTCGTGGCCGAGGCGGGCGCCGACGTGGTCGATTTGAATTTGGGCTGCCCGACCGCCAACGCGGCGCGCAAGGGAGTGGGCGCGGCGCTGCTGGAACAGCCGGAGTTATTGGCGCGCTTGCTGGCCACGATGCGGCGCGGTGTGCCCGGATTGCTATCGGCGAAGTTGCGCGCGGGCTTCGATACCACGAGCGTCGCGCTCAGGAACGCGCGACTCGTGCAGGATAACGGTCTCGACTACCTCGCGATTCATCCACGGCGTCGAGTGGATCACTATCGCGGAACCGCTGATTGGCGCATCGTTGCGTTGATTCGCAGCGAGCTCTCGATCCCGGTCGTGGGCAATGGCGACATTTGGCACGCGCAATCGGCCTTACGCATGTTCGAGGAGACGCGTTGCGACGCCGTCATGCTCGGACGGCCGGCGCTACGTAACCCCTGGATCTTCCGTCAGCTGAGCGAGCTTTTGGCAGGCCGGACACCGTTTCATCCGACCGGCACGGATTTGGCGCAGCACCTTCGACGGCTGGCGAGCGCATTCGTCGCGCGGGTCCCGCAATCACCCGAGGCCGCGCTCGGTCCGCTCAAAGAGCAGCTCGGCTACCTGTGTCGCGGCACGCCGAACGCAGCGGCACTGCAACGTCAATTGCAACGCTTGCCCACGGTGGCGCTCTTGCTCGAGGCCGCGGACGAGGCATTCGGCGCCATCGACGCCGAAGCGCTGGATCTCGCCGCAGCACCGAAGTCGGCCTAGGCACCGCGGGCACCGCGGATGGGCGTTTTCCCGCGCCGTTCGCGCTGGCAAGTGTTGATGGGCGCCGGGCCCAGAATCGATCACGGTTTTTCGAACTAGGGAGATCGGCTGCCTCGGGGCGTGAAAATCGAGATCGGTAGGGAGAGGTACGCCCATTGAAGGCAGCAGGAAGGCGCGTTTCGACCCCTCCTTTGGCCGTCCGGGTCGAACCTCGCGAATCGATGTCATGAGTCTGTATCGAACCGAAGCACTGAAGTCTCGTCAGTCGAAATTCTACGGAGAGCTCTTGATCACGAGGCCGCTCAGCTTGAGCGTGCTGACGCTCGGCTCGTGCGCCGCCGTCATCGCTCTCGTGTGCTTCCTGCTCATGGGCAAGTACACGCAGAAGCAACGCGTGGCAGGGGTCATCGTCCCGGACAAGGGGTTGGTCAAAGTGTTCGCCGCGCAGACCGGCACCGTGGTGTCCCTGCAAGCCAAGGAGGGCGAGCACGTGACACGCGGGCAGCTCTTGTACAGCCTGCGCACCGAACGCATCAACGGCGACGGACTCAATACACAAGTGGCGATCCACGATGGACTCGCCGCGCAGCAGAACAGTCTGGTCGAAGAGGGCCATCGTCAGCTGACGCTCAACGAGGAAACGGTTGCCAGCATTCGCGGCAAGCTCGCCGGCTACCATCGCGAACTCGAACAATTCGCGGATGCCTTGGCGCTGGTCGATCAACAGATCGATCTCTCGGACGACAACGTGACTCGCTACGAGACGGCGGCAGCCGCCAAACTCGTCAGCGAGATCCAACTGCAGGACAAGCGCGCCGAATCCTTGCGGCTGCGCTCGAGTCGCATCTCGCTGACTCGCGAGCGCGCGGCGCTGGAACGGCAAATCGACTTGGCAGCGCAAGAACTCGCCACCGCGGAACTGCAGGGCAAAAATCAGCTCGCGCTCATCGATCGCAACGAGAAGGTGCTCCAGCAAAACATGCTGGAAGCCGATTCTCGCAGCGAAATCCGCGTGACGGCGCCCGTTTCCGGCACGGTGACGGCGATCCTGGTGAAGCCCGGTCAGACGGTCGCGGGGGGGCCGTTGCTCAGCATCCTTCCGGAAGGGTCGGTGCTCCAGGCCGAGCTCTATGCACCGAGCAGCGCGGTGAGCTTCATCCGCAACGGCAACGGCGTGTTGCTTCGCTTCCTCGCGTTTCCGTATCAGAAGTTCGGGCAACAGCACGCGCAGGTGGTCGACGTTTCACGCGCGGCCGTTTCCGTGGACGAATTGCGGGCCAGCGCGCCCACCGGCACGGCGAGCAGCGCTCAGGTGTACCGCGTCACGGTTGCGCTACCGAAGCAGACGATCCGTGCCTACGGGAAAGAAGAGCCGATTCAGCCGGGGATGGAGATCGAAGCCGACTTACTGCTCGATACGCGCCACTTGTACGAGTGGCTGCTCGAACCGCTTTACAGCATTGCCGGGAAGGCTTGAGCCATGTCCGTCGCCGAAAAACTCAGCTTTGGTTTCTCGAGATCACTCCCGGTCATCCTGCAGACCGAAGTCACCGAATGCGGGCTCGCTTGCCTCGCGATGGTGCTCCACTACCACGGCTACGAATCCGATCTCCCGACGCTTCGCCAGCGGTTCTCGGTGTCCCTCAAGGGCACGACGCTCAAGCACCTGATGCAGATCGCAGGCCAGCTCAAACTCAGCACGCGGCCGCTGCGGCTCGAGCTCGAAGATCTGGAAAAGCTGCCCACTCCGTGCATTTTGCACTGGAATTTCAACCACTTCGTGGTGCTGAAGGAGGTGACGCGCACGGGCGTCGTGGTTCACGACCCGGGTTACGGCGTGCGCAAATTGTCCTTCGCCGAGGTGTCTAAGCAGTTTACCGGTGTTGCTTTGGAGGTGGCGCCGATGAACACCTTCAAGGCGGCCAAAGAGGTGCGCACTTTCTCCTGGCGGCAATTGATCGGCTCGACCCACGGGCTCAAGCGCTCGCTCTCGCAGGTGTTCGCCTTGGCGCTCGCTCTCGAGGCCTTGGTCATCTTGGGCCCGATCCTACATCAATGGCTGTACGACCACGTGTTCGTGACCGGCGATCGAAACTTGCTCAAAGTTTTGGCGCTGGGACTGCTTTTGCTCGAGGTCTTGCGCGTGGGCATCAACGTGGTTCGCGGCTGGGTCGTGATGATCATGAGCGCGACCTTGAACATCCAGTGGATCGCCAACGTGTTCTCGCACTTGATGCGCTTGCCCATTCCGTGGTTCGAGAAGCGCAACACTGGTGACGTGATCTCGCGCTTCAACGCGGTGCACGCCATTCAAGGCTCACTCACCACACGCTTCGTGGAAACGGTGCTCGATGGCTTCATGTCCATCGGTGCGCTGCTCATGATGCTGACGTACAACGTGAAGTTGTCTCTGATCGTGGTGGCGGTGGCGCTCGTGTACTGCGTGTTGCGTCTGTTTTGGTATCGCCGGCTGCGCCAAATCAACGAATCGGAAATCGTGCTCGGTGCCAAGCAGCAGGGCTTTTTTCTTGAGTCTTTACGCGCTGTTCGGGCAATTCGCCTATTCAACGCAGTGGACGATCGCAAGAGCCGTTGGCTCAACCACTTGGTCGACGAGCGGAACGCTGGCCTGCAAATGCAGCGCGCCCAGATCTTGATCGAGGCGGGTAACAGCCTGCTGTTCGTCGCGCAGAACGCGACCGTGATCTGGCTCGGTTCGCAGGGCGTGCTCGATAACGAGTGGTCGATAGGCATGCTCCTCGCGTTCCTTTCGTACAAGGAACAATTCGCGCGGCGCGCGGCGGCTTTGGTCGACAAATGCGTGGAGCTGCGCATGCTGCGCGTGCAGGCCGAACGCTTGGCGGACATCGTGCTGACCGAACCCGAGGCGGAGCACTTGTCGAGCGTCGAAGCGAGCGAGCTTTCGGCGCACCTCGAGGTGAGCGGACTCAAGTTTCGTTACGGCGAGGGTGAGCCGTGGGTGCTCCACGAACTCAACCTTTCCGTGGCCGCCGGTGAGAGCGTCGCGCTGATCGGAGCTTCGGGTTGCGGGAAGACGACCCTGCTCAAACTCATGCTCGGCTTGGCCGACCCTGGTGCGGGAGAAGTGCGTTACGGTGGGATTCGACTCAATCAGTTGGGGACGGCGGCCTACCGCGACTTGATCGGCGTGGTGATGCAAGACGACCAGCTGATCTCTGGGTCCGTCGCCGACAACATCGCCTTCTTTGCTACGGCGCCCGACCAAGAGCGCATCGAGGAATGCGCCAGAATTGCGGCGATTCACGACGAAATTCGAGCCATGCCCATGGGCTACCACACGCTCGTCGGCGATATGGGTACCACGCTTTCGGGTGGTCAGAAGCAGCGCATCCTGCTGGCACGCGCCCTGTACCGGCGACCCAAAATCCTGTTCTTGGACGAGGCCACGAGCCACCTCGACGTGATGAACGAGTCATTGGTGAACCAGACCGTGCGGCAGTTGGGGATCACCAGCGTGATCATCGCGCACCGGCCCGAGACCATCCGCATGGCAGACCGCGTGGTGCTGGTGCAGAGCGGCACCGCGGTCGAGCTGGCCAAGTCCTCTTTGGAATTTCTTGCGGCATCGGCGCCTGCGCCTGCACCGGCGCCCATTCAACTCCCGTCGTGAAAACTTTGGAACCTAGGAAGTAACAATGAAGACCTTGTTTTTCGTGCTCTCGGTCCCGCTCGTCGTGGGCGTGGTCGTCATGCTCGTACTCAACGTGTGGCTGATCATCCAAAACTTGCGCAAGAGCGCGGTGAAGAAGACGCTCGCGAGGTACCCGAAGGTGGGCATCATGATCCCGCACTTCAACGAAGATCCCGCGCACCTCATCGAATCACTCGAGGCGATCGAGGCGCAAGATTATCCAGGGCAATTGGCGGTCATGCTCTTGGATGATGGCTCCACCAACGGCATCCAAGCGCACCTCGAGCCGTGGCTACGAAAGCCTCGGCGCCAGGCCTACCAATCGCTGGTTTTTGCGCAGAATAACGGCAGCAAAGGCAAAGCGCTCGATGCCGGTTTGCCGCACGTGGCCGCGGACGTGGAAGCGGTCGTGGTCGTCGATAGTGACACGTTTCTCGAGCCGGAGACCGTCACTCGCCTGCTCGAGCGGCTTTGGCAGGACGAGAAGTGCGCGGCCGTGTGCGGCTTCATCGTGCCGGCCAACGGTCGAGAGAATTTCCTCGGCAAGCTCCAATACTTCGAACACATCGGTGTGTATCCCGCCATCAAGTGCGTGCAAGATTTGTTTGGTCGCGTGGCGGTGATGGCCGGCGCTTGTGTCGTGCATCGTATGTCCGTCGTGCGTGAAATTGGCGGCTGGGGCAGCTGGATCGTCGAAGACATCGCCTGGACGTGGACGGCGCTCGCACACGGTTACAGCACCGGCTACGCACCCGATGCGATCGCTCACACCTATTGCCCAACCACGGTTCAAGGTCTGATTCGGCAGCGCCGGCGTTGGGCGCGCGGGCGGATCGAAGCGTTTCGCGCGGCCTGCCAGGTGTCTCGCTTCAAGGGGTTCTTGCTCTCGCCGCTGTTCTTCTTGTGGGCGCTGAGCTTGATGCCGCCGACACTGTGTTTGATGCCGGTGCTCGCGATCGTGCTCAAGCAGTTTTGGGTGTTCCCGCTGATGTTGCTCTCGTCCGTGCTCTACATCGGCATGTTTCAGCTGTATCAACGCTGCTTGCCGAGATCCCTACGCAAGGGCCTGGGGGATATCTTGCGCGCCAACTTCTACAATACGGCGTTCGAACTCTTCTTGTGGAAGCCCAATCTGATGGGCGCTTTCGACGAGTTTTTCGGCAAACGCAAGCTCTGGCTCACGCGCTGAACCAATCGCAGGCTCTTCAGTCACCCGCGGAGTTCATGATGCATCCGAACCTCACCATTGATCGCTGGCGCGGCGGCAAAGCGGCCGCGCTCAGCCTGACCTTCGACGGCTGGACTCCCGGTCATGCCGCCATCGCTGCGGGCGCTCTCGAAGCGCGCGCGCTGCTCGCCACCTTCTTCGTCACCCTCGACAATTTCGGCGTGAGCCCAGAGCTCGATCACTGGTTCGAGCTGCAGCGGCTGAGCCGGCTCGGCCACGAAGTCGCCAACAAGACCAAGAGTTTTGCCGACCTTTGCGAATCCGGCCCGGCGCGGTTGCATCACGAGATCATCGGCGCTCAGCAAGAACTGGAAGACAACTTGTTCGGCGTGCCCGTGAGGAGCTTTGCCTACCCGTACGGCAAGTTCGATGAAAACGTGATCGAGGTGGTGAAAAAGACCCATAGCGCAGCACGCCGCTTCGACGACTACGACCCTCTTTACGCCTACGACGATGATTTCGACCGAGCCCCCGGCGGCTATTACGCGATTCGGACGCTGCCCATGAACGAGCCGCAGGTCAGTTCGGACTTCGCCCGGCATCTCGCGACGACCATCGAGCGCGGCGGGTTTCTGCCCTGCGCGTTCCAAGGTGTCTACAACGACGAACACCCGCGCGACCGGGCTTGGCCCGGTGCCCTCAGTGAAGCGGAATTTACCGGATTTGCCGATGAAATCGCGCGTCATGCGGCGGATTTCTGGATTGCGCCCTTCGGCGAGGCGGTTGCCTATCATCGCACCGCGCGCGCTGCGTCGCTCAAGATCAATTGGCAGAGTGACGGCGCGTTGGGTTTCGAAATGGCGAGCCACGCGGGCCTACCCGTGCGCCACGCAGCGGAGCTTTCGGTGTGCATGACGCGGCACGTGGCAGCGAGCGTCTGGCGCGTGCTTCGCAACGGCGCGCCCGTCCCTCACGAACTGTCCGAATCGAGCCTGCGCTTCGCGGCCAGCGTGGGCGACAAACTGATCGTCGAGTGGGCGCGCCCGAGAAACAGCGATTTCTGAACGCCGGAGTCACGATGGCAACATTTCCCCAGTTACAGCAGCAGTTACCCGAAGCCTCGTTCGTGCCCTTCGAGTGTCATCGACTGGCAACGGCGGAGCTCGCCTTCCAAAATCCCCGTTTCGAGCCGGATGCGGATCTGCTCGAACGATGCGCGTTTGCGATTCGCACCGAAGAGAGTGAAGGCGCATTCACTCCAGCGTCGCAGCAAAGCTTCGGTGAACGGTACGGCGGTGAAGGCCTGATGCACAACGGCGGCGGCGTGCGTTGCGGCTTGTTCGGGCCGTACCAAGTGAAGGGGATCGGTCGCAACCCGTTAGCGGGTGAAGGTTCGGGTTTTTGGTACACACATGGAGGCAGTTCTTTCGAGGAGGGGTTTGCCGAGATGGTTTGGGGCGAGGTGCTAGAGCGTGTGCTGCCTCACGGCGCGGTTCCCGTGCTGGCTCTGATCGGCACGGGACTCCAGTGTTGGGTAAAGGCGCCGGATGGGATGGGGCGCATCTGTGTGCCGCGCGCGTTGATCGTCCGGCCTGGGGTACTGCGCCCCGCGCACTTCGAGCGCGCCTATCACTATCGCCCGAGCGCGGAAATGCGCCGCGCGTTGCCGCATGATACGGAGCGCACCAGGCACGCGATCGGCGCGTTGCCGGACTCGTTGCCTCGCGAACGCGGGAGCGACGAAGCGAGCTGGCAAAGCCTGAAACCCGCGCAAAAGTTGGAGCGAGGCCTGCACGAATTTGCGCTGCGCTTGGCCGAGCAACACGCGACCGCGCGCGCGCGGCGCTTCATGCATGGTGCGCTCACCTCGGGCAACGTCGCCTTGGATGGTCGCTGGTTGGATTACTCGACGACGAGCGCGTTGTCTTGCTACGCCAACACGGTTTTAGGCACCAACGAGCCGTTCTGGCACGACCACACGCACCTGCTCCAGGTGCTCAACAATCTGTGCTTCTACGCCGGAAAATACCTGCCACGCGCGGAAGGTGAAGCGCTGCCGCGAGCCAAGGCGCTGACCACGTTCTTTTCGCAACACTTCGCGTTGCAGATGGTCGCGCAGTTCACCAAGCTGACGGGCTATCCCGAGAGCGCCATCGCTCCGCACGCGCACGCGCCTGCCGTCCTCGCCCTCGCGACGCACCTCATGAAGCTGGCGCGAGCCGGCAACGAGCGGCCGTTCGACGGCATCCCGGATGCGGGCGCCAAGCGCGGTTACGATCTCGGTCAGATCCTGTGTACGCTCGCCGTGCACCCGCAAAGCTCCGAACTCGATGCTCGCTTAGAGCCGTTGATTGCGTGTGCCGCCACCCGCCGTGAAACGACGCGTTTGTACGGAGAATTTGCGGCTTTGGTCAGCTCCGCTGCAGTCACGCCGGAAGAGCGGCTCGCGCTCCGTCGCCGCGTCATTCTCCAGTCGGCAAAAGCCGGGCGCGACGTGCATTTTCTGTATCGGAATCAGCTCTATGGGCAGCTCCAGCGCTTGGCCATGCGCTACCCGGATCGTCGCGAACTGTGCACGATGTTCGGCAGGCTGCTCGAAAACGTGGTGAACGAGATCGAAGTCCTCCATCAACGGGATACGGGGGGCCCGCTACTCGCGTATCGTGACCGGCAGCACTCAGTCGAGCTCGACGTGCGCGAGGGGAACTGGCGAGTTCGCAGGCAGGGCCGGGTGATTGAGACGCACCCGATCGCGTCGGGCACAACCGAGAAGACATTGCCGGTGGCCCTGTATCCGGCGCGTGAGTGGCTGGGCAAGAGTACTTGGGAGGCGTTGCTATGAAACCAAGAGTATCCGTGTCGTCCGCCTCGGAGTCGACGACTCGACGCATGACGCAAATCGGTGTCGCTGCATTCTTGATGACGCGTTGTCGTTATCAAACTTATGCCTCGGCCTGCCTGCGTATCTGGGTCGAGCCGGCGATCGATCTCGATCAGGCGCGCTTCTTCTACGACGCGGCAGGCAAGCCCGTTGGCTACGTCACCTGGGCCTGGCTCGCGCCAGACGTGGCTTCGCGGCTAGTTGGCGAGGGGGCCTTCAACCTGCACCTGAGTGAGTGGAACGAGGGGCCCGAGCTTTGGATCATGGATTTGGTCGCCCCCTTCGGACACGCGGCGGACATCCTGCGAGCGTGCGCAGACTTGCCGGAATTCGCGGCCGCACCCCACATTCGCTACGTGCGGCGCAAGGCCGATGGCTCGATTCGCAAGGTGGGTCGCGTGCGGCATCCGAACTACCGGGGCCCCGCCGCGTCGCCGAATTGCTGATCGATCGGGCCGCGAAATTCCA
>Ga0105245_10002386_pt1 | contig 16994 bp, 14 predicted proteins | sample KBSM54metaG_FD_81523 | JGI IMG/M metagenome (GOLD analysis project Ga0105245, IMG submission 81523) | Miscanthus rhizosphere microbial communities from Kellogg Biological Station, Michigan, USA - KBS M5-4 metaG | ecosystem: Host-associated > Plants > Roots > Rhizosphere > Soil | place...
CTGCGCCTGCTGTGGGCCCGCATCGGCGTCCCCCACTGCCCCAAGTGCGGGGCGGTGGTCGAGCGCCAGACGCCGCAGCAGATCGTCGACCGGGTCCTCCAGCTGCCGGAGGGCACCCGCTTCCAGGTGCTGGCGCCGGTCGTGCGGGGGCGGAAGGGCGAGTACGAGGGGCTGCTGGCCGACCTGGCCGGGCAGGGATACGCCCGGGCCCGCATCGACGGCGAGCTGGTGGAGCTGTCCACCGTGGCCGGGGCGGGCGCCGACAGCGGCCGTCTGGCCCGCTACGAGATGCACACCATCGAGGTGGTGGTCGACCGCCTGGTGCAGCGGGAGGGCATCGAGCGGCGTCTCACCGACTCCCTGGAGACGGCGCTGCGCCTGGCCGAGGGGGTGGCCGAGGTCGAGATCGTGGCCCCCGAGGGGGGCGAGAACGAGATCCTCACCTTCAGCCAGCACCTGGCCTGTCCCAACGACGGCACGTCGTTCGACGAGCTGGCGCCCCGCAACTTCTCCTTCAACTCGCCGTATGGCGCCTGTCCGAAGTGCGATGGCCTGGGCACCCGCTACGAGGTCGACCCCGACCTGGTGGTCCCCAACGCCGACCTCACCATCGACGAGGGGGCCATCGCCCCCTGGGCCGGGGCCAAGGGGGAGTACTTCCACCGGGTGGTGGCGGCGGTGGCCGACACCTACGGCTTCCGGGTGACCACCCCGTGGAAGAAGCTCACCCCCGAGCAGCAGTCGGTCCTGCTCTACGGCTCCGGGGGCAGGCAGCTCCACGTGCAGTACCGCAACCGCTACGGGCGGACCCGGTCGTACAACACCCAGTACGAAGGGGCCATCCCCTATCTCCAGCGCCGCCATTCGGAGGCGGAGTCCGACTACATGCGGGAGCAGATCGAGGGCTACATGCGGGAGGTGCCGTGCGCCACGTGCGGCGGGGCCCGGCTGAAGCCCGAGTCGCTGGCCGTCACCGTGGGTGAGCTCAACCTCAACCAGCTGTGCGACCTGTCGATCGCCAGGTCGGCCGACTACCTGGCCGCCCTCGAGCACTCCCTGTCGCCCCGCGACCGCATGATCGCGGAGCGGGTCGTGCGGGAGGTCAACGCCCGCATGCGGTTCCTGCTCGACGTCGGCCTCGACTACCTCACCCTCAACCGCTCCGCCGGCACCCTCGCCGGGGGCGAGGCCCAGCGCATCCGCCTGGCCAGCCAGATCGGATCGGGGCTGGTGGGCGTGCTGTACGTGCTCGACGAGCCCTCGATCGGGCTCCACCAGCGCGACAACCACAAGCTCATCGACACCCTCATCCGCCTGCGCGACATCGGCAACACCGTGATCGTGGTGGAGCACGACGAGGACACCATCCGGGTGGCCGACCACGTGGTCGACATCGGGCCGGGGGCGGGGGAGCATGGCGGCGAGATCGTGGTGTCGGGCTCGTTCGACGACCTCGTCGCCAGCGAGCGGTCGATCACCGGCCAGTACCTGGCCCGGAAGCGCACCATCCCGGTGCCGGCCATGCGGCGGGAGCCGGGGAACGAGTGGCTCGTGGTGCGGGGGGCGCGGGAGCACAACCTGCGCAACATCGACGTCGAGATCCCCCTCGGCTGCTTCGTGGCCGTCACCGGCGTGTCCGGCTCGGGGAAGTCCACCCTGGTCAACGACATCCTCTACCGGGCCCTGATGCAGCGGATCTACCGGTCGAAGACGGTCCCCGGGCGCCATCGCACCATCGAGGGATTCGAGCACCTCGACAAGGTGATCAACATCGACCAGTCACCCATCGGCCGCACGCCCCGGTCCAACCCCGCCACCTACACCGGCGTGTGGGACCACGTGCGCAAGCTGTTCAGCCAGACGGCCGAGGCCCGGGTGCGGGGCTACCTGCCGGGGCGGTTCTCGTTCAACGTCAAGGGCGGGCGGTGCGAGGCGTGCTCGGGCGACGGCACGATCAAGATCGAGATGCACTTCCTGCCCGACGTGTACGTCCCGTGCGAGGTGTGCAAGGGGGCGAGATACAACCGCGACACCCTCGACGTCACGTTCAAGGGCAAGAACGTGGCCGACGTCCTCGACCTGTCGATCGAGGAGGGCGCCGCCTTCTTCGCCAACCAGCCCAACATCGCCCGCCACCTGCAGACCCTCGCCGACGTCGGCCTGGGCTACGTCCGCCTCGGCCAACCGGCCCCGACGCTGTCGGGGGGCGAGGCGCAGCGGGTGAAGCTGGCCAGTGAGCTGTCCAAGCGGGGCACAGGCCACACCATCTACATCCTCGACGAGCCCACCACCGGCCTCCACTTCGAGGACATCCGGCGCCTCCTGGGCGTGCTGTCCCGACTGGTCGACCAGGGGAACACGGTGCTGGTCATCGAGCACAACCTCGACGTCATCAAGAGCGCCGACTGGGTCATCGACCTCGGCCCCGAGGGGGGCGACGGTGGGGGGATGGTGATCGTCGAGGGCCCGCCCGAGGTGGTGGCCAAGACCACCGACTCCTACACCGGCCAGTTCCTGGCCCCGGTCCTGGCCCGGTAGAGCCGCCCCCCTCCCGGCGCCGAGAAGTCCTCAACCGAGGCCCGGCGCGTGCCGATAGTGCCCGTCCCCGCATCGGGCTCAACCTGCGGCGCCAATCGGTCGATACGTACTCCATGCGCCGACTGGCCCGTCCGCTGCTGGTTCTGGGGACGGTCTTCGTGGTCCTGGGCCTCAGCAAGGCCCACGCCACCGCCCACGCCTACGACTACACCGCCTCCTTCCGGTTCGCCTGGTCATTGGCCTACATGGGCCTGCTGGTGCTGGCGGCCTACGGCGCGGGCCTGCCCGACCTGCCCCGGACCCGCCGGTCGGCGGTGCTCATGGCCGTCGGCGCCACGACCGTGGCCGCGCTCGGGATCTCGGTGCTGCAGCTGCTCCTCGGCGCCGCCCTCCTGCCCCGGTTCGTGGTCCTTGGGACGACCGCCCTCCTCGTCCCCTACCTGGTCCTGCTCTCGTCCGTGGCCCGCGACGGCGCAACCCGCGACGGCCAACGCGACCGGGTGGTGGCGGTGGCGGGCCTCGACGAGGGCACCCACCTGGCGGACGAGCTCGACGGGCAGCCCGAGCGGCCGGCGGTGCTCGCCTGCGTGCTCTCGCCCGAGGCGGCCGCCGGGCAACCGGGCCGGTACCCGGTCGTCGAGGCGGTCCGGTCGTCGCGGGCCACCGCCCTGGTGCTCGACCGGGCCGCCCAGGTCGACGAGTCGATCGTGGCCCAGGCGGCGGAGCTGCACGAGGGTGGGATCCGGATCAGGACGCTGTCGATGTTCTACGACCAGTGGCTGGGCAAGCTCCCGCTGTCGGAGCTCGAGCGGGTGTCGCTCCTGTTCGACATCGGCGAGCTCCACCGCACCCGCTACGTACGGGTCAAGCGCATGCTCGACGTCCTGGCCGGCGCGCTGGGCCTGGTGACCCTGGCTCTGGTCACCCCCGTGGTCTGGTTCGGCAACCAGTTCGGCAACCGGGGCCCGCTCGTCTACCGCCAGACGCGGGTGGGCAAGGGAGGGCGGGAGTTCGAGATCCTGAAGTTCCGGTCGATGACCCCGGCCGGCGCCGGCGCCGCCACCGGGTGGACCACCGCGGACGACCCGAGGATCACCCCCTTCGGGGCCTGGCTGCGGCGCACCCACCTCGACGAGCTGCCCCAGATGGTCAACATCCTGCGAGGTGACCTTTCGCTCGTCGGGCCCCGTCCGGAGCAGCCCGCCTACGTCGAGGAGCTGGAGGCCAAGATCCCCTTCTACCGGCTCCGGCACCTGGTCCGGCCCGGCCTCACCGGTTGGGCCCAGGTGAAGTACCCCTACGGGGCCACCGACGGCGACGCCCTGGAGAAGCTGCAGTACGAGTTCTTCTACCTCCGCCACCAGGGTCTGGCGCTCGACCTGCGGATCGTCGGCCGCACCGTGCGCAGCGTCCTGCGACGGGGCGGTCGATGAGGATCGCGCTGTTCCACAACCTCCCCCCGGGCGGCGCCCGGCGGGCCGCGTTCGAGCTCGTCCGCCACACCGTGGGTGAGCACGACTACGACTACTTCCGGATCGGCGGTCCCGACGCGGGCGACCCTCTGGCCGGGTCGCAGGACGTCGGGCTGCTGGCCAAGGAGGTCTTCGACCACCCGTTCGCCGGCACCCACGTCGGCCCGGCCGGCCTCGAGCGGGTGCTCGACATCCGCGCCCTGGTGAAGCTCCAGGAGCGGATCGCCCGGGACATCGACGGGCGCGACTACGACCTGGTGTTCGTCCACCACGATCGGCTCACCCATGCGCCGGCCCTGCTGCGGTTCCTGAGGACGCCCTCGCTGTACTACCTGCAGGAGCCGCGGCGGCAGTCCTTCGAGTACGCCCTGCGGCTCCGCAACCGTCCCGCCGCCGGACTCGTCTCCCGGGCGTCCCGGCTGGCGGCGGCGACCGTCGACGTGTGGCTCCGGGAGACCGACATCCAGGCCAGCCGGGCCGCCACCCGACTGGTCGTCAACTCGTACCACTCGGCCGAGTCGGTCTACCGGGCCTACGGCCGCCACCCCGCGGTCAGCTACCTGGGCGTCGACGACGAGCTCTTCCGGCTCGGAGAGGGTGAGCGCGGGGGCGCTCTCGCGGTGGGCGCGCTCGACCCGATCAAGGGCCACGACCTCACCATCCAGGCCATCGGCTCCCTGCCGGCGGCCGACCGTCCGCCGCTGACCATCGCCTTCGACCGCGAGCGTCCGGGCGTGCGGGCCGACCTCGTCGCCCTGGCTGCCGCCGAGGGCGTCGAGCTCACCCTTCGAGGCGGGATCGACGACCACGAGCTGGTGGCCCTGTACCAGTCCTCGGCGGCGACCGTCTGCTCCGCGGCGGTGGAGCCCTTCGGCCTGACGACGATCGAGTCCCTGGCCTGTGGCACGCCGGTGGTGGCCGTGAACGAGGGCGGCTACCGGGAGGTGGTCAGGCACGGGGAGAACGGGCTTCTCGCCGATCGCCGGTCCGACCGCCTCGGCGAGGGCATCGCGGCGGCGATCCGCGATCCCGGTCGGTGGCGCCCGGACGTCCTCCGCGCCAGCGTGCTGCCCTTCTTCTCCTGGGAGGCCGCGGCCGACCGCATCCGGCCCCTGCTGGAGGAGACCGCGGCGAGCCGTGGATAGCGACGCCCTGATCACCGCGCCCGACGTGCCTGGCGGGCGGCCGCCCGAGACGGGGACGTCGAGGCGCACACTGCTCCTGGCGTTCCGCAGCGCGGCGGGCGCCTCGGTCGTGGGCTACCTCGTCAACCTCGCCCTCCTGCCCTTCGTGATCCACCGGCTCGGCCCGGAGCTCTACGGGGCGTGGATCACCGTCGCCTCGCTCCTCGCCGTCGGAGGACTGGCCGACGCCGGCATCCGCGTCGAGATCGTCCGTCGGGTCGGCGCCGCCCACGGCTCCGGTGACCAGGACGAGCTCCTCCAGTCGGTCCATCAGGGGCTCACGCTGCTCACGGCCGTCGCCGGGATCTTCCTCGTCGTCGGAGTCCTCGGGGCCTCGGTCGTCCGCGCCCTCGTCTTCCCGGCGGGTGTCCCCGGGCTCTCCCCGTCCGACCTGGAGTGGCTGATCCGGGCGACGTTCGTCGTGCTCGGGCTGTCCCTCGTGGCCAAGGGGTACTGCGGGGCGCTCCATGGCCTCCAGCGGAGCGACGTGGAGATGACCGCCCAGGCCGTCGCCGTCCCGCTCGGCGCCGTGCTCACCATCGCCGGGATCGTCGCCGGGTGGGGCATCTGGGCCATGCTCGTCGGCGCCCTGGGCGAGCTCCTCCTCCTGTTCGGGTGGCAGTACCTTCGCCTGCGGCGGCTCCTGCCCGCCCTCCGGCCCTGTCTGGTGCGCATGAGCGGGGGGGCGACCCGCGCCTACCTCGCCCTCTCCGGCCTGGTCCTCGTCGCCCAGCTCAGCGACGTCTTCGATTCACAGTGGGACAAGTTGGTGCTCTCGCACTTCGTGGGATCTGCCGCGGTGGCGTCGTTCCAGGTGGGCACGAGCCTGGTCCTGCAGGGCAAGGCCCTTGTGGTGGTGCCCCTCGCGCCCCTGCTGGCCGCCGTCGCCGAGCTCCGTCACCACGACCGGGCCCGCATGGAGGTGTACTTCCGGCACCTGGCCAAGGCGGGGATGGTGCTGGCGGCGGTGATCCTGGGCGGGATCTTCGTGTTCGCGCCCTCGTTCGTCCACCTCTGGCTCGGCTCCGACGTCGCCGCCGCGGGCGGGGCGGCCCGCCTCTTCGCCGTCGCCTCGATGATCGGGATGCTCGGCACGCCGCTGTCGTTCCGGGCATGGGGCGAGGGCTGGCACACCCTGGTGGCAGCCACCGCCATCGTGAACATGGTGGTCAACGGCGTGCTCAGCCTCCTCGGCACGATGTGGTTCGGCTTCAACGGCCCCCTCTACGGCTCGATCGCCGGCAACCTGGCCGGCACCGTCGCCTTCCTGGTCCTCGTTCGCCGCCGGCTCGGGTCGCGCTGGACGCCGCTGCCCCTGCGGGCCGTGGGGATCGGTGTGGCAGCGGCCGCTCTCGCCCTGGCCACCGGGATCGACCGGGTCGCCTCCTGGCCCACGCTGCTCCTCGCCGCCGGGGCCTGGGTGCTGGTCGTCGGCGGTGGCGCCATCGCCGCCGAGCGTCTGCCGCTGTCCGCCCTCCGGCCGTCCCGGGTCGCGCCATGACCCTCGCCACCATCGCCATCCCGACCTTCAACCGGGTGGCCACGCTCCCGCGGGCCGTCACCTCCGCCCTGGCCCAGGATTACCCGGCCATCGAGGTGGTGATCTGCGACAACGCCTCCACCGACGGCACCGAGGAGTTCTGCCGTGAACTGGCCGGTCGCGACCGCCGGGTCCGGTACGTGCGTCACGCCGAGAACGTGGGCCCGATCGCCAACTTCGAGGCGGGACTGGCCGCCGCCACCGGCGACTATTTCATGTGGCTGGCCGACGATGACTGGGTGGACGCGAACTACCTCAGCGCGTGCATCGGAGCGCTCGAGCGTGGCGTCGCGCTCGTTGCCGGTCGGGCGCGCTGGTTCGACAGCGAAGGGGAAGTGCTGGCCGAGGCGCCGACGAGGCTGCTCGACGACGACGGTCGCCGGCGGATCAGGGACTTCTTCCGGACGGTGACGAAGGCGAGCGTCTACTACGGGGTGTCGCGGACGGAGACGGCCCGCAGTCGAGGGCCTCTGTCCGAGGCGACGGGTGGCGATTGGTTGTTCGTCGCCGCCCTGGCCGCGACCGGGAAGGTGGAGACCCTGGACACGACGTCGACCCACCGGTCGGTGGGCGGCGCGTCGGACGCGATCGTCGGCGCCGGGTGGACGATCCCGGGGAGCGTCCTGCGCGACATCCTCCTGGCGCCCGCCTACGCCGATCTCGGGCGCCGGCGGATCCTCCTGGCCTTGGAGTGTGGCGCCATCATCGGCTGGCGGGTCGGGGTGTGGTTTCCCACGCTCGCCCTGCTCCGTCGCCACCTTGGTGACGGCGGGTACGAACGGCTGCGCGTCCGCTATCGAAGCGTCGGGAGGCGCCGGTCGCGGTCGGAGATGGTGAGGGTCGGCACCGCCGGCCAGTCGATGGCGAGGGAGGGGTCGTCCCAACGGATCCCACCGGCAGCGTCGGGGGCGTAGGGAACCGAGATCTGGTAGAGCAGCTCCGATTCCGGCTCGAGGGTGAGGAACCCGTGGGCGAAGCCCTCCGGGATGTACAGGCCCAGCCCGTTCTCTTGGCTCAGCTCGACGGCCGTCCATCGGCGCCGGCCGACGTCGACGGCGACGTCGAACACCCGGCCCCGGGTGCAACGTACGAGCTTGGCCTCCTCGTGGGGGGCCGTCTGGAAGTGCAGGCCCCGCAGCGTGCCCGCCTTGGAGTTGCCGGACGTGCTCACCTCGGACACGTTGGGGTTCAGCCCCCGGCGCTCGAACTCGTCGGCGGCGAAGGTGCGGGCGAAGTACCCGCGCTCGTCGTGGTGGCGTTCGGGCTCGACGACATAGCAGCCGGGGAGCCCGGTGGGGCGGAAGATCACGACCAGACGGCGACGTCGGGCACGAACGTGACGAACTGGCCGCCCCACCCGGTGACCTCCGCCAGTTGGGTGGAGATCTCCCGCCGGAGGTTCCACGGGAGGATCACGACGAAATCGGGCTTCGTCTCGGCGATGCGCCCGGGCGCGACGACGGGGATATGCGAGCCCGGCAGCAGCCGGCCCTGCTTCTCCGGGCTGCGATCGGCGACGAAGGTGATGTCGGCCGGCGACACCCCGCAGTAGTTCAGGAGGGTGTTGCCCTTGGCCGCGGCGCCGTAGGCCACGACCGACCGGCCGTCGGCCCGCGCCGCGGCGAGGAACTCCACCACCCCCCGGCGGCAGCGCTCGACCCGGGCGCCGAAGCCGGCGTAGGTCTCGATGCGGTCGAGCCCGGCCTCCGCCTCCTGCCGGCGGACGTCGCCCAGCCGGTCGGTCGGCTCCCGTCCGGCCGCCTCCGGGGCCGACCAGATGCGCAGGCTGCCGCCGTGCGTGTCCAGCTGCTCGACGTCGAACACGACCAGGCCGTGGTCGCCGAGAGCCCGAGCGGCCGTCAGGAGGGAGAAGTAGGAGAAGTGCTCGTGGTAGATGGTGTCGAACTGCGTGTCCTCGATCAGGCGAAGGAGGTGCGGCACCTCGATGCTGACCACGCCGGATGGCTCGAGGACGAGGGCCAGGCCGGCGACGAAGTCGTCGAGGTCGGGAACGTGGGCCAGCACGTTGTTGGCGACCACCAGGTCGGCCGTCAGGCCCCGTCCCACCAGCCCCTCGGCGGTCGCCCGGCCGAAGAAGGCGGCCTCGGTGGGGACCCCCCGGGCGACCGCGGTCTGGGCGATGTTCCGGGCCGGCTCGATGCCGAGCACGGGGACGCCGGCGGCGACGAAGTGTTGGAGCAGGTAGCCGTCGTTGCTGGCCACCTCGACCACCAGGCTCTCGGGGCCGAGGGCGAGCCGAGCCAGCGACGACTCCACGAAGCGCCGACTGTGCTCCACCCAGCTGTCCGAGTAGGAGGAGAAGTAGGCGTAGTCGGAGAACAGCTCGTCGGGCGACACGAGCGCCTCCAACTGGACCAGGAGGCATCCGTCGCACACCAACGTGTGCAGGGGGTAACGGGGCTCGGGCCGGGCCAGATCGTCCGGCCGCAGGTAGGCGTTGGCGAGCGGGGTCTGGCCCAGGTCGACGAAGGTGGTGGTGACGGGTGCGCCACAGAGTCGGCAGATCACGGCCCGCGTCTCGGGGATCACCGGCGGACCAGGTCCTCGTAGGCGTCGATCTGGGCCAGCGCCAGCCGGCGGAGGTCGTCGCCGGCCGCGGCCGCCCGCCACCAGTCCACCGTCCAAGCCAACGAGGTGTCGAAATCGAGCCGCGGCCGCCAGCCCAGGGCCGCCGTGGCCAGGCTGGCGTCGAGGTGCAGCAGCGATGCCTCCGGCGACTGCTGCTCCGATTCGGACTCCCAACCTCCGTCACCCCACAGGGCGAGGGCCCGATCCACCGCCTCGGCGACGGGAACACAGCCGGAGATGGCGGGCCCGAAGTTCAGTGCGGGGGGGGTGCCGACCGGGTCGTGGACGAGGGCGTCGGCCAGGAGCAGGTACCCGTGCAAGGGCTCGAGGACGAACTGCCAGGGACGGGTCGACGCCGGATACCGGAGTCGGATCGGCCGGCCCAGCTCGAGCGCCCGCCACAGGTCGGGCAGCAGCCGGTCCTCGCCGCGGTCACCGCCCCCGATGACGTTGCCGGCGCGGGCGGTGGCCACACCCACCGGCCGGTCGGCGAAGAAGCTCCGGCGCCACGACGAGGTGACGAGCTCGGCGCCCGCCTTCGAGCTGCTGTAGGGGTCGTCGCCACCGAGGCGATCGTCCTCCGTGAAGGGTCGGCCGTGGCCCTCGTTGGCGTACACCTTGTCGCTGGTGACCACGACCACCGACCGCAACGACGGCAGCCCCCGCGCCGCGTCGAGCAGGTTGGCGGTACCGAGCACGTTCACCGCCCAGGTGGCGGTCGGGTCGGCGTACCCCCGGCGCACGAGGGCCTGGGCGCCGAGATGGAGGATGACCTCGGGGTCGACCCGGGCCACGGCCGCCGACACCGCCGGGCCGTCGCGCAGGTCCACCATCAGCGACTCCAGGCCGGACCAGGGGCCGACGGCGCAGAAGGTGCCCGTGGGGTGCTCGGGGGGCAGGGCCAGTCCGGTGACCCGAGCGCCGAGCCGCTGCAGCCACAGCGCCAACCAGGCGCCCTTGAAGCCGGTGTGGCCGGTGACCAGGACCCGCCGCCCGTCCCACCCCGACGTCACTCCCACGCCTTCCAGGGCGGGTCGCCCGCGTCCCACATCCCCTCGAGCAGCTCCTTCTCCCGCATGGTGTCCATGGCCTGCCAGAAACCGTCGTGGCGCCACGCCCGGAGTTGGTCCATCGCCACCAGCTGCTGGATGGGCGCGGTCTCCCAGAGCGTGTCGTCGCCCTCGATGAGGTCGAGGACGGGGGGCGACAGCACGAAGAAGCCACCGTTGATCATCCCGCTGGTGGCCTGCGGCTTCTCCTCGAAGGCGACGATGCGGTCGTCCTCGAGACGGGTGCGGCCGAATCGGGCCGGCGGCCGGACGACGGTCATGGTCGCCAGCCGGCCGTGCCGGCGATGGAACTGGAGCTGGGCGTCGATGTCGACGTTCGACAAACCGTCGCCGTAAGTGAGGAAGAAGGGTTGGTCGGGATCGAGGTACGGCCGCACTCGCAGGACCCGGCCGCCGGTCTGGGTGGCGTCGCCGGTGTCGACCAGGGTGACCTTCCACGGCTCGCTGCGGCTGTTGTGGTACGTGGGCGTGTTGGTGGCGATGTCGATGGTGACGTCGGACCCGTGGAGGAAATAGTTGAAGAAGTACTCCTTGATCATGTAGCCCCGGTAACCGAGGCAGATCACGAAGTCGGTCACGCCGAAGGCGCCGTACCGCTTCATGATGTGCCACAGGATCGGGTGGCCGCCGATCTCGATCATCGGTTTGGGGCGAAGGTGCGACTCCTCGCTGATGCGCGTGCCCCGGCCGCCGGCGAGGATCACGCACTGGACCGACATCAGGCCGCGTCCGACCCGGTCCGCGCCCGTCGAACCGACTCCCACCAGGCCACCGTCTCGGCCATTCGCCGGGGGAATGGTTCCCGCGGCCGCCATCCGAGGGACCGCAGCGGATCGGGGTCACCCACCGCGTCGAACCCCTCGTCCGCCCCTGTCGCCCGGCTTCCCCGCCGGATGAGGTCGCCCCGGCCCGTGGCCCGGCCGATCTCCTCGAAGACCTCGCCGATGGGCCTCGCCTCGCCCGTGCACACGTCGATGCTCCCACCGACGTCGTGCTCGAGGATGGTGACGAAGGCGGCGGCGACGTCCGCCACGTGGACGTAGTCGCGGAGCTGGTCGCCGGCGCTGACGTCGACCGGGTCACCCCGGAGCAGGGACCGGATGATCGACGGAACGGCCCGGCGCTCGTCCTCCCACGGCCCGAACACGGAGAAGACGTGGGCGCACGCCACCGTCATCCCCCCGGATCGGCCGGACAGCGCCACCTCGTGCAACGCCCGCTTCGCCACCGCGTAGATCGGCTCGTCCCCCGAACCGGGCCGCGAACCGGCCTCGAGGCAGGTACCGGCGAGCACCACGCGCCTTGTCGGCCCCCCGGAGACCAGCCGCAGGAGCCGCAGGCTGTCCTCCAGCGAAGCCAGGTTGCGAGCAGTGTCGCGGAGATAGGCGCCCGGCTCGGCGTACCACGCGAGGTGGACGAGCCCGTCGGGCCGGATGCGGCCGAGCGTGATGGCCAGCGTGGCGCCGTCGGAGAGGTCGACCGGCCAGAACGTCACGCCCCGGACGTCGAGGAGCCGGTGGCGGGAGGACTCCGGTCGAACGAGGGCGTCGACGGAATGGCCCTTCCGCAGAAGTTCCCGGACGACATGGGAGCCGATGAACCCGGTCGCCCCCGTGACGAGGACCCTCACGTCAGGCCTGGGAGCGGCGTTGGGTCATACCAATCTCAAGATACCCCGACCACCGAGATCTAGAGTGACGGGAGATGACGCCGTGCCCGTCAGACGACTATCTCGGCGCCGATCGCGGCCTCTCGACGCACAAAGCGTTCTGAGAAGCATGCGTCCGTCGGGCGACGCGACCGACGAGGGCCGGGAGGTGGCGCGGACCGTCGCGGCGAAGGCTCGACTGCGCGCCGCCGTCCGTCGCACCGCCGGTCTCGTCCCGATGCGGCACGATCTCGCCACGCGGGCGTGGACGATGGTTCGCAGCGAGGCGATCGCCAGCCGCCTCGAGGAGTGCGGCCGGGCGCCGTCGTTCGGGAGGCACTGCACGTGGGTGCACCCGGAACACGTCTCGATCGGGGCCGACGTCGACATCGGCGCGTTCTCCCGGGTCAGCACGGTCACGTCCTACGAGGGGGAGGTGTTCGCGCCGTCGCTCGTCCTCGGGGACCGCGTCTCGATCGGCTGGTACGCCCACCTGGCGTGCGCGCTGGAGATCGTCATCGGACATGACACGTTGATCGGGAGCCACTTCTTCGTGACCGACCACAACCACGGGGAGCCCGATCATCGGGACTATTCCGACAATCCTGTCACCCGACGACTCAGTCCCGATCGGGTGCTCATCGGCGCCAGATGTTGGATTGGGGAGCGGGTGATCGTCCTGCCGGGTGCGTCAATTGGTGACGGGTGCATCATCGGTGCCGGAAGCGTCGTCCGGGGCTCCATTCCGCCGGGCTCGGTCGCCGTGGGCGTTCCCGCGCGCCCGGTGCGGGCGCTGCCGTCCTGATCGGTCCCGGTCCGAAGGACCTCAACTCTCGTGGTCGGATGGTCGATATCTTCCAGGTGGACCGTCGGGGCAAGGTGTTCAACGTCATCACCAAGCTGGCGGTCGGAGGGGCGCAGGAGACGGCGTTGCGCTCGTGCTCGCTTCTCGATCCGGCCCGGTGGGAGACCGCCCTGGTGACGGGCCCGGAATCGTCGCCCGAGGGGGATCTCTTCGAGGAGGCCGCCGCCCTTGGGGTGCGGGTGCTGACCGTCCCGACGCTCCGCCGGCGGGTGCGCCCGGTCGGCGACCTCCGAGCGCTGATCGACCTGGTCCGGCTGCTGCGGCGCGAGCGCCCCGACGTCGTCCACACCCACAGCAGCAAGGCCGGCGTCGTCGGCCGGCTGGCCGCCCGCCTGGCCCGGGTGCCGGTCGTCGTCCACACCGTCCACGGGTGGAGCTTCCACGAGGGCATGTCGCCCGTGAGCCGGAAGGTGGCGGTGGCCGCCGAGCGCCTGGCCGCACGGTGGACGACGGCCCTCGTCGTCGTGGCCACCCGTGACGCCGAGATCGGCATCGCCGCTCGCATCGGGCGCCCCGAGCAGTACGCGCTCGTCCGCAGCGGAATCGACACCGTCGCCTTCCGCTCGACGGCGGCCTCCCGGGTGGATGCCCGACGGGCTCTGGGAATCCCCGAGAGCATCCCCGTCCTCGGCACCGTCACCCGCCTGTGCCGGCAGAAGGACCCCGAGACGCTGCTGCGAGCGGCCCGGCTGGTGGTGGATGCCCGCCCCGAGGCCCGGCTGGTCGTCGTGGGAGACGGACCCCTGCGGCCCGAGGTGGACGCGCTGGTCGAGCGCCTGGGCCTGGGCCCGAACGTGAGCCTGCTCGGGCCTCGTCGTGACGTGGCCGGCCTGCTGCCCGCCTTCGACGCCTTCGTGCTCAGCTCCCGGTGGGAGGGGCTGCCGAGGGTGGTCGTCGAGGCCATGGCGGTGGGCGTCCCGGTGGTCTCGACCGACGTCGGAGGGATCTCGGAAGCGATCGAGGACGGCGTGTCCGGCCTCCTGGTGCCGGCCGGCGAGCCCGAGGCGCTGGCGGGCGCCATCCTCCGCATCCTCGACGAGGCCGGGCTGGGCGAACGCATGCGGCGGGCGGCCACGGCCAGGGTCGACGAGTTCGACGTCGGCGTCATGACCGATCGTCTCGACGAGCTCTACACCCGGCTCCTGGCCGGAGGCCGCAGCCGGCCCCGTCGCCGGCGGATGGCCATCGCCGTCCGGACCGAGTCGGGCCACGAGGCGGCGTAGCCCCCGAGCCCGGCGAGGCCGCCGAAGGTGACGGCCTGGCCTGCGTAGACGGCCTCGCCCAGCGGCCAACCCAGCCAGTCCCGAGCGCCGGCGGCGTTCTTCCAGACCGTCACCCGGTAGTTGGCCATCACCCGCCGCTGCACGTCCCGCGGTCGGTCGCGGAACCGAAAGGCGCCGGCGAACGACCCCGCCAGCGCGTGGTGGACGATCAGGTCCGGCACGTACCGCACGACCAGCCGGTGACGCTCGGCCCACCAGAACAGGTCGATGTCCTCGTTGAACGAGTGGTACTCGGGGTCGAAGAGGCTGCCCACCGCCCCCATCCGTTGCTCGACGGCGGCGCGGCGGAGCACGAGGCAGGCACCGTTGCCACCGGCGACGATCGTCGCGTCCGACGGCGGCGTCGGAACCCAGGCCAGCCGGTGCGAAGGCGTCCGTCGGGACACGCCGCTGTCGTCGCCATCGGCGCCCTGGAGCACGCGTGGGGCGAGGAGATCCCATCCCCCGACCGTCGCCTCTCGCCGCAGGACCTCCAGGAACCGCTCGTCGAACGTCAGGTCGAGGTTGGCCACGACGACCACGTCGCCGGTGGCGTGCTCCACCCCGGCGTTGGCCCCACCGGAGAAGCCGGTGTTGGAGTCGAGGTGGACGACTTCTAGGTCGATGCCGTTGTCGGCCGCCACCTGAGCGGCGATGCCGGCGGCCTCCTCGCCCTCCTCGCCGTTGACGACGACGATCACCTGCGGCGGAGGCTCCCCCGCGGCCGCCGCCGCCCGGGCCAGTGAGGTCACGAACCCGGCCGCGTGGGGTCCGTTCCGCCAGCTGATCGTGACGACGGAGACCGGCGGGCGAGCGCTCACCTCACACGATCGCCAGCATGCGCTCCAGGGCCACCCTCGCCCACTCGGTGGTCTCGGGGTCGACCTTGATCTGGTTCACGATCCGGCCTTCGACCAGGTTCTCCAGCACCCACGCCAGATGGGCGGCGTCGATGCGGAACATCGTCGAGCACGGGCAGATGAGCGGGTCGAGGGACACCACGGTGTGGTCGGGGTGCTCGGCCGCCAGCCGCTGGACGAGGTGGATCTCGGTGCCCACCGCGATCGTGGAGCCGGCGGGGGCGGCGTCGACCGCCCGGATGATGAAGTCGGTCGAGCCCACCTGGTCGGCCACCTCGACCACCTCGTGGGCGCACTCCGGGTGCACGATCACGATTCCGCCGGGGTGCTCGGCCCGGAAGGCGTCCACGTGGGCGACGGTGAAGCGCTGGTGCACCGAGCAGTGGCCCTTCCACAGGAGGAACGTGGCCTCCTTGACGTCGGCCTCCTGGAGGCCGCCCAGGTCACGCCGGGGGTTCCACACCCGCATGTCGTCGGCGCCGAAGCCCAGCTGGTAAGCCGTGTTGCGGCCCAGGTGCTGGTCGGGGAAGAAGAGCAGCTTGTCGGCCCGCTCCAGGGCCCAGGACACGACCGCCTTGGCGTTCGACGACGTGCACACGGCCCCGCCCTTGCTGCCGACGAACGCCTTGAGGGCGGCCGAGGAGTTCATGTAGGTGATCGGCAGGATGCGCCCGGTGTCGGTGACGGCGGCCAACTCCTCCCACGCCACCTCCACCGAGTCGATGTCGGCCATGTCGGCCATGGAGCAGCCGGCGTTGAGGTCGGGGAGGATGACTGCCTGGTGGTCGCCGGCGAGGACGTCGGCCGACTCGGCCATGAAGTGGACGCCGCAGAAGACGATGAACTCGGCCGGCGAGTCGGCCGCCCGCCGGGACAGCCCGTAGGAGTCGCCGCGGGCGTCGGCCCAGCGCATGACCTCGTCCCGCTGGTAGTGGTGGCCGAGGATGAGCAACCGCTCGCCGAGCGTGGCCTTGGCCTCGCCGATCCACGCCGACAGCTCTTCCTGGCTGGCTGCCGCGTACCGGTCGGGCAGCGCCGCCTGTATCCGGAGCATATGGGTGACCTCCGTTGGGGGCTCCGATGGTGACCGGTGGAGACAGCCTGGTCGCCTCACACGGGGATGTCGGCCTCGGAGCCGGATATGTTGCCGGATACCAGGCCGGCACTAAATGCAACCCTACGTCGGCGGAGTCTGTTCCAGCATTTCTTGGAGTGCGGCGAGCACCTCGAGGTGCATCTTGTCCTTGACCCGGGCACTGGCCCGCTTCATCCGCATCAGGTCAGCGAGCGCGACGACCCGGACGGACAGGTCGTCGGCAACCGGAACCGCCGTCGCCGAACTGACCAAGTCGCGGAAGCCTTTCGTGCCGGACGGCGTGCCCAGCACGTCGAGACTCCCGAGGTCGGTCGAGAAGGTGAAGGAGTCGCCGGCAGCGAGGGTCCGGCCGTCGAGGATGAACGGCAGGTCCTCATCCACCTTGGCGACACGCAGCTTCGCACCGAGCTGGCGCAGGGCCGATGCCAGGCGATCCATGTTTTCTGCCGATCGCTCATAACAGACGTCGAGATCCATGGTCATCAGGGGCGCTCCCAGGAGCTCAGCCGCGTAGCCCCCGACGACGACGAACTTGACCTCGGCCCGGGAGAGCACCCGGAGGATCTCGATCGGGTCGAACGTCGATGCCGTCACGATGCCCGGCGGGCGGCGCGCATCGTGGCCAGCGCCCGTCCGTAGGCCGCACCGCCCTCGGCCCGCTCGATCGGGGTGAGCGACAGCCAGTGGCGGATCAGGCTGCGGTCCTCGCCTTCGCCTCGCCGGAGAGCCATGTCGAGCTCCCACCCGCACGCCTTGAGCAGCTTGTCGAGGGTGTCGGCCCGGGGCATCTGCTTGCCCGACTCGATTCTCGCGATCGTCGGCTGGGGCACGCCGGACCGCGCCGACAGCTCTCGTTGCGTCAGCCCGGCC
>Ga0105245_10002388_pt1 | contig 16976 bp, 13 predicted proteins | sample KBSM54metaG_FD_81523 | JGI IMG/M metagenome (GOLD analysis project Ga0105245, IMG submission 81523) | Miscanthus rhizosphere microbial communities from Kellogg Biological Station, Michigan, USA - KBS M5-4 metaG | ecosystem: Host-associated > Plants > Roots > Rhizosphere > Soil | place...
GAACCTGCAGAACAAGGGCATCAAACTTGATCAGGTGGTCAAGACGGCCGGTGAGGCGGTGTGGTCCTCACCGCTTACTTACCTGAACTCGTCCACGCCTGGTACCGGCGGCTTCATCGAGACGCCGAACCAGCGGCTCAACGTTCGTCACCAAATGCCGATCGGCACTGCGCAGACCTTCTCCAAGGTGGCGGTGGTCAACACCAACGTGAGCGTCGGCGAAATCGCCAATGTGGTGGAGGGCCATCAGCCACTGATCGGAGACGCCATCATCGGCGAAGGGCCCGGCCTTTTGATAGCGATTGAGAAGTTTCCTGGTTTCAATACCAAGGACGTGACGCGCGGCATATTGCTCGCGCTCGAGGAATTGAAGCCTGGGCTGGCCGGGATTGAGATCGATCCCACCATCTACCATCCCGCGAGTTTCGTTGAACGTGCGACTGGCAATCTGAGCAAAGCGCTGATCGTCTCGATCGTCCTGGTTGCCGTAATGCTTGGTCTTCTGATGGGCAACTGGCGAGCCGCCGTCATCGCGCTGGTCTCGATATTATTGTCGTTTGTTACGGCTGGATTGCTGTTACAGGCCGCCGGGGTCGCGCTCAGCATGATGGTCATCGCCGGTCTTCTGATGGCCACCGGCGTGATCGTGCATGACAGCATTCTCGACATCGAGAACGCGCTCCGCCGCTTGCGCGCGCCGCGCAGCGAAAGCGCCAGCGTCGCGGTCATAGCGCGTGCGATCATCGAAACGCGCGGGCCGATGGTATATGCGTCGCTGATTGTCGTGGTCGCGGTGCTGCCCGTGCTGTTCATGCAGAGTCGCTCGGCTGCGTTCTTTGCGCCGATGGCCTGGGCATATATCGCCGCGGTATCCGTTTCGATGGCGGTGGCGCTGATCGCGACCCCGGCGCTTGCCGCACTGCTTCTCGCCCGCGCACCGCTGGCGCCGGACGGCGGCTCACCCGTCACCAACCGATTGGCCGGGCTTTTCGAGCGCATCAGCAGCCCCGTTACCCGCGCGCCGATCGCTTGCATCGGTGTCGGCGTCGTGGCTGCCGTCGCCTGCGTTGCGGTCTGGCGCACGATCGAGCGCGACATGGTGCCCAGCTTCAAGGAGACCGACGTGGTCATCGAATGGCAGGGCCCGCCCGGCACTTCGCTGCAGGCCATGACCCGTACCACCGGGGACCTCATCCAGGAACTCCGCAAGATCCCCGGTGTGCAGAACGCCTCCGCCGATCTCGGACGGGCCGTGCTTTGCAATTGCGAGCGCGCAACTGATGTGAACGCCGGGAAGGTGTGGGTCAACATCGACCCAAAGGCCAACTATGAAGAAACCGTCCATGCCGTGGAAGCTGTCGTCACCGCCTATCCGGGCATGCGCGGTCGCGTGGGGACATACCTGTCGGCCAAGCTGCGTGAGGCGCTTACCGGCAACCGCGAATCCATCACCGTGCGGGTCTATGGCAGCAGCCTTGACATCATTCGCGCCAAGGCGGAAGAAATTCGTGCCTTGATGGCCAAGGTCGCCGGCATTGAAAAGCCTCAAGTTGAGTTGCAGATCGAAGAGCCGACGATCGAGGTCACGGTGGATCTGCTCCGCGCGGCGGAGCACGGGCTGAAACCGGGCGATATTCGCAGGGCCGTTTCAGCGGTCGTAAGCGGCATTACCGTCGGTGCGTTGTTCGAAGACCAGAAGGTTTTCGACGTGGTCGTCTGGGGGCACCCGGATCTGCGCGGCAATGTCGACGACGTGCGGAACGTAACAATCCGCAGCGAGAAGGCGCCGACCCCAAGCCGCCGCTTGCGGCCCAAAGCCACGGTGGTGAAGGTTGCAGACGCCACATCGGGAGTTGCCGCGGTCACGACCGGGGATGCGACGACCACGCCGGTACAACAGGATCCCGGTGCGGCGGCGCCAACGACGATTGGCCGAACGCAAGCGAATAGGGGGGTGGCGGTTCGTTTGGCTGAGGTTGCAGATGTCCGCATCGTGCCGGCCCTCAGCATCATCCGACGCCAGGGCTCCTCGCGCCGCATCGACGTTTCCGCTGACGTCGGCGACGACCGGTCACCTGAGGCCGTGGCGCAGGATGTCGCCAGGAGCATCAAGCAGGTGACGTTCCCGTTCGAACACCATGCTGAGGTACTGGGCGAATACCGGGAACAGCGTGCCGCGTTGCTGTCCATCTACAGCTATATGGCTGCGGCGGCGGTGTTGATGTTCCTGCTGACGCAGGCGGTGCTCCGTAGTTGGGCGCTTACGGCGCTGTCGCTGCTCGGTATTCCGATCGCAGCATTGGGCGGCTTGGTCGCGATCGTGATCGCCAGGGAGGCCTTCTCGCTCGGTTCTGTTTTGGGCCTGGCGGCGGTATTCGCACTGACGGTGCGGCAGGGCATCAGTCTAGTTGCCCATTTCCAGAATCTGCAGTTGCGCGAGGGCGAGGCCTTTGGGGAGGCGCTGGTACGCCGCGGCGTTCGCGAGCAGTTTTCGAGCATCATGGCCTCTTCGGCCACGACGCTTGCTCTCATGCTCCCGTTCGCGATTTTCGGCGATGTTGCCGGGCTCGAAATCGTTTCTCCAATCGCAGTCGTGGTGCTGGGCGGCGTCGTCGCCTCGACACTCGCAATACTGTTCGTACTTCCGGCGCTTTACCTGCGGTTCGGTGCCGACTGGACGGCTGACCGCCTCGATCTCGAAAAGGGCAGCACGGCGTAAGCGCCACAGGTTTTGTTGACGAAGCTTTGGGAAGGGGAGGACTACCTCATGACCCGCTCCAGCTTTCTGGCGGCCGCGGCGTGTGTCGCGGGCGCGAGCCTAGGATTGTGCTGTGTTGCAGCGCTGGCTGCGGAGACGGCGGCCCACAGCAAGCCCGCGCATGTCGAGGCCATACCAGGCTCGCAGCTCAAGAAGGTGACGCTCACGCCCAAGGCGGCCGAGCGGCTCGGAGTCCAGATCGACGAAGTGCGCGCGGATATGTCGGGCCGCCGGATCGTGCCATATACCGCCGTTCTCTACGATCTGACGGGCGGGACATGGGTTTATGTCCATTCCGATCCGATGGCCTTCATTCGCCAAGCCGTCAAGATCGACACCATCAAGGGCAACAACGTGTACCTGAGCGATGGACCGGCCCTCGGCACCAAGGTGCTCGCTTCGGCGGTGCCGCAGGTCTTCGGAACTGAAGCAGGAGTAGGCCACTAACTAGCGGGAACAGTTTGTGTCGGTCGGCAGGGATGCACTCCCATGATGAAACTGACCATAAGTTCAAGTCTGCGTTTTCGATATCTCGTACTCGCCCTCGGCGTGGTGCTGACCTGGTTTGGCGTGGCGCGGCTGCGGGATGCTCCAGTAGACGTATTCCCGGAATTTGCGCCGCCTCGGGTCGAAATCCAGACGATCTGTCTCGGACTATCGCCTGCCGAGGTCGAACAACTCGTGACCGTGCCGTTGGAGAACGCGCTCAACGGCGTCCCCGGCATCGACGTGATGCGGTCGAAATCCGTGCCGCAGCTGTCGTCGATCACGCTGATCTTCAAGCGCGGCGCCGACGAGATCCGGGCGCGGCAACTGGTCAGCGAGCGGATGGCGCTGGCGACCAATACGCTGCCGACCTGGGCCGCGCCGCCCTTCATGATGCCGCCTCTGTCCTCGACCAGCCGGATCATGAAGGTCGGCATTACGTCAAGGGACAAGTCCGTGATGGACTTGTCGATGCTCGCCTATTGGAACATCCGGCAGCGGCTGCTTGGCGTTCCCGGAGTTGCGAACGTCGCGATCTGGGGTGAGCAGCTCAAGATGCTTCAGGTCTATGTGGATCAGAAGCGGATGGTGGCCGAGGACGTCACGCTCGACCAACTGCAGGAAGCCGTTTCCGATGCCCTTGATGTGGGCCTGCTGCGCTATTCCAAGGGCGCGCATATCGGCACAGGCGGCTTCGTCGAAACGCCGAGTCAACGCATTCAAGTCGCGTTCGCCGGCGCCGGCGTCACGCCGGAGACGCTCGCTGAGGTGCCGGTAACCACGCGGAACGGCAAACCGCTGTTGCTGCGCGACCTGGCCAACCTAGAGTATTCGCCCCAAGGCATGATCGGCGATGCCATTATCAACGACGGCCCAGGCCTCATGCTCATCGTCGAAAAGTTCCCCTGGGGCAACACGCTCGCGGTCACCCGCGGAGTGGAGCAAGCCCTGGAGTCGATGAAACCGGGCCTTCCCGGGGTAGAGATCGACACGACGATCTTCCGGCCGGCGACGTTTGTCGAGGAATCGATCGACAATCTCTCACACGCTCTGCTGTTGGGCTGCGTGCTGGTCGCGGGAATCATACTCGTCTTCCTCTACGAATGGCGTACCGCGATCGTCTGCATCATCGCCATTCCCTTGTCGCTGCTTGCGGCTGGACTGGTCCTCTACCAGGCCGGCGCCACCATCAACACAATGACCCTGGCGGGCTTCGTGATCGCGTTGGGGATCGTGGTCGACGACGCGATCCTCGACGTCGAGAACATCATGCGGCGCCTGCGTCTCGCCCGGCGGGAAGGCGATCCACGAAGCACGGCGCGCATCATTCTGGACGCATCGCTCGAGGTGCGGGCGCCGATCGTCTACGCGACACTTATCGTCGTCACCGCGGTGGTGCCCGTCCTGTTCATGCAAGGCCTGACCGGATCCTTCTTCAAGCCGCTGATTGCTGCCTATGTGCTCGCGATTGCGGCCTCGCTCATCGTGGCGATGACGGTGACGCCGGCACTCTGCCTGATCTTGCTGCGTGGCGCGGGGCTTGAAGGTCGTGAATCGCCGGTGACGGTCTGGTTGCAGCGGCGCTATGCGCCCTTGCTGGAACGCGCCACCCGAACGCCTCTCCCGGCCTTTATTGCGGTGGGTGTCGTGACACTCGCGGGGATCGGCGTCTGGCCGTTGCTCGGACACTCGTTGCTGCCATCGTTCAAGGAGCGCGATTTCCTTATGCACTGGGTCACCGCCCCTGACACGTCGCTTCCCGAGATGCGGCGCATTACGACCAGCGCAAGCAAGGAACTGCGCGCGATACCAGGCGTACGCAATTTCGGCGCCCATATCGGCCAGGCCTTCGCCGCCGACGAGGTCGTCGGCGTCAATTTCGGGGAGAACTGGATCAGCATCTCCAAGGACGCCGATTACGACAAGACGCACGCCAAAATCGAGGAAATGGTGGAGGGCTATCCCGGCCTCTACCGCGACGTTCAAACCTATCTGAAGGAGCGCATGCGCGAAGTCATGACCGGCGCAGGTGAGGCGATCGTCGTGCGCATTTTCGGCTCGGATCTCGGCGTTCTCAGGGATAAGGCGGAGGAGGTCCGTGCGGCACTCGTGGGCATCCCTGGCCTCGTCACCTTGCACAAGGAGTTGATTGTCGAAGTGCCGCACATCCAGGTGACGGTAAATCTGGAAGCGGCACGGCGTCACGGCCTGAAACCGGGGGATGTCCGGCGCGCCTCCGCATCCCTGATGGCTGGAACCGAGGTCGGTGACATCTTCATCGGTGGACGCACCTACGATGTGCATGTGTGGACCGCACCGGAAGCCCGCACCAGTGTCGACTCGGTCCGCAACATACTGATTGACGCGCCGAACGGGCCGCGCGTCCGGCTGGCGGAGGTAGCCGATGTCAGCATTCTGCCGACACCAAATATCATCAAGCGCGAGGCGAGCTCTCGCCGGATCGACGTGCAGGCGAATGTCAAGGAGCGTGATCTGGCCGCCGTTGCGGTGGATGTGCAATCGCGTCTGAAAAAGATCGCGTTTCCCCTTGGCTATTACGCGGTGCTGCAAGGCGAGTATGCGGAACTGCGCGCCGCGCGCTGGCGTCTGCAACTGTTCGCCGTGCTGGCGCTCGCCGCGATCTTCGTACTTCTGCAGCAGACGTTCGACAGCTGGCGTCTGGCTACGCTCACGTTCCTAACCCTTCCCTCGGCGCTGGTTGGCGGTGTCCTGGCGGCGTGGCTGGCGGGCGGCGTCATTTCCCTCGGCTCATTGATCGGCTTCCTGACGGTGCTCGGCATCGCCGCCCGCAACGGAATCATCATGATCAACCACTTCCAGTACCTGGAGCGGCATGAGGGAGAGTCGTTCGGGATTGGGCTCGTGCTGCGCGGCGCTGGAGAGCGGTTGCGGCCGATCCTGATGACGACCGGAGCCGCCGGGCTCGCGATTCTGCCGCTGATCATTTTCGGAAACCTGCCGGGCCACGAGATCGAATATCCGATGGCGGTGGTCATTCTGGGCGGCCTCGTGACATCGACGCTGCTCAATCTGTTTATCTTGCCTGCATTCTATCTCCGTTTCGGCCGCGGCACGGGCCGGCCTGCGGACGGTCTGTCCATTCCAGAACCGGTGCGAGTATCCGGGGGGACGTGACATGAAAATCGAGCGATGCCACAACGGCTGGATGGTCGCCGCGGCTGCGGCTTTATCCGCACTTGCATATTCCGTGACTGGTGCCGCGGCCGAGGATGGCCGCTTTCAAAAGCTCTCCGTCTATCTCGAGCGTAACGTCCAGGATCACGATGCCGAGATCCGGTTCGAGGCAACCGGCGCGGAGGAGGGGCTGTCTGCGCTCAAGGTCTTGGCGCCGGGCGAACGCACGGTGATCGACCTCAGAACGCCGGACTCGAAGTTGGGAATTCGCAGTCTTACGCTCGAATCTCCCGAACCCTCCGATGATGGCATTGTGCGCGCTGATTTCCCGGCGGGCGCGTATCGGTTCGAGGGAACGACGACCAAGGGCGCAAGCCTGCGCGGTGAGACGCGGTTGAGCCATGCGTTCCCGGAGCCGGCTGCATTCGAATATCCGCGGCCTGACCAGAAAGACATACCCGCCACCGCACTGACGCTGCGGTGGTCCGTGCCGAAGGGGAGCGAGGCCTGCGTCATCGTTATCGAGCAAACCGGCACGCCTTACGAAATCCGGGCACTGCTGCCGGGTTCGGCAAAGTCCTTCGCGGTACCGGAAGGGTTCTTGCGTGCCGGCAAGGCCTACAAATTTGCAATCGGCACCGTAGCGAAGGACGGCAATCGGTCGTTCATCGAAGCCGGCTTCACCACGGCGAGGGCGCGATGAACCAGTCCTGGCCCCGCGCAATGTCAGATCGGCGAACCGTTCATGCCCGCCTTCTGTTCCGAAGCGGCGGAGCGCCGGCGCTTCTTCCTCGCTCGTTGGCCACGGCAGGCCGAAAACTTCCGCAACCTAGGGCGACAGTTGGCCGGATCGCCGCCCGCAACTGGAGGATATTGAGATGTTCGACAAACAAGGTTTGGACAGACAGATAAAGCTGGCGAGCGATCAACCTGGTCGCCTGTCAAGGTGGCGTGCCGCGCTCATGGCGGCCACGGTTCTGAGCGCTGCTGGCTTTGTGCTGGCTGGAGGCGCGGTCGCGGGCGAGATCAAAGACCAACCGCGCTTTAAGCACAGCCGGGATTATTCGTCGCTGAAGGACTGGAATCTGAAAGCCGAGAATATCGTTCCACACGGGGCTAACCCGCTTTATTACCCGATCGTGCCGGGCCACAAGCACGTGCATGAGCGGCCCGATCACCCGGACGGCAAATACCGCAAGGAGACTGTGGTCCTGGATTCCACGGAAGATTTTGATATTGCCGGCATCGGCAAATTCAAGACCGCTGTTGTGCAGGAAGAAGAATATCTCGATGGCGTCCTGACACAGCGCGCGCTCAATTGGTTCGCCCTCGATAAGACGACCAACAGCGTCTATGCCTTCGGCGAAGTGAGTTGGGAGATCGAGGAAGGCAAGCCGGTTTTCGCAGGCACTTGGCGAGCGGGCGAACTCGATGGTGACATGGTCGCCGAACCGGGCCTGTTAATGCCCGGTACGTTCACCGTGGGCGGCCGTTATCTATTCGACGGCGGTCGCGTGAATTCTGGCGGTTCCGAAAACATGGAGTCAGGGATTGAAATGACGGTTCCGGCCGGGACCTTCAAGAACTGCGTCCGGGTTCGCGAGCAGGGTCTGCGCGAGCTGCACGACATCACCGACAAGATATGGTGTCCGGTGGTTGGAGTCGTTAGCGATACATCCGACGGCAAGCTCATGGTTAGCAACGCGCTGCCGAAGGATAATCCGGCCTCGGACGTTTCAAGCGTCGGGACGCTTCGCGACAAGCCGCTGAAGTATACGCCGCCCGTCGCGAAGATCTCGGGAGACCAGGCGACGAAGATTGCGATCGCGGAGGTCCCCGGCAAGGCCACGTCTGTGACGATCGAGCGGAAGAAAGGCAAGAATGTCTACGTGGTCGAGATCCAGACGCCGAAGGATGGCGAGAAGGATGTCTTTGTCGACATCGAGTCCGGCAAGATCGTCGGAACGGACTGATGTGAAACGGTGCGAGTGCCCTGATCCACGCCCTTCATCGCTCGGGTTTTCCTCCTGCGAGCGACGGGATCGTGGATCACGGGCCCACCCAGGCGCCGAGGCCATATAATCGATGCGATACCATCACGAACCGCCGACTGAACGAACTCAGTGTGGCTGTTTGTTGGAGAGGATACCGCCATGAAGAGGACGATCCGCTGGGGCCTGCTCGCCAGCCTTCTTCTTGCGCCAGCCATGGCCGTCGCGCAGGCGCAGCAGCCGGGCTCTTCGAAAGAGCGTGCGCCTCCCGCGGCAAAGGTCACGCAAGAACAGGCGAAGAAGATTGCGCTTGAACGCATCCCCGGTGAAGTCACGGACGTCGTGATCGAAAAGAAGCGCGGCAAGAATGTCTACGTGATCGAGATCCAATCACCGGAACAGGGCGAGAAGGACGTCTTCGTCGACATCGAGACCGGAAAGATTGTCGGGACGGACTGACATGTACCGGCTGCATTCGAGGTTCGTTATTGGAAAGGACAGCGCCATGAAGCGGGCAATTTACGTGGGTCTGTTCGCCATCCTGCTCGCGCCGGCAACAGCTGGAGCGCAAGCGCCGAAGAGCCTTGGCACCGAGGAATTTGGCATGACGCCACGCGAGCTGGTTCAGGCGATCGAGAAGACCGAGGAACTGATCGCGCGCTGCATGCGCGAACAAGGCTTCGAGTATATCGCGGCCGATTCCAACACGGTGCGGGCGGGCATGGCGGCGGACAAACACCTTCCCGGCCTCAGTGAGGAGGAGTTCGTTGCTCGCCACGGATTTGGTGTGTCTACCTTCTATACCGGTTTGCCGCCTCAACTATCGACCGACTACAGTCCGGCGCGCGTCGGTCTCGGCGAACGCAATGTGCAGATTTTCCGCAAACTGCCCCCCGCGGATCAGGTCGCTTACAATCGCGCCTTGCTCGGGGATGATGTGTTCAGCACCTTCGCGGTCGCTCTGGAGACGGAAGACCTGTCACGTACCGGTGGTTGCACGCGCAAGGCCCTCACTGAAACGTTCAAACCCGATCAGCTGAAGGCCAGCCACTACAATCCCCAGGACGCACTCATCAACAAGGACTCGCGCATGAAGGCCGCGCTTGGGTACTGGCGTCGGGAGATGAAGAAGGCCGGCTTCGAGTATGGCCACCCGGACGAGATCGAACCCGACCTACGGAACCGGCTTAGCACGCTGACCGAGGGCGGCAAGCTGCAGGTCTCCAAGATGTCGCCGGACCAGAAAGCCGCCCTGCGGAAACTGCAGGACTATGAGCGTTTGGTCGCGGCAAAAAGCCACAAAATGCATGAGGAGGTGTTGACCCCGGTCGAGGAGCGCATCCAGGAGGAATTGTTCTCCCGAAAGGTGCAATGAGACCTGATCAGTACATCCTTTTTTCGTACTTCCCGGAATCGGCGGCGATGAGTAATCTCGTTTCGCGGCCGGGCATCGCATGACCAAGGCCGCCGCAATGCTTCTTGCAAACATGGCACGCGCGCTGTCATTGGCTGGAAGGATTACCGCATGGTCGGGAAACGCGTAAATGTTCTCTGGGCCATTCTGGGCGTGGTTGGAGGCATGGCGCTTGGCGCTTGGTACATGGGCTCCAGAATCCAGTCGCCGGCCGAGATGGCGGCGCGTACCGCGGCACCCGAGCCATCCCTGATCCTCGTCCCTGTCGAGTCGCGTGTATTGAGCACCGATGTCGTCACCCGCGGTACGGTGCGCTTCGGGCTGCCGCAGCCGATTTCGATCGCACCTTCGACGGTCAAAGGCGCCATCGGACTGATCTCTTCGCTGCCGCGGCCGAATACGCAATTTGGCGAAGGCGAAGTGATTATGTCCGCGTCCGGCCGTCCAGTCTTCGTCCTGCGCGGCGAAGCGCCGGCGTTCCGCGACATGGCGCCCGGAACCAGCGGTGGCGACGTGCGCCAGCTCGAAGAGGCGCTGGCCCGCCTTGGCTTCGATCCGGGAACGGTCGACGGCAACTATGATCAAAAGACGTCGGCCGCGGTCGAGCGCATGTATCAGAAGGCCAAGTGGGACCCGTTCGGACCGACGCGCGAACAACGCGCCGCCATCCAGGCGCTCGAACGTGAGTGGTCGGATGCCGCGCGCGGCCGACTCGCGGCCGAGGCGACGCGAGATACCGCGGTGAAAGCGGTCGCCGCCGCGCGGGCCGTCGCGGAGCAGAACACGCGCCAGGCCACTCTCGACAGTGCGGCGCGTGTCGGCGATAGCCGCCAGCTGGCCGACGCGCGGGCCGGCAAATCCCTCGCGCTTGATACCGAGCGCGCGCGGGCCTCTCACTCCGCGACCGCGGCAACGGCCGACGTCGCCGCGCAGATCGCCGACCGTGCCCTGATCGTTCTCGACCCGCGCCAGACCGAAACGGCGCGGGCTGCGGCCGAGGCCAAGCTGAAAGTGGCGCGTGCCGCGCAACGCAAGGCAAAACTCGAAGCCGATCTGGCGATCAAGACTGCGGAGCGCGAGGTCGGCCTGGTCGAGAGCCGGATTCAGGTCGCCGAGGCGGCTGTGAAGGCTGCCCGCCTGGAAGGCGAGCGCAGCGTGCGCGCGGCGCAGGAACAGCAAACGCTCGCCGAATTCGACGTCAAGGTCGCCAGCGAACGGGCGGAGCGGCTGGACCGCGAACTGGCGGCGGCGCGCGCCAGGCTCGGCGTGCAGGTTCCTGCGGACGAGGTTGTGTTCATCCCGTCGCTGCCGATCCGCGTCCATGAGGTGACCGCTGCGGTGGCCGCCAGTGCTTCCGGGCCGGTGATGAGTGTGACGGACAACCAGCTCAGTATTGACTCGCAACTGCCGCTTGAAGCCGCGCCGTTGGTGAAAGCCGGGATGAAGGCCGCGATCGACGAGCAGGCGCTTGGGATCAAGGCGACAGGCATCGTTGAGACGGTAGCCACCACGCCCGGCACACGCGGCGTGGACGGGTACCACTTCTACCTCGGGGTCAGGGTGGAGACCACGCCGGTGCTCCTGGCAGGGTTTTCCGTCCGTCTGACAATCCCGATCGAAACTTCGAAGGGCGCGGTCACCGCCGTTCCGACCAGCGCAGTGTCGCTTGCCGCTGACGGAACGTCGCGCGTGCTGGTCGATCGTGGCGGTAAGCAGGAATACGTCACGGTACAGCCGGGGCTTTCAACGGGGGGCTATGTCGAGGTCAACAGCCCCGATGGGCGCCTCGTCCCCGGCCAGCTCGTGGTGGTGGGCTACAAAGCGTCCGAGACAGCAGCGGTGAAATGAGGTTCGCCGAAAACATGCGTGGGGCGTTGCCGATCAAAGCGGCAGCCGCCGACCTCGATCCCGATCATGTGCTCGACCTGCGTAAGGTGTGCAAGCAATTCGGGACCGATCCCGCGGTCGATGCATTAGTCGATGTCGACCTCGTGCTGCGACGCGGCGAATGGCTGTCGATCACCGGTCCATCCGGCTCGGGGAAATCGACGCTGTTGAACATCCTGGGTTGCCTCGACCGGCCGACGCGCGGAAAGTACCTCTTTGACGGTATTGAAACGACAAAGCTGAGCGAGAATGAGCGGGCCGGATTGCGCAGCCGGCGTATCGGATTCATCTTTCAGTCGTTTCACCTCCTGCCGTATCGCACGGTCCTTGAGAACGTCATGCTGGCGGAAGTTTATCGCCGGCACACCGGACGCGGGCGGCGCGAACGGGCATTGGAGGAAATTCGTCGCGTCGGCCTCGCGCATCGCGCGGATTTTCTTCCGTCCAAATTGTCAGGCGGTGAGTGTCAGCGGGTGGCAATCGCCCGGGCCTTGATGGGGTCGCCGAGCTTGCTGCTGTGCGACGAGCCGACCGGCAATCTTGATTCCAAGAACACCGAGTCGATCCTGAACTTCTTCACCGAACTGAACAAGGAAGGCATGACGATTGTCGTCGTCACGCACGACGAAAATGTGGCGTGCCGGGGCTCGCGCCGGGTCAACATGAAGGATGGCGAGCTGTTTGGCGGAGGCGAGCCAGCATTGCCAGTTTCGTCCAGGGGGCGCATTGCGGCGTCGGGGATCACGGCGCGCGACCTTGTTGCCGAGGCAATCGCCGGGGTGATCGCGCGGCCGGCACGCATGGCGCTAACGGTGCTTGGCATCGTGATCGGCATGTCGGCGCTGGTCGCCACCATCGGCCTTACTCGAACCGCCGGCAACCGTATTATCAGCCAGTTCGATCAGCTCGCAGCCACGGAACTCTTTATTTCGGCGCGGCCGGGATTGGCGACCGGCACGATTGATCCGCGTGCCATTCCATGGGACGCGCCGGAACGGCTCGCCCGGTTGAACGGCGTGGTGGCTGCCGGCCTGCTCAGCGACGTCAATGTCCACGACATGCTCGTCAGCGCCTCACCTGTGGTGGATCCCGCCAACCAGACCGCATTCAAATTGGCGGTGCGCGCCGCCTCGCCGGATTTGTTCCGCGCGGTGCGCGCCGACCTTGCCTCGGGACGATTCATCGATGGCGGTCATTCAGCGCGCGCTGAACGCGTCGCGATTCTCGGTCCCGATGCCGCGCGTCGCCTCGGCATCGCTGGCGTCGAGCGGCTGCCCGCGATCTATGTCGGCGATCACCTCTATCTCGTGATCGGTGTCCTTCGCGATGTTGTACGAAAGCCGGAACTTCTCGGCTCGGTCATCATTCCCGAGGGCACGGCGCGACAGCACTTCAGCCTGTTCGGGCCTGGCATGGTGGTCGTGGAGACCAAGATCGGTGCTGCTTCCCTGATCGCGCTGCAGGCGCGGGCGGCGCTGCGGCCGGACGACCCGCGCGCGCTTCGCGTGCAGTTGCCGCAGGAGCCGCGCCGCGTACGCGATGACGTGCAGACCGACCTCAATATGATGTTCTTGCTGCTGGGCGGCCTGTCGCTCGTGGTCGGCGCGCTCGGCATCGCAAACATCACCTTGGTGGGCGTGATGGAGCGAACGGCGGAGATCGGGCTGCGCCGTGCGATTGGCGCGACGCGTCGCCACATCGCAGCACAATTCCTTATCGAGAGCGCGTCCATGGGTATTGTGGGGGGGCTGCTCGGATCCAGCGTCGGCGTGCTGATCGTGGTGGGCGTTTCGGCGTATCAGGTCTGGACCCCGGTGCTCGACCCGGTTGCGCCCTTGCTTGCGCCAGCCGTCGGCGGCCTGATTGGTCTGCTGTCCGGAGTCTATCCCGCCTCGCGGGCCGCCGCCCTCGAGCCGGCCGAAGCGTTCCGACACTAGCTCGGAATTGAAATTGGATTATATTCGTAATATCAAATACAAAAAAATTGTTCAGCCGTCATTGTTGGGACAGATGGGTGGCATGTGAGGTATTCCAGGGAACACGGACCGGCGGTCCGGGCCAAGATAATCGATGCGGCTTCGACACTCATGCGTGAGCAGGGCATGGGCGTCAGCATTGCTGATGTCATGAAGGACGTCGGCCTGACGCATGGCGGTTTCTATCTACACTTTGAATCTCGGCAGGGTCTCGTCGACGCGTCTATTGTCCAGGCGGTTCGCCAGACGAACGACCGAATTAGGCTATGGCTACAAGATGGATCATCGGACGATGGACTGAGGACCATCGCGCAATCCTACCTTAGCCCGGGCCACCGGGATAACATCGGAACCGGCTGTCCGCTACCGCCGTTGGGCGCCGACATCGCGCGAATGTCGCTTGCCGCCCGCCGCGACTTTTCCATCGAACTTGAGAATATGGTCGATTTGGTTGCCAGCCAATACAAGGGCTCGTCGCGCCAGGCGGCGCGTCAGCGGGCGACTGCCGCCATCGCAACCATGGTAGGTTCGATCCTGCTTGCACGTGCCACGAATGACCCGGCTCTGTCCAACGCGATACTCGCCGCCGGGCAGCGGGCTGTTCTGGATTCTGGCGGCAGAAAGACGCGCCGTAGATCGGCGTACAAGGCAGCGTTAGCCAGACGCGGCCTTATTCAAAATTGAACAGCGCTTCGCCAGCTCCGACTAGTGCAGGCTCCGGTATCGGTAAATATCTTTGTCGCCGGCGAGCACCTCGCTATTGCGTTCGGGAGGATCATGAATGGCCGTTCTCCGGATTTTTTCGTATCTGCCAAATCCGCGGGTATGGAAGGCAACAATCGCGGCGAGGTTTTGCGGCGTCGATCTCGAAGTCCGTGGCGCGTCCGCCAAGGAGCTCAAGGACTGGCTCTGGGACTATGATGCTCGTCCCTTGGCCGACAACGAGCGCGACACAGCTATCGCACGGACGGGGCGCGTCGGACTAACCGGCGCGCAACTTTTCAAAACAGATGCGTTTCTTGAAGCGCAGCCGTTCGGGAATGTTCCGGCCGCCTTTGGTCCCGATGGCAAGGTCGGCATCTTTGAATCCAACAGTATTATGCGCGCCGTCGCTCGCCTCGGGCAGTCGCAGCTATATGGTCAAGATGCCTATGAGGCATCCCGGATCGACAGTTTTCTGGATGCAAGCCTGATCTTCGCCAGGGACTCGCAAATTTATCTTCTTTCGCTGCTGGATGGATCGGTGACCCAGGCGATTCAGGCGCGAACCATGGAGAGCTTTGCCATCTATGCGTCCGGATTGGAGCAGGCGCTTTCGCCGGATCGCCGAACCCTGGTCGGCGATGGCTTGTCCCTTGCCGATATCTGCTTTGCGTGCGAGTTGGCGCTGTTCATGAACGAACATCAGCGCGGAGACAAGTTGCGGGAGCGGGGACTTGGCAAGATCCTGCATCAGGATTTTGACCAGCAGTATCCCCGTGTTGCCGCACATTTTACCCGGCTGCTTGGCCATGAACATTTCAAGGTCGAGTTGGAGCCCTATGTAAGAAAGCTCATGGCAGCGGCCGCGTTGGAAAAAGGCATGCCTGATCGTTCGTTCGCGCAGAGGTAGATTATGGCTGAACCGATTTGCGTCATCTCGGGTGTAGGACCCGGCACAGGATCAGCTCTCGCCAGACGCTTCAGCGAAGGAGGTTATCGCGTGGCGCTGCTGGCCAGGAATGGCGAGCGCCTCGCCAGGCTGGAGAGCGAAGTGGCGCGAGCAAAGGGTTATGTTTGCGACGTGTCTGATCCGGAGCAGGTCGAGCGCGCGGCAGCAGCGATCGAGCGGGACCTCGGTCGCCCCGCCGTGTTGATCCACAATGCTGTCGGCGGCGCGATTGGATCATTTCGAGAGATCGACCCGGCCATCCTGAACCGCAACTTTCAGGTCAACACGATGGGACTGCTCTATCTGGGGCGGCGCTTTGCCCCGGCCATGATCGAAGCTGGCCGCGGCGCGATTGTCGTCACTGGCAATACGTCCGCACTGCGGGGAAGACCGGCCTTTGCCGGGTTTGCGCCGACAAAGGCTGCGCAGCGCATCCTGGCCGAGGCGATGGCGCGTGAGCTGGGCCCGCAAGGCGTGCACGTATCCTATCTTGTGATCGACGCAGTGATCGATCTCGAATGGACGAGGGAGCGCTTCAAGGGAAAGCCGGACGAATTCTTCATCAAGCCGAGCGCGATCGCTGCGGAAATCTGGCACATCGTGCATCAGGAACGCAGCGCATGGTCCTTCAATGTCGAGCTGCGTCCGTTTGGGGAAATCTGGTAACGGTATCAGCAGCGCGGGACGGCGGTCACCGGCGTCATGATGGCCCCCCGATATGTTGGACAACCAGCGTGGGCACGTTGCAGGTGCCGTTTCTGATGGTGAAAACGCGCGTGCCGCGCTTGGCACCGTCCTTGACGTCAGAGACGTCGAGTCCGGCGCTTACAAGGCGTTCACGGACAGCTTCCGCGTCAGGAACCCGCCAGCCGACACCCCACAGACGGTCGGCACGATCGTCCTTGTCCCCTCCGGGGCGATTAATCACTTCGATTAGCATGTTACCGCACTGGAACTGCATCAGCCGGCTGCCGTTTGTCGAATTTACCTGATCGAAAACCAGCGGCAGACCAAGGCGTGCCCCATAGAAGCCCATGGCGCGTTCAGGTTTAGCCGTGGCCACGACCAGAAGGTCAATGCCGGCGATCCCCGGTCCGGAGCGTTCGGCCGCCACGTGTTGTCCGCCATCGCAGAAGAAGATCGGAATTCCCGCCGATACATCGCGGGGAAGGCCGATCCGCTTGCCGACTTCTGGATCGGTAGCGTCGGATAGCTCCTGAGGGGATAGCGACAGTCGCCTCAGGCGGCGATAGGCGCGTGCCGCATCCTTCACGCGGAAGGCAAGATCGAACAATCCTTCGCCATGCTGGTCGAGTTGCGCGGAGCCCTTTTGGCCTCGGGGTCCCGTGCCCTTCGGGTGGCAATCCGGAAGGCGGCGTTGCCCAGTGTGAAGACCGCATACTCCAGTCCTTCAGAGTCGGTCCGAGAGTCCGGCTCTCTGTCGAGAATCTGGCGATAGTGCTGGACCGCGATGTCGAGATCGCGGACCATGAGAGTTGTGTGAGCAAGTTCGAGAATCATGAAAACGCATCCTGGCTCGCCAAAGAACCGGCCCTCCATAGCGAGGCCGCGGCTCGCCGTATCATTCGGCGACGACTAACGGTTGGCCAAATTTTGCATTCCTCTCAGCGCCTGCCATTGCAATAGATCGCCTCGC
>Ga0105245_10002389_pt1 | contig 16976 bp, 15 predicted proteins | sample KBSM54metaG_FD_81523 | JGI IMG/M metagenome (GOLD analysis project Ga0105245, IMG submission 81523) | Miscanthus rhizosphere microbial communities from Kellogg Biological Station, Michigan, USA - KBS M5-4 metaG | ecosystem: Host-associated > Plants > Roots > Rhizosphere > Soil | place...
AGAGAAATGAGGTGAATCGCCAGCGAGGTGCTAGACTGATAGCTTCGGGCTGTGGCGCAGCCTGGCTAGCGCGCTTGCTTGGGGTGCAAGAGGTCCCGGGTTCAAATCCCGGCAGCCCGACCATCTTTTTCAGCCACATACAAAGACGGCCAGCCACCAGACTGGCCGTTTGTGACGTAGATTGTGACGCAACCCTTCATTGGACCGCATCCGACCCCGGTTTCTGGTCGGATTGGGGTCCCGTAATTAAGCCACTCGAAAGCCCCTCCAAAGCCTCCCGCTTTGCCGTCATTCTCACGTGGGAATAGTGCTCGATCATCTCACGCGACATATGACCGGCCAAAGCCATCAGGGTCGCGTCAGAGGCGCCGTTCTCGGCCAGCTCGGTAATCGCTTGGTGCCTGAGGTCGTGGAAGCGAAGTCGTGCACCATTTCGATATACAAAGCTCTCCCGAGCCAGCGCGCGAGCCTCCTCAGGATCTGCCCCGGGCTTCACGGCGTTCGCTGCAGCTTTCTCCCCTGCGCGGTTTGCGGCGGCTTCCACCAAGGAACGCCATGCTGTACGCCAAGTCTTCTGTGGACGCGTTGGATCAAATCGCCTTCTCTCGCACGACGGAAATACGTAATGAGCCGCAGCACCAAAACCAAGGAACTCTGCCTGCTCGCGCAGACGGGCAAGCGCCGCGACCGCATCAGCGTTCAGCGGAATAGTTCGATGTCCAGCCTGAGTCTTACTCCGCCTTATTGACATGGAACGCGCATACAAATCCACGTCTCCCCAACGCAGGTGTTTCAGCTCAATGCCACGGCACGTCGTACTGACAGCTAAGACAGCGGCGCAGTATACAACCATCCACTCATCTTTGGTCGCAGCCGTCTCGAAAAGCGTCTTCTTGTCTTCCGCAGTCAGAACCCTGCCGATAGTACCTGTGTTCTCCCGGTCAAGCTTAACGTCTTCAGCAATCACGCTCCAAACCTTCCCGCGTTTCATCATTCGGCGAAGCACTGAAATCTCCATGTTTAGCGTCCGCCCAGATATGCCGGTTAGTCTGCGGCTCCTCTGGTACCCCGCGATGTCTTCGGCACGTATGCGAAGGAGAAGCCGCCCGCCAAAGAATTTGCGTAAAGGTGAAAGCAGGTTCCGCTCAAGCTGGAGGGTGCGATCAGCAACGTGAGGCTTGCGCTCTTCGAGGAACAGATCTGCGGCAGCCGTAAATGGCAACCTGGCGAACTCGCGTCCGGCCTTCGACGCTCCCTTGCCCTGTTGGATTTCTCCGACGCGCTTTTTTTCCAGAGCCGCCGCTTCGCGCCGATCAGTGGTGTCCAGTGCTTCACGATATCTGACGCCGTTGACCGTCGAGTCCATGTGCCAATGCAACCCGCGTTTGTAGACCATCACTTACCGCCTTTCTTGGAATTCTTGGAGGCATCCTTGCGAGGACGCCCACCGAGTTTTCCCCACTCGCGGATCTGCTCCTTGGTGTACAGGGACGCCCGCTTCTTACCGCCGACGGAGCCGGTTAGACGAAAGAACTTCATCGCGGCTGGAGGAATTGCTATCACGCTCATCTGTTCTATCATAACATAGGCCTAACTTTTAGACGCGCGCCTCAAACCAGCGGTTTCATCGAAAGGGAAGGGGTTGGGACTCGGGCTAAATTGTCCGTCTCGTGTGCGGAGGGAATCGAACTAGGCGCGTCGGGCCACGGTTAACATTAAGTAGTTAATTTAAAGGCGTCTCGTTTGGCTCCCAACGGCCATGGACAGGTTGCCGATATATGGCCCGGAATCCGGGATAGTATGCGGATACGCCATGATTCAGGCGCTAACTCATTCCTGATGGGGTAAACTGTCCGTTATCACTGATATGCCGCTTTCTGTCGGCGACAAACTCGGCCCCTACGAGATCGTTTCCTCGATCGGCAAGGGCGGAATGGGTGAAGTGTACCGGGCACACGACCCGCGCACGGGCCGCGACGTTGCGATCAAGGTTTCCGCCGAGCGCTTCAACGAGCGCTTCGACCGCGAAGTCCGCGCCGTAGCCGCGCTGAATCATCCCAACATCTGTACGCTGTTCGACGTCGGACCCAATTACCTGGTGATGGAGCTGGTCGAGGGGCCGACGCTGGCCGAACGCATCTCGCAAGGCGCGATTCCGCTCGACGAAACCACAGTCATCGCGCGCCAGATCGCGGCCGCGCTCGAAGCCGCTCATGAAAAAGGCGTGGTCCATCGCGACTTGAAGCCCGGCAACATCAAAATCAAACCCGACGGCACTGTCAAAGTTCTGGATTTTGGGCTGGCGAAGATTGGTGGAACGCCATCGGTTGCCTCTGATGATTCGCCGACGCTTACGATGGGCCAGACCGAGGCCGGAATGATTCTGGGCACGGCCGCGTATATGCCTCCCGAGCAAGCCAAAGGCAAGCCCGTGGACAAGCGCGCCGACATCTGGGCGTTCGGCGTGGTGTTGCACGAGATGCTCACAGGGCGTCGGCTGTTCCAGGGAGAAACGATGACCGAGGTTCTGGCTTCGGTGATCAAGGAAGAAGCGGGCTTGAATCTGGCTCCGCCTCAGGCGCAGTTCCTGCTTCGCCGATGCCTGGAGAAGGACCCGAACCGTCGCCTGCGCGATATCGGCGATGCGATGCCCTTGCTCGAAATCGCTCCGCAGAACACTCCGCAGACTACAACGCTCTCGCAAAGGACGTGGCTGTGGCCGACTGTGGCTGGCGTAGTGCTCCTGATCGCGCTCGGGCTGGCGGGCTACGTTCTCCTCCGCCAAAATCCGCACGTTCCCCTTGAGACCGTACGCTTTCAGATTTCAGCACCAGCCATGGGTTCATTCGACATCTACCTGACGTTATCGCCGGACGGTCGGAAGCTCGCCTTCGTCGCCGATGGAGCGGACGGCCGAAGCCGACTGTGGATTCGTAACATCGATTCGCTGGAGTCCCGGCCCTTGGCCGGTACCGAGGGTGCGGCCAGTCCCTTCTGGTCGCCGGACAGCCGTTTCATCGCGTTTGGGGACGGAACTAAGGTTAAGAGAATCGATGTTCTGGGCGGACCCGTTCAGACAGTAGTTGATCTTCCGGCGGGGGCGGGTGTGGGCTTCTGGGCTCCGGATGGAACCATGCTGATCGGCAACCGAGGCGCTGGCCCAGGAGTGTGGCGTGTTTCCCCCACGGAAGGCAAGGCGTCCCAAATCACCAAGACAGACGCCTCCCGGCAGGAAAGAGCGCACGGATTCCCAGTCTTGCTGCCGGATGGCCGGCATTTCCTGTACACGCGGCTCGCCGCAAGCGCGGAGAACGCCGGGGTGTTTCTAGGATCGCTGGACGCCAAGCCCGATGCTCAGGGCTCCAGGCGAATTTTGCCGGAGCAATCGAGTTCGATATATATCCCTCCTACAGGCTCCGGGCCGGGGTACCTGGTGTTCCTCCAAGACCGAGTCCTTATGGCTCAGCCGTTCGATGCGAAGCGCTTCGAGCTGCGTGGGGAGCCGGTCGCGGTAGCCGAACAAATCGGCACGCTTGGATCGTACGGGTTTTTCTCAGCCTCCGCGACTGGCACGCTGGCGTATCGCCTGGGCGGCGTGGATGCGAACAATCGACAGCTTACCTGGTACGACCGTGAAGGAAAGACTCTTGGAGTGGTAGGACCGCCGGTCGATTTTGCGGGCCAGCCGGTACTGTCCCCAGACGGCGGCGCGGTGGCCATCACTCGCATCGATCGTCAAGTTGGAGTCAGCGATATTTGGGTGCATGATTTGGCGCGTAATACGGACTCCCGTTTAACTTCAGCTCCTGGAGGCAATGCTAACCCGGTCTGGTCTCCCGATGGCAGCAAGATCGCTTTCGGAAGCAATCGGAGCGGAACCCCTAGGGTGTATCAGAGGACCGCCAGCGGAGTGGGCCAGGATGAAGAACTGGACAAAGATGCGCGTTCCAAGAGCGTGCGGGACTGGTCACGCGATGGCCAGTACTTGATCGAGGAAGTCGGCCGCACCTCGAAGACAGGACTGGCGGTCTGGGTGCTGCCCCTGTTTGGCGATCGGAAACCGTTTCCATATCTAGAATCTGAGTTCGACCAGGAAAATCCGAAAGTTTCGCCCAACGGTCAGTGGCTGGCCTACGAGTCAAATGAGACCAAGCGGAACGAAATCTATGTGCAGAGTTTTCCCAAACCAGGAGGCAAGTGGCAGGTTTCGACCGACGGCGGTATCAGCCCGGTTTGGAGCCGGGATGGGAAGGAACTCTTCTTTCGCGGCGCAAATGGGAAGCTGATGGTGATCGCGGTGCGAAATGGAGTTGGTAACAAATTCGACAGCGACCCGGCGAAACCGCTCTTCGACCTCCCCGCCAACGCTGGGACGTTCGACGTCACCAAGGACGGCCGCTTCCTGATTCCCGCACCTGTGGGACAATCCGCTAGCGCGCCCATCACCGTAGTGGTTAATTGGGCCGCCGGTCTGAAGCGGAATTGAATGCCCGACCCACGTTAGAGTGGGCTCAGAAGGGGCCGGATGTAGTTGAGCCGTTTTAAAGCAACTTGGGATTGAACCCGAAGCAGAACGCTGACGCCCGCACTACGTCTGACGCAGGCTACTTCTTCCCCCGCTCAACCCAAAAAACTCAAGCACAACCTGGAAGGACACATGGACACGTTTTAGGCACTTTTTACCTTTCTTCCCTATCGGGCGCTAATAGCGAAAGTTACCCAAAATGACCAAGAATGATTCCATGCTCCCACACTGAGGTGTCAACGGAAGATCGCCAGATTTGCCCATTCGACAACCTCCAGGAGAAACGAGTGGGCGGCCCCTGGGGGCAGGGCTCAAGGCTCCCTAGCTGAAATTCTAGGCTCTATAGCGAGTCTGCTTCGTGTAAATGATATCTTCATAGTCTTAGTCACAGAACACATGGATGCCCCAGCACAACCCGAATTGGAGGGGCTCACCGCAATTCTCAACGAAGTCCGCAAGGAATTGCTGGACCTGGGCCTAAGAAATCCCCTTCTAAACTACCGGCTCCTAAAATCCCGGGGCCTCGAAATTGTTGACGAGCGCCCCGGCGATATCTATCGACTTCTCGTGGTTGAAGGACGCCGCCTCTCCTTCTTGCAATCTGATAGTCGGGAAGAAGATTATTCCCAACGCTTCGACGAAGTGACGAATGGCACGGAGGCGGATTTCGTTCCTGACGATTCGGAGAAGCGCTTAACGGACACATACCTTCAGACGTCTTTGAGTTCCAAGCAGTTGCAAACCCGCTTACTGACGACGTATTATTCGGCGCGCTCATCGATTGAGGAGCAGGGAGTAAACACGCTTTTCCTTGCTCTCGGAATGCTGGATTGGCGAGAATCCGAGTCGAGCGAAGAAGCGCATCGCGCACCTCTGATTCTGATCCCAGTCGAATTGGAGCGCTCAAACGCGCGCGAACGATTTTACCTTAAGTACACAGGCGAAGAACTTGGCGGTAACGTATCCCTTGCCGAATTTCTTCGGCAAAGTTTTGGTATCAATTTTCCAGAACTTCCGGACATGGAAGATCTTGATGTTGGAGCCTACTTCCGAGCAGTTGGAAAAGCAATATCTGGCCAACCCACTTGGTCGATCGACGAAGACTTTGTCGCTCTGGGTTTCTTCTCTTTCTCGAAATTTCTCATGTATCGCGATCTGGACCCATCCACTTGGCCAGATGGAACGACGCTCATAGGGCAGGACTTACTGAACAACTTACTAGGGACTGGCACGTTAGCGGGTAATGGATCGAAATATGGCGAGTTGGATTTTGTAGACAACCATACAAGCGAAAAGGACATGCTTCAGGTCGTTGACGCTGATAGTTCCCAAACTAATGCGCTGCTTGATATTGCGGATGGCCACAGCTTGGTCATTCAAGGCCCACCTGGGACAGGGAAATCGCAAACCATAGTCAATGCGATTGCGGGGGCGATTGCGACGGGGAAGAGAGTTTTGTTTGTTGCAGAGAAAATGGCAGCTTTGGACGTAGTCGCTCGGCGCATGAAGGCTGCTGGGCTGGGAGCGGCTTGTTTGGAGCTTCATAGTAATAAAGCTAACAAGAAGGCCGTTATCGAAGAATTGCGACGCACCGCACAGATGCGTGAACCTCAAGTTCCGCGCATAGAGTCTGACCTAGCAGCGCTTGAAGATACGCGTATCCGGCTCAATGCTTACTGCCACCAAGTCAATTCACCTGTCGGGAACTCGACTGAGACGCCGTGCTCACTTTACGGTCAGCTTTTGCCCATTCAGGAGCGGCTGAACCACATAGCGGCCCCTCATCTGAGTATTCCGGGCAGTGGCGAGTGGACGGAGGTTGACCTGCTTCGCAAACGGGCTTCTGTAGCAACTCTTCAGGAGCGAGTTAGTCGCTGTGGAGTGCCAATTAACCATCCGTTCTGGGGAAGTCAACTTCGCGTATTCTTACCAACCCAGCGTGAACGCGTCCGGCAATTTCTCTTGCGGGCTTCCGCTTCAGCAAAGGACCTGATTCGGGCCGGACAAGAAGTCGCGACCCTTTGCGGATGTTCACCGCCGATATCACGTGCGGATAGCATGCTAGCTCTTCGAACAGCCCTCCAAATATTAGCCGCACCGATCGCCGAGATCGGCAACACACACGCTTCGGAGTGGACAACCCGTACCGAAGAGATCAGCGTAGCGATCAATGAAGGGCAGCGGCTTCGCGAGATTAGGAGCCTTTGGACTCCACTTTTGCGTTCTGACGCTTGGACCAAAGATGTCACGGTTCTCCGACAGACTCTTGCAGAAACAGGGCCCCACTGGTGGCGCTTTCTATCTGGGCGGTGGCGATCTGCACGGAATGAAGTCTCCGCGCTTATGACCAATTCTCGTCCCACCGATGTTGCGGGTATGATCCAGGTCGCGGACACCATCTTGGATGCGGCGCGCATCGAAGCTTTGCACGATTCAATGGCACCAACGTTAAGTGCTTTGTTTGGGGACTCATACATCGGCGAAAAGTCGAATTGGAATGTCCTTCGTGCGCAACTTGAGTGGATGGTTGTTGCTGTGGAGCGAATATCTAACGGCGAACTCGCGCCATGGTGTCTGGATGCCCTGCGACAAAGTAGTGAGCGAGTTGTGCTTAGTGAAAAGACGTCTGCACTTGAACTCGCGATCAAAAACGAAACGCGTGTTGCGGATGAGTTCTTGGAAATACTCGAATACGATGGCACATCGCCCGTCGAAACGCAGGCTCTTGCAGACCTCGCTGAGAATCGGAATGCCTTGGCGTCGCGAGTTGCGGAGTTGGATTCTTTGGTGGGATACAACCAGGCGGCTGCTGATTGTCGCTCGGAATTGCTTGATTCTGTGGTTCACATTGCGAATACGTGGGATAGTGCTGGTAGCCATTTAGCTGACCTCTTCAACTACGTTTATTTCTCTGGCTTGTTGGAGCAGGCATTTCAGGAACGGCCGGCGCTGGCGCAATTCGACGGAATACAACACAGTCAGGCTGTCGATCGCTTTCGGAAGCTGGATGCTCGCGGGCTTGCACTGAATCGGCTAATCATTGCTCTCCGACACTCGCGACGCGTCCCAACCTCGGACACTTCGAACGGTCAGATCGGTGTGCTGCGGCATGAGTTCGAAAAGAAAGGACGCTTCCTTCCACTCCGGAAGCTGATGGCCAAGGCTGGAAACGCCATCCAAGGGATCAAGCCCGTTTTCATGATGAGTCCGTTGTCGATCGCCAACTTCATCCCTCCCGGTTCCCTGGAGTTCGACCTGGTCATCTTTGATGAAGCTAGTCAGGTCAAACCAGCCGACGCTCTCGGTGCCATAGCAAGGGGTCGACAAACTGTTGTCGTGGGTGACAGCAAACAACTGCCACCCACCAGCTTCTTTGACACATTGGTGGCTCAGGAAATTGAATCGGATGAGGACGACCTAGCGACTTCAGATATCGAAAGCATCCTGGGTCTTTTCTGCTCCCGTGGCGCCCACCAACGGATGCTGCGATGGCACTACAGAAGTCGACACGAGTCGTTGATCACGGTTTCAAATCATTTGTTTTACGACGACCGCTTGATCGTGTTTCCGAGCCCAGACCGCGAGCGTTACCAGCTCGGACTGGTTTACCGTCATCTTGAAAACGCACCTTATGACCGCAGCCGCACACGCACTAACCCTGAGGAGGCAAGAGCTGTTGCGGTAGCAGTTATCAATCACGCGCGGGAACAACTTCGCAAGCCAGAAGGTGAGCGTTTTAGCCTGGGTGTCGCCGCGTTCAGCATGGCTCAGATGGACGCGATCTTGGCTCATGTAGAGGCTCTGAGGCGACAAAATCCCACCTGCGAAGAATTCTTCGCGTCTCAAACCCACGAACCGTTCTTCGTGAAAAACCTCGAAAACGTTCAGGGTGATGAACGAGATGTGATCTTCATCAGTGTAGGTTATGGGAGGACTGCCGAAGGATATTTGTCCATGAGTTTTGGTCCGTTGAACCGCTCCGGTGGCGAGCGGCGTTTAAACGTCCTCATTACCCGTGCGAAACAGCGCTGCGAGGTTTTTACCACGTTGAGTGCTGACGATCTAGATCTGAACCGCACGACCTCATCTGGTGTCCTGGCGCTGAAGACCTTCCTAAGCTTCGCGGCGACGGGAAAGATCGATATCCCGTTGCCCAGTGACAAGCCGCAGGATTCAGTTTTCGAAGAGCAAGTGTTGCATGCGCTCAGACAGAAGGGCTACACGGTGCATCCACAGGTTGGATGTGTTGGATTCTTCCTGGACCTCGCAGTGGTAGACGACGAACGACCTGGTCGCTACCTAATTGGGATTGAGTGTGACGGTGCCGCGTACCACAATGCGAGGTCCGCACGTGATCGGGATCGCCTTAGGCAGGCTGTCCTTGAGGGTCTTAATTGGGAGATTCACCGGATATGGTCAACAGACTGGTTCCGGACACCTGAGCGGGAACTGAACAAGTTGATTGAGGTAATTGAGCGGGCGAAAGAACGACCCTTTCACCCCCGTGACATGCACCGCGCCGCAAGTGACCTACCTTCGAAGTTTTCAGGAAACGATCCGCATGAGGCTCGGACCTCCACGAACACGGGAGCTCGCACGATCAACAGTTCCAGCAAATACCAGACGGCAGACCTTCACATCAACCTTGGGTCGACGGAGCTACATCTCGTTGATCTTCGGCAACTTTCCCAGTGGCTTAAGGATGTTGTCGCCGTCGAGAGCCCGATCTTCTGGCTGGAGGCTGTTCGACGCGTGGCATCCGCAGCCGGGGTACAGCGGCTGGGCAGTCGAATTCAAGACTCGTTTCAGCGTGCTTGCCAGGTAGGATCTCGGTCGGGCCAGTTTCTGATTCGAGACGGCTTTCTATGGAGAACAGATGCGATTGAGGCCATGGTCAGGGATCGGTCGGATCTCCCGCCGTCCGCTAAGAAGATCGAGCACGTTGCCCCAGAGGAAATTCGAGTTGCGGTTGAGCACCTTGTTAAGGAGAGCTACGGCATCGCTCCAGATGACGTCGCGAGTGGGACTTGTCGCCTACTGGGGTTTGGTCGTGCAACTGATGAAATCTGCTCAGTAATCGATAGAGAACGGGATGTGCTGATTGCCAACGGTCGCCTAGTCGTGAGGGGTGGAAGCTTGGTTTGTACTGAACGTACGACCGTTGATTGAACGTCTCAGTCCCTTATTTCCTAGAGTCCCAACTTCCCCGCGCTATTCTCTCGGAACAGACTGCCCTCACGAATGTAACGTCTGACCATCTGAACCGAACGATGTCCGGTTTGATTCATAATGGAGCGCTCACTGGCCCCTGACGCGGCTGCGCTAGTGGCGTGACCGGCCCTGAGAGAGTGACCCGCGTACTTGGATGGGTCCAGACCCGCGCGCTCAGCCAGCTTCTTCACGATCCGTGCAACGTCAATAGGCGAGAGTCCGCCCAACAGAACCTTTCCGTGGCGATTGACTGAACAGAACACGGGCCCACCAGTGATTCCGCTTTCTTCAAGCCACGCTTGCAGCGTCCGCACGGGACACGTCTCAGGATTCGATCCGTACGGAATCCCAATCTTGCGGCCTTGGCCCTCTTGATCTGTCTTGCTGCGTCGGAGCGTCACCGTTAGCCCGTCCCGGTTGAAGTCCAGGTCTGATACATCGAGTGCAACTAATTCGGCGCGACGGAATGCGCCCGCGAATCCAAGCAGGACAAGCGCGCGGTCCCTTCGCCCGATCAGTCCCTCGTCTGTGGAATCCACCATCGCCCGAATATCTGCCGTCAGTGCTGGAACCTTCTGAACTGTGGCAGTCCCCAGGGTGCGCTTGATTCCTTTGAGAGTATTCCGCACCATGCCTGAAGACGTGGGCGAATCCAGGCCTCTGGCTTTGTGAGCCTCAGCAACGGCGTTTAGACGGCGTTGGATGCTGCCCACCTTCAGCCTACCGGCACACTCGGCAATGTATGCGGCCACGCTCTCAGGGGACGCAGGCAAAGGGCACGAACCGTTCCCTTCGCACCACAAGCAGAAGTCCCGCCAGTCTGAACGATAACCCCTGAGCGTACTCTCGGCTTTGCTGTGTCGAGCGAACTCCCGCGCCTTATCAAGGGAGGACGGAACTAAGTCCGTCCCCTTGTCATTTTGAATGGGTCCAATGATCTCGGTGGAGTCGCTCATGCTGCGACCTTCATGGCGCACACGGGGAGATCCACTCGCTGCGTCAGCCAGTCGCAAGCCTGCTGCGCCTTGCTCGCTGCCGTGAAAATGGCCCGCTTGTCAGCTTTCAGGACTCGCAGCCAGGACTGAATGTACTGGGCATGATCGGCGCGCGGTTCAGTGCTCAGTCCCAGGTGCGCACAGGTGAACGCGGCCCCTAGCTCCGCGATCAGCTCCTCGGCAGCATACGCGTTATCACCGAATCGCTTTCCCAGTTCCCGATTGCACCGGGCCGTGCTGGCCGTCCAGTGAGTATGCTCATGGGCGAGAGTCGCATAGTACGAGATCCCATCCCGGAACGCCTCAAACGGTGGCATCTGGATATGGTCCGTCGCGGGTGAGTAGAAAGCCTGGTTACCGCCGTGGCGAAGATCTGCTCCCACAGAGCTGAAGAACGCGTCCGCGTGTGCGATTCGCTCAGGGATCGGTATTTCACGTTCGGCTCTAGGTTCATAGCCATCCACCTGGGCCGCATTGAAGACGGAATAGCCACGGGTGAACAATAGGCGGGAGCCATTTGCAGGTTGGTCGCCATCGTCCTGGGACTCGCGGGATTCGTTCGCAAATTTCCAGAAAACAACGAGGGTCGATTTCTCGCCCTTACGAACTTGCGCGCCGCGATCCTGCCATTGGTTATACGTTGCCCATTCGCCCGACTCGTACCCCTTGGCTTGAGCAGCCGCCCACAGGCAGACGGTATTAATCCCCCTGTATGGCTTTTTGCTGGCCACGTTGATCGGCGAGAAGGCAAACCGGCCTGATGTATGCCAGGGCATGCGCCACGTTCCTGAGCTCTGTTCGATTGCAGTTACTATTTGGTCCGTCACGCGAGCGTAAACGTCCCGTGGATTGGTTGCGGTAATGTCAGAGGTAGACATCGTGAAACTCACCTTTCGCGTTGTTTAGGGGCCGTGCCAAGCGCCAACTTGTCGCGGTCCCGATTAGCTTCTAATGTGCGATTCCCTTTAGTAATCGAACACCAGAAGTCATGTCCAGAATACACCTTACCCCCTATGATTGCAAGCAATAAATACAGTATTTCGTGCGCTTTTTGAGTACCCAACCCGGTTAGGTGTACCATCAAGCTATGGCTGTGAAGATTCCGCCTGAGATTCGCGCCGCAATGACGGCGATATCGCAACAATATGGACGCCTCGGGGGAAAGAAGGCAGCCGCGAACCTGACACCCGCTGAGCGCTCCGCGCGCGCTAAGAAGGCCTCGCTCGCAGCAGCAAAGAAGCGTACTGCGAAACGTCTGGCGGCTAAACGAGGGTCTTAGGCAGCCTAGGGGATCTATTCCGGCTCTACTTGCCTACCTAGCGACGACTTACCAAATCACTCGAATGGTTTTCGCTCAGGTGACCAGTACGAAACGGCCCACTAGTATTGAAATCACAGAGAAGGTTCCAAACGTCGAGGCCAGTGGCACGATCCCTTGACCACCTTCTGATGCGCCAAGCTTGGCAGGTGACGTGCGCCTGCACGTCAGACGCGGCACCCTCCAAAAAAAAATACAAAAACTGCAAACTTGGAAGCCTCGGCTAACGAGCGGGGGCGGCTTTGACCTGTCCCACATATCGGACGTCTGAAACCCCCGGAAAGGCCTCATAGATAGAGCACCGTGTTATGCCTTCGCGTTCCGGCAGTTCGTAGAACTCAATTCGCAAAAGATGCCCGTTCTTCCGCTCGCGCATGCCTTCAGCAAAAAAGAATCTGCCGTAGGAATCCTCTTGAGGAAAGCCGTATCCCACGACCACTAACCGGTCAGCATCTCGGATAGAGTCGGCAACGCCACGCCAGTGGTTACGTACGATCTCGAAAACCCTCGGCGCGCGACAATGAGACTGCACTTCGGTGATTAGTTCGCTCTTAATGGGAACTGCTCCGAGGAGTAGTGGTTCCACTTGCTGGCTGACACGGCCTAGCGATTCGAGCGATGGCTCCCCATCGTTTATATTTCGTCCTAAATCGTGAAGGTTCCAGGAGGCTGAGCCATGCGGTTTCAACAACCGAACCACTCCGGTCCTTGGCGGACCGCAACAATGTAGTAATCGAAGGTTGTTTCGCTTCCCAAAAAGACGCTCGACGAGCGTGTCATAGTTCAGCGAAATCAGCGTATCGCCGGATTTCATCTCCTTCAGAATGCGGCCAAGGGTGTATCCCCTCGAAAGAGGAAGTGTCGTTGCGAGTCGGTCGCAAGAACGCCCGTAGAGCTGCAACAGGGCTGACTTTAGCTCAGTGACAGCAGATGCAGTATTCCATCTTTTGGAGAATGTACCCTGAAACTTCGCGTGATAGTCAATGCGCGTCCAGATTTCCTCCAGCGAGACAGTATCGAGCGACTTCCCCAAATGGGCTGCCACTTTGGCGAGTTCGGCATATTTTTTGTTCCAGGATTTCCTGGTCCGCCTAACGAGCTCGGATCCAAACTGACGAGCAAGCGGGGGGAAGCTTGATCTGTAAAGCCCAAGTGTTCCGTACGAACACCCGGCTCCGAACAAGGCCGTGGTCCTTTCTACGCTTCTCACGAAGGCTAGCGAGATCTAAACGGATCTGCCTTCCCGCCCCCGCACAAGTCAATTGCGTGCCGCAAGGCATTAGCCAGTCGGCTCCCAGTGTCCCAGTCGCGCGCTGGGAGAGTAAGCTTACTCATGTTCTGCTGCTCGTCGAAATCGCGTGCCGGTGGATCTCCCAAATCTTCATGCCGATGAGCAGTAACCACTAATGGATGCTCCAGTCTGATGTGGACGTTCATGTCTGTGAAGATCGGAAAGCCAGGGATAGAAGTGGGGCCCTCAAGGGATCCGGCGATTACTGAAGCGAGATCTAAGGCTACGCCATATGTCTTGGTGTCAAAGCTACTAGTTCCCTTACTGATTAGAGACGAGGTTTCTTTCATCTCGTAGTAGATTTGGCACCCGGAAGACCGCGCATTCAAGGTCTCAAGAGAACTAGAGAAAATTGAATCATTCGCAGTGCCCCCGCTATATCCAGTTGCCTTTCCATCCGCGTTCAAGATTTGAACTATGTAGGCGGTGGTCTCTGGGAGCGTAGGCCCCGGCGCTTGAGCTTGCGTCAAGGTCTTTGGTTTCCGTTTGGCCGCTACGGAAGGAGCAAGTGCACAAAGTAACGCCAGAATAAATGCTGCTGATTTCACGGTCTAGTCACAATATCGACTTTTCGGATATGAGTCAACCCCTGCTTATCCTCGGCTTTCATGGCGAGGTCCAACGTCAAGGCACAGCGTCGCGCGGTCTTATTGAACCTGCTACGCCAGGTGCGCCTCGAAGCTGGTTTGCGCCAGACGGATGTGGCGGTCAAGCTTGGCAAACCACAGTCCTTCGTCAGCAACTACGAGAGTGGAGAACGCAGGTTAGATCTGCTCGAACTCCAGGCCCTGTGCGAGGTCCTAGGAATCGGCGTCGTTGACTTCGTTCGACGGTTTCAGCGGGGATTGACGGCTTCCGAGCGGCGAACTAGCTAGTTGTTTAACTCGAACTCTGACACGTAGACGCATTCTAACCACTTTTTACCTTTTCTCCACATAGGAGAGACATAGAGAAGTTCCCGAAAAACAGACTAAATGTGTCCATGCGTCACAGTAGGGTGCTCCACGTTGAGACCCTCGTATCTACGTTGAGATGCGTTGTGATGGAGTGCTATAGATCGCGCACGTAGGACGCGCTATGAGGGTTCGCACTCTGAGCGAGTAGATCGGCCTTCCTCTGACAGACCGGCTGCACACGGCTCGCCCAATGCGCGGCAGCGTGGCTCCCCTTGGTGTGAGAAGTCTGTGCGAGGGTTTTACAAATCGGTTCACTAAACATCCTCCCTTAGCGAGGTAGTTAAGACAACATATGGGGAGGGAGGGACATTTCGTGAACGCAGCGATGGTCACACGCAGGGCGCCTCAAACCGAAGTGATAGCGAGATGGCGCTCACTGTGGAAAACGTTTAAAAATTTAAAAGAGTTCCCAGTAGCAAGACGTTACAGAGTTGCCGCACATCTCGGATCCGACTAGCCACTCTAGCTTCGCCGAATACACCGAGAAGTGCAGGCTCTGGGCTAACGACTTTCTAGGCCTTCAGATTCCACTTCCTGGAGATGTGACTGAGGAGGTGACTCTTTAGGACGTTTGAAGCAATAGTCGATTTTCGCTCCCGTAATCATTTTCGTCGTCAAGATTCCGCCGCACAACTCCCATCCTTCTTCGCCGAGCGCATTCAGTTTTTCCAAAGTATCGTCAGAAGGGATGTCGTGCTCAATTCGATATTCCCACTTTTGCATGTTTCAAGCCTACAGCAATTCAGCAGCGTACTGTGCGGTTTCAACGAAGGGCTAAAAAGTTTTTGGGTGTCAGATTCGCTCGCGGCGACTGCTTTGAGATGCACCAGATGGACGAAGCTGGCTGTAGGCGTCGTTGCTACGCTTACCAGTTCGGGAGAGAGTGGAGCCTTCGGGATTAGCTAGTTACATTCCTCAGCAGCCATGTTCCTGCTTGTGCTGTTGAAGCGCTAGGCGGGCTGCATTGTGGGCGTTTCTAACCTCATTCACAACCGCCCGCAGACGCTCAGATTGCTCCTTCGAGGTTTTGCCACGATGCTGATTGGCCTTATCGACGGCTTCAGCATAGCGCTCTGCTGCCTCTTTGCACACTAGGCGCAGGCGTTGCTTCTCTTCACAGGGCGGCAGATGAGCTTTGGGGTGCATGGCCACGTCCTTACAGTACCCCTAGGAATCACCGGACGGCAAATTTATAAAGCGGCAGTCCCTCCGCCGTTTTCTAACACTGCAAATGGTTCAGGCAGCCGTACTGGACCGCACCGTTGGCCCACACCATTGTTCCGAGCGGCGCAGCCAGGGCGTTTCTCGTCAGCGTTGGGGGGGTATCAGAAAGGGACGCCCGGGCTGTAAATTGCCGCGTTGTACATCTAATACGTTGAGGGAAGCGGAAAGTTACATTCCTACAGGAAAATTATTCCCAGTGCTAGCGCATTGAGTTAACTGCGCTTACATCGGCTGGTCCATCGCTTGCACCTCTCTTGGCTGTGCGGTTTTTGCTTAGCGATGAAGGGAGCGAAACAATGGCTCAGTGCAAACGTTGTGGGCAAGAAACGGAGTTGTATGAGGCCGGCGTACCAATGTGTCCAGCGTGTCTCGATGAACGCGACCGAACAGGCTGTCCTAAGAGACGCAATCCGTCGGAAGACGGGGACCCAACGAAAGCTCGTTAGGCATCCTGACAGCTCGTTATTTTAATTCCTAGGGTAGTGGTTCAGTTTGAGATTGCACCGGGGGTCGCTCAGCTACCAAAGCCGAGCGTTGGGATCATCCTTCCAACACTTCGGATGAAGTAGGTACTTCTCTGGCTTCCTTGACTCGTCATCTGGTATAGGAATGATTGGAACACGAAGACGATCTGGCTCTACTCGTTCGATTAGATTGCACGAGCGCTCACTTCCTCCGCTAGATTGGGTAATCGCCCATCTTCCACGGCTATCTGGTTCTACAAAGTAAGTAACGTCAGAGATTCCTTCCACCCACTGGTGACGTACTCTGACGACACCCCTTCTCTGCTGCCTCCAGTGGTCCCATAGAAATGCTCGTATCCTACCCTGCTCGGGAGAATCGTCACCACTACGTATCGGTAGATTGAAAGGACCGATAACGTCATATGCGGAAAGATCTCTAGATTTGGACTGTGCTTGCGAAAGCCCTACGACCATCAAGGCAGTTGTAAAGACTCTCACTAAGTTGCTCCGCATCGTGGCGTAATCGTACCATCCCTACCCGAGCAAGCAAACCCAAGTGCCCGCGCCATGATCGGCGAGAAGCTTCCGCTACCAATCGACTGGTAGTGGCTACTTTGAAATTACCTTGGGCGGAAAACCTGCCACCACCGGCGCTTTGTAACCTTAAAGGTGAGACTAGTTTTGAAAGTGTGGCTGATGTTGCAGGGTTCGCAAGAAACGACCATCGTGCGTGGCGCGTATTCGACGCGAGCTTCATTCCCACATTTTCTACAGTGGGCCTGAAGATGACCCGCCACGCTCGCTCCGAACTTAAATTCGGCCGTCGGCTTCACGCGAGTAAATTATATCGCCGATCAGTGGTTACAACGCTCGTTCTAGCTCTCGCTCTTCTGCTTCCAAGCAGCGCTAGTGGGTGCAACTTGCAGCCCTGACCGTCACTAGCTATCCTAAAGCCCTTGTTAACTGGCAGAAGATTCAAGCTGGAGAATCCC
>Ga0105245_10002390_pt1 | contig 16975 bp, 15 predicted proteins | sample KBSM54metaG_FD_81523 | JGI IMG/M metagenome (GOLD analysis project Ga0105245, IMG submission 81523) | Miscanthus rhizosphere microbial communities from Kellogg Biological Station, Michigan, USA - KBS M5-4 metaG | ecosystem: Host-associated > Plants > Roots > Rhizosphere > Soil | place...
CCGAGCTGCCGCTCTTCGACATGCGTACGGCACGTGATGCCGTCGACCTCCAATTCGCCGAGCGAGCGGCCCTCGCGCTGGTCGCCTCGACGCTGAGTCTGATCGGGGTCTTGCTGGCTGCGGTGGGACTCTATGGAGTGCTCTCATATCTAGTGACGCAGCGCATGTCTGAGATCGGGATTCGCATGGCACTGGGCGCGCAGCGCAGCGAGATATTGCGGCTGGTCCTGTTCGATGGCATGCGTCCGGTACTGTTCGGCCTGGTTCTGGGATTGGTTGGCGGCGCCGTGGCCGGCATGCTGATCAAATCGATCCTCTATGGCACTCGTCCGCTGGATCCGATCGTGTTCGCGGGAATGGTAGTTAGCCTTCTCTTGACGGCGGCTGTCGCGAGCGCAATACCGGCGTTGCGCGCATGCAGGATTGAACCGACGCAGGCGTTGAGGACGGAGTAAGGATCGCCAAACCGCAAAACCTTTGAAACGCAGAGGAACGGAGTAAACGGAGGAACTTTATATTGGAGGTCGATCCGGGAAACTTGCCTCAATGCCGAAGCACAAAACCGCCAAATTAAAACTGAAACCTCCGTTTCCTCTGTTCCTCTGTGTTTCAAAGGTTTTTCCTGAACATCACCGGGCTTTGCGTAATCCCTGCCGTTACCGGCACTCAGAAAAATCATCCTTTTGCCCGATTTCACCCGCATAAGTTCACATTACTTTCGGTGTAATCCCTGAGTTCTGCACTACTCCCTTAGTAACATTTGAGGTGAAATCGCGAACCGTGTGCATTAATACCACAATAACTTGTGGTGCTATGCCGAATGTGTCGCAGGATTTAGATGTCTGACCGGATAAAATCTGGTACTAGCCCCAAAGATACCCCCCAAACACCGGAGAAAACCGGAACTTACCTATTGACCTAGCGTTTTAAGCCGGATATAACTCGCATCGACCTGAAGTTTTCCCCCCCGAGAAGACCAAGGATTTCTCCACAGGCCTCAACGAAGGCCATCAACTCACTGTGGAAAGGCTACACATTATGGCGGCAGATTCGCGTGAGGTAATGAACATCCGGCAGGCTTCGCAATACCTGGGGGTCAGCCCGGACACGCTGTACAAATATGTGACCGAAGAAAAAATCCCTGCCTTTAAGCTCGGGAACCGCTGGAAGTTCAAGAAGACGATTCTGGACCAATGGATGGAACAGAAGAGCACGATGAACATGAGCGGAGCCAAGAAGAAGCCGAAAGCAGCCAAGGCAGCAGCAGTGCGGTAAGTGCGGGACGCCGGGGAAACGAACAGAAATCAGTAAACAAGGGTGGACGGCATGTTTGGAATAGGATCAGGAAAATCGATTGTGGGACTGGACATTGGCTCCAGTTGCATCAAGGCGATCGAACTGAAGCGCTCCAAGGGCGAGATTGTAGTTTCGCACCTGGGCGTTGAGCCGCTGGCCAGCGATATCGTGGTGGACTCCATGATTGTCGATTCGGGCAGCGTCTCCAGCGCGATCAGCAAAATCTTCGGCGAGCACGCAATCAAAACAAAATCAGTGGCGACATCGGTGAGCGGGCACTCGGTGATCGTGAAAAAGATCAGCGTGCAGCCCATGAGCGAAGGCGAACTGGCGGAAAGCATCACCACGGAAGCCGCCCAGCACATACCTTTTGATATTGCTGACGTGAATGTGGACTTTGACATCCTGAATCCTGACGATACCGGCCCGCAGATGGACGTGCTGCTGGTGGCGGTAAAGAAAGACAAAATCCTGAACTATACGAACGTGCTCTCGCTGGCGGGAAAAGCGCCGGCGGTAGTGGATATTGACGCGTTCGCACTGCAGAATTGCTACGAATACAACTACCAGCCGCATCAGGGCACCACGGTGGCTCTGCTGAATCTAGGCGCCAGCGTGATGAACATCAACATTGTGAAAGGCACCACGCCGCTGTTTACCCGCGACGTGAGCGTTGGCGGCAATCAGTACACAGACTCACTCCAGAAAGAACTGGATTTGAGCTTTGATGACGCCGAGTCACTGAAGCTCGGGCGGAAAGTTGGAACGGTGAGCGAGGACGCCAAGCTGCCGATCCTGCAACAGGTAACAGAAATTATCGTGCTTGAAATCCAGAAGACGTTTGACTTTTTCCGTGCCACGGCGTCCGGCGAGCACATTGAGCGCATTTACCTGGCGGGCGGATCGTCACGCGTTCCCGGCCTGGTTGAAGCATTGCGGCAGGAATTCTCTTTGCCGGTGGAAGTGCTGAACCCGTTCCAGCGCATTATTCCGCCCACGGATTCAATGGAGCACGACATATTGGAACAGAACCCGGGACAGCTCGCGGTTGCGGTGGGTTTGGCCCTGAGGAGCTTTGAAGACCTATGATTCGCATCAACCTGCTTGGAGTTCCGAAGAAAACGACGCGCGGCGGCCGCCGAGCCAGCACCGTTGCAGCCACTGGTGGAGGCGGCGAAGGATCGAGCACCGTCATTCTGGGCCTGATTTTTGCGGGCGCGCTGGTGGTGCTGATTGGCCTGGCCCAAGTGTGGGTGCAGCGTGAACATGACGTGCTGGAAAAGAACCTGCAAAAAGCCCAACAGGAGAACATGCGTCTGGCGGACGTGAAAGCGAAATACGAGGCGAGTAAGAAAAAAGCCGATATGTATGAGCGCCGAGTGCGGGTCATCGACGAATTGAAATCGGCCCAATCCGGTCCGGTGGACTTGCTGAACCTGGTGGCCGATACCATCAACAGCACAGATGCGGTCTGGCTTGACACCATGACCAATGACGGCAAAACGCTGAACTTCACTGGAATGGCATTGAGCCCGAACTCAGTGGCCGACCTGATGGCAAACCTGAGGAAGACCGGCGCGTTCAGGACCGTCGAGATCAAAGAGACATCCCAGGACAGCGCGGTGAAGGAAGTCCAGGCTTTTAAATTTGAACTGATTTGTGAAATGAACACTGGGTTCAAAGCAAAGAAATCCCAGACACAGTCGTAACGCAGTAGTTATCCACCGGGGACGGTTTGTATATGGCTAAATTCGGAGAAATGTCGTTAGGAGCGCGGGCAGGAATCCTGTTCCTTGCCGCGGCCATGGTGGGCGCAGCCTACTACTACATCTATTTCAATCCCATGTATCAGGCGAACCAGCAGCTTGACGCCAAGATCAAGGAAAAGAAGGCGGAGAACGAAACGCTGAAGATGTTCGAGCCCAAGCTGGCTGAAGTGAACCGCAACATGGCGATCCTGCAGCAGCAGCTGGAAATCCAGAAGCGGATCGTTCCGGAAGACAAGGACGCGGACCAGTTCATCAAGTTACTGCATGACACGGCTGCGACCTCCGGTATTGAGATTCGGCGGTACACGGCGATGCCGGTGAGCAACAAGGAGTTCTACAGCGAAGTGCCGTTTGCCATTGATATTGATGGACCGTATTACTCCGTGCTGAATTTCTTCCAGCGTGTGGCGGAGCTGGAGAGAATCGTCAACGTGGGCAATATGCAGATGGGCAATACCAAGAGTCCCAGCGCGGCCAAGGTAAAAGGTTCTTACACTTACGCTCCGGGCGAAACTGTGCTAGCTAGCTGCACGGCAACAACTTTCTTTAGTCATGAACCGGAAGAGCAACCGGCCCCGGCCCCGCCAAAGCCGGGTCAGCCAGCTCCCCCGGCGACGGCGAAGCCGTAAAAGAGTTTTTCAGGAATGAAGAGTGCACAAAAGGGAATTGAGATGAAGCTGATACAAATTCTCGCGCTTGCAACAGCCATGGCGACGGTGGCCACGGCGCAGAATTCCGGCGCCAATAGCCAGCCCACGCCATCTCCGACTCCGGCAACGGCCGGCAAAACAGCCGGCACAAAAAAGCCGGCAGCGAAGAAGGCAGCCACTAGCGAGCAAAAGCCCGCAGCTACGGCAACCACAGGCGACCAAAAGCCCGCAGCCAAGGCAGCGCCTGGAACTTCAGCCAAGACGCCGAGCAACAACGCCGCCAGTCCCAAGGCTGATCCGCAGCCAAAGAGCGGAGCTGCTTCGTCTACCGCAACCGGCAAGCCTGCGGTAAAGACGACTACTGAACCGGTGAAAACCAAGACCAGCGCCCCAACTCAATCCAAGGGTGCGCCTACCCCGGTAGTGGCAGCCAAGGATGGCAACAATACAAGCGCCGCAAAAAAGACCGAAGCAAAAAAGGCGGACACCAAGAAAGCGCCTCCAGCCAAAGCGCCGGCCGTAATTGCCGTGAAGCCAGTCGCACCGGTGAAGAAAGCTCCGGCAAGCCAAGCCAAGACTGCAAAGCCAGCCGTGACAGTACCGGCAAAACCACCGGCTCCCGCCGTCGCACAGAAAACCACGCCAGCGCAGACAACAGAAAAACCGAAGCCTTCAGCAAGGGCATTCGGAGCGCGCGGACGCCGCGATCCATTTGTGAGTCCCATTGTTTCCAAAGATGGGATCAGCCGGCCCGCGCCGAACTGCACCAGCGGGAAACGGTGCCTGGTAATCCCGGAACTGGTGCTGCAGGGCACGGTGAAAGATACGTCAGGCAAGATGATGGCGGTTGTGGCGAACAGCATCAGGAAGACGTATTTCCTTAGAGAGAACGATCAGGTATTTCAGGGAAGCGTGGAAAAGATCACCAGCGATTCCATCATCTTTCGCGAATATGTGAAAGACGCTTTAGGACGGGAAACAGCACGAGAAGTAGTGAAGAAACTTGTACCACCCTCGTAAACAAGTTGCTTAGAAATAGAAAGACTCGAACAAGAAAATTGGAAGCAGTAGGGCCGAACCCAGGGAACACCAGTCGTTGTTGGAGCACAGGTTGTGGTGGCTGGAAAGTTTGTCAAGTACACGCGTTAAAAACGCTGCGCATGACCGGTGGTGAAGTGCCGCCGGACGGGGAGACAAAGTGATGAGGCTTAAGCAACTGCTAGGAATCGTTCTGTTGGCCGGCGTAAGCGCCATGGCCGCGGACACCGTTTCGCAATCGGGCGACGTTTTGGCGACGAACCAGAACAGCGCTGCTGCACAAAAACCGGGAGCGACAACGCGTATCGGCAAGATTTCTGTCGCCCGCGGCGGCGACGGCTTAAACATCGAGATCAGCGGCAGCGGCCCAATGACGGCCAAGACCATGAAGCTGACGCACCCCGACCGCGTTGTCGTGGACATCCCGAACTCAGTGCTTCAGGGACGTGCGCGCGAAATCCCAGTCAACAGCGGCGACGTGAAATCGGTGCGTGTGGGACGCTACCAGGAAGGGACGACCCGCATTGTGGTGGACATGGCGCAAATGCGCGATTTCCAGATTGCTCCGGAAGGAAACAAGCTGGTTGTTAGCATGCGCGATAGCTCAACCTCCAGGCCCGCGCCACTCCCCGCGATGAAGCAAGCTGTGGTCAGTGCCGATGCCACGCCGCAGACTGCCGCACCGCAACCTGTTGCGCCAGTTGCCACAACAGCCGCAAAAACTCAAGAGAAGGTCGTGGAAGCCACGCGCTCCAGGTCTGACGTGGCAGCTTCTCATTTTGCGGGACCCGCGCCAGCGCTCCCCAGCATTAACCAGCCTCCTTTCGCCACACATGCCAGCCTGGCTGCCGAACCCGCAATGATCAACGCGGCCCTGCAACAACAGCAGGCACAGACAACACCGGCAGGAACCACGGTCTCAGTTTCCGGGCCGACCAGCACCAATTGCACAACTGGCCGCTATACCGGCGAGCCGTTTGGCATGAATTTTAAAGACCTAGACTTGAAAGATTTCTTCCGCCTCATCCATGAGATCAGCGGATTGAACGTTGTGCTGGATCCTTCCGTGAAAGGCTCCGTCACCATTGTTCTGGATGACGTACCGTGGGACCAGGCGCTCGCGATCGTATTGGATAACAACGGACTGGCCTGCACATTGCAAGGCAATGTGCTGAGAATTGCCACGCTGGAAACAATGAAGACAGAAGCGGAATCGCGCCGCGCCCAGCAGGATGCGCAAGCTCTGGCCGTTCCCAAGCAGACCATTACGCGTTACCTGAGCTACGGTCACGCCAGAGACGCGGCTACCGTGGTAAAGAAATTCCTTTCTGCCCGCGGCGATGTTGTGGCCGATGAGCGCAGCAATGCGTTGATCGTGGAAGATATTCCCGCAGTGCTGCCCAAGGTAGAAGAACTTATCAGGATGCTGGATCGCAAGACGCCTGAAGTGGAAATTGAAGCGCGCGTGGTGGCGTCCACGCGTACGTTTGCCCGTGACATTGGCACCCAGCTAGGCGCCAGCTTTGGCAGCGGCAACAGCGCTGTGGGCGGCGCAACCAACCCCAGCCCGATTGACATCACGGGACTGGTTCCGCGATTCATCACAGCGCCGGCCGATACTAAATCCATTCCGCTGTTCTCCAACCTGCCGGCCACTGGGCCGACCAGCGGCATCCAGTTTACGACGGCCACGAACGGCTTCCGTCTTGACTTCATCCTAACCATGGCGGAAAGCCGCGGATTGCTGAAGATTCTGTCACGTCCACACATCGTTACCCAGAACAACATTTCCGCGCTGATCAAACAGGGTTCGCGCATTCCCGTGGTAACGAATGCACAGTTGGGAGGCCCGCCCACGGTCACCTACGTGGAAGCTTTCCTGCGCCTGACAGTGGTGCCGCAGATTACGGCGGACAATACGATCTTCCTGAACGTGGACGTTGAAAACACGGTGCCTGATTTCAGCCGCGTGGCCGGTCAACAGTTGAACCCCACGCTCAACACCCAACAAGCAACCACGCAGGTGCTGGTTTCTGACGGCGGAACGGTCGTGATTGGCGGCGTGATTCAAACGCAAAACAGCGTAGCTATTTCACAAGTCCCATTGCTTGGCAGCATTCCGCTCCTGGGCAATCTGTTCAAGCACACGCTGGTCAACACCTCAACCGCGGAGCTGATCTTCTTTATCACTCCAAAAATTATTCAAACCTAGCATCGCGCATCCGATGCCCCGGGGATTCATTATCCCCGGGGTTTTTTTGTGCAGCAAAAACTCAATTAACTCCTTACTGAATCAGCCAAACAGCTTCTCCTGATTCTTTCAAAAAAAAATTACAAAACAACCACCTCACACATAGGTACTAATCTGTGAGAACCTATTTTCAGAAACACTTTTAATAACGATTTCTCTCCTTCTAAGGATGGGATTAAAGCCAACGACCCAACGATGATCTAAAGCTCAATATTGTAATGCACTAGATTCGATTAGGCTGAATACTAGTTCCAAAATGAAAACCATTTTCCTGTTGACGCGCATAACTATAAAGCGTAACTTTTGAGAACTATGAAACTATTAAGTTGGCTTAGTGCAGTTATTCTCTGTGCGCTTGCGACGAACCTGCAAGCACAAACAAACAATCAAGTTTTCTATCTGGATGCAAGCAACACTATCAACAAGCTATCCGCTACTAGTAGTACTACCTGGGGAAACCAAAATCTTGGGCAATTGGCCACAGGTTCCACGCGGCTCACAAGTTTCACTGACAATCTAGGCTCGCATGTGTTTTATCAAAATACGTCCAATCAGATTAACCAGTTGCTTGGCACCGGTGGTTCGAGTGGAATTACCTGGACCAGCCAGAACTTCACAACAGTGACAGGTGCTGTCTCAGGAGGCACGGGGCTCACAAGCTTCGTCGATCGTGTCGGGGAACATGTGTTTTTTCTGGACGCAGCCCACGGGGTGAACCAGCTGCTCGGCACCGTAACTTCCACCGGCGTGACCTGGAGCAGTGGGATCGTCCCGAATTCGAGTGTAGCCGCAGGAGCAGCGGGATTAACAAGCTTCACGGATAGTGCGGGGGAGCATGTTTTTTATGTTGATTCCAATGATCAGGTGAATCATTTGCTCGGTACCGTGGGTTCGAATGGCACTGTGACATGGACAAGGCAAAATCTCACTCAGTTGGCCACAGGAGCTCCTGGAACTTCCGGCGTGACCGCCTTAACCAGTTTGACGGACAGCGCCGGCTCACATGTTTTCTACCAGGACAGCACGAATCAGCTTAACCAACTGATCAGAGCGCCTGGCTCTGGAACATGGACTAACCAGCTCCTCACTTCTTTTGGAGTTTCCGCCGAAGGCGGGACACCACTCACGAGTTTCGCTGACAACACGGGTGAAAACGTTTTTTACCTGGACATCAGTCAACTAGTACACCGTATAAGCAGTTCCAACGGGGCGTCCTGGGCCAACCAGAACCTTACTACCCTCGGCAGCGGCTCCATAGCCGCAGGGGCAGCGGGATTAACAAGCTTTTCAGATGGCGCAGGGGAACACGTTGTGTACGTGAGTTCTGCCCTGGCGGTAAACCACTTGATTAGTTCCTCCGGCGGAACGAGTTGGACGAACCAAAACATCAGTTCCTCAACCTCGGGGTCGAGCGCGCTAAACAGCACGCCGGCACCGCTGGTGAGCCGTTTCGTGGCAGTGACGCCATGCCGGGTCGCCGATACGAGAAATGCGAACGGCCCTTTTGGCGGACCATTTCTGGCCGCAAACGTTTCCAGGGGATTCGCTATTCCCAATAGCGCCTGCGGAATACCTTCTAATGCCCAAGCCTATACCGTCAATCTAACGGTGATTCCCAGGGGAGTCCTTGGGTTCCTGACAGCGTACCCTTGTGGGCAGACTTTGCCTTTGAGCTCTAACCTCAACTCTCCGGATGGTCGGACCAAGGCGGTTGCCGCTATAGTGCCAGCGGGCACTAACGGTGCTGTTTGCGCCTTCCCTAGCGGTGATACCGATTTCGTTCTCGATATCAGCGGGTATTTTGTGCCAGCCACAACCAGCGGTTCTCTTGCGTTTTTCCCGCTGACGCCGTGCCGGATTGCCGATACTAGAAATGCAGTTGGACCATTGGGCGGGCCGTCTCTTGTAGCCAACACTGCCCGTACGTTCCCGGTTCTTTCCAGCAGCTGCGGTATACCGTCGACGGCGCAGGCGTATTCCCTGAATTTCACCGCAATACCTCCGGGCATCCTGGGTTTCCTCACCGCATGGCCAGCAGGACAATCGCAGCCTACGGTTTCAACGTTGAACGCAGTCACGGGTACGGTCACGGCGAATGCCGCCATTGTACCGGCAGGTACCAGTGGCAGCATTAACGTATTTCCTTCGGCCACCACTGATCTGGCTATCGACATTAATGGTTATTTCGCGCCACCCGCCACTGGCGGATTGTCGCTCTTTTCATTAGCATCTTGCCGGGTGCAGGATACACGGACCTCGGGGATGCCAATCAACGGAGCCTCTACGGTCAACGTGACCGCAACCGGCTGTGGAGCTCCTGCGTCAGCCCAAGCCTACGTGTTCAATGCAACGGCCATTCCAACCGCAAGCGCACCGCTTGGGTTTCTGACTATATGGCCAAACGGTGCACCCCAGCCGGGGGTTTCTACCCTTAATGCTGTCGATGGCGCGATCGCTTCAAACCTGGCCATCGTGCCAACAACGAACGGTTCGATCAATGAATTCTCATCGAGTTCAACAGATCTGGTGCTGGATATCTTTGGATATTTCGCACCCTAGAACGCCATCCATTTCGGCTATTTTCGAAGTTTGTGGCGGAATTCAACTGTTACGGTTCGTGGGCTGGGGAGTGTACCCGGCCCACAATTTTTTTACAGAAGGACATCAAATGGCTGCCTAGCTAGTTTTGCATTCTCTCGGCTTGTATTGAACTGAAGATTTCACAGATACTAACGAAAGCCTGATGGACTACATTTCCCGACAGAAACAATTGGCAACATTGCTGCGCAAAGGCGGATTTGACGCCCTGCTGATTACTCACCTGCCCAATGTTCTTTACCTTTGCGGATTCACCGGAACCGCGGGCGTACTGCTTTTTCAGGTGAGTGATCGCGGGCACAGAGCCAGTTTCTACACCGATGGCCGCTATGATCAGCAGGCCCATGCCGAGGTCCAAAGCGCCAGGGTGGTAGTGGGCAAAAAGGCGGCATTTACTGAAGCCTGCGAAGGCGCCCAGAAAGCCAAAGTCCGCACGCTGGGTTTTGAAGCAGACCACCTTAGCTACAGTGCATACAAACAAATTGGGATGACAGTGCGAGGCAAAACCAGACTGAAGCCAGCGGCTGGACTAGTGGAGCAGTTGCGGCTGATTAAAGATGCGGACGAGATAAATCAGATTCGCGCATCGGTGCTGCTGGCCGCCAGCTTGTTTCAGACGGCGCTTGCGGTGATCAAACCCGGCGTGGCGGAAACGCAGGTTGCAGGCGAACTGGAGTTGCAGGCGCGACGCGCTGGAGCGGAGAAAATGTCATTCGATACGATTGTGGCCGCAGGGACGCGTTCCGCGCTGCCGCATGGACGCGCGTCCACGCAACCCATTCCTGCGCAAGGATTTATTATCCTGGATTACGGTGTTATACTCGCAAGTTACTGTTCCGACATGACTCGTACAGTGCATGCCGGAGCGGTTTCCCGGTCGCACCGGCGCATGTATGAGGCCGTAAGGGAAGCGCAATTAGCTTCGATTGCTGCAGTTGCGCCAGGCGTCGAGAGTGGTGAAGTGGACCGCGCCGGGCGTGAAGTACTGAAGAAAGCGGGCTTTGACGCTTTCTTTACCCATTCCACGGGGCATGGAGTGGGAATTGAGGTACATGAGCAGCCTCGGCTGGCAAAAGGCCAAACCCAAAAACTTGCGGCGGGGATGGTCGTTACGATTGAGCCGGGCATCTACATTCCAGAAGAGGGTGGAGTTCGCATTGAAGATATGGTTCTTGTCACTGAAACCGGACACGAAGTCCTGACGCCTACCGCAAAGGACCTGATCACGCTTTAACTTCATAGGGGAAAGGCCGCTCTCGCCGTAGTTGCTAGTGATGAGGGCTAGAAGAGCCGAATACATTCATGAATCAGAAAGAGCTGAAAGAGCTTATCGATTTCCTGATAGAAAAAGACATTTCGGAGTTTGAGCTTGAGCGCGGGGACGTAAAAGTCCGCATTAAGCGGGGCGGCGAGACGGCGGCCCCGGTGATAGCACATGCTCTGCCCATGGCAGCCATGCCGATGGCGGCTCCTCCGGCCCATGCCAGCCAGTCTGCAGCGGCGCCCGCTCCGCCGAGTGCTTCAGCGGGACCAACAGCAGCCGCGGAAGAAGAGCTGCATACGGTGAAATCTCCGATTGTTGGCACATTCTATGAAGCTCCCGGACCCGGCGCATTGCCTTTTGTGAAACCCGGTGACCAGGTTGCCGCAGGCCAGGTGCTCTGCATTATTGAAGCCATGAAGCTGATGAATGAAATTGAATCCGATGCCTCCGGCGAAGTGGTGAAGGTGCTGGTCAGCAACGGGCAACCGGTTGAATACGGACAACCGCTGTTTGCAATACGGCCAAGAAAATAATTGAGCAACATTCGGCGGCGAAGCCGATGACGCGCTGAGCCGCAAACTTCCAGCGCGGTTGTTCACTCAAAAACTAGATATTGGCAGTGCGGAGCGCATCGACGTAAACAAATGTTCAAAAAAATTCTCATAGCGAATCGTGGGGAAATTGCTCTGCGCGTGATCTGCGCCTGCAAAGAGCTGGGCGTAAAGACCGTTGCCGTTTATAGTGACGCTGATCGCAATTCGCTCCACGTCCGCTTTGCCGACGAAGCCATTTGCATTGGGCCACCGCGCTCTTCTGAAAGTTATCTCAATATTCCTGCCGTAATCAGCGCGGCTGAAATCACCAATGTTGACGCTATTCATCCCGGCTACGGACTGCTGAGCGAGAACGCCAACTTTGCTGAGGTCTGCGAAAGCTCGCATATAAAATTTATTGGACCGCCGCCGGAAGTCATCCGCTTGATGGGCGAAAAAGAAAAAGCGCGCCAGGCAATGAAGAAAGCCAAGGTGCCGATTCTGCCGGGATCGGACGGCGTAATTGCCAGCGCCGAAGAAGCGCGCGAGTGGGCGACGCAAATCGGCTATCCGGTAATTGTGAAAGCCTCTGCCGGTGGAGGCGGACGCGGCATGCGCGTCATCCGCAATGAATCTGAGCTTGAGGGCTCGTTCAATTCCGCGCAATCTGAGGCCGCGGCGGCTTTCGGCAACGGCAATCTCTACATGGAAAAGTTTATCGAGCGGCCCCGGCACATAGAGTTTCAGGTGCTGGGCGACTCCCACGGACGCGTGATCAGCCTGGGTGAACGCGAGTGCAGCATCCAGCGGCGGCACCAGAAGCTGCTGGAAGAATCGCCTTCCACGCGCGTGACGCCGGAAATGCGCGCTGAAATTGGCCAGGGACTGGAAAAGTCGCTTTCTGAAATTGGCTACGTCAACGCCGGCACAGTCGAGTTTCTGATGGATGAAGATGGCAGCCTCCACTTTATCGAGATGAACACGCGCATTCAGGTGGAACATCCAGTCACGGAGATGGTGACGAGCCTTGACTTGGTGAAGTCGCAGATCCTGCTGGCCGATGGCGCCAAAATTACCGAGATCATTCCCAAGGTTGACCGCAAAGGGCAGCGCGGACACGCGATTGAGTGCCGCATCAACGCCGAGCACCCGGAAAAATTCACGCCGTCCGCCGGCAAGATCAAGACGTTCCACATTCCCGGCGGGCTGGGCGTGCGCGTGGACACCGCCGCTTATGCTGAAGGCGTGATTCCGCCTTATTACGATTCGCTCATCGCCAAGCTGATTACGTTTGGCAAGGACCGCCCTGAAGCCATCATGCGTATGCAGCGCGCGCTGGAAATGTTTATCGTCGAGGGCATTCATACGACGATTCCGCTGCATCGCCGCATCCTTGCCGATGCCGAATTCCGCGCGGGCAACATCGATACAAAATACGTTGAGCGACTGCTGGCGCGCATGCAGGAAGAGCGCAGCGAAGTGGTTGCGGTTACCTAGCAGCCATCAATTTCTCCCGCAAAAATATTTTTTGCCGCGCCGAAGTTTTTGCGCGCGAATGGAAAACTTTTTAATCAATCTGCGCGAATTTCTGCACCTTACGTTAGTTCCCGATCATCTATTCAACAGATGCAAAAAATTTACAACCCTCGGGAGGCGGGAATGACGATCAAGTTCGCCGACGGCACACACATTGAAATCGCAGCAACAGCTTATAACGACTTCGTCAAACACGACCTCAAATGGGCGGAGTTTGTGCACGGTCGCGCCATGGTGAAGAAAGTAACCTGCTGCAAAGAAGAGTTGCATCCGCCGGTTCCCTCCAGTCTCGGACGGATCGTCCATCCATGCCCGGCAGGCGGCTGCTGAAAATCTCACCACTGATTTGCAAAAAGCAAAAACCTTACCGCTGATAACAGTGATGACACTGATTTTCACGGACCAAGGCAAATTGAATTTCTTTAATGCTCATGGCGCGAGCATGGGATCAATGCGCCGTAGCTAAATTCCCCATATCTTGTTTTCTTGAACCGCGGTAAGGTTTGGTTTGAATTTTAATTATTTACCAAATTACTCATTTACCCGTTTTCTGTGTCTTCACTGCCTGAAAGGACATCACATTATTCATGCTTCCTCAAAGAAAACTTGGCACACAAGGACTGAAAGTTTCAGCGATCGGGCTTGGCTGCATGGGCATGTCAGAGTTTTATGGCGCGGGCGACGAGCAGGAATCCATCGCAACTATTCATCGCTCCATTGAACTGGGCTGCACGTTTCTTGATACGGCGGACATATATGGCTCCGGAAAAAATGAAGAGCTGGTGGGACGCGCTATCAAAGACCGCCGCCAGAAAGTTGTGCTGGCAACAAAGTTCGGCAACGTGCGCGGACCCAACGGCGAATTCCTGGGAGTAAAAGGCACGCCGGAATACGTGAAGCAGGCCTGCGACGCCAGCCTGAAGCGGCTGGGCACGGACGTGATCGATCTTTACTATCAGCATCGCGTTGATAAAACCGTGCCGATCGAAGACACCGTGGGAGCGATGGGCGAACTGGTCAAGGCCGGCAAGGTCCGATATCTGGGACTTTCTGAGGCGTCGCCCAAGACGATTCGCCGCGCGCACAAAGTCCATCCTATTTCCGCGCTGCAGACGGAATATTCGCTGTGGGAGCGCGATCCTGAAGACGAAATCCTGGCTACCGTGCGCGAACTCGGCATCGGCTTTGTGCCGTACAGTCCGCTGGGCCGCGGCTTTCTTACTGGACAATTCAAGCGCTTTGAAGACCTCGCACAGGACGATTTCCGCCGCATGTCTCCGCGCTTTCAGGGAGAAAACTTCCAGAAGAACCTTGACCTGGTGGCAAAGATTGAAGAGATTGCGCGCGAGAAAAAATGCACCGCCGCTCAGCTTGCCCTGGCGTGGGTGCTGGCGCAGGGTGACGACATCGCGCCCATTCCCGGAACCAAGCGCCGCAAATATCTGGAGCAGAACCTTGAAGCCATCCACATCAAGCTCACACCGGACGACCTAGTGCGCATCGATAAAGTGGCTCCCAAGGGCGTTGCGGCTGGCATGCGCTATCCAGAACGTGCGATGGCAGCGTTGGATAAATAGCTGTCGGTTTCTGACTGTTAGCTCTTAGCTTTGCCTCTGGGCACTCTTGCTGGCGGATGAAGACTTCTCCGCTAAAAAACTTGTGGCTCAGCACGGATTAAACGAGACGCCCGGCGAAGTGCCGGGTTGCCATAGCTTTAGGGTAAGGTATTATCCGCGCGCGATGTACCTCAGCGGCTAAAGCCGGATGGTTTATCAGCTTTACCGCAGGTCTAAAGACCTGCTCCACCCCGCGGTTGGCCAGAGTAAAACATGAAAAGGTAGAGGGCCATTGAAAGCCCCATTTCTATGGGACGATCATCCCTGTCCAGATTCTATGCAGAGGCTTATATCCGGCGCGTTCTTACTTGCTTTGCCTGTCCATCCGTAAGATCAGTGCAAACCCCACTGCCCAGATGATAATCACAAGCATGAGGATGAAATGGGCCTCCCTTGCATTCGCCGGCATCGGCACAGATTCAAACGGAGGATAAGGACTGGCGTGCTCTTGCAGGTCGTTCATGTGCGGATTAGCACTGATTATACCACGGCCTAAATGCACCGTGGCCAATTCAGGGCGAAAGCCGTACAAGAGCACTGTTGGCCAAAGACACCGAACTCGACCGCAAATTCTTTACTGCCCTGGGACAGCGTATCCAAACGCTGCGCAAGCGGCGCGGCTACAGCCAGGAAGACATGATTTCCTTTGGCTACACCGTGCGCTACTGGCAGCGGATCGAGGCCGGCAAGCCCATCACGCTGCGGACGTTGCTGCGCATCTGCGGCATCCTGGGCACGACCGCCGAAGCCGTGGTGCGCGGATTGGGTCCGGAAGCTGTGAAAAGACCTGTAAGACGCTAGGCTGCGCGGCGCTCATAGAAGGAGGTCAGGCCTTTTCGAACCGCAATTGTAAGGAGTAGTAGAAAAAACCAACGCCATTCTTCTTCTCGATGTAACAAGCCCAGCCCGGCGAACACCAGTTGCATCGCCAACAAAGTCCAGAACAGAACGTTCTGGGCGCTTCGCCACTTCATGCTGTCCCAAACGCTCCAGCTTACGGCCGCACCTGCCAGCAGGAGCTTGGCCACGAGCAGCGTAACATCCAATGTCCGTCCGAACTTCGCCATGGGGGCAGGGAAGGCCGCATTCAGCAGGAACATAATTCCAAACATTGCTACCGCTATCGCGGGTACAACAAACTTTTCAGCCTTAAGGCCTTTCTTTGGCGACGTCACCCGAGCATATTGCCGCTCAAAGCAGTCGCGGCACAACTTGTCCATGCCTGCCAGTTCGCAACCGCATTCAGGACATTTTGCCATCGTCGCCAAAGTGTATCGCCGGCCTGTGGCGGAAACAACGGTACCAATGGGCTGCACCGGCCAGGACGAACCGGTAATTGAGCCTATACGCCGGGTTTCCAGGAATGATTGGTGAGCAGGCAAGATCGATATCTGCTGTCTATTGCTTCCGCTTGCGCGCTGCCGCAATCGACTCTTTGAGCGCCGCGGCCATGTCAGCATCTTCGGTCATCACGTGCGCGGGCTTCGGCATGTGCGATTCGCGCCCCAGCCATGCGCTCACCGCGTCGCGATCAGCCACGGTGAAGCGTCCTTCTCGATGCACCGGCATCCCTTCACTGGCCCAGCGATGCGCCGTCGCCACTGGAATCCCGAGAAAACTGGCGATGGCGGTCCAGCCTTTGAGCGGGCCTGAGGCGGAGGCGGGTACAGATTTCTTTTTGGGAAGCTTTTGTTTCACGGTCCATCCTCAGCGTGCTTTTTCACTACTTCCCCGAAGACTTTTGCAAAGCCGGTGCTCCGGTGATCTCCAGCTTGTGGTCCAGCATGACCAACGCCCTCGCCAGGCTCTCGGTGTCGGCTTCAGATCTAAAGCACATCACGTAGGCGCTGAGATGGGTACAGGTCATTCCCACGTAGGGCAAGTGTCCAGACTGTGGAATGTTCGCGATGATTTCCAGGAAATCCAGACCGGCCCATTTGCGCGGCGTCTCCAGTTGAATGGTCTTCATGTTCGGATCACGCTCGCCCAGATGCCGCAGGCTGCGAACATACTGCTCAAGCGTTAGCCCCGGGTAATGCGCCCAGGTCTCAGCCTGAACGTGGAAAGTATAGCTCCCGTCCCCCTTGTCGCGGATGCAAGACAGCAGCATGGCGGAGCCGTTCGAAAAGTTCGTGCTGGTGTTCAGCTCGGGTTGGCACGTTGCCAACGGCATATGGAGAACAAATCCCGCATGAGAATTCGAGTAAGTGTTTTTTTCCACTTTGCCCGCCGCAGTGAGGGCGCGGATGTCATCTTCATAAGCGCCCTTTTGCGCCAATGCCAGCAGAAAATGACAAAGCACAAGGATTAAAGCGGAAGAAATTTGCATCGGTTACCCCCGTACGACCCAAGTGCCGTTCAGTATACGCGAATGCCACAGACGGACCGGCCTGGAAAAGCCTCTTAAATTTGTCGCCCTGAGCG
>Ga0105245_10002393_pt1 | contig 16949 bp, 15 predicted proteins | sample KBSM54metaG_FD_81523 | JGI IMG/M metagenome (GOLD analysis project Ga0105245, IMG submission 81523) | Miscanthus rhizosphere microbial communities from Kellogg Biological Station, Michigan, USA - KBS M5-4 metaG | ecosystem: Host-associated > Plants > Roots > Rhizosphere > Soil | place...
AAGCGGCTGTATAAAGAAGCCAAAGAATACATGGCTCTGCGCAAGACACGCAAGCAATACGTCGTCGACCACAAAGCCAACATGCTGAGCAAGGCCGCGGCGCAAGACCGGGTGTGAAGCGCGCGACGTCCTGACGTCACGTGGCGATAAACATGCCGCCCGCACGCCTACAGTGGAAGACGCGGCTGTTTGCCGCGATCGTCATCCTAAGCAATACGCTGGGGAACTTTTCTATCGCGCGCGGGATGCGCGGGTTGGCGGTGCCGGCCGATTCGGCTCTGCATATGGTGCGGGCTATTTTCGCCCCTTGGGTGGCGCTGGGGATTGTACTGCTGATCTTGTGGTTGCTCACGCGCATGGTGCTGCTCAGCTGGGCGGATTTGAGTTATGTGCTGCCGGTGACGTCGCTGGGCTACGTGGCCAACGCGTTGATGGGGCACTTTTTTCTGGGCGAGCACATTACGCTGGCGCGCTGGAGCGGAACCTTGCTGATTGTCGCCGGGACGGTGCTGGTGGGCATGGGCTCGCACACGCGCGCTGTGCGGCGGGAGAATCCGTGAGCGCGTGGATTCTGCTGAGCATCGTGGTCGGCTGCACGGTGCTGGGGGATGTGCTGTCGAGCTTCGAGATGAAGCGGCACGGCGAGGTGCAGGAGTTCCATCCGCGCGGGCTAGGGCGGCTGCTGGCTACGCTGGCAACTAAAAAGTTTCTGATTCTGTCAGTGTTCTTCATGGCGATTTCTTTTTTCGCCTTCATCAAATTAGTTGAGACCGCCGATCTTAGCTTTGCCGTGCCGGCGTCGGCCGCGACCATCGTTTTTGAGACGATTTTGGCGCGGTTGATTCTGAAAGAAAGTGTGGACGCACGGCGCTGGTGGGGAGTCTGCCTGGTGGCGTTGGGCGTGATTTTACTTGCCGAGTGATAGTACTAACGATAGCCGCGATCGCCGCCGCCTACCAGATACTGGCGATCCTGGCGTGTGTGTTTCGCCGGCGCGTGAAGTCGGCGAAGGGTGTGGGGCCGGTGTCGGTGCTGAAGCCGGTGCGCGGGCTCGACGCGGGATTTCGTGAGGCGATTCGATCGCACACGGTGTTGCAGGGGGACTACGAATTTCTGTGCGGCGTGAGCCTGCCGAACGATCCTGGACTGCCGGTGCTGCGCGAGTTTTATCGCGTGCGGGTGGTGGATAGCGACACGCACGCCGCGAACCGCAAAGTGGGTGTGCTGATCGATTTAGCGGCGGCGGCGAAGCATCCGATTCTGGTGGTGAACGACGCGGATATTCGTGTCGATCCGGATTATCTTACACGGGTTACGGCACATCTGGCGGATCCGCGGGTGGGGCTGGTGACGTGTTTGTATCGGCCCGTGGGCGATACGTTTGCGGCGCGCTTTGAAGGGTTGGGGGTGGCTACCGACTTCGCACCGTCGGCGCTGGTCGCGCGCATGTTGGGCGTGGACGAATTCGCGATGGGATCGACGCTGGCTTTCCGGCGCGTGGATCTGGAGCGCATCGGCGGATTCGTGGCGGTGGCCGATTATCTGGCTGACGATTATCAACTGGGGCATCGCATTCATGCTCTGGGATTGAAGTGCGTGCTGAGCGACGTGGTGGTGGAGACGCACCTGGGCGGCGGCTGGGGGCAGGTGTGGGCGCATCAAGTGCGGTGGGCGCGGACGATTCGCGTCTCGCGCTGCGGTGGATACCTGGGGCTGCCCATCACGAACGCCACGCTGTGGGCGGTGGTTTGCGCGCTGTTCGGACGCTTCGATCTGGCGGCGGGGCTGCTGGCGCTGCGGCTGGCGATGGCTTTCGCCGCGGGGTGGCGGGTGCTGCGGAGCCGTGACGTCCTATTGCTATGGTGGCTGGCGCCGGCGCGCGATCTGTTCGGATTCGCGGTGTGGGTGGCGGGGCTGTTCGGGCATTCCGTGGTGTGGCGCGGGCAGCGGCTGTTGCTGGATCGCGAGGGAAGAATTCAGGTAGACTAGCGCGCATGGACGTTGGGAAGCTGCGCGCCTGGTATTCGCACCGGCAAGGCTTGGGAAGTTTGCTGGACGCGCCTGACGCGGGGAAGGGCGGCGCGCGGGGGATCTGCCTCGGCACGCGATTCTTGACCGTGGGCGCATCGTCGGGCTGTGGAGTTACGACGCGCAGAAGCATGTCATCGCGTGGGTGTCGTTCGTGAAAAAGATTCGCGAATTGGAGGAGGCAGTGGCGCGCACGGAGGCGTTCGTGCGCGATGAACTCGGGGCTGCCCGTTGCTAAAAACGGCGGCGGCGCGGGCGAACATGGTAGAATCGGTTTTAGTCCTACCCCGTATTGCGCCCGTAGCTCAGTTGGATAGAGCGTCTGGCTACGAACCAGAAGGTCGCACGTTCGAGTCGTGCCGGGCGCACCATTAACCTCAAATTATTTAGCCACTTACAGCCAGATTAGAGATTGGCTCGTGCGCAGTCGAAATCAGACTGTGCCCAGAATTGTGCCCACCTAAAGCCACACGGGCCTTTTCGATTGCTGCACGTGTGTTGTATTCCTGCGGGTGCACATACCTTTTTGTGATCGACATGTCGCGGTGTCCCGCAAGATACGCGAGCGTCCACGGGTCCATAAACGGCGCCCAGCGCGTCAGGCACGTATGTCTGAAGGTATAGAGCGGAAAGTGTTCCACTTTCGCTACAGTGCACGCCTTAGCATGCTGACCCTGAAGGCTCGATGGTTCTATGTGACCGCTCTTTGTCGGCGCCGGGAAGATCCACGAACCTGCAACATGTGCGCGACGCATCTCCAGGATTGATTGCGCGCGCTGGGAGAGAGGGATACGGCGTCGGGCGTTGTCCGTTTTTCCATAGGTGATTTCGATTACGTCGTTCTGATGATTCTCCCAGCGGAGGCGAAAACACTCTTCGGGGCGGATACCGCAGTCGATCAACATTATCGCTACGTCGCGCAGCAGGAAGGGGTCACGCGGTTTGATGGGTGTCTCGGCGCGCTCAGTAGCCCGTATGCCTACCAGCGCACGCTGATACGCTTCCATGGCGGCATCGCCGATCGCCTGCGTACCCTCAAAGTACGCTTGCTCCTCCTTCACGCTGACCACTCGGTCACGGTGCGCTTCACCGGGTAGCATGCGTACGCGGGGCAAGGCTCTGGCCACCTTTCCCCATTCTGTGGCGAGCGCAAACATCCGCCGCAGGACTTGAAGCTCGCGATTCACCGTGGCGACTTTCATGCCGGCATCCTGTCTCTGCCGGGCGTAACCGGCGATTTTCTCGCCGGTGATCGTATCAAGGGATTCATCCGCGACGGCGGGATATTCCAGCAGTCGAGCGGTTCCATTTTCATAGTAGGAAAGCGTTTTGGTCTTGGCCGCGAACGTGGAGCGGCAGAATGGCAGGAAATCCGAAGTGGCGAACTGTCGAATTGTTGCAGCCGGCTTTCGGTCCCGAATGCCGACTTCGCCCTTAGCCAGCGACGTTTTGTGAGCGGCCTCTATCTGTTCCGCCGTCCGTTTGTTGCTCTGCTTGGTGCTCTCCCGGATAGACTCGCCGTTCCAGACGAATCGATACCACCAGAGGCGGCCACGTTTATAGACTGCCATCGCTACGTTTTCACCTTGCGCATGACATTAGTCGCGTGGTCCATACGTCGAAGTCAACGAGCGGAAGCGCTTTCCTGCTTCCAAGAGGGCGCGCGCTTCCACCGATTCATTGAAGGTCCTCTGGAGCGACGATATCGCGCGCGCGCAAGTATTCGATGTGCTCAGGGCTCGCGCATTCGCATGGAATAGGTTTGCCGTTCACCAAGCGCAATCCTTCTCCGGGCTTCTTCGAGAAGCACCTGGGACATTGGTAGTCGCGCAATGCCGCCTCGGTCGCGGTTACCGGCTTGGCTGCCACTCGCGTCTTGGCATGGAATCGCTTCGAAAGGTCTCGAAGGAAGCCCGGAGGATTCTTCCATCTGTTTTCGGTGTGCTTCCTTACTTCCCCGACGAAATCGGCTAGGCTCACGCCGGAAAGCTCGAGATTGACGCGAATCGCACGCAACAACTCAGAGGTAATGGGCTCCCCAGTTTTGGCTTGGTAGACAGCCTTTAGCTCATCCTCGGGCGAAGCGTACTCGACCTTGGGGTTTTCATCAGCAGCATCACCGTTCTGAGAAGAAGCAGCAGCGGCGCTAGCGGACGCCCTCGAATCCTCAGTTTTCAACTTTTCGCGCGCGCGTTCCGTTCCTTTCTTTTCTGTTCCTTTCTCTTCTTGATGATGATGTTCCCTTCCTTTCCCTTCTAAGGCACCTACCTGCGGTGACAGCGCAGCATCATGCGGGATTCCCGCACTAAGGTGCGGCGTCAATTTGCTCTTTCTACGCGACTTGTCCCCGCCAATTTCCAAGAGGCCGATCTCAAGCAGGCGTTCGATAGCAGGCCTGACGATCGTTTCAGGCAGTCGCGTCAGTCGAGCGAGTGATTCGATCGTGTGGGGCCGGCCATCCTCCCACGCCAAAGACCCTCGCTGCTTTGTTCGGGACGCAACCATCAACAAAGCGATCCAAACCCCGAAATGTGCGGCGCCGTCATCGTTGGACACCAATTCCACGTAGCTGTCGGCACTGAGGTCGTTAGGAGCCGGAAACCAATTCGTCCGCTTCATATCACGGCTTCGGTTGTTCTCATAGATCCGATCCCAATCACGGACACGCATCATCGGCTGGGTGGCCTCGTTCATTTCGAAGGTGGGGGTCCAGCTAGTCTCTTGCCGCGGGTTGCCGCAAACTCCGTTCCAGGTGCGTTCGTACATCCTCCGGACGATAACGGACAAGGGCCCCAAGCTTCACGTAGGGGCAGCCCTGCCGTATTAACCGGTCCCGCCGTACACTCGCTACGCTGCGCTTGGTGATGCGGGCGTACTCTTGCTCAGTAAGAAGGGTTTCTAATTCAGATTGGGCGACGCGCATGCGTTCGCTCGGCGTTGAAGTGTTCGCCGCGACGCACTATGACTTTCCAGTTGCGGCCAGGAGAAGCCTTTAATCCCTATCGCATGTTTACCGGACTGTTCATTCCAGAAGGACTCGCGCGCGCTAGTTCGATCAGCGCGGGGGCAAAAATGGCATGGGGCCGGCTGGCACGATACGCAGGGGAAGACGGACTTTGCTTTCCGACAGTAAAAACCCTTGGCGGCGAGATAGGTGTGGGAGAGCGGCAAGCCCAAAAGTACCTCGCTGAACTAGAGAAGGCGTGTCTGATCCGGCGTGTCGAACGATTCGCCAACCGGGCACAGACCAGTAATGCCTTCGAGTTTCTTTGGCACGAAATCTTTCAGAGGGGGTGAACGATCGTTCGGGGGAGGGGGTGAACGATCGTTCACCCAAAGAGAGTCAGATTAAAGAGAGTCATTTAGAAGAGAGTCAGCAAAGCAGACTTGGACTATCCGGCCACGAATCGCAAAAACCGCGATTCGCTGCCGGAACGTCGGCGGTTGGCTGCAAGCAATATCCCCAGCTGCGCGAAGCGCTCGCCGATTACATGCAAGGCGAGGGCGAAGAAAGGGTCTATCCTCGCGGTCGCCATGTGGTTGATGTCATGGATGCGGCAGAGGGTGGCACAGAACAGCAAGTGATCGATTGCCTACGTTATCTTCGTGACGAGCGAGGCCTCAAGCCGGGAGGACGAAGTGGTCCGCGGCACTTCTCGTGGTTCCCGACCGTGGTTGGCGATTACTTCCGTCAGAAGCGAGAGCGCCAGGCGGCAGCCAATCCAACAGCAAGCAGTGATTCTTCCAGCGGAAGGCTCAGCGAAACCGTCTTCAACTCTATGACCGAGGCGATCGAAATCAACGGGTCGCATGGGGGAACATGATGCAGAAACGTAAGAAAGGAACGCCGCCAGGCAGTAACCCGGCGGCGCGAGGGGAACAGAACGGATGGGGATCAGGCTTTGACGGAATAGGTTCGTTCGCCGTCCTCAGCTTTCGTGGACGTGATCGCCAAGCCCATCTTCTTGCCAATGGTTCCCGACAGAAAACCACGTACGCTATGCGCCTGCCAACCAGTCGCCTTCATCAGCTCGGCCAAGCTAGTTCCGTCGGGTCGTTTCAGCAAATCGAGAACCTTGGCGGCTTTGCTGCCGTCCCGGGCCTCACCAGCCTTTTTCGCGGCCTTGGGCGCCTTCTTGGGGGCCTTGGCCTTCTTGGTCGCCTTGCCCTTAGTGGGCCCAACGTGGGCGCGCTTTTGGCCAGCGCTGGCCTTCTTGCCGGCTTTCGGCTTCTCGCTAGCCGCCTGGGCGGTTCCGGTTTCTTCAATGGCTGTGTTCATGTGATCTCCTTTCGCGGTAATCGCCGCGGTGACGACATCAATCACGCTAGTGCGCCGAAGATGCAAGTCAATTTTGGAAGAATCGCGAATGAAAGCCATCAGTAGCAGAATTCGCCGGATTCAGCAGCAATTGTGCCCCGACAAAGGACACGAGCAGAGTATCTGGCTGACGGTCCGATACGGGCAAGAATTCGCTCTAGATAGGGACAGGTGCATCGAAATCCTCCGCGAATGCGGCTTTCTTCCGACAACCCGTTGGCTCGTCCTATCCTTCTGGGATATTCCGGATGGACTGAATGCGACGGAACTAGAGCTCTATCTCCGGAGAAACGGCGCCGAGATTTGCGGATCCGGTCGAGATCAAGAGCGGAGCGCACCAGGTAAGGCGCTTCGGCAGGGCGACAATTTCGGGTCAGATTACGCGCAGATATCCGCAGGTGTCCTCAGATGACTGGCCACGGCGCAAAATTCGGCCGGAAGAAGGAGGAGGCGATCCTTGCCCTCCTCACGACCCGTACGGTTGAGGAAGCGGCGCGAGCGGCGCACATTTCCGCCAAAACGCTCCTGAGGTGGATGAAGGAGCCCGAATTCGACGCGGCATACCAGGCAGCGAAACGCGCGGCATTCGGGCAATCGATTGCGCGGCTACATCATCTGTCCAGCGCAGCTGTGACGACGCTCGGCAAAGTGATGCTGGAGCCTGGCGCGCCACCAGCAACCAGAGTGAGGGCCGCGGACAGTATCTTGGACCACACCATAAAGGCGATCGAGATCGAAAGCCTTGAGGCCCGCTTGACAGAACTGGAGCGAGCCGCAGAAGCAAATACGGGGCGTTCCGGGCGGTGACGTTATTCATCTAACGAGAAGAATCGCGAGACTTGAGAAAATTGCGGCTCCGATCCGTGAAAACCGAATAGTACTGCGCTTTGAAGGCGCCGGAAGCGAGGGTTTCCCACAACCGACGAAGGAAGATATCGACAGCGCTGCTCAGATATTGACTATCCGGTTTGTAGCAGCGGAAGACGGCCGGCCAGCATAGCGGCCATACCGAAGATCAGAAGCTAAATAAGGGCGATCCGAGCGATGAGGAGGTTCGGCTCACCTGATGAGCCATGAACGTGTTGAACAGGCGAATCTCCAAACTTGAGGCTCGATTGGGTCTTTCCGCGGAAGACAAAGCACGGGCGGAGCGCTGGCGGTCGGCAGCAGAAAAGATCTGGGAGGCGCGACGGAGCTATATGACAACGGAAGAATTGATTGTAGAACAACGGAGGATGGCCGTTTTACACGAGGCTTGTCGTGGCCACCAATCGATTGCGGAAGCTATCTGACATGGCCAAGCGGCGCTTAAAAAGTTCGAGGCCGGGCAAGAGTGATCACTCGCACACTCGTCCGGCGCCTGGAGCGACTGGAAGCTGAGCTTGCGCCACTCGACCACGGCGTTACAGAACACACAATTGTCTTCGTCGATGGAGATGGAACCGAAACCGAATCAATGGTACTCAGTCACGGCGCTCCCTCCGGCAGGTGGCCCCAGCGGCGATCACCGGTCGCACCTAGAAATGCCTACCGATAATGAGTATTAACGGGTCTGGCCAGTACCTTTTAAGGAACCAGACAGCGCGTTGCACAGCGGAGGGGAGCGAGGTTCATAAGAGCGCCGTTACTAACGAGAGGAGACACATGACTCAACTAGATCTCTAAGCCAAAAGTGCATTGAGGGCGTCTTGAGCGGCTTGCTATATTGATTACCAGGCATTCGAATCGAGTAGTGCCGCTCAGATGCGGGAAAGGCTTCGTGGAAGAGAATTTCGCTCAAAGCAGGGAGCAGCTACAACCGGTACTCCCGACTCTCCCTTCGGCGCCAGCCGTTCTCACCCAGCTTGAAAAAATTCTTTCGAGCCGCACCTTTCGTTCCGCTGAAGGACAAAAGAATTTCCTTCGCTATGCGGTCGAGCGGACCGTCGAAGGGCGAGACTACATTAAGGAGTATTCGATCGCAACTCAGGTTCTCGGCCGGGCCGATTCTTTCGATCCTCGCAAGGACAGCATTGTTCGTGTCGAAGCGCGAAAGCTCCGCGCTCGACTAGTCAAATACTATGAAGAGGAAGGCCAACAAGATCAGGTCCGCATCGAATTCCTGAAGGGGAGTTATGTTCCGGTCTTCAGTAATTTGGAGGCTGTACCGACCACTACGGCCGTTGTTACGCCGGCGGAAACCGAATCTATTCCAGCGCCGATCCCAGACGTACCGGTAACGCCTACCGTTGCCAACAAGCCGATTCCACTAAGGAACATTGCGATAGCGGCGTCCCTGGTGGTAGTGGCTGCGCTCATTTACCTGGTGGTAGTCCGCTCCAAACCCAACCCGATAGGCACCGCTTCTTCGATTGTAGTCTTGCCCTTCGCGAATCTCGGCGACCATAAAACCGACGAGTCCTTCAGCGACGGACTCACCGAAGAACTGATCGATTCCCTCGCCCGCGTGCCCGGCCTGCACATCGTCGCGCGCAACTCCGCCTTTCAGTACAAAGGCAAGCCCACTGACGTCCGCAAGATCGGCGAAGAGTTAAATGTCCGCACCGTGCTCGAGGGCAGTGTTCGAAAAGAGGGAAGCCGCGTGCGCATCAGCGCGCAGCTCGACGATGCCTCCACCGGCTATCACTTATGGTCGGCGAGTTACGAAAAGGAAATGAAGGATATCCTGGCGATTCAGCGCGAGATTTCCCAAGCTATCACAAGCGCGCTAGGAGTCCAATTCGCCGGGAAGGGCGCCACCGACGGCTCGAAAATCCCGCTCGGTGATTCACCGGCGCTGAATCCCGAAGCCTATCAGGATTACCTGCACGGCCTGGCGTCCTTGAACAAACGTACCGCCGAAGACACGCGAGCCGCCATGGGCTCCTTTCAACAAGCCATCGCGAAGGATCCGAATTACGCTCTCGCCTACCTGGGACTCGCCCATTCCTATTCTGCCATTCCCATTTACGCCGCCATCCCCTCCCACGAAGCCGCTGCCCAAATCCGTGACGGCGCTTCGAAAGCCTTGGCTCTGGACAGTACCCTGGGCGAAGCCCACATCGACCTCGCTCTCGCCTACATGTACGACTACGATTGGCCGTCTGCCGAGCAGGAACTCCGCAAGGGATTAGACCTGAGTCCCGGCGACACCTTCGCGCACCAGTGGTACGGTTCTTACCTAGTGAAGATGGGTCGTGTGAAAGAAGCTTTAGCCGAGCATCAGACCGCCTTCGAGTCCGACCCGGTTTCCGCCAACTCCGCCGGTGGAGTAGCCCGGTCTCTCTACCATCTCCACCGCTACGACGAGGCCATTCAGAAGTACAAGTCCGCCCGCGACCTCGATCCCAATTTTGGCCTCGTCCGGCAAGGCCTCGGTCTCGCCTACCTGGAGAAGGGAATGTATCCCGAAGGCATCGCCGAAACCCGCACCGCCAGCCAGCTCATGGGAGGCGATTCCATGATCACCGGTCAAATGGCCTACGGGTACGCGTTGGCCGGCCAGACTGACATGGCAAAGCAGATCCTCACCGACCTCCTCCATCGCTCCAGCCTAGGGTCAGTCCGCGCCCTACCAGTCGCCCACATCTATATAGGTCTAGGCGACAAGGACCGCGCCTTCGATTGGCTCCGCCGCGCCATCGATCAAAAGGATATAAACCTCTGGCTGGAGTCCGACCCACTGTACGATTCCCTGCGCTCAGACCCGCGGTTCCCCGAACTTTTGACCCGCATGAAGCTCAATCCGTAATCTATTTGTATCAGTAACTTACAAGTGTTAACGGTTTCAGTTAACACCCCGGCAAGTCCCTGGTTCACCCCTGACCCTTTAACTTTCGACCTGATTGGCCAATAGCCTCTTGTGATTGCTCTACCTGCCAAGCCATACTTTCTCTGCTATGAGCCGTTTTCTGCGCTTCGCGTCCATCTCCCTGCTCGTTCCGGTCTCGGCCCTGTTCGCCTTCGGCACGGATACCCGGCTCGCCGAAAGCGTCCGCGCCCGCGACATTGCCACTGCCCGTTCGCTGCTGGCCCAGCACGTCGAGGTGAACGCCATCCAGCCGGATGGGATGACCGCCCTGATTTGGGCCGCTCACAACAGTGACCTTCCGGCCGCCGAACTGCTGCTAAAGGCCGGCGCGAACGTCAAAATTGTGAGTCGCTACGGCGTCTCGGCCCTGACCGAAGCCGCCACCCTGGGGAATTCCGTCCTGGTCGATGTGCTGCTGAAGGCCGGAGCCGACCCCAACACCGAACTGCCCGAAGGCGACACCGCCCTGATGCTCGCCTCCCGCACCGGCGACGTGCCGACAGTGAAAGCGCTCCTCGATCACGGCGCGCAGGTGGAAGCCAAGGAATCCTGGCATGGGGAAACCGCTTTGATGTCCGCAGCGGGCGAAAATCACCCGGACGTGGTTCGTCTGCTCATCGAACACGGCGCCGACGTCAACGCGCAAGGCCGGGAGTTGAAATATCCCTTGATCGTGAAACAGGACGTCATGTCCCTGCCGCCCGTCGGTGGCTTGACTCCGCTGATGGAAGCCGCCCGCGAAAACAGCTTTGAAGCCGCGCAAGTGTTGCTGAAGGCCAAAGCCAACCCCAGCCTGCGCACCCCCGACAAAATGACGGCGCTGCTAATCGCCATCACCAACGCCCACTGGGACATGGCGAATCTGCTGATCGAGGGCGGCGCCGACGTGAACGACGGCTCGCTTTCACAGATCGAAGAAGTGCGCAATACCAGAACCACGCTGTCGCGCCCCGCATCCGGCGGCCCCGATTCAATGACCTCTCTCGAAGTAATCAAGGCCCTTCTTGCTCACGGTGCGAAAGCCGATTCGATCCTCGCCGGCCCAGTGCCCACCCGCAGCGGCGGCGCAGGTCCCGGAGCCAGCGATTTCACCGCCCTCTACCGCGCCGCGAAGACCGCCGACCTGGAAGTCATGGGCCTGCTCTTCGAGAAAGGCGCCGACGCCAAACTCGCCAACAAGGATGGTGAAACTCCCCTACTCGCTGCAGCGGGAGTCGCACCCGGTGGCCGCGGAGGCGGCGGCAACTTCGGAGTAGGCGGCAAGACCACCACCAGCGAAGAGAGAATCAAAGCCATTCAGATGTGTCTGGATCACGGCGCGGATATCAACGCCCTGGACGGCCTCAACCAGAGCGCGGCCCACGGCGCCGCCAACCTGGGCGCCGATGAAATTGTGCAGTTCCTTGCCGACCACGGCGCCAAACTGGAGGTGAAAGACAAACGCGAGCGCACGCCGCTGGACGTTGCCAACGCCAAGCCGCTGCCGGGCCCTCCCGTGCAAGGACCGCCGCTTGTGAAACACGAGAGCACGGCCGCGCTATTGCGGAAATTGCTGGGCATGCCGGCGGAAGACGGAAAGACTACTGACGCTATCGTGGCGACAGCTCAATAGCATGAGTAGGATTTTTCAATTGAGGTTGGCCGGCACTCTCTTGCTTGCCGCCACAGGTTTATTCGGCCAGACAGCGCCGCCCGCGCAGACGGCGCTGGTGAATCAGTACTGCATTACCTGTCATAGCGAGAAACTCAAAACCGCCGGTGTGGATTTAGAGAACCGCGATTACTCGCACGTTGCCGAGGACGCCGAAGTCTGGGAGAAGGTTGTCCGCAAACTACGCGCCGGAGAAATGCCGCCGGTGGGTCTGCCTCGTCCCGGCAAAGCTTCGATCGATAAGCTCGCGACCTGGCTCGAAAACACTCTGGATACGTCCGCCGTCACGAATCCCAATCCTGGCCGCACTATGATCCATCGCCTGAATCGCACTGAATACGCTAACGCGATCAAAGATGTGCTGAATCTCGACGTCGATGCCTCCGAACTGCTCCCGCCCGACGACTCCGCCGACGGTTTCGACAACATCGCGCAGATGCTGACCATCTCGCCGGCGCTGCTCGAACGGTACCTTTCCGCATCGGCCAAAGTCACCCGCTTCGCCATCGGCGATCCCGATGTAGGTGTGGTCGTCTCCACCTACCGCCCGCGCCCCGACCTCTCGCAGGATACCCACATTGAAGGCACGCCCGTCGGCACCCTCGGCGGCATGGCCGTGACGCACTACTTCCCGCTCGACGGCGAGTATCAATTTGAACCCAGGCTATCGCAATCGATTCTCGGCATGATTCACGGCCTCGAAGATCGCCACGCCATGGAGATCACGCTCGACGGCGTTCGTGTGAAGCTACTGAACTTCGGCGGCAACGACGGCATCGTAAAAACCATTCCGGAATCGATGGCTTATGCAAACCAGTTGCACGCGCAACTAGTTTTCCGCATCCCCGTGAAAGCCGGCCCGCATACTCTGGCGGTATCGTTCCTGCGCCAGTCCTCCGCGCAAACCGCCGAGATCTGGCAGCAATACCAGCGAACTGCCATCGACGCCAACGAAACCAAAGGTTTCCCGCACCTGGATAAAGTAATCGTTTCCGGGCCCTTCGATCCCCACGGCCCCGGCGACACGCCAGCGCGCCGCCGCATCTTCACGTGCCGCCCCGTTCCCGGCAAAGACGAGCTGCCGTGCGCGCGAACCATTCTCTCCAATTTGGCGCGCCGCGCTTACCGTCGCCCGGTGAACGACAAAGACATGGAACGCCTCTTGACGTTCTACCAAAGAGGCCGCAACAAGGGCGGATTCGAACAAGGAATTGAGATGGGCATCCGCCGCATCATCTCTGGCCCGGAATTTGTATTCCGCGTCGAGAACGATCCAGCGAACGTTGCTCCGAACACTCCTTATCGCATCAGCGATCTGGAATTGGCTTCGCGTTTGTCGTTCTTCCTGTGGAGCACCGTGCCCGATGAAACGTTGTTCAACCTCGCCGCGCAGGGCAAGCTGAAAGATCCCACGGTGCTGGAACAGCAGGTTCGCCGCATGCTGTCCGACCCCAAGGCGGACGCACTGGTTACGAACTTCGCGGCCCAGTGGCTGCAGTTGCGCAATCTGCGCGGAATGGTCCCCGACCCCGACGTCTTCCCCGACTTCGACGAAAATCTGCGGCTGGCCTTGGTCAAAGAGACCGAACTGTTATTCGACAGCGTCATCAAAGAGGACCGCTCGGTAGCCGACCTGCTGACAGCAAACTATACTTTCGTCAACGAGCGCCTAGCGCGTCATTACGGAATCCGCGGAATTTACGGAGATCAGTTCCGTAGAGTGGCGATCACGGACGATGCTCGCAAAGGCCTGCTGGGACAGGGAAGCATTCTGACTCTGACTTCGGTAGGCACCCGCACCTCGCCCGTTGCGCGTGGCAAGTGGATCTTAATCAATTTGCTCGGTACACCACCGCCACCTCCGCCGCCAAATGTTCCAGCTTTGAAAGAGGATAGTGCCGCCAAAGCGCAGAGTATGCGCGACCGCATGACCGCCCACCGCGCGAATCCGTTCTGCGCGACGTGCCATAAGGTCATGGACCCCATTGGCTTCTCCCTCGAGAATTACGACGGAGTCGGCCGCTGGCGACTGAAAGACGGTGATGCCAAGATCGACGCCAGTGACACCATGTTCGACGGCACCAAAGTAGACGGCGCCGTCGGCCTACGCAACTTCCTGCTGGCGCGCCGCGAAGTATTCATCCAGACCATGACCGAGAAGTTGTTAATGTACGCCGTCGGCCGCCCCATGGATTACCGAGACATGCCGGCGGTTCGTAAGATCCTGCGCGAGGCTTCGAAGAACGATTACAAATTCTCATCCATCCTGATGGGGATCGTACAGAGCCCGCAGTTCCAGATGCGGATGAAACAAGCCGACGTGGTGCAAAGCGCGTCAGCCAAACAGAGTTTAGATCAAATGAGGAGACCGGAACAATGATCGTCACAAAGAAGCACTTGCCCCGCCGCACATTCCTGCGAGGTCTGGCAGGCACGGCCGTGGCCTTGCCCCTGCTCGACTCCATGATCCCCGCTTTGACGGCGCAGACCAAGACCGCCGCCAAGCCCCAGTTCCGCGCCGCCTTCATCTATACTCCGCACGGCGTGATCCTGGATCAATGGGTGCCCAAGACCACCGGGACCGATTACGAGATGACGCCCATCCTCAAGCCCATCGAGTCCTTCCGTAACCGCTTCATCATCCTCAGCAATCTGGCGGAGAACAAGGCCAAGCAGGCGGGCTCGGGCCACGCTTCGAGCAGCGCCACCTGGCTAAGCGCCGCCGTGACTAAAGACACGCAGGGCGAAGACGTGCAAGCCGGAACGACCATCGACCAGATGATCGCCCGCAAGATCGGTCAGGACACGCCCATCCCGTCGCTCGAACTGGGAATCGAAGACGTATCCAACATGATCGGCATCTGCGACGCCACCAGCAGTTGTGCCTATCTGAACACTATGTCCTGGAGCACGCCCACCACGCCGCTCCCCGCCGAGATCAATCCCAAGGTTGTATTCGAGCGCATGTTCGGCGACGGCAGCTCCGCCGCGAAACGCTTCGAACGCCTGCAAGACGACCGCAGCCTCCTCGACGACATCACCGGCTCCGCCAGAGACCTGCAAAAGAACTTGAGCGCGCAGGACAAGACTCGCATCACCGATTACCTGGACAACCTGCGCGAAATTGAGCGCCGCATCGCTCAAGTGGAGAAGCGCAACACGGACCAGCAGTTATCCGTTCCCAACGCACCCATCGATATTCCAGAAACCTACGAAGACCACGTCGGGTTGATGTTCGACCTGCAAGTAGTCGCGTTCCAGGCCGATATCACCCGCGTGTCCACTTTCATGATGTCGCGCGAGCTGAACAATCGCACTTACCCGTACATCGGAGTGCCCGAACAGCACCACTCCATCTCGCATCACCAGTACGATCCGCTGAAAATGGCGCAGCATCAGAAGATCAACACCTATCACGTCCAGCTCTATTCCAAGTTCCTCACGAAAATGCAGGAAACCAAGGACGGCGACGGTTCCTTGCTCGATCACTCGATGGTGCTTTACGGCAGCGGCATGGGCGACGGCAACGTCCACAGCCATGATCCCATCTCGGTTCTTTTGGGCGGAGGCGCCATCGGACAGATCAAGGGTGGCCGCCACATCCAGAATCCCAAAGGAACCTCTATGGGTAATCTATTGCTGCCCATGCTCGAAATGGCGGGCATTCAGCAGGACAAAATTGGCGACAGCACCGGCAAAATCAGCCTCTCGTAACGAAAAGGAATACACATGACGAAAGCTATCCTCACTGCATCGGTCAGCGTCCTGTTCACTGGCGCGGCAGCACTTGCGCAACAGGCTAACCCCACGCCTGGCTGCAGCGCGACTCCGGCGCAGCTAGAAGCCAACAAGAAAGTCGCGCTCGAGTTCTTCCGCCCTGGAGCAGACCGTCTCGCTCTGGCGGATCCCACCTATAAACAACACAATCCGGCGTTCAAGAAACGCGCCGAAGAGAACAAGGTCAGTGACTATGAGGAATTCAAGGCCGCATTCTCCGGCGGCCGTGGCGGCGGTCGCGGTCCCGCCACCGGTCCAACGCCCCCGCCGGGTAACCCCCTCGAAGTTGTAACCGCGGAATGCGACATCGTCACTGTCGTCCACAAGAATTTCCGCCAGGACCCGACCGCCGAACCCGGCAAGTTTTACGAAGCCTTCACCTTCGATACCTTCCGCATCAAGGACGGCAAACTGGTGGAACACTGGGATAGCGCCGTAATCAATCCTCCTGCGCCTGCAGGACGCTAATTGGCGATCATCTTCGTCAAAACTTCGCATGGGAACTCAGGGGCGCAGACCCTTTATGGCACAGTTACACACTTCTGGATCGACTCAAGGAAGAGATGGTCGCCCTAATGACGATCCCAATCGCCCATCCGTGGGTGTGGCACGGTACGGTCGCACCAAAGACCCGGTGAAGGAAAGGACCGACCGGCGCATCTGCGAGCTATGGGACGCTGGCAACACCAACGATCAAATCTGCAAACGTCTCGATGAGCAGCCGGACAAATACCCATCACGGTGGGAAGGCAAGACGTGGACTCAACGGAAGAACGAGAAACCTCACGCGATGAAATCGTATCTCGGAAAAATTCACACACCAGTCACCTGAAGTCACTGGAATTGAAGTTCTTTCGACCCAAAACTAAATTGATCCTCGGGGCGAAGACGCCCCCGTGGATGGCTACCGATAATAGGAATTAACGGGATGTTTCAGTGGCTTTGAGTGAACGGTTGGCTTCGCTGGCCTTTCTAAACCGATTCAACGGGAACTTCAGACCTTTTCAGTTAGAGTCGGGAACGTCAAGTGCGATGCAGCTTTTGGTGGCCCGCCATCCTAAAAACAAAAGCAATGGAACGGCCGCACCGATAGCGGCTAGGCCGTCCACCATTAACAGGCCCCGGATGCCGAACATTCGGAATCCCTGCCCGTCAGCGAGCTGCGTTGCGGCCGTCGCAAAGCACGCTGCGAAGTCAGATGACTGCAGTTGTGTTAGTTGTTGACTCGTGGCGCATGAGCCAGCGGAAAAATGGCTGCCACGCAGCTCGCCGGCGCCAGGAAGAGAAGAAATCCAGTCAGGACCTGGGGTTGCCGGGATGTCTGCACGACACTGTGAAACGTACCGCCAAGAATTTGGCGCATGCCGAGTTGAGGACCAGCCGGT
>Ga0105245_10002396_pt1 | contig 16942 bp, 14 predicted proteins | sample KBSM54metaG_FD_81523 | JGI IMG/M metagenome (GOLD analysis project Ga0105245, IMG submission 81523) | Miscanthus rhizosphere microbial communities from Kellogg Biological Station, Michigan, USA - KBS M5-4 metaG | ecosystem: Host-associated > Plants > Roots > Rhizosphere > Soil | place...
CGATCTGAACGTAGGTCTCACGCGGCTTCGGCAACTCACGCATGATCAGCGTTCTGGTAACCCAGGGTTTGGGCCAATGATATTCCGGAGCACCGTCAATTCCAAGCGGCTTCATGAAAGCCCGCAGCGCCTCGACGCGCTTCTGAAGCTCCGCATCTTTATATAACGGAGGCTCGCCTGGCGCCTGCGGTGTCTTCACCAATGCTTCGATATAGTCCACAACCTGCCGGCTGAGCTTGGTCGCCTGATTCCAGTACGATTTCGCGGCGGCGGTCTCCTGTGAAGTCGGCAGATCGAGATACGGCCTGTAGAAGTCGTCTCGCTCGGCTTGCGTGCTGATCTCATCCGTATTGTTGTAGTACGAGAAGAGCTGGTAGAACTCCTTTTGCGAGATCGGATCGTATTTGTGATCGTGACAGCGCGCACAGCCGATCGTGAGGCCCATGAACACCGCGCCGGTCGTCGCTGTCCGGTCGGCCACGGCTTCGTTCCGATACTGTTCGAAATCGATCCCGCCTTCGAAGTTGCTGGGGGTGTTTCGATGAAAACCAGTAGCAATCAGCTGGTCCGTAGTCGGATTCGCCAGCAGATCGCCGGCAATTTGCTCAATTGTGAATTGGGTAAACGGCATGTCCCGGTTGAGCGCATTGATCACCCAGTCGCGGTATTTCCAAATGGGACGAGGGGCGTCGATGCTGTACCCGTCCGAGTCGGCATAGCGAGCGGCATCCAGCCAATGCCGTCCCCAGCGCTCCCCGTAGTGGGGAGACGCAAGTAAGCGATCGACCACCTTATCGTAAGCCTGCGGGGATTGGTCCGTGAGGAACGCTTCAATCTCCTGAGGTGTCGGCGGAAGACCGGTGAGATCGAGGCTTACCCGCCGCAGCAGCGTAGCCCGGTCAGCTTCCGGAGACGGCTGCAATTTCTCCTGTTCTAGCTTCGTGAGTATGAAATTGTCGATTGGATTCCGTACCCATGCGGCATTGCGCACCAAGGGAACGGCAGGCCGTTTCGGCGCCTGAAACGCCCAGTGATCCCAATTTCGCGGCTTGCCGTCATTCTTCGTGACGGACCACGGCAACTTCTGATCAATCCACTGGCGCAGCGTAGCGATGTCATGCTCTGAGAGACGCGGACGCCCCAGCGGCATCTTGAGATCCCCGGTTTGCTCGACCGCTCGGATCAGCAGGCTATCCGCCGGCACTCCCGGCTGCGCCGCAGGACCGCGTTTGCCGCCCTTAACCACGTTTTCGCGGCTGTCCAACGAAAGTCCGCTACTCCGGTTTGTGGGGTTATGGCAGGCGTCACAGTTACTCTTCAGAATCGGACGGACGTTGTTCTCGAAGAAAGAAAGCTCTTGCGGCCCAAACGACGGAGTCTCCTGGCCCAGCACCGACACGCTTAACGTCAACGGTGCCAGATAGAACCAGAGCCGCAAACTCATGGATCTAATATATATCAACCACTGGCTGACGGCCTCCCCACATGCGGCCGATTCGGGAGAATCTACTTTGCGTCTTCGACCGGGACATCCTCGGGGGAACCATCGACGTACATTTTTGCGGAGTCGAAAAAACCAGCCACATTCAAATGGAATTGGACTTCCTTCTTGCCTTTGTTCTGCCAAAACCAGCCATGAATTCCGGTCGAGGGCGCTGTGAAGGAACCGTAGAGGGCATCCTTGCCGACTTTATCGTCGAGCTCATAGCTCTCAAAGTAATCTTTATTAGGTTTTTGATCAGGTTCGCCGTGGAATTCGAACGTGAGCTTGCCGTTCGCTTTCCAACCGTAGACCATACCCGCGCCCTTTTGCATGTGATACTTCATCTCCACGCCTTCGCCAGGTCTCAGCTGGAAATCCTGAGAGTCGACTTTATATATCTTGGGCTCGGGCGTGTAGACTCCGGTCTGCCCGGGCGCGGGCGTCGGCGCGGCTCCTTTAACCTCTTTGACCTGGGCTTGTGAAATTCCAGTCAAACCCAAGGCCGCGCCAGTTTTCAGGGGGTCAAAACCATATTCGGCGGGTAGCACGGCAGTAAAAAGAAGGAACAGCGCTACTAGCAGGGCAATGCCCGTCGCCTTGACGAGTGCGCTCTTCGAAGGTGCTTCAATTTTCGGCTGTTCTTGGTCTACCATCGTGATTCCTTACGCTTACGATCCAAGATAGTATCCGGCGATCTGGTATCCGGTAAGCATGAAACCTGCCGCCATCAACGTGGCATTAGTTGCGAAGGCGTGGCGAAGGAAACCACTCTGCGTCCTCCAGAAGCTGAGGGCAATCAACACAGCGGTAAGCGCGAGCACCTGCCCGATTTCCACTCCGACGTTGAAACTGACAATGTTCGTGACCAGCCCGTTCTTTGCCAAGTCGAGTTCCTGAAGCTTGGTCGCGAGGCCGAAGCCGTGGAACAGTCCGAAGATCAGGACTGCAAGCTTGGTGTTGGGCTCGAAGCCCAAGAAGCGTTTGAAGCCGTCCATGTTGTCGAAGGCTTTGTAGACCACGGAGAAGCCGATGATCGCGTCGACGACATACGAATTGGCGTGGATTCCTCCCAGCACGCCCGCGAGCAGCGTGACGCTGTGCCCGAGAGTGAATAGGCTGACGTAGGTTACGACGTCCTTCAGCCGGTAGAGAAAGAATATGACCCCAAAAAGAAATGCTAGATGGTCATAGCCGGTTACCATGTGCTTGGCTCCCAGATAGATAAACGGGGCGATGGCGGCGCCTTGGTTTGACTGAACGAAGGATGCGTCGCGTTTCGAAACGTTATGCGCGTACGCGCCGATCGGGAAGAGCAATCCGCAGATCAGGATCAGGGCGAACAAAAAGATAAAAACTCGGCGGCACATAAGATTCCCTCGTTACGAACGAGTGCAACTAGAGGGGAAGTTTACCACGGAAACGCTTTGCACCCGCAAGCTAACGCGCGACGGGTCTCACAAGTAGCTGTTTCTGGAACGGAGTCCGTTAGCAAGCGTTTCCAGGGCCGACTCCGCTGACAATCCGCTGTCAACCTGCACCGTTGAGCGAGCCCGCAGGCGTTCGAGAATCTCGCTGGCCATGCGCGAACGAACATTGGAGGGCAGTTCACTGCGTCGTGACAGGAATGTTTCGATCAGTGCCAGGTCCTCGTCGGAAAGCTGCTGTAATTGATCTACGCCAGTTGCGGACGTCACAGCGTTATCCCAAACCGGTCTCATCTGCGAAAGCGATGCTTCCCGGACCACAATGGAGCCCGCCATCAGATCTCCGAGGCGCTGGTTCTGCGCGGTCAACAGCGCGCTCAGAATTCCAACCGCGTAGAGCGCCGGTAACTGGTCCGCGATCCGCATGAGATTACGCAAGATGGCCTCGCTGGCGCTGAGCGTTCTGCCCGAATCCTTTACAACGCGTATGTGCACCATCCTTTTACCCGGAGTCTGCCCGCGCCAAAGAATCTCAAAAATGGTGAAGTAGCCGAAGTGCGACAGGAATGTAAATGCGATGAGCAGCGCCGCTGTCCACTGTCCGCTCAGCGGCAGGCCGTTAAACAAACCCGTAAGCCTCAGCAGTACCACTATGATTACCAGAGCCACGCCGGCGGCGCCCTGGATCAAAAGGTCCACGGCAAGCGCCAGAAAGCGCGTCCCGATTCCCGCAATCGCAAACTCCAGCCGGGTCTGCTCCGGCGTGTCGATGGTGTGATGGTCATCGATAGAGTTCCGCAAAGAGTGGGGCAGGGATGAGTTAGGCTGGTTGGAAAGCATGGTTTCAATTCGCTGGAGAGAAAAACGGAGGCCGTATTGGGAGCGCCTGGAACAACTGGTTCACCGGGCGCGCCAGAGTCTTTCGGCGCTGGATAACCGGGAATTGCAGGAATTGGGACTGCTTTATCGCCAAACCGCCTCCGATCTTTCGGTGGTCCTCGAAGATAAGACGAGTGTACAACTAGCATCCTATCTGAATCAGTTGCTCGGCAGAAGCCACAATTTGCTGTATATGGGGCGGAGTCCGAAAGCCTCCGCCATTTGGAATTTTTATTCGCGGACATATCCGCGGCTATTTCGCGAGACCTGGCGGCCGACACTGCTGGCCACCGTGGTATTCGCGGCGGGAGCGATTGCAGGATGGGTGGTGACCATTCACGATCCCGGGTTCGCACACCGGATCCTGGGTCCGGAAATGATGGATACCATCGAGCGGCGCGAGATGTGGACGCACTCCGTCGTGGCGATGAAGCCAGTGGCCGCGTCCGGGATCACTACAAACAATCTCACGGTCTCCTTCACGATATTCGCCCTAGGTATTACTGCGATCGGGACCCTTTGGATGCTGGTGCTCAACGGGCTGTTACTTGGGGTGGTGGGCGCGGCAACCTGGCACGCTGGCATGGCGCTGGCCTTGTGGAGTTTTGTGGCTCCCCACGGAGTTTTGGAGTTGCCGGCAATTTTCATCGCCGGTGGTGGAGGACTGGAAATCGCGCGCGGGCTGTTTTTCCCGGGAACGCTGCCGCGGCGCGAGTCGTTGGCGCGAGCGGGAGGACGCGCGGCGCGGTTGCTGCTGGGCTCGATTCCGATGCTGCTGGTGGCAGGAGCGATTGAAGGATTCTTCTCCGCGACGAGCTCGCCACTGGTCATGAAATTCTCCTTGGCGGCGGTTTTGTTCGCGCTGCTGCTGATGTGGCTGTTGCCACATCGCGGGTCCGCGGCTACAGCAGACTCCGGTCTTTGATCTCGAGATACTGATTCACGATCGAAGACGTGAGCCCCGTGGGCGGCAGTTCCATGGCGAGGATACCGTTACGCCGCAAATCGCGCAGCAGCAGGTCGCGGCGCTGGGCGATTTCAACCGCGGCTGTGTGGCGGAACATTTCATTTTCATCCTGCGGGATCGTGTTCGCGAGAATGGCGAGGTCCGGCTGGCTCACAGCCGCGAACAGCACCAGATGCCGCCGGCTGATCTGAATGGCGGATTCGATGACGTCGGGAGTAGCAGGGGTTTCGGCGAAATCGGTGATCCAGACCACCAGCGCCCGGCGCTTCTGTTTTTGAAGCAGCGTGCGCGCGGCCAGAGAATGGTTGGCTTCCAACGCTTCTTCGCGAACTTGCGCCAGCGAGTCCACGAAAGATCTGATCTGGAGAGGTCCGCGGCCGCTGGCCACCGATTGCTGTATGGCCCGGCCGTAGGCTACCAAGCCCACGCGGTCCCCGGTTTGCGAAGCCACTTGTGCCAGGGAGAGCGCGGCGTTTACGGCGTAATCGAGCTTCGAGAGCGCCACGGGGCGCGCTGGATCCAGGACCCGGGAGCGCAGCAAACGGCCGGCATCGACAACGATCCAGACCATCTGACTGCGTTCGGCTTCAAAAGCCCGGGTGGTCAGCTGGTGGCGGCGAGCGGTAGCGGGCCAATAGACATCGCGTAAATCATCGCCCTCGCGATAGTCGCGCAGACTTTCAAATTCGCGACCCAGGCCGCGCTGCTTGCGGCGGCGCTTCTCCATCTCAATTTGCCTGCTGCGAATCAGATAGAGCGCCTGGTCTTTGGCCTCGACTAAATCCGGCAAGACCAGCACCGTTTGCGCGAGTGCGGCTACTGCCCAGCGTTCCGCGAAACCGAAACTGGTGCGATAGCGAAGGAAAAGGTTTCCAAAACCGACGTCGCCGCGTTCGGCGGGGCGAATTTCATATTGCCGGCTGCCGGTCTCTCCGGCCAACAGTGTCACCACTAGCGCGGGAGGTTCATCGCGGACGGAGACCGGCGTTTGATCGACGAGTACGGCGCGAATCGCGCTGGGGCTCCGCAGTTCGATACCTACAAGGCAGGGCCGCGCCAGCAACAGGGGAGCGGTCCAGACGCGACGCGCTTCCAATTGCCGCGGAGCGGGCAGTCGACACAGGTCGTATAACCACGCGGCCAACGCAATGAGGTCCCACACGAACAGCGCGACGATCAAACGGGGGGACCACCAGGCGGGCACCAGCCAAACCAATCCTAGCAACAAGAACACAAAAAACCGGGGGGCGAAGCCGAAAGGTAGCCTGCCGTGGGGTCCAGCCGGCGCTTCGATCGTGGCCGGTACCAGCGAGCGGGTCATCTGTGTGTGATGTCCGAGGCAGTCGGGCCGGGGTTGTCCGGAGCGGTGGCGGCCGGCTCCATCACACGGGGTACTGAAACACTGTCGAGCACTTGCCGGATCACTTGGTCCGCGGTGAGCCCTTCCATATCCGCCTCGGGCTTCAGCAAGACGCGATGGCGCAAGACCGGAAGAGCGGCGGCCTTGATGTCGTCAGGCAAAAGATAGTCGCGGCCGTCCATCGCCGCCATGGCGCGGGCTACGAAGAACAAACCGACGGCGGCACGGGGGCTTGCGCCCAGCGAGAGCGCGGGCCAGTCCCGAGTGCGGCGAATGACGTCGACAACATAAGAGTAGAGAGTTGGCTCGACTCTGACGCCCTCAATTTCCCGGCGCGCGTCAGCCAACATGGTGGGACCAAGCGGGGTGAGAGCGATTTGTCCTAGGCGGCGCGGGTCGAATCCCTTGTCGAAGCGCGAGATGATTTCGACTTCTTCCTCGGCGGACGGGTAATCAATGCGGATCTTGAAAAGGAACCGATCGAGCTGCGCTTCCGGTAGCGGATAAGTTCCCTCGAACTCGATAGGATTCTGGGTCGCCAGCACGGTAAAGTTTTCGGGCAAGGGGTAGCACACGCCATCGATGGTGACCTGGCGCTCCTCCATCGCTTCGAGGAGCGCCGCTTGCGTGCGCGGTGGGGTGCGATTGATTTCGTCAACCAGCAGGATGTCGGTAAATACCGGGCCGCGGCGCAGATTAAAAGTGCTGTCAGCCAAATTGAAAATGTTGGTGCCGGTGATATCGGCGGGCATCAAGTCAGGCGTGCATTGGACGCGACGAAACGTGAGTCCGCAGATTCCAGCCAGGGACTTGACGGCCAAAGTCTTTGCCAATCCCGGCACGCCTTCAATGACGGCATGACCGTCGCAGACCAGAACCAGGAGGAGCTGATCCACCACACTTCGTTGGCCGATGATGATCTTGGAAAGCTCGGCACGCACGTGCGACGCCAAGGCTGAAAAATGTTCCATAGTTAATTATTTTTCCGTGTCGTTTTTTGAATTCCGAGCTGCGCTGAGTAGCCTTCGAGTGTCTGGACCAGATCCAGAGCAACACTGGGCCGCATCCGGTGAATATGCTCCGCGCTAGCCGCCCTCGCCAGACAATCGGCGAACGTATTCGCGTCCCAACCCATGCGGCTTGCGGCACCGTCCACCAGAGCCTGATCCGGCGCCGTAGCAGGGAGCCCCATCCGCTGGCTGAGCTGAACGCGCAAACGGCGGTAGGACACCGCTACCGCGACGGATCCGGCCTTAGCGCTTTGGTACAGACTGCCGACCGTGTCCACAAACTCCAGCGGAGACAACCGCGAGACGGGCGCCGGCTTTACGATCGGCCCGGAGCGGCGGCTATTCGTAAACAGCGCCGCGAGAGCAATCACGAAGGCTTGCACAATTCCCCACGGCACCGGCGTTCCCTCAAAGTAGCTCCACAAAGACGCGCGCTGGCCGTGGAAGTATTCGTCCCAATAAACCGTGAGGGGGGTAGCATTGGAGACGGTATTCAGAAACAGCCGTAAATTCCCGGCGCGTCGCAGGCCTGCATTGGTAAGTGGAGTTGCTCCTGCCCACCACAGAATTTCGCCGGCGCCCATGCGCCACGCTACCACGGTGGGTCCGTCGGCGTCCGCATATAGGCTGAGTTGTGTCCCGCTCAGCTTGCCCCATCGCGCCTTGGGTTCGAGAGCAACGGTATAGGCATCGTGCGTGATAAAGCTGGGAATTCGCGCCGTGGATTCTTTCCAGTCGAATTCGAAGGCCGGCACGATCTCCGCTTCCGGAAAAAACGCTTTGAGCTCGGGACCACAAAACAACAGACGTCCGCCGCCTCTCACAAATTCGCGCAGCGCGCGACGCTCAGGATCGGTAGGTAAATCGGACGGCTCAGCCAGGACCAAAACGGCGTTGCTGCCGCGATTTTCCAACTGCGCGGGAGATTCTTCCCAGCGGTGCACATCGTAATGCAGGTTGACCAGCAAGAGGTACGCCGCCAAAGCGCCTCCGGAACTGGACGCGTAGCTCGACGGCACGGCCGACTGCCTATCGCGAGCCGGGGGTGCCAGCGCGAACGTGCCAGCTACCAGCAGCAGTGCGATGGCTCCGGCGCCAATCAGAAGTTTGCGATCGGAGTGCGCTAATCCACCCGGCATCCAAATGCCTCCAAGGTGGATAAGCACGCGGAAACATCTTGCGCAGTGGCCGTCATCCCTGCATACCAGCAGCGCTCCAGTTGGGTAGTCAGAGCTGCCAGGGGTGCCGAATACTGGGAGGGCCCGCCGCTGCGTGAAGTAGCCACTAGACCTAAATATTCCCGGGGCGTGTGCGGCCGGTTTCGCGGGAGCGTGCCAAGCTCTTCCAGCCGAACGATGGCTGCCCAATACGCGCATTGGATGGCTTTCCGGAAGTCGCCTTGTGCGGAAGACGCGCGGGCTGCCAGAATCCACTGGTTTGAAGTGCGCGGACTGGCGTCGCTAGGGATGTGCATCAGCACCAACTCCGCACGATCCCACCTGCGGAATAGCCAGACGAGGAACATGAGCACGGCGCCGCCGATCAAAGTCCAGAAGAAAATCCGGCTCTCAGTCGGATACTGCGCCACGAATCCGAAGAGGCGTTCGAAAAACTTTCCCAGCCAGGCGCGGATTCGCCCCTGCAGCAACTCCCATCGGGTGGGAGGCCCGACGCCCTCAAATTCGGGCCTGGATAGGATGCGTGTTAGCTCCTGGTTCGCGTTGTTGGCGGAACGCGGCGCGATTAAACTGCCCTCCAGGTGCGCGGCGAGATGCTCCAGCCACACTTTTGCCTGGAGCAAACTGTCACCGCGAGGATTCTGGGGCTGGGCAGTAATCAAGTCGCGGAGGGGCTTCGAGGAAATCGCGTAATTTCCTTCGGGAGTAGAGACGTTCCACTGAGCGGGGAGCGTCGCCAAGACCGGAGCAATTTCGCCTCGCTCCAGCTGTGTCTCGACGCGCCGGACCTCCACCGCCACGGCTAGCGGATCGGAGGCAGCGGAAAGCGAAGAGCAACAAATCAAGCCAGCCAAGCAAAATAAAATAGCTTTCATTGATAAACCGGCGGAATGTCAAAGAATGGACGGCAATCCGCTCGAAGAAGGACCGGTGATCCGTTCGCTTTCGGGGTCCATCATGAACTGTAAATCAAACGCTTCCTTACGTACCCGCAAATCAAAATAAAATACCGACGATGCAATCAGCAAGAATGGGCTGACCAGTGTGCTGGAGACCCGGTTGCCTAAATCCGCCATGAAAGTCCAGAAGCGCATCATCTCGGGGTTCCTGATGCCGGCAAATACCGCGAGCGCGCTGAAGGGCGAAACGAGCAAGAGCGCAAAGGCAAACAGGATAACCAGATATAACAGGAAGATCACGAATGCTCGTCCCGCGGCCCCCTGCGTGAGATCCCAACTGCGTGACATCGAGTCACGCGGGCCGCGGCTTTCCGTCAACAACACGGGTACGCTGACAAATAGTCTGCAGGCTATGAATATGCCGGGAAACACCAGCAAAATCATGCCGATAATGATAGCGGTGCCACTCAGCATCCCGACACCGATGATCGGCCAGAGCTCCCCCCGTGTACGGCGAAAAGACTCGCGAATAGATGCCGTACGCCCGAGATACAGATCTTTTACAGCCAGAATGGTCGCGCCTTGGGAAAGGAAGTAGGCCAATATTGTCACGACAATTACCACCACGGCGATCACCACTCCAAGCACAATGCCCACGCCCGGCAAAACCCCTGCCGCACGTTTATTGGCTAGCAGCAGACTGATGACGTTGAGGGCGAGTACCAGGGTTTGAGGAATCGCTGAGATTCCTACGAATAAGAGAAAATTTCGACGGTAGAGTGTAAATGTCCGGTCTAGGATCTCCCCCAAAGTCAACGGGCGCAGGTCAAATGCGGTCATGAAGCCTCCAGCCAGCCCCAATGCTGATTCATACACTATAGCCGCGAATTGAGCGTGCCACAACGTTGAGCATTCGTAACGGCTTCCAAATCTGCATGCTGCCTTGTGAGCTAGCTTTCCGTGTGGCGCAATTGCTTCACCTGTATGCCAAGTTGGGCGCACTTCTTATAAAGATGGCTACGCTCCAAACCGAGAGCCTTGGCCGTTTCCGTCATATTGTGGCGGGTGCGTTCGAGTTCGGCGCGGATCGTCGCGTCTTCAAACGCCTCAACCCGTGAGGAGAGCGGCCCCGCACCATTGAGCGATAAACCCGCTGAGCCCACTGTAGTCCCGGGGAGAGCTTCTCGCACCAGCTCGTCGTCGATTTCGCTATCGGCCAAGAGCAGGAGGCGCTCCACCGCATTCCGCAATTCGCGGATGTTGCCCAGCCATGCATACTTTTCCAGGGCCGCCACCGCCGCCGTGGTAAACTTCTTCGCCTTCCATCCATTCACTTCACAGATTCGCCGGCTGAAGTGTTCAATTAGAACCGGAATATCACCCGGCCGCTCGCGGAGAGGCGGCAAAATCACCGGGAATACGTAGATGCGATGAAAGAGATCCTGACGAAAAGCACCCGAGCGCACCTGTTCCTCCAGGTTCCGATGGGTAGCGACGACTACGCGCACATCGACACGCGTGGTTCCGGTGCCACCGACCCGTTCCACCTCGCCCTCCTCGAGTACCCGAAGGAGTTTGGCTTGCATCACTGCCGGCATATCGCCGATTTCGTCCAAGAACAGCGTTCCCCGGTGCGCCTGCTCGAATTTGCCGGTGTGGCGCGCGGCCGCGCCCGTAAAGGCGCCTTTTTCGTGCCCGAATAATTCGGATTCGATCAGCTCGGCCGGTATCGCGGCGCAATTCAAAGTGATAAACGGCCCGCCACGGCGCGCGCTTCCCTCATGAATAGCGCGGGCGATCAGCTCCTTACCTGTACCGGTCTCACCCAAAATACAGACACGCGATTCGCCGGCCGCGACGCGCGTTACCTGCGCCATCACCCGCCGCATCGCATCGCTATGCCACACGATTTCATGGCGTCCGACCCGCGCCCGTAGTTCGCGGTTTTCCTGCTCCAGCCGCTTAATGCGTAATGCATTTTCCACGGTGAGCAGCAGACGTTCGGTAGAAAGCGGTTTCTCCAAGAAATCAATCGCCCCGAGTTTGGTTGCGCGCACCGCCATATCGACAGTCGCCTGGCCCGACATCATAACCACCGGTGAAGTCACGCCTGCGGCCCGCATCTCTTCGAGCAATGTGACCCCATCCTTATCGGGCATCACCACGTCGGAGAAAATCAGATCGAACGTGTTCGAGCGCGCCAAATCGAGAGCGCGCGCCGCACGATCCGCCACCGTCACTTCGTACCCTTCCATGCGAAAAGCCCGCGACAGAGATGCCAGTGTATTCGCATCGTCGTCAATGATCAAGAGGTGACTCAAACGGATTCTCCTGGCAACACCGGCAGTTCAATCATAAAGGTAGCGCCATTGCCCGGTGAGCTCACCACGCTGATTTTGCCTCCATGATCGCTCACCACACTCTGAACGATGGCTAGGCCCAGGCCCGTGCCGTGCTGCTTAGTGGTGTAGTACGGCGTAAAAAGCCGGGCGCATTCCTCCTCCGTGAGTCCCGTGCCGGTGTCGGAGACCGACAGGTGGACATGCCCGTCCTCGCGTGAGCTGGCAATCCGCAAAACTCCGCCGTTAGGCATGGCGTCAATTGCATTCAAAACCAGATTTCCGATCGCGCGCCGCAGTTGTTCGCCGTCCGCCTGAATCCGGAGACCACCTTCGGCAAGGTCTAATTCCGCGTCGATTTTCGATCGACCCTCATCCTTCAACTGCGCCTCGTACAACCGCATCACGCTTTGAACGATCTCATTGAGATCAACCGCCTCGAAATCAGGCGGCGGCATTTTCGCGAAATCACTGAACCGCCCGATGATAGCTTTCAAGTTGCCGACCTCCGCCAGCAGCGTACCCGTGCTCTCTTGAAACACCTCTTCAAACTCGCTCTCCGAGCGCTTCCTCGCCTTACGCAGATTTTCGATAGTAATTTGCAATGGAAACAGAGGATTCTTGAGTTCATGCGCGAGGCGCCGCGCCAACTCGCGCCAGGCGGCGACACGCTCCGCTTGAATGGCGCGGTCGCGCTGCTCGGCAAGCTGTTCCGTCATACGATTGAATGCCGTGGCTAGTTCACCGATTTCGTCTTTGGAGATGACCTCCACGCGGGCCGACCAATCACCACTGGCCACCGCACGTGCGCCGCGGGCAAGCTGCGTGACCGGCCGAGTCACGCGCTCGGTGGTCCACCAACCAAGGAGAATGCCGATTACGATTCCAGAAACTGCCGCTACCACGCCAATCCACAGGATCTCGTTCTCCAATGCGAACTGTGCTGCCAGAGATGTTCCTGCGAGCAACACACCCGCGATCTGCCCGCGGTGCGGCAACGGAAAAGCCAGGAACGCTTCCGAACTGGAGCGCGATGAGGTCCATTGCACGCTGCCAGTTGCCTCCGCCGTCTTGTCACGCGCTTCGTTTACCAAACCCGCGAGCTTGGTGATGTCCGGATTCCCTCCCTGCGCGTCCACTACCTCCCCGGGCGGCAACCACAGCAGAGCGCGCATTCCCGGAGCATCGCCTAATGATTTGAGAAACGCCGGATCGACCAGCCTTCCTCCGGCCACCAGCGCCTTGCTATCCGCTGTCGGACGCACCGCTACCAGCGCCACAACGGAGGGCCCATCGGGAACAGGAATCCTGGCGAAAAAGGCCGTGCCCACTGCTGCGCCGGCCGAGTGCCAATCCTCCGCTGCGATCTCCCAATCGTTCTTGTAGCCGAATCTCGCGGGCCAATGCGCCGAAGAGAGGATCGTCAAATCCGGTTGTACGACGTCCAGAAAACTTAGATCCTGCGCTGCACTTTCTCGCTGCGCCTGATCGAATTCAGCGCTGCCCGCGGCGATTCGTTGTACACCTGCCGACGCCGCAGCGCGTTCGACCTGGCTGACTACTTCCCTTCCTCGCGTATCCAGTTCGCGCCGCAACTGCGCGAGCAGATCGCTGCGCCGCTGGCCGTCGGCGCGTTCAAACCCTTGCCGCGCCGCGATCGATACCGCTCCGGTCACCAGCGCAACTGCGCCCGCCACCGTGATCGACGAAAGCAGCAGAAGCTTGGTGCGAAAGGTCACGGCTGCCCGATCCAGACGTTTGGCAAGTCGGGCCAGGACCGCACGCGCGGCGCAAGACTCCAGTTTCTCGCGAGATGAAACAGCGTGACCGCATGGAACCCGTCGAGCAGAGTGCGTTCCGCTTCATACGGCGCCGCGGAAAAAGAGAACGGCGCCTTGAGCACCACCGCGATATCGGCGAGCGCCGCAAGTTCATCCCGCGATGTTACCGGGATCATGACCAGTCGTACGTCCGCCACGCCATTGCCCGGACGCATGATGATGCCGGCTTCCATGGCGTTGACCGAAATCCTTTCGCCAATCGATCGCAGCACCGCATCCTGCCGGTCGTAAGCGAAGGTAAGCGGCGCCGAGCCCGTCGCCAGTTGCCGCGCCCGAGCCACATCCCTCTTGCCGTCGAACAAAAATGCATACCCGCTCATCCACTGTGGCAAAAGAGCTCCCGAGATATCTCCATGCCCTTTGAGCAGCACCCTGCGAATAGCAACTTTGTCGATAGAGAGCGCGACGGCTTCGCGCATGGCCGGCGCGGAGCGCGGTGTATCGAAAATCAGCGCCAGAGTTTGTTCCGTCCGGGTTTCATCCGAAGCGCCGTCCGTGGTTCCCACGGGTGCATCGGTGACGTCGGCCCTGCCAAGCTGCTGGTCCTGTGTCTGGTCGCGCAGGTAGCGTCCCATCTGAATTTCGATGGAATCCAAATACGGCCTGCCCTTCCAGTGCCCTTCATTCGCAACCAGCGTCGCGGCCTTCCCTGCTTCCCATCTGGCGACTCGAAACGGACCCGTACCTATCAGCGTCCCATCCGCCTCGTGCACCACGATCGCGCTCCAAGGTCTCGCCATTTCGCGCAGGATCTGCTCGATGGGCCGGTCATCCCCCACTTCGAGTGAACCAGCGGCGGGCGTCCATATCATCCCATCGTGCAAGCGCACGTGAGGACGCGCCGTGAAGACCCATCGTTTGCGCGCTACGTCGTGGGTCCAGGATGTCGCCAGCCACGGCTGCGGTCTGCCGCTCTCGTCCAAACGAACCAGCGTTTCAAACACGGCCGGCACTAGCCGCGCCTTTGCCTCAAGGGCTACAGGATCGCTGGGAATCTCCGCTGGATCGAGAGTACTGAGAGCCGCGCTCATTTCAACCCGTAGCGTGCCTCCATAGCGAGGGCGGCTCTCCGCCCTCAGAATTACAACCGCAAGGAGCAAGCTAGCGGCCGCAATCCACGGCAACGCTGTAGGCTTCATACCTGTTTGTATCCTTATTCCGCACCACGACGAGCGCCGCACTCCCTGTCGGCCATATTGCCGTCGCGGGTCCGGGGACTTCCATGGAGTCACTTACCCGGACCGGACTATGGTTCAGCAGATCAAAGATCGCTAGTGAATTGGTGGAGGAGTTCGCCGCAATGATCTTGGGACCCGCGCAGGAGTTCGGAACCACAGCGAGGTCGCTCCAGGCATCGGAAACACTCAGTTGTTTGTGGGCTGCATCGTACACGTAAGTGCGTCCATCGGATGCTCCCACAACGTGATCGCCGCCGATTTCGGCACGCGTGAAATAAGGCTGCCACCGACTCTCTTCGATGGTATTGCGCCCCGCCGTAAAACGGCCGCCCGGCTGGCAATCGATCGCGATGGACAGCTTCCAGGTGCCGCGGCATGTCACTCCTGCGGCCTCCGCCGTCAGAGAGTTTTCGTTCACTGTCAAACGTCCGCGAGGGTCCCGTACCGGTGGAGTATCCATTACGACGGCCTCAGCCTTCTGCCAATTTGAATCGCGTTGTTCATATCGCACGATGCCCGCTGTGTCGAGAACCAGCATCTGATCGCCCATTACGATGACATCCAGAATGGGCACTTCCTGTTCCCACAGCAATCGCCGGTCAAGCCGGAATCCCGTTGCTGTTTCGGGAATAGGAATCGGACGAGCGAAGCTCGTCATCTCTACAATATTTTCATTTTCGCGGTGCATTTCGGCGATTAAAAGATAGCCCTTGAGATTCCGCGACAGGGTAACCCTGATTTCCACCGCTTTAGGATTTCTCGGTCTGCGTTGAAGAGCCCGGGCAAGTAACGTCTTGGCCCGTGCAGCGTAGGCAGCCGACTCGGCGTTTTCTGTAACCGCTCCATTCCAGGTCACGTGCGCGATTTCATCCGTCGCCAAATGTGAGACGATCTTCTTTCCCCACTGGCTCACCGCATCGTCCAGCGCGTCGCCGCGTACAAGAAGCGTCGCGAAAACGAACCCTAGAATACGCCCCGTCACGGCAGAAATGATAACAAAATGGGGACCGGCGCTACTCACCGGTCCCTGGTCCAGTTTTCCTCTCTCTATCGGTTAGTGCTCGACGGCGGTGCTGTTCATCCCCTTTATGACGTCGTTGGCAAAGAAGAACTTCCCGTCGCTGGGTACCATCATGATCTGCACCTTGTCCGAAAGTCTTTCCGCAATGATTTTTTGAATCAGAAGCGGATTATCCTTGAGCGCTGAGGCTTCCAGTTTCATCCGTTCCGCGTCGGCGTTGGCCACGCGGCGGATCCGGTACTCCTCGCTCTCACTCATCAGATTGCGCTTCTGGAGTTCCGCTTTGCTATCGATCACCTTGGATTCGGCCAGTGCCTCGGCGTTCTTCACCGTCGCCTCTTTCCGCGCTTGTGCTTCCAGGCGCGATTGTTCGATCTGCTTCTGCTTCAGCGGGAGGGTGTGCTGCATCGCATCCGCCTGCGCTTTCGCTTGCAGCACCAGCACCTCCGCTTGCGCTTCGGCTTCCTTTACCTCGCGCGCCTTTTGCGCCTCGGCTTCCAGATTCGCCGTGAGGACCATTTTCTTTTTCACTTCCAGCTCGATGTTGTAGCGCTCATTTTCCTGTTCCTTGACCAACAAACCTTCCAAACCCTTGGCGTATTCTTCGGGAAGCTGGACGTCTTTGAGCACCAGTTCTTTTACCACGATGCCGTCGGCGCCCAGTCGCGCCGCGATGCGGCCCGCGGCGGTCCGGCGGAAGGCCTCGCGTTTCGTGGAAAATAGCTCCCGCACCAGATACTCCGGCGCCAAGTCACGAAATGCGCTGGCGATGGCGGGCGCGATCATTTCCTCCTCCACCGGCTGCGGAAGGTTGGACTGGATGTAAGCCAGCTTCGAGGGATCCAGCCGGTAGCGCACCGATACCGCCAGTCCCACCGACAGCCCTTCGCGAGTTTGCACCTGCAGGCCCTGCTGCTTTTTCTTGGGATCGTCGAACGCCGCCGTCGTGAACATGCTGTCACGCGTCTGGTACAGCTCCACTTTCTCGACGAGCGGAAAGATCAGGTGCACTCCCGAGTAAAGCGTCCCCGGCCGCGTCCCCAGGAACTGATTCACCCGCACCCCGGCCCATCCGCTGGGCACCACCGCGATACTCAAGCCCGCCAGCCAGGGAAGTACGCACAGCATAGCCAGCCGATGAGAAGTGTACCAGCGTATGCCGGGTTGGGGTTCCCCCGGCGAGTTTTTCCTCCACTTGATGATCTGGTACAGATCCCAGACCAGGATGGTCATCGCGCCTGCCAGCAGCCCGATTCCCGTAAAGATCAGCAAATACCTAAGCAACGTCATGTGGGTTTCTCCTTCTTCTTCGCGGCCCGGTTTAGTTTGTAGAATGAGTCGCGAGAACTTGTGCTGAGAGCTC
>Ga0105245_10002397_pt1 | contig 16940 bp, 14 predicted proteins | sample KBSM54metaG_FD_81523 | JGI IMG/M metagenome (GOLD analysis project Ga0105245, IMG submission 81523) | Miscanthus rhizosphere microbial communities from Kellogg Biological Station, Michigan, USA - KBS M5-4 metaG | ecosystem: Host-associated > Plants > Roots > Rhizosphere > Soil | place...
GAGCGCGTCAACGGACACGTCCATGCCGCCGAGCGTCGCCGTCGCGTCGGAGTAGAGAATGACGTCGTGCTTGCGACAGATGTCGCCAATGCCGTCGAGCGGCTGCGTCATGGTGGTTGATGTGTCGCCATGCACCAGCGCCAGCACCTTCGGTTTGTGCTGCTTGATGGCGGCCTCGATTTCCGCAGCAGTGAAGACCGTGCCCCATTCGCGCGTGATCTCGACCACTTCGCCGCGGCAGCGGCGGGAGATTTCAGCGAGCAGGTGACCGAAGCGGCCGAACACGGGGACCAGGACCTTGTCGCCGGGCGAGATCAGTGAGACGAGCAACATCTCGACGCCAGCACGTGCCGAACCGTCAACCAGGAACGTCCATTTGTTCGTGGTGCGATAGAGCTCGCGGTAGAGCGCCATGGTCTCGTTCATGTATGCCGTGAACGCCGGGTCGAACTGCCCGAGCATCGGCATCGACATCGCACGCAACACACGCGGATCGACGCCGACCGGCCCAGGGCCCATCAGAATGCGCGGCGGCGGATTGAGATCGGGAATCGAGGTCATTGCTATACTTCTACCGTTCGCCCAGCCGGTGTGGCGAGCGGCGATTTCTCGCGCGTCACGTAGACGCCAGCGCCCTTGGCTCCGGTCAGCTTGCCGTCACGCACAACGAACTTGCCGCGCACCATGGTGGAGACCGGCCAGCCGGTGACGGCGATGCCCTCATAGGGTGTGTAGTCCGAGCCGTGGTGGAGGAGGGATTGCGAGATCGTCACGTTGCGGTCGGGGTCCCAGATCACGATGTCGGCGTCTGAGTCCACGGCGATCGTGCCCTTCTTCGGATAGAGGCCGTAGGTCCTGGCGTGGTTGGTTGCCGTGAAGGCGACGAAATCGTTGAGGCTGATGCGGCCCTTCTTCACGCCCTCCGAGAACAGGATCGGCAGCCGCGTTTCGACGCCGGGAATGCCGTTCGGCACCCAGCGGAACGACGTGCGGCCGCGCGAGACGAGCTTGCCGGTCTCGTCGTAGCGGAACGGGCAATGGTCGGACGAGAACAACGTGAAGATCTTTTGCTGCAGGCCTTCCCAACATGCCTGCTGGCTCGCCTTGTCGCGCGGCGGCGGCGAACAAACATATTTCGCACCTTCCATATTGAGGCCTTCGAGATCCTTGGCTGTCAGCACAAGGTATTGTGGGCAGGTCTCGCCATAGACCTTGAGCCCGCGCCGCTGCGCACGGGCGATCTCGTCCATCGCCTCACGGTTCGACACGTGCACGATCATCACCGGCACGTCGACGAGTTCGGCGAGCGAGATCGCGCGGTGGGTGGCTTCGCGTTCCACCGGGATCGGCCGTGAGGCGACATGGTAATGCGGCGCCGTCTTGCCGGCGCGCTCCAGCCGATCTGTGAGGAAGCGGATGGCGTCGTAGTTCTCGGCGTGCACCATCACCAGCGCGCCGGTCTCGCGCGCGACGGCCATGACGTTGAGCATTTCCATGTCGGACAGGGCGAGCCCCTCATAGGTCATGAACACCTTGAACGAGGTGTAGCCATCGTTGACGAGGGCGGGGAGTTCCTGGCCGAGCACGCGCTCGCTGGCGTCGGCGATGATGAGATGGAACGACACGTCGACGTAGCACTCACCATCGGCCCTTGCGTGATAGTCCTTCACTACCTGACGGAGCGACTCGCCTTTCTGCTGCATGGCGAAAGGCAACACCATGGTGTTGCCCCCGAACGCGGCCGCCCTGGTGGCCGACGCAAAGTCGTCAGCCATGACGATGCCCGGACCGGATGGCTGCGCAATATGGACGTGGCTATCGATGCCGCCCGGCAGGACCAGCTTGCCTTGCGCATCGACGACTTCGTTAGCGGGACCGAGATTTTGCCCAAGCGCAGTGACCTTGCCGCCGGCGATGCCGACGTCGCAGGCGAACGTGTCGGACGCGGTCGCGACTGTGCCGCCGCGGATAATGGTGTCGAAAGCCATGCAATTCTCCGCCACCTGTTTAGCCGGGAATTTGGCGGCGTGCGATAGATCCAAAGGAAGGGGCGGGCGGCGCTATTGGCCCTGGTTCTGGCCGAGCCGCTGGGCGTAGGCGGCGATCGTGCGCGAATAGATCTGGCTCTTGTTCCAGCCGAGCAGCGCCTCGAAATTCGGCTCGTCTGGTCCCCACGGCTGACCGGGCTTCCAACCGTAGCCCTTCAAATAATTAGCTGTCGAGGCGAGCACGTCGGGTGCGCTGTGAATGAGGTCGCGCTTGCCATTGCCGTCGAAATCAACCGCGAACTTGAGATAGGACGTCGGCAGGAACTGCGTCTGGCCAAGTTCACCCGCCCACGCGCCGCGCATTTCGCCGGGCGCCAGATCGCCGCGGTCGACGATGCGCAAGGCCGACATCAACTCGCCCTGGAACAGTTCGGTGCGGCGGCAGTCGTGCGCCAGCGTCGTGAGGGCGCGGATCGTCGGTATGCTCCCGTTGTTGACGCCGAAATCGGTTTCGAGGCCCCAGATCGCGACCAGCACCGGGCCCTGCACGCCGAACTCCTGCTCGATGCGCGTGAGCAGTGCAGCATTTTGCTTGATCAGGTTGCCGCCTTTTTGCAGGCGATTGAGCGAGATCATCCGGCCGGAAAACTCTTCGAATGTTTGCCGGAAGACCTTCTGATTACGATCGTAGCCGATGATCTTCGCGTCCGGCGCCACCCCGGTGAAGGCGGAAGAGAGTGTCTTCTGCGAGATTCCTGCGGCGATCGCTTCGCGCTTGAAGCCGTCGAGCCAGGCGTCGAAGCCCGCAGCAGGCTCGCACTGCGCAGCTCGCGCGGGCGAGCTGGCGAGCAAGACGACCATGACGACTGCGGCGGCTGGAAGCCCGCGCATTCACGCCTCCCGGCCGTGATGGCCGCGCTCGTGGACACCATGAATCGCCCGGTTCGGGCGACGTGACAATCGATAGGCCCGGATACGGTTACTGCATTAACCGTCCAAAAAAGCGGCAGCCACCATCCTCACGACATTAACCGCACCCAGGCGGAGGGCCGAGTGACTACTTTTGTTTTGCGGCCGCGATCGCGCGCCACACCTTTTCAGGCGTTGCCGGCATGTGCACATACGGCGCGCCAATGCGCGCCATGGCGTCGTTGACCGCGTTCATCACCGCGGGCAGAGCGCCGACGCATCCCGACTCGCCCGCGCCCTTGACGCCGAGCGGGTTGGTGTTGGTTGGCACTTCGTTTTCGCCGAGCACGAGAGGGCAGAAATTGTCGGCACGCGGCATCGCGTAGTCCATGAACGATCCCGACAGCAACTGGCCCGATTCGTCGTAGACGATGTTCTCGATCAGCGCCTGGCCGACGCCCATGGCAATGCCGCCGTGCAACTGGCCTTCGACCAGCATTGGGTTGATCATGTGGCCGACGTCGTCGACGGCGGTGTAGTTGACGAGTTCGACGACACCGGTCGCCTCGTCGATCTCTACCTCGCTGATGTGGCAGCCGTTCGGAAACGTGCGGTGGCCGCCGTCGAACGTCCCGTTTTCCATCAGGCCGGGCTCCATGCCCTTTGGAATTTTCGCCGGCGCGAAGGAGTCGCGCGCGATCTGGGTCATGTCGAGCGACTTGTCGGTGCCGGTGACGCTGAATTTGCCATCCTTGAACACGATGTCGTGCTCGCCAGCTTCGAGCAGGTGTGCGGCGATCTTGGTGCCCTTGTCGATACTTTTCTTGCTTGCAATGGTGATCCCGGTCCCACAGTCGACCATCGTGCGCGAGCCGAAGGTGCCGGTGCCGAGCGCGATCTGGTCAGTGTCGCCCCACTTCACGTTGATCTTTTTGGGGTCGATGCCGAGTTGCTCGGAAACGATCTGCCTGAAGGCAGTCTGATGTCCCTGGCCGTGGTCGTGCGCGCCGACCAGCACGGTGATGCTGCCGCTTGAATCGAAGCGCAGCTCGGCGTGCTCGATCAGGCCGACGTTCGACGCCTCGACAGTGTTCGAGATGCCGATGCCGCGCACCTTGCCGTTCTTGGCTGCTTCCTTGGCGCGCTTGCTGAAGTTCTTGTAGTCGGCCCTGACCAGGGCATCCTCGAGGTTCTTGGGGAAGTCGCCGCAATCATAGGTGTAGACGAGGGCGGTCTTGTACGGCATTGCCGCGGCGGGGATGGTGTTGCGGCGGCGCAACTCGGCGGCGTCGATGCCGAGATCGCGCGCGGCGACGTCGACCATCGCCTCGATCACGTAGGCGGCTTCGGGGCGTCCGGCGCCGCGGTAGGGGCCGGTCATCATGGTGTTGGTGAAGACGGTGGTGACGTCGGCGAAGGCCGCCGGCAGCACGTAGGTGCCAGCCAGCACGCCGATGTTCACCAACGCCGGACCGCCCGGGCGATCGCTGGCATAGTAGGCGCCGATGTTCACCAATGTCTTGACGCGCAGCGCGAGAAACTTGCCGTCCTTGTCGAGGGCGAGCTCGGCTTCGGTGATGTTGTCACGGCATTGTTCGTCCGAGAGCAGGCTTTCGCCGCGCTCGCCGATCCATTTCACCGGCTGGCCGAGTACGCGGGCAGCTGCAACACAAAGAATGTATTCGTTGTAGAGGCCGCCCTTCATTCCGAAGCCGCCGCCTACGTTCTCGGAGATGACGCGAACCTTGTTCTCAGGGATCTTGAGAATCTCGCCGGCGAGGAACCGGCGGATGGTGTGCGGGCCCTGCACGGTACAGCGCAGGGTGACGCGGTCGTCGCGACCATCATACTCCGCGACGCAGCCGCGCGGCTCCATCGAATTGGTGGTGATGCGGTTGATCACCATGCGGTGGCGTGCAACATGCGCCGCCTTGGCGAAGGCAGCGTCGGTCGCGGCCTTGTCGCCGGCGGATCCGACGAAGGCGGCATTGCCCGGATACTCCGGCCATAGGGTGGGGGCGCCGGATTTGATCGCGTCCTCGATGCTGACGGCGGTCGGAAGCATATCGTAGTCGACCGCTATCGCCTCGGCGGCATCCTTCGCCTCGTGCAACGTATCGGCGACCACGAAGGCCACGAGATCGCCGACGAAGCGCACGCGCTCGCGGGCGAGCGCATAATGCGGTGTGCCGGTGGCCGGCGAGCCGTCGCGCTTCTTGCGCGGCATCAGCGGACGCTGCGTGCCGAGCGATGTGATCGCCTCGTCCTTTCCGGTAAGGACGAGGCGCACGCCTGGCATGGCCTTGGCTGCGCTGGTGTCGATCGACTTGATGGCGGCGTGGCCGTGCGGCGAGCGCAGGACGTAGCCACGCAGTTGTCCGGGCGGAGTTACATCATCGACGTAACGGCCGAGGCCGCGCACGAGATAGGGGTCTTCTTCGCGGGGGACTGATTGCCCGATGCCGTACTCACCCATCGTCTCTCAACCTCGACATTTCTTTGAATGATCCGCCGTCGCGAGGACTCGCCTACGGCATCGGGATCGGCCCCATGTCCTTCGGGACAGCGTAACCCTTCTTCACCGCTGGCCGGTTAGCGATGGTCACATACCAGCGTTTCACGTTGGGATATTGATTCATGTCGATGGTCTGCCACTCGAAACGCGAAACCCATGGCCAGATGGCGATGTCGGCGATCGAATAGCTATCCGCTACGAACTCGCGATCGGCGAGGCGACGGTCGAGCACACCATAGAGACGGTGAGCTTCCTTGAGGTAGCGATCTTGGGCGTAAGGAGCCTTGCCCGGATTGTATTTCGTGAAGTGATGGACCTGGCCCAGCATTGGGCCGATGCCACCCATCTGCCACATCAGCCACTCGATCACGCGATAGCGCGCCTCGCCGTCCTTGGGCAGCAATTTGCCGGTCTTGTCCGCGAGATAGATCATCAGCGCGCCGGATTCCATCAGCGCGATGCCGGTGTCGCGATCGACGATCGCCGGAATACGGTTGTTCGGGCTGATCTTGAGAAACTCAGGCTTGAACTGTTCGTCCTTGCCGATGTCGACCGAATGCACGGTGTAGGGCAAGCCGATCTCTTCCAGCATGATGGAAGCCTTGCGGCCATTGGGCGTCGTCCAGGTGTAGAGATCGATCATCGAACCATCCTTGTCAGATCAACTCAGCTTCCACGATAGGTGGAGTAGCTCCACGGTGTCGTCACCAGCGGCACGTGATAGTGCCCTTCGGCTTCGGCAATTGAAAATCGGATCGGAACCACGTCGAGGAACGGCGGATCGGCAATGGCCGCGCCGGCCGCACCGAAATAGGTTCCGACCGAGAACTGCAGCTCGTATGTCCCGATCCGCAACGGTTGATCGGCGATCAGCGGCGAATCCGTGCGGCCATCGGCATTGGTCACGGCTTGCTTGAGAAGCCCGCGGGCGCTGGCGCCGACTTCGAACAGCGCGACCGGCATGCCGGCCGCCGGCCGGCCGTGAAACGTGTCGAGCACATGGGTTGAGAGGCGGCCGGTCGTCTTCGGCAGGCCCGGGCCTTCGACCTTGTCGACAAGCCGCAGCCGCGCGATGAAGCCAATCTCGTCAAGCGCAGCCGCAAACTCCGCATCTGCCGAGTGCGCGGTGCGCGCCTGGAATTGGCGCAGGATTGAGTCACGCGTGTGCCGCCGTACGCAGATAATGAAAGGGAATCCGAATTTTGCGCGGTAGCCCGCGTTGAGTTTCTCGAACCACGCGAACTCTTCCCCGCTCAGTTGGTCAAGCCCAAGGCTGCCCTGTTCGGATTTTGACTCCGCAGTAAGGGAGCCGGCCTGCGCGACCATGCTGGCAAGCTCGGGGTGACTTTTCACGAAGGCGAGCTGCTGCTCGCGCGGGGCAGCACGCACGCAATCCATCAGCACCTGGTACAGGGCGGCGACGCTCGGGAAAGGCGCTTTGCGCTGGGCGGCCTCCGCGACCCAGGGTGCGTGCTCGAATACGCCCGCCAGCGCCGCGACAAAGTCATCGCGGCCGCAGGCGTTGAGCCGGTCCAGACCGATGCGGCGACCGTCTGTCATGAAGAGCGTTGTCCAACAAAATCAGCCGGTTAGGGAAGGCGACCCGGCGCGTCTATCTAGCATGAATGGCCGATGTGCAAAACTTCTCGTGCGGTTCGGGCCGAATCTGTTATTGCGGCAAACTCGCTTGTGGCAGATTTGTGAAACCGCGGGTTTGTACCCGGCGTTTTCGGCCCGCGCATTAGTGCTCTGCAGTCCCCTCATTGAAGTGCCGTTGCTTGGCTTTGCTTAGGGTCGCGTTCTTGCGCGTAGCTCATTATGGCAATCATCCGGCCCCTTCCGATGGCCCTTGCGATCCCCCGATCGATGTCGGCGGCGATGCTGCGTAAGCTGCATTCGCTGGCGGAGCAGCGCTGCGCCTATTTCATCGAGCTGCATCAGAGCGGCCGCTGGCGTCACTATTACACGGCTGAAGAACTTGCCACGCAGATGCGCGACGCGGCGCAAGTGGCCGAGCGTGCCCAGCAGATGCTAGACGCAGCCAACGCCGAGGCCGAGGCTGCGCGCCAGCCCAATGTGATCCCGCTGTTCGCTAAAGCGAGCTGATCCGGCAATTCTCGATATGCAGGCGGCGATGCGGCAGCATCGCGGCGAAGTCGTCGTCATGGGTCACGAAGATGACGCCGTGGCCGCTCGCGCACATGTGTTGCAGCAAGTGCGCCAGGCTCTCCCGTGTGGGGTTGTCCTGTCCGATCGTGGGCTCGTCCAGCATCACCCAGGGATGCGCGCCGATGAGCGGCCACAGCCAGCTCACACGTTTGCGCGCCGCGAGCGGCAACTCGTAGAGATGCTGATCGAGGCTCGCGATCCCGAGGGCGCGGGCGAACTCCGCAACGCGTGCATCATTGATTGCGTTGGTGTCGCCGCGCAGGCGCAACGCGGCGCGGCGGCGCTCCATGTCCTCACCCAGCGTGGCGCCGCACCACTGCTGGTCGGGGTTCTGGGTTGCGAGCGCGAGGGCGCGGTTGCCCTCGCGCCAGGGACGGTAGGCGGCACCTGCCAGCGTGACCTCGCCTGCGGCGGGGGCGAGTGCACCAACCAGGATCTTCAGGAGTGTTGTCTTTCCGGCGCCGTTCGCGCCGGAGAGGCGATGCGCCGTGGCGGGCTTCAGCGCCACCGACGCGCCGTCGAAGATCTGCCGGCCGTTCGGATAGGCGAAGCCGAGACCGCGGACTGTCATGGCTTGGGCGCGCTGGGGCGTGATCGCACTGGTCAGTGCCGGCCAGTCAATCGAGAACGGCCGGCCGGGCGACGTTCCAGACCGGATCTCCCATCCTGGCGGTACGACACGGTTGTCGATCAGCGCCACGTTGAAGGCGCCGCAACCGAGATAGGCGAGGGCGGTGACACGGTTGACATCGTCGAGTTGCTCGAGCGCAGTGTCGACTGCAATTGTGTCGAACGGCGATTGTGCAAAGGAATGCAGAGCCAGCAGCACCTGCTCGCCGCCCGAGAGGCTTTGCGGCTTGCGGTCGAGCATGCTGCCGATCGGAAGAGCATCGAACGGCGGCCGCGGCTGTGACGGGTCTCCGCGATAGATCGCAAGCTCGTCGGCGACGCTCGACGAAAGGCCGGATAATGCTGCTTCGGCGTAGGGACCGACAAAGAAGGCCGGTACGCCCGCGCTCTGCAGCAAGGCAAGCAGCGCGGCGCTGCGACCTGAGAAGTTCGACCCTGCGAAAAACTCACGCCGCATGGAAACTCGCGATCTGGCTCGCCAATCCGGCAAACGCGGCGGCCGCCAGCCACCCAACGTCGCCGGCGCTCAGCGGATTGCTGCCGCCCGCAAGGGCCGGATCAAGCCGCGCCACAGTCAATTCAATCGGCCACTTGTCGCGCACGCGCGCCGTCACGGTTGTGATGGCGGTGAGCCAGACGGTTTGCATCAGGATCCAGCCGTTGGTCAGGTTCCGCACCGACAGCCCGCGCGTGATGATCCCGGCAGCGAGGAGCGCGGTGTGAGCGCGATCGACCGAATGACGCAGCGTTTCGACGAGTGACAGGGTTAGTACGACAAGGCGCTTGACCGCCATCGGCACGCGCAACGCGCGCACGAAGGATAGCGGAGTTTCGCGGGCAAATCGGAACGCGACCAGTTGCACCAGGCAGACGATCAGGAACAACCTCGCCGCGACGGTGCTGACATAGGCGAGCGCGCTTGCGCGCGAACCGGCGAGCCCGGCAGCGATGTCTTGCGGCCCGCGTCCGACTACGCCCACCCACACGATCAGCATGAAGGCCGCGAGCGGCAGCATGATGAGCGCTGCGCGGCGGAGCGCGATGAGCGATGCCTGGCCAACTTCGATCGCGGCAAACAGGAGCAGCGCGACATAGAGTGGGACGAGACCGTGCGCTCCGGAGGCAATCGCTGCGATCACCATGATAATGGCGAAGGCGACCGCGCCGTTCGGCGTCATGCAGTGGCCGGCTTGCCGCGAACGAGAGCGATGAAGTCAGATGGGGTCGCGCGAAACAACAGCGCCCCGATCAGCACCTGGATGGTTTTGTCGATTGGATCAGCGATGAGCCCCGAGGCGAGGGTCGCGTTCCAGAGTTGCTGGCCGGTTTTCAGAAACATGCCGACCAGGAAAGCCGACCCCGAACCGGTCACGCCGCCGAAGACATAGGCAACGACGGGGGCGGAAACGATCGCCGCAACGATGCCGGTCAGGATGCCGTACAGCAGCACGCGCCCGCCGAACTCGACCGGGCGCAGCGGCCGTGCGCGGAAGGCGTCCGCCCCGCGTGCGACGACGAAGGCTGCCATCAGCGCAATAGCGAGATCCGTTCCCACAAACCATGGCAGGAACGGGTTGATCAGGAGACCCGTGACGAAGGTCGAGATCAGCGCTGCCGTGATGGAGCAGACGAAGGCCACACGTTTGTCGCTGGCGAGCAGCAGGGCGCAGAGGAACACGCCGATCGAATCGAGGTATATGGGGAGTTTGATCAGGTAGACGGCCGAGCCCGCCACGAAGTTCAACGCCGCGCAGAGCGCGATTGCGACCAGCCGCGGTGTCGTGAACATGCCACCTCTCCCGAAGTCCGATAGATAGACGAGTTTGCAGCAAGAGAAAATCGGCCGATGGAAGTAGCGGTGTTCATTGCGGTCCTGGGCGCGGCCGCCTGCCACGCCGGCTGGAACGCCGTAATCAAGGGCGGCGGCGATCCGCTAATGACCACCGCCATCGTGACCATCGCCGCCGGCCTGGTCGGCCTGCCATTGTGGCCGTGGGCGGGGCTTCCAAGCGCCGCTGCCTGGCCCTGGGTGATCGCGTCGATTGTCGTGCACCTGTTCTATTTCGCGAGCCTGATCGAGGCTTATCGCCACGGCGACCTGAGCCAAGTCTATCCGGTCGCGCGCGGCGGGGCGCCGCTGATGACCGGCATCGTCAGCACGTTCGTCGTCGGCGAGCAGCTCTCGGCGCTGGCGTGGGGCGGGCTGCTGTTGCTGGTCGCCGGGGTCGTGCTGCTGTCGCTGCGGGGAGGGCGCGGCCTTTCGACCTTCAACCGGCGCGGGATTGGCTATGCGCTGGCGACCGCGGTAACGATCTGCGCTTACACTATCGTCGACGGCATTGGGGCGCGCGCTTCGGGAAACCCTGCGTCCTACACGCTCGCCATCTTTGCCGGGGGCAGCCTGGCGATGGCGGGCTATGTCATCGCCCGCCGCGGTGTTGCCGGTATCGCCGCGAGCGGACCGCAATGGCGGGTCGGGCTGTTCGGCGGCGGACTACAGGTCGTGTCTTATGGCATCGCGATCTGGGCGATGACGGTCGCGCCGATCGCGATCGTCGCGGCGCTGCGCGAGACCAGCGTGCTGTTCGGAACGCTGATCGCGATCGTGATCCTCAAGGAACCTCTCCACGCCACCCGCGCCGTGGCGGCGGTTCTGATCGTGGCGGGACTGGTCGCGCTGCGGGTCGGCTGATTGCGTCAGCGCGCACCAGTGGCCCGCGCGGAGGCAACGGCATCGACCCCGATGCGCCCGATCCCCGGAAGTTTGAGCGCGGGCCGACGTATGTCGATTCCGGCCACGAGGGTGAGCATGTTGAGTTCGATGCCTTCCACCCATCCCGCCTTGAGGCCGAGCAATCCGAAGATCTCAAGTTCCAGGCCGGTTTCGCTTGGCGTCATGCCGAACACGGAAAGGTCGGCGCGGAAATCCTTGCCGATCGCCGTCGGCGGCAACGCAACATGCAGCTCGGGCACTGCGCGCAGTGCGGTCGCGACGAACGTGTTGCTGTTGGGACCCGGCCAGATGCGGTAGTCGCCGAACTTGGCATAGGCGTAGTTGTCGACGGCGGCGATAATTTTCGGAATCGCCTGCGCGGCCACCGGACCGCGGATATCGGCGATGACCTGCGGTGGATTGCTGAACCAGAAGGCATCGGGCGCGATCCAGTTGACGCGGACGGGCTGGCCGAAGCCGCTGACCTCGTAGCGCGTATAGGCGCCGTTCTCCGGCTTCACGACGATCCAGGTGTGAACGGCAAAGATGCTGCGCCAGCGGCCGTTGCGGGCGGCGAACACGACCACCCGCGCCGCCGGATCGCTTGCCGCCGGCGGCAGGAGGCCGCTGGTGGACCAGTTGGCCTCGCGAAAGCTCAGCGGTCGGTCGGAAGCGGCAAAGATCGCGGTTTCGTACGCGATTGGAAGCACGAAGCACAGGACGAACAGGCCGCGCATCCACCCGCCGCGCCAGCGCCGCGGGCGCGGTGCAACCGTTTGTTCCCCAGTGGAAGTCATGCTGTGATGGGACGAAGGCTTTCAGCCTGAAATATGGCCGACACGTGCAAACAACGCAACGAAACATGGACAATCCGGTTCTGGTCGAAATTACGCGTGGCACGCTGGTGGAGAGCCGCCACCGCGGCGCCGTCGCGGTGATCGATGCCGACGGCGGCCGCGCGCTTGCGCTGGGCGACGTCGACACGCCGGTCTATCCGCGTTCCGCGGTCAAGGCGTTGCAGGCGCTGATGCTGGTCGAATCTGGCGCGGCTGACCGTTACGGTTTCGGCGATGAAGAACTCGCTCTGGCCTGCGCATCGCACGCTGGTGAGCCGGGGCATGTCGCGGGTGTGGCGCAAATGCTCGCCCGCGCCGGCTTGACCGAGGCTGCGCTGCAGTGCGGTGTGCACCCGCCAATGCACAAGGCGTCAGCGGAGGCGCTGACGCGCGCCGGCAAGGTGCCGACGCCGTTGCATCACAATTGCTCAGGCAAGCACGCAGGCTTTCTGTGTGCCAGCTGCGCCACCGGCTCCGATGTGGCGAACTACACCGCTGCCGGCCATCCGGTGCAGCGCGAGGTGCGGGCCGCGCTCGAAACGATGTCGGGCACGTCCATCGCCGACCGGCAAGTGGGGATCGACGGTTGTTCGGTGCCAACCTTTGCCTTGCCGTTGACGGCGCTGGCTTTCACCTTTGCCCGCTTTGCGACCGGGCGCGGGCTCGGCGAGAAGCGCGCGGCTGCGGCGAGGCGCCTGCGCCTCGCCTGCGCGGCGAAGCCCTGGCATGTCGCGGGCACTGGCATGTTCGTGACCGAGGCGATGCGGCACCTCGGCGAGCGGGTGTTCGTGAAGACCGGCGCCGAGGGCGCCTACTGCGCCGCACTGCCGGAGCAGGGGCTCGGCATTGCCGTGAAATGCGACGACGGCGCGGGTCGCGCGGCGGAAGTGGTGACCGCCGCGGTCATTGCGCGTTTCATCGAAGGTGACGGCAAAGTGTTCCTGCAGAGGTTCGCGTCGGGTGCCGTGCGCAACTGGCGCGGCACTGCGGTCGGCGAGATGCGAGCCGTCGGGATCTAGTTGACGCGATTGCCGTTGATGGCGAGCTGGCTGTACCGCGCGGCGCCGTCCTTGGCGAGGTCACCGGTCACGGGGCGGAGGTGATCCATGCCGAGGATCGCGCCGCGGGTCGCCCCGCTGATCAGGTTGTTGGCGATGAGGGCGGCGCCGGCTCCCGGCGCGACCGACACGGCGACGCCGATGTCGGACTGCCGCACGACGTTGCCCGTGATGCTTACGTCACGCAGATGATGCCCCCAGCCGGCCATGATGCCCGCGCGCGCGGCGCGCTCCACAACGTTGCCGGTCACCGCGGTATCGGCCTCGATGTAGATGCCGATGCCGTGCTCGCCGTTGGCGATCTGCGCATGCGGCTGCGGGCCGAGATTGCGGAAGATGTTGCCCTGCACGACCGCGAGGCGGCCGCCTTCGTTGAAGTTCGTCACCGACACGCCGTGCCCGGCGCCGTCGACGGTGTTGTTGGCGATCACCGCGCCTTCGAAGCCAAACTCGGCATAGAGCGCGACTTCGCCAAGCGTATTGCAGGCGTTGTCGAGAATGCGGATGTTCGACGCGGCGTTGCCCCGAACAGCGGAGAACACGCAATCCTTGATGCGGTTGCCGCGCACGGTGACGCTGCCGGCGCGGAATACATTGATGGCGTTGCCGTTCTGCCCGGTGCCGCCGTCGCGCGCGCCAATCTCCTCGATGGTGTTGTCGAGCACCAGCGTGCCGTCTTCGCCGGCCTCGCGGCGCCAGACCTGGATGCCGTTGTTGCCGGCGCGGCGCACGTTGTTGCGCGCGACGATGAGGCCGCGGGCGTCCAGCGAGAAAACTGCGGCGTCGGCTGCACCGATGAACGAGCAACCGGTGACTTCACCGCCGATGCGGTCGAGATGGAGGCCGAAGCGGCCGGCGCCGATGAATTCGCAATCCGACACGCGTACGCGCTCGCCATCGGCGAGGGTGACGAGGCCGGCTCCTTCCGACAGCGGCTGGCCCCCGCCGTCGAAAGTCACACCGTTGATCTGGATGTCGCCAGCGCGCGGCGCGGAGAAGATCGGTCTGGCACGGTTGGCGACAAGGCGGGTCGCGCCGGGCATGCCGGCGATCTGGATCCCCGGCGGCAGGGTCAGGCCTGCGACGCGATAAGTGCCGGGCCCGAGCGAGAGCGGCGCGCGCATGCTGACGGCCTGATCGATGGCGCGTTGGAGAGCGTTGGTCTGGTCCTCGGCGCTGCCGGCGCGCACGCCGAGCTCCTTCGCATCGAGACCGACGGTGGTGAGCTGTGGCGCGGCGTTCGCTTGCACCGCAGCCGCTGCCAGCGCAGTGCCGCCGAGGCCAATCAGGAAGTGCCGACGCGTACCGACCATGAACCCTCCGGGGACAAACTTGCCCTGCGGACGCTTCAAGACCTAGGCCAGTTTCGGTGTATCAGGCGGGGACAATGTTGCGTGGTTAACTGCGGAGCGCCGCATTAATCACGCACGCCGCTACCGCCGGCGCATTAACCAGCGTGATTGGCGGCGTAGCCGGTCGCGAAATGAGACAGGCGGCATTAGTCGCGCGCGACTCCCAGCGCCTGCGCGATCTCATCGACGGCGACTGCGGGCGACAGCGTGCCGGCCGCCACGTCGCCTTCGATCCTCGGCAGGCGCGACCGCAGCGCGCGGTCGGAGTGAATGCGCTCGCGCAGGTGATCGTCGAACATCGACCACATCCACTTTACTTGCTGTTCGCGCCGGCGCGCGGCGATCTCGCCAGTGGCGATGAGCTTCTTGCGGTGATCGAGCACGTTGGCCCACAGCGCCTCAACGCCGTCACCGGTCGATGCCGAGCACGTGAGCACGGGCGGCGTCCAGGTCGGCGAGCGGGCGGTGAGGATGTGCAGCGCCGCACGATATTCGGCGGCGGCCTGCCGCGCGCGCGTAACGTTGTCGCCGTCGGCCTTGTTGACGGCGATCATGTCAGCGAGCTCGACCACACCCTTTTTGATGCCCTGCAGCTCGTCGCCCGCGCCGGGCAGCATCAAGGCGAGGAAGAAATCGGTCATGTCAGCGACCGCCGTTTCGGACTGGCCGATACCGACGGTCTCAACCAGCACGACGTCGTAGCCGGCGGCTTCGCACACGAGCATGGTCTCGCGCGTCTTGGCGGCCACACCGCCGAGCGTGCCGGCGGCAGGCGAGGGGCGGATGAACGCGTTGTCGTCATTCGCCAGCCGGGCCATGCGTGTCTTGTCGCCGAGAATCGAGCCCCCGGTGCGCACGGACGACGGATCGATCGCCAGCACCGCGACCTTGTGGCCCTTGCCAGTGAGCAGCGTGCCGAGGGTGTCGATCATGGTCGATTTGCCGACGCCGGGCGCACCGGTGATGCCGACACGCACCGCCTTGCCGGTGGCCGGCAGCAGCGACTGCACCAGCGCACGCGCCGTCTTCTGGTGATCGGCGCGCTTGCTCTCGATCAGGGTGATGGCGCGCGCCAGCGTCGCCCGTTCGCCGGCACGGACGCCGGCGGCGAGTTTCTGACCTTCGGGCGACAGACGCACCGAATCGTGCACCGCCTTCATGGGGAAGTCATAGCGCAAGACAGGGCGGGGACGTCAGTGGCCGAGGCGCTTGTTGAGCTTGGCGAGCAAGTCTTCGGCGGCTTCGGCGATCACGGTGCCGGGCGGAAAGATCGCGGCGGCGCCGGCCTTCTTCACCGCGTCATAGTCCTGCGGCGGCACCACCCCGCCGACAACGATCATGATGTCGTCGCGCCCTTCCTTGGCAAGCGCGGCCTTGAGCTCGGGCACCAGCGTCAGGTGGCCGGCCGCGAGCGAGGAGACGCCGACGATGTGCACGTCGTTCTCGACCGCCTGACGCGCTGCCTCGGCGGGCGTGGCGAACAGCGGGCCGATGTCCACGTCGAAGCCGAGATCGGCGAAGGCCGAGGCAATCACTTTCTGGCCGCGGTCGTGGCCGTCCTGGCCGACCTTGGCGACCAGGATGCGCGGACGCCGGCCTTCGTTGTCGGCGAATTCGGCGACGAGCTTGAGCACCCGGTCGACGGCGGGGGACATGGTTCCGACCTCGCGTTTGTAGACCCCTGAGATCGACTTGATCTCGGCGCGGTGGCGTCCATACACCTCTTCCAGCGCCATGGAAATTTCGCCGACCGTTGCTTTGGCGCGCGCGGCGTCGACCGCGAGTTCCAGCAGATTGCCGTTGCCGCCGCCGGCAGCGCGGGTGAGCGCCGCGAGCGCCTCGGCAACGGCCTTGGGATCGCGCTCGCGCTTGAGGCGGTTGAGCTTCTCGATCTGCAGCTGGCGGACGGCGGAGTTGTCGACCCTGAGGACGTCGATCTGGCGTTCGTTCTCGGGCTTATATTTGTTGACGCCCACCACGGTCTGTTGCCCGGCATCGATGCGCGCCTGTGCGCGGGCGGCAGCTTCCTCGATGCGCAGCTTGGGGATGCCGGCCTCGATGGCCTTGGCCATCCCGCCGAGCTCCTCGACCTCCTGGATGTGCTCCCAGGCCTTGCGTGCAAGATCGTGGGTGAGGCGCTCGACATAGAACGAACCGCCCCACGGGTCCGCAGTGCGGGTAGTGCCGGTCTCCTGCTGAAGGAACAACTGCGTATTGCGCGAGATGCGCGCGGAGAAGTCGCCCGGGAGCGCGAGCGCCTCGTCGAAAGAGTTGGTATGCAGCGACTGGGTGTGACCCTGCGTCGCCGCCATGGCCTCGACGCAGGTGCGGATCGCGTTGTTGAACACGTCTTGCGCAGTGAGCGACCAGCCCGAGGTCTGGCAATGGGTGCGCAGCGACAAGGAGCGCGGGTCCTTCGGGTCGAACGGCTTGATCAACTTCGCCCACAGCAGGCGCGCGGCACGCATCTTCGCCACTTCCATGAAGAAGTTCATGCCGATCGCCCAGAAGAACGACAAGCGTGGCGCGAAACGGTCAATGTCGAGGCCAGCCTTGATACCGGTGCGCACGTATTCGACGCCGTCGGCGAGCGTGTAGGCGAGCTCAAGGTCCTGCGGCGCTCCTGCCTCCTGCATGTGATAGCCGGAGATCGAGATCGAGTTGAACTTCGGCATGCGCTTGGCCGTGTATTCGATGATATCGGCGACAATGCGCATCGAAGGGGCGGGCGGATAGATATAGGTGTTCCGTACCATGAACTCTTTGAGGA
>Ga0105245_10002400_pt1 | contig 16931 bp, 21 predicted proteins | sample KBSM54metaG_FD_81523 | JGI IMG/M metagenome (GOLD analysis project Ga0105245, IMG submission 81523) | Miscanthus rhizosphere microbial communities from Kellogg Biological Station, Michigan, USA - KBS M5-4 metaG | ecosystem: Host-associated > Plants > Roots > Rhizosphere > Soil | place...
CAACGCCGTGACCTCGATCATGGGCCACGAGCTGCCGAAGGACGACGTCTACATCGGCCCCTCGGACTACGTGCCGTGGCTCACCGACCGCAAGTGGGCGCACATCAGGCTCGAGGGCGAGGCCTTCGGGGACGTGCCGCTGACGGTCGAGGCGAAGCTCGAGGTCTGGGACTCGCCGAACTCGGCGGGCATCGTCATCGACGCGGTGCGCTGCTGCAAGCTCGCGCTGAACCACGGCCTCGGCGGCCCGATCGAGGGCGCCTCGGCGTACCTGATGAAGTCGCCGCCGGAGCAGCATCCCGACCCGGTCGCACGCGACATGGTCGAGGAGTTCATCGCGACGTACAGCGGCCAGCCGGCGCTGCCGGGGCAGAAGCCGGCGCCGAAGCCGGCTGAGACGACGATCGACACCTAGAACGAAGCCGGCGCGGCCGCGCCCGTTCGGGCACGCCCGCGACATACTCTGCTCGATGGATATCGCCCAGGTAACGCCCTGGCCCTGGGAGCAGCATCACGAGGTCAACACCTTCGTCGAGCGGCTGTCGGACGAGCTGTGCTCACGCGGGCACCGCGTCGCCGTCATAGCGCCCTCGGAGTCGCGTGAGCTGATCCGCGACGGGCGGGCGACCGTCACGGCCATGCGCAAGGACCCGGATGCGCTCTGGCCGGCGCCGGGGTGCGCGTCGATGGTCGCGGTCGGGCAGTCGCTGCCGTTCCGGCGCGGCGGGTCGGTCTCGCTTCCGATCGACGTCTCGAAGACGCTCGAGGAGCTGCTCGACCACGCCGAGCTGGACTTCCTCCACGTCCACGAGCCGTTCGCGCCGAGCGCGGCCTCGGCGGCGCTGCGGCATTCGCGCGCACTGAACGTCGGGACGTTCCACTCGACCACCGAGCGCTTCGTCTCGACCCAGGTGGCCCGCAAGGTTGTCGAGCTGCTGTTCGGGCGGCTCGACGGGCGCGCGGCGAGCTTCCGCGTCACGCGTGACCTCGTGGAGCGCTACTTCCCAGGCGACTACACCGTCATCCACCCGGGCGCCGATCTCCACGAGCGCTCCGCCAAGAAGCATGAGGGGTCGCCCGAGATCGTCTTCTCCGACGCCGAGGACCGCGGCGCGCTGCGACTCTTCATCCGCGCGCTCCGCCGCCTGCCCCGCGACCTCGACTGGCGCGCCACGATCTGGCTGCACGATCCGGCCGCGGCGTCCGCTCCCACCCTCTCGCGGCGGCTCCGCGAGCGCGTCTCGGTCGCGGGACCCGCGGACGGCTCCGAGGCCCAGCACCTGGCGCGCGCGACCATCGCCGTCGCGGCCTCCGCGGGCACTGCGCCCGCGCCCCAGCTCGTGCTGCGCGCGATGGCCGGCGGCGCGGTACCGGTCGTGTCGCGCCTCCCTCAGTACGAGGAGCTTGTGCGGGACGGCGAGCTCGGCCCCCTGTTCGAGCCGCGCGACGCCTTCACGCTCGCCGCGCAGCTCGAGCGGCTGCTCCGCGATCCGGCCCTGGTGAACGGCTACGCCAAGGCGATCGGGAGGATCCACCACGACCTCGAGTGGTCGCGGGTGGCCGACGAGTACGAGGAGCTCTACGAGCGAATCGCGTCGCGGCGCCACAGCCCCGACGGCCAGCCGCGGATCCGGCACCGGCTCGGCACGCGCGACTTCGTGCACGTGGACCTGCACATGCACACCGACCATTCGCCCGACTGCGCCACGCCGGTGGACACGCTCCTCGACACGGCCAAGAAGGTCGGCCTCGACGCGATCGCGGTCACCGACCACAACGAGATCTCCGGCGCCCTCGAGGCGCGCGAGCGGGCCAACGGCATCAAGGTGATCGTGGCGGAGGAGGTGAAGACGGCCGACCAGGGCGAGGTGATCGGCCTCTTCATCGAGGAGAAGATCCCGCGCGGCATGACGCTGCAGGAGACGATCGCCGAGATCCGGCGTCAGGGGGGCCTGGTCTACGTCCCTCATCCCTTCGACCGGATGCATTCCGTTCCCGACTACGAGCATCTGCTGGACGTGGTGGAGGACATCGACGCGATCGAGGTCTTCAACCCGCGCGTGGCCTTCTCGGCATTCAACGAGGAGGCGGCTCGCTTCGCGGCCAAGTACCGGATCGTGGCCGGCGCGGGGTCGGACAGCCACGTCGCCCAGGGACTCGGCTCGGTGAAGATCAGGATGCGCGACTTCGACGGGGCCGAGGAGTTCCTCGAGTCGCTCAGGGACGCGGACATCGTCCGAAAGCGGCAATCGCTCCTCTACGTCCAGGCCCTCAAGTTCATACAAACGCGAGGCAAGAAGTGATGCGTTCGAAAGGACAGGCGGCAGCTCCGTCAAAAGCCACTGAGACGGTGCCGGCCACTGACGACGAGATTCGCGAGAAGTACCTCGAGCGCGCCATCCGCGAGCTGAACCAGCTCACGCGCGAGATTCAGTCGTGCGAGCTCTGCCCGCGCGGGAATCTCATGCCCGTGCTGGGCTCGGGTCACCCGCAGGCGGACATCATGCTGCTCAAGTTCGCCCCGGTGCCCTCGGAGATCGAGGAGGGCGTGGCGTTCTACGGACGCGCCGGCAGCGCGCTGATGAAGAGCTTCAAGCGGCTCGGGATCGACCCGCTGGCCGTCTACGGCACCGTCTTCGTGAAGTGCCCGGTGCACGACACGGACGAGTCGGCGCCCGCCTGCCGCGCTCGCGTGCTGGAGGAGATCGCGATCGTCCAGCCGCGCATCGTGGTCGTGATGGGCGACGAGGCGCTCGACGAGCTGAACGACCTCCACCTCCCGCTCGGCCGCCAGCTCGAGTCGAAGCCGGGCGAGCTCCAGCGGCTCACGCCCTCGATCGAGGCGCTCACCGTCCCGGACATCGACCGCTCGCTGGACGACGAGGAAGCGAAGCGCGAGTTCTGGGGCGCGTTCCGCGCACTGGGCGAGTGGTACGCCGACTTCCCGCCCTACTAGCTGGCGTACTACATTTCAGGCATGGCAGCCGAGGCACGCGTCCTCGTAGTTGCAAACCGGACCGCGGAGTCCCCGGAGCTGCTCGACGCGCTTCGCACCCGAACCATGCAGGGCCCTTGCGCGTTCACGCTGCTGGTGCCCTCGACGCCCCACGGCATCGCGTGGGCCGCGGACATGCACGGCTCCGGTGACGAGGCCGAGGAGCATCGCGCCGCGTTTCTCCTGGAGCTCCGTGAGGAGGGGCTGAACGTGAGCGACGCGAAGGTCGGCGACCCCGACCCGCTCGCGGCGATCCAGGACGAGTGCAACTTCAACGAGTACGACGAGCTCATCGTCTCGACCCTGCCGCTGCACATCTCGAAGTGGCTGAAGGTCGACCTGCCCCGGAAGGCACAGGCCGCGACCGGCCTGCCCGTAAAGCACGTAGTGGGGAGCACCACCTGATGGACCTGGAGGAGAGGACCGGCGTCGACCCCGTGATCGAGCGCACGTGCGCGGAGTGCGGCACAAGGCTGACGACCGAGGAGATCAAGTCCTCGCTCGAGACCGGCGGCCCGTTCCTCTGCAGCGTGCACGCGGCGGAGGAGATCCGCCTCGACGACGAGGGCGTCTAGCTCGAGCGCTCCAGCAGCGCGACGCACTCGATGTGCGGCGTCTGCGGGAACATGTCGACCGGCTGCACGCTCCTTAGCTCGTACCCGCCGTCGTCCACGAGCTGGCGGGCGTTCGGGGCGAGCGTCGTCGGGTTGCAGGAGACGTACACGATCCGCTGCGCATCCGCCTCGATGATCCTGCGGACGACCTTCTGAGACAGGCCGGCGCGCGGCGGGTCCACCACCACGACGTCCGGGCTCCCCGACTGCTCGAGCAGCTCCCGCATCACGAGCCGGACGTCGCCCGCGAAGAAGCGGGCGTTGTCCACGCTGTTCAGCTTGGCGTTCTCGATCGCGTCGGCCACCGCCTCCTCGAGGAGCTCGACCCCCCAGACCTCCGCCGAGTCGAGCGCCAGCACCAGCGCGATCGTCCCGATCCCGCAGAAGAGGTCGAGCACCTTCTCGCGCCCCGTCAGCCCGGCGAGCTCGGCCGCGGCGCCGTAGAGGCGCTCAGCCATCTCGGTGTTCGTCTGGAAGAACGCGTCGGGTGAGATCCGGAAGCGGAGGCCGCTCAGCTCCTCGTCGAGCTTCAGCGAGCCCCTGATGGCCTTCGTCTCGCCGCCTCGCGTGGTCTCGGCCACGCCTTCGGCACGCGTCCACAGGAACGAGTCGGCCGGGGTCGCGGCCGCGAGCTCGTCGACACGGAAGTCGGAGCCCGGGCTGGTCACGATCCGCGCCTGGAGCTGCCCGGTCCGCCTGCCCTCGCGGACGACCAGGTTTCGCAACACGCCGGTCTGCGACTCGCGGTCCCAGGCGGTCAGGCCCTCCTCGCGGCACCAGGCCTTCACCGCCTCGCGCACCTCGTCCACGCGCTCGGAGGCGAGGATGTCCAGCTCGACGTCGTCGATCAGGTCGAAGCGACCCGGGCGGTGGAAGCCGAGCACGAGCTCGCCCTGTTCGTCCTCGCCGAACGAGTACTCGAGCTTGTTGCGGTAGCGGAGGCGCTGGTCGGCCGGCACGATCGTCTCGACGGGCGGGGCCTCGAACCCCCCGATCCGCTCGAGCGCGTCGCGTACCTGCGCCTCCTTCTCCTCGAGCTGGCGCTCGTAGGGGAGCACCTGCCACGGCGCGCCCGGATGCGGGGCCACCGGATCGACGCGGTCGGGGCCCGGCTCGACCAGCTCGACCAGCTCGGCCTCGGCCCACGAGCGCTTCGACTTTCCGATCCGCGCGCGCACGCGATCGCCCGGCACGGCGCCGCGAACGAACACGACGTAGCCCGTCTCCGTGCGTGCGACACCGGCGCCTCCGTAGGCGAGGCGGTCGATGCTGAGTTCCAGCTCATCGCCACGGCGGGGCCGGGGACGAGCTGTCTGTTGCTGACTGGACGTCAGCCGAGCTTAGTCTCGATCGAATTGAGAACCGTCTTGCGGTTCGCGTGGCGACGCTCGTAGTCGCGCACCTTGCGCAGCTCGGCGGGGCTCAGGTCACTCAGGCGGCCCACCACCTGGTCCGCCGTCAGGTCGTCGTAGGCGAGGATCGGAAAGTTCGGCCCAACCCCGGCTGCGCGACGCGCGCGGTCGGCCTGCGCGAGCGGCCCCGCGGCCGCGCGCACCGCACGGCTGCGCGCCCCCGAGGCCTGGCCGCGAGCGGCGCCCACGGCTCCGCCGGCCGCCTTGCGCACGCCGGAGGTGCGGCCCTCGACCTCGCCGCGCCCGCGCTCGAGCAGCTGCTCCAGGTCCTTCAGCACGTCGTTGGTCTGCTTGCGGCCGCGCTCGAGTAGGCCGGAGGCCACGCCCTGGGCGTCGGCCGTGGTCATGCGGCCGCGCTCCACCGCCTCGCCGAGCACCTCCTCGATGCGCTCGCGGGTGAGCATCACCATCTCCATCGGGCCGATCAGGTTCTTGCGGAGCGCCTCACGGAACTCGGCGACAGTCTTCGCCTCGACGCCCGCGCGGCGGGCGCCGCGCCCAGCGGTGCGAGAGGTCGTCTTCGCAGCCTTCTGAGCCTTCTGCTGCCGGCCGCGCGCCTGGCCGCCCTTCTTGGCGGCGGCGCTGCGCTTCGTCTTAGCCGACGACGAGCGCGCGCCGGACCCCGAGGAGCGCGTGCCGGACCCCGACGACCGCGCGCCGGCGGACGAGCGGCTGCGCGCGCTCGCCGACGAGCGCGTGGACCCGCTCGCCTTCTTCCTGCCTCCGGAACTTCCGCTGCTTCGACGCTCGGCCATTTGCTCCCCCTCCTTGGTCCCGCTACCTGTGGTCTGACTCTTGCCCGCTGGACGGCACTATCTCACCTTGAAGCGAGCGAGGACCGGCGCGTGGTCCGACAGCCGGAGGCGAAGGCCGTCCCGGTCGAGAAGCTCCCGCTCCTCCGCCGCAAGGCGCGTCGGCCACTCGACCACCTCGAGCCCGCGGGCGAGGATGTGGTCGATCGCGTCGGGTGCGGTCGGGTCGCCCAGATGGAAGCGCTCGCGCAGCTCCGCGAACACCTGCGAGTCGCGCGCCGGGCGGAGGTTCAGGTCGCCGCCGAAGACGAGCGGGTCACCGGCGGACCACTGGACGGCGGCGGCCGCCGCGGCGAGGGCCTCGCCCGTGGCCTTCTCCGGCAGGCCCGCGGACGCGTGCAGGTTCGCGACGCAGACGGTCTCGCCGCTCTCGAGGCGGATGCGCGCCCACAGCATGCGGCGTCGCTCGGGGCGCGACGTGAGCGTCAGCCGGCGCTGCTCGAGGACCTGTCCGGGGGCGCGCACGAAGAGCTGGTTCGAGCCGCCCTCCCATGACGCGATCAGATCCGGGTTGAGGTTGGCGGCCAGCCGCTGAAGCGGCGGGATGACGTTGCGCGAGGTGAGCACGCGCACGCCGGTCGCACGCGCCCGGTCGCCGATCGCCCGAAACCACAGCGGCGGCGCCTCCTGGAGCATCGCCACGTCCCAGTCGCGACCGGCGATCCAGCCGGTGAACTCGTCCCGCAGCGGCCGGTTCACCTGAACGTGCGTCGCGTCGCGCTCGGTGATGCGAAGCAGCCGCGAGCGCAGCGTGAAGAGCGCCTCGTCGGGCGGGAGGTCGCGCCCGTGGTAGAGATTCCAGCTGAGGACTCGCATGGCAAGACACTTCCTTACCGGCGAGGAGCTTACGGCCGCCGAGCAGTCGAGGCTCCTGGATCGCGCGATCGAGCTGAAGGCCGATCGGCTCTCCTCGCGCGCCCTCCAGGGGCGGTCGGTCGCGCTCGTCTTCGACAAGCCCTCGACGCGCACGCGCGTCTCGTTCGACGTCGGAGTTCACGAGCTGGGCGGACATCCGGTCGTGCTGCGCCAGGGGGAGCTGCAGCTTGCGCGAGGGGAGTCGCCCCGCGACGTGGCGCTCGTCCTGTCGCGCATGGTGCACGCGGTAGGCGTCCGCACCGGCCCGCACGAGCTGGTCGAGGAGCTCGCCCAGCACTCCTCGATCCCCGTGATCAACATGCTCACCCACGAGCACCACCCGTGCCAGGCGCTCGCGGACCTGATGACGCTGCGCGAGCGGTTCGGCGACCTCCACGGCCTCAAGCTGGCCTACGTGGGCGACGGGAACAACATGGCCCGCTCGCTGATGATCGCGGGCCGGATCGCCGGGATGGAGGTGACGGTGGCCTCGCCGGCCGAGCTGTCGCTCCCCGAGGCGCCAGGTGTCGCCCTTGCCGAGGCGGTGCAGGGCGCGCATGCGCTCTACACCGACGTCTGGGTGAGCATGGGCGACGAGGCCGATGCAGACCGCCGCCGCGACCTCCTGGCGCCCTACCGGATCGACGCCCAGCTTCTTGCGCAGGCGCGCGACGACGCGATCGTCCTCCACTGCCTGCCCGCCCACCCGGGCGAGGAGATCACCGAGGACGTGCTCTACGGTGAGCGCTCCGCCGCGTGGGACCAGGCCGAGAATCGCCTGCACGCCCAGAAGGCTTTGCTCGAGCATCTACTCTCCGGCGCATGACCAAGCTCTTCGTCCTGATCCTCGCCGGCCTCGCCCTCGGCCTCGGCCTCGCCGCGTGCGGCGGGGATGACGACGACAGCGGCGGGACGGGCGGTGGAGGCGCCGCCACGACCGAGGAGCCGGCGAGTGGCGGCGGTGGCGGAGGCGGCGCCCAGGTCAGCCTCAAGAACATCCAGTTCAACCCCAAGGACATCACCGTGAAGCCCGGCGAGACGATCACCTTCACGAACGACGAGTCGATCCCGCACGACGTGCACAAGACATCCGGGCCGGGCCCCGACTTCTCCTCGGGCGGCGACGGCGGCATGCAGCAGGGCGACACGTTCGAGCTGAAGCTCGACAAGCCCGGCAAGTACGACTACGTCTGCCACGTGCACGCGCCCGGCATGGCCGGCACGATCACCGTGAAATAAGTCCGGGGGCTCACGCCCCCGGTCCCCCGCGGCACCTGGCCGGCCTAGGTTTTCCGGCGGACGCCGAAGCCGCGCAGCAGGAGCAGCGCGGCCTCGCCCATTCCACCACGCGCCGGGAGCAGGCCTAGCTGCGTCGCGGCGTCGTAGAGGTCGAAGAAGCCTCGGGCGCGGCGCACGCTGCCGTCGCTCAGCTCCAGATAGTGGAGGCCGTGGATCGTGATGAACTGGTCGGTCGCCGGGAGCATCTGGCCGATGTCGCCGCGATGCGTGCCGAGCGCCCGCCACGGGATGCACGCATGCGTACCCCGAAAGAGCGGCGGCGAGGTGGCCTCCACCCTCAGGTCCGGGAAGGCGCTCCGCACCGAGAGGGCGTGGTCATCGAGCGCGTCGACCCCCCGCAGCAGGTCGACCGCGACCGGGTCCTCGTAGGTCACGTCGGGGGTGCAGCACGACTCGAAGCCCGCGCCCTCCCAGCCCGCGCGCCACTGCTCGGCGAGCAGGTCGACGGCCGCGCGCTCGAGCTCCGTGCTCACGCCTCGAGCTCCGCGAGCCCCTCCTCGGGCGAGGACGCCTGGGCGTAGAGCCGCCGCGGGATCCGCCCGGCCTGGCGGGCCTCGTAGCCGGCCTCGATCGCCTTGCGCATCGCGCGCGCCATCACGGGCGGGTCGGCGGCGCGCGAGATCGCGCTCGCCAGGAGCACGGCGTCGCAGCCCGCCTCCATCGCGAGCGCGGCGTCGGACGCGGTGCCCACGCCCGCGTCCAGGATCACCGGAACACGCGCCTGCTCCACGATCAGGCGGAGGTTGTAGGCGTTGTTGATGCCCATGCCGCTGCCGATCGGGGAGCCGAGCGGCATGACCGCAGCGCAGCCGGCGTCCTCCAGGCGGCGGGCCAGGATCGGGTCGTCGTTCGTGTAGGGCAGCACCGTGAAGCCGTCGGCCACGAGCTCCTCCGCAGCAACGAGCAGCTCCGAGGGATCCGGCAGGAGCGTGCGGTCGTCGCCGATCACCTCGAGCTTCACCCAGTCGGTCTCGAGCGCGTCGCGCGCGAGCTTGGCCGTGGTCACGGCCTCGCGCGCTGTGAAGCAGCCGGCCGTGTTCGGGAGCACGTCGAGCCCTGCCTCCTCGAGCACCTCGACGATCGACCCGCGCGCTGTCGGGTCGACGCGCCGCATCGCGACCGTGGCCAGCTCGGCGCCGCACTCGCGCGCCGCCTCCGCCATCACCTGGAGGTTGCGGAAGCCGCCGGTGCCGAGGATCAGCCTCGAGTCGAGCGGGCGGCCCGCGATCTGGAAGCCCTCAGACATCACGATCCTCCCTGCACCGCATGCAGCACCTCGACCTCCTGGCCCTCGCGGACCTCGGTGGTGGCCCATTCGCCGCGCGGCACCACCTCGCCGTCGAGCGCGACCGCCACACCGCGCCCGTCCGGCGCGCCCGACGCGCGAACGGCGACCTCGATCGTGGCCCCCTCGCCGAGCTCCCGTCGCTCGCCGTTGATCGTGATGGCGGTCATCGGTGCTCTCCCGTCACGCGATCCGGGAGGGAAGGGGCGGCCGCGGGAGTGAAGCGCCGCGGGGTGAGGGCGTCCAGCTCGCTCGGCAGGGTGTCGCCGGCGAGCAGGCCGGCAACTCCGTCGCCCGTGAGCGGCGCCAGCAGGACACCGTTGCGCCAGTGGCCGGTTGCCCAGATCAGGCCCTCGAGCTCGCCGGGGCCGATGACCGCCGCGTTGTCCGGCGTGCCCGGCCGCAGGCCCGCGCGCGCGCCGACCAGCTCCAGCTCGCCAACCTCGGGCAGCACCTCCCAGGCCGCCTCGAGCAGCCGGAAGACGCCGTCGGCCGTGACGGCGGTGTCGAAGCCCTGCTCCTCGACGGTCGCGCCGAGCACCACCCGGCCGTCGCCGCGCGAGACGAGATAGCAGCGCGGCGTGCGGAGAACGCGCTCGAACGGGTTCGTCATCGCGCCGCGGGTGCGCAGCTCGAGAATCTGGCCCTTCACCGGCCGCACGGGCGGTCCTTCGCCGACGGGCGCCAGCGCCGCGCTCCACGGGCCCGCGGCGATCACCACCCGGTCGCAGTCGATCGCGCCCGCGCTGGTGCGCACGCCGGTCACCGCGCCGCCGTCGTGCTCGATCGCCTCCACCTCCACGCCGAGCTCCACCTCCTCGGCCGCGCGAGCGAGGGCGCGAACCGTGGCGCGAGGGTCGGCGCTGCCGTCCTGCGGCGCCAGGATCCCGCCCGCGATCCGTGGCGAAAGGCCGGGCTCGAGCGCGCGGCAGCGCGACGGCGTGAGCCACTCGGAGGCGAGGCCGAGCGAGCGCTCGAAGTCGTGCAGCCGGTGGAGCGCCTCTGCGTCGTCGCGGTCCGCCGCGACGACGAGCGCACCGCTGTCCCGGTAGCCGGTCGGCAGGCCGGTGACCTCCTCGAGCTCCGCGGCGAAGGCGGGCCAGCGCTCGCGCGCCAACATGTTCACGCGCAGCGGGCCCTCCTCGCCGAAGTCCGCCTCGGTCACGGGCGCCAGCATCCCCGCGGCCACGCCGGACGTGCCCGCGCCGGCGGCATCCGCCCGGTCCACCACGAGCACGGCCAGCCCGCGCTTGCGCGCGCGCCATGCACACGCGAGACCGATCAGGCCTGCGCCGATGACGACGGCGTCGTAGCGTGTGCTCCGCGGCAGTTACATCACCTTCCCTTCGCGGGCATTACCCCGGTCAGGTTCGACGGTCGGCGGCGCCGCAGCCGCCCTCTCAGCCCGGTAGCCCCGAGCTCCCGTGTACAGCCCTGGAGTTTAGAGCCGTCGCGTGGGGTAGTCGTCCGGCCCGCGAGGGCGGCCGCCGGTGCCCATGAACTCGACGGCCAGCGAGATGACGAGGCCGATGATCCCCACGACGATGAGGATCAGGCCCACGGTGTCGATCTCCACGCCCTGGACCGTGACATTCACCGCGTAGCGCAAGATCGCGCCCACCGCGATGAGGAATATCGACATTCCGATTCCCATTTCTGCTACGGCTTAGGTAGGCCGCGCGCCGGACGCTAGCAGGGGCCGCCAACCGCAACCCCGCGCCTGCCGCGTGTTGAAAACCGGACCCGACCTCCGCGCCGTTTCATGCGATTCATCACGTTCACAACCGCACTGTTCCTTTGCCTTGCGCTGCTTCCGGCAGCCGCGGTGGCGAGCCCGCGCCAATTCGCGCTCTTCCAGGACGAGTCGCTGATCGTGGAGAACGGCGGCACCCGCGCGGCCACCCTCGACGAGGTGAAGAGCCTCGGAGCGGACATGATCAAGGTGCAGGTGAACTGGGCCACCGTCGCGCCGGGCGCCCGCCGCAAACCGAGCGGCTTCAACGGGGCGGACCCCTCGCAGTACCCCGGCTGGGCCCGTTACGACGCCGTGCTCGCCGACGCCAAGGCGCGCGGCTTCAAGGTGATGTTCGCGCTGGCGCCCCCCGCGCCCGGCTGGGCCACGCCCACGCGCGGCGACCGCGAGGGCGTCACGCGGCCCAGCGCACGCGAGTTCGGCCGCTTCGCGACCGCGGCGGCGCGTCGCTTCCCCGGCGTCGACGTCTGGACGATCTGGAACGAGCCGAACCACCCGGGTCACCTCTATCCCCAGTCCACCAAGGGCGGCCGCCCCGTGGCGCCGGCCCTGTACCGCGGCCTGGTCCGCGCCGCTGTCAACGGGCTGAAGCGCGGCGGCTCCGGGCGCGACCCGATTCTGTTCGGCGAGCTGCTCCCGATCGGCAAGCCGATCGACGGCCCCAAGCGCAACCTCCAGCCGCTGAAGTTCCTGCGCGCCTTCTTCCGCGGCAGGCCGCTCAGCGGGCTGAGCGGCTTCGCCTATCACCCCTACACCCGCCCCGCCGGGCCGCTGAACCCGGAGCCGACCGCAAACGACGCCACGATCCGCTCCTACGGCCGCGTCCTGCGTGTGCTCGACTCGGCGCGGGCGCGCGGCAGGATCAAGGGCCCGAAGCTGTCGATCTGGAACACCGAGTTCGGCTTCCAGACCAACCCGCCGGACCCCTTCTCCGGCGCGCCGCTCGCGAAGGTGCCGCGCTTCTGGTCGATCTCCGAGCTCTGGCTCTCCTACTCGAACCGGCGCGTCAAGTCGATCTCGCAATACACGATGAACGACCAGCCCGGCGACCCGAGCCTCTGGCAGAGCGGGCTCCGCTTCGCAAACGGCGCGCTGAAGACGAACATCTACGACAACTACCGGCTGCCGATCCTCGTGCGCCAGCTGGGCCCCGGCGCGGTGGAGGTCCGCGGTGACGCGCGTCCGGGCGGCGCGGGCACCACGGTCCAGATCCACCAGCGCGGCCGCAAGGGCGCGTTCAAGCCGCTCGGCGGCCCGATCACCGTCCGTAACGTGCGCGGCTACTTCGTGTCCCGCTACCGCATCTCGAAGGCGGCCGGCCGCACCTTCTACTTCACCGCAGGGGGGCAGTCGAGCCTCCGCGTCAAGCCGGTGAGGATCTTCCGCTGACCCAGAACCCGATAGTTAGGCTCAGGAAAATCATGACCCGCTTACTCGCATGTGTCGCGGCCGCCCTGGTAGTGGCAGGCTGCGGCTTTGCCGCGGCCCCGCAGAAGTCCGACGCGGCCGTGCTCGTCGGCATCGGCGACCAGGACGCGAGCATGTTCACCAACCCGTTCTACGGTCAGGCCCACTTCAAGCGGGCGCGCTACTTCCCGTCGTGGAACGTCGCGCAGAAGCCGCAGGAGGCGGGCTGGCTCGACCAGTGGCTCGCCGGGGCGAAGGAGACGAAGACGGAGCCGCTCATCTCGTTCTTCGCGTCACTCGGGTCCGTGTGCCCCGGCAAGAAGTGCAAGCTGCCAACCGTGCGCCAGTACACGAAGGCCTTCAGGGCCTTCCACAAGCGCTGGCCGCAGGTCAAGGTGATCAGCCCCTGGAACGAGGCGAACCACCGTTCGCAGCCGACGTTCAAGAACCCGAAGCGGGCCGCGCAGTACTACAACGTCGTGCGCAAGTACTGCAGGGGCTGCAAGATCGTCGCGGCTGACGTGATCGACGAGAAGAACATGGAGCGCTGGCTCGAGGTCTTCAAGAAGACTGCCAAGAAGCCGCGCATCTGGGGCCTCCACAACTACCGCGACACGAACAAGCGCAAGGGCCAGCTGCTCGGCGGCACGAAGCGGCTGCTCAAGGCGGTCAAGGGCGACATCTGGCTGACCGAGACGGGCGGCATCGTGAAGTTCGTGCTGCCCAACGGGCACACGCTGTTCCCGTACTCGGAGAGCCGTGCGAACCGGGCCACGAAGCGGATGTTCGCGCTCGCGAAGCAGTACCGCAGTCGCATCAAGCGGCTCTACATCTACCACTTCATGCAGTCCTCGTCGGACAACCGGTTCGACGCCGGCTTGATCACCAACACCGGCAGGGCACGGCCGGCGTACAACACGGTGCTCAACCAGCTCGGGACGCGCACCTTCAACCCGTAGGCGATGGATTCCCGCCGCGAGCGGCTCCGGCGGGCCCGGCTGTACTTCATCACCGATGTGCGGCCGGGCCTCGAGGAGCTGCTCGCGGCGGCGCTCGCCGGCGGGGTGGACATGATCCAGCTCCGCGACAAGTCGGCGAGTGACGACGAGCTCGTGCGCGCGGCAGCCGTCTTCCGGCGGCTGTGCGACGAGCACGACGCTCTGTTCTGGCTGAACGACAGGCCGGACCTTGTGACGGCTTGCGCCGCCGACGGCGTGCACGTGGGGCAGGACGACATGCCCGCGGCCGAGGCGCGGCGGCTGGCGGGGGATGACGTGCTCCTTGGCCTCTCGACTCACTCGCCCGAGCAGCTCGATGCCGCGCTGGCGGCGGGCGACGCCGACCAGCTGAGCGTCGGCCCGGTGTGGGAGACGCCCACGAAGGAGGGCCGCCCGGCGGCCGGGCTCGACTACGTGCGCCACGCGGCGCGGGTCGCCGGCGAGCGCCCCTGGTTCGCGATCGGCGGGATCGACCTCGATAACGTCAGCGAGGTGATCGCAGCAGGCGCCTCTCGCGTGGTCGTGGTACGGGCAATCCGCGACGCGGACGACCCGCGCCCGGCCGCCGCGGCGCTGCGAGCCGCGCTGGAGGAGGCCGACGTTGGCGCAGAGCCGTAAGCGGAAGAAGGACCGCCAGCGGGCGGCCGCATCTAAGTCCCAACGACTCAAGGGGTCTGACCCCTTAAGTGAGGCCGACTCAAGGGGTCTGACCCCGGAAGGGGCGGGGCCGGGACCCCGCGCGGAGCCGGCGCCACGGGGTTATGCCCGCAGCCGGGCAAAGAACGAGGCCGCGCGGGCCGCCCTGAAGCCCCTGGGGCCGGGAGAGCGCCCGACCGCGGTCACGGTCGGGGCGATCGCGGCGGTCGTGCTCGCCGCCGCCAACATCGTCGCCATGATCGCCGGCTGGAACGACCTCACCGGCGACGTCGACCAGGGTCGCGCGGTCGCGCTGACGCTGCTCTGGTCCGTTCTCCTGCTGCTCATCGCCTGGGGCATGTGGAGGTCGCGCTACTGGGCGGTGCTCGGGATGCAGACGCTCCTAGCGATCGCGCTGATCCTCGGCGCGCTCTCACTCGCCGGCGCGGGGAGCGTCGGCGCGGCGCTCATCCTGCTGGTGATCCTCGCCGGCACCGGGACGCTGTTCTGGTTCATGGTCAAGGCCATGGCCCGCATCCAGATGCCCGAGCGGCCGAGCCGCGCGCGTTAGATAGCCTCACCGGCCGGTATGCCGGAACAGAAATACGACTGCATCGTGATCGGCTCGGGCCCTGGCGGCTACGTCGCCGCCATCCGCGCTGCCCAGCTCGGCCTCAAGACCGCCGTGGTGGAGAAGGGCAACGTGGGCGGCCGCTGCCTGAACGAGGCGTGCATCCCGGCGAAGGCGATGCTGCGCGTGGCCGAGGTGTTCCGGGAGACGCAGCACGGGGCCGACTTCGGCATCGAGGTCGAGGGCGCATCCGTGAACTACGACGGCGCCACGAAGCACCGCGACAAGGTGGTGAAGACCCTCACGAGCGGCGTCTCGATGCTGTTCGACAAGAACAAGATCGACCTGATCGAGGGCTTCGGCTCGGTGACGGACGACGGAAACGTGAAGATCGGCGGCCAGTTCGACGGAACGGAGATCGAGACCGACCGCGTGATCCTGGCGGTGGGCTCGGTGCCGAATCCGATCCTCGGGCTCCAGTTCGGGAAGCGCGTGCTCGACACGGCCGGCATGTGGCTCTTGAACGAACAGCCGAAGAAGCTGTGCGTGATCGGCGCGGGGGCGTCGGGCACCGAGATCGCGTCGGCGCTCGGGACACTCGGCACCGAGGTGACGCTGCTCGAGGCGCTCGACCAGATCCTGCCGCTCGAGGACGCCGACATCGCCAAGGCCTGCGCGCGCGAGATCAAGAAGCAGAACGTGCGGATCGAGACCGGCGCGAAGGTCGAGGACGCCCAGGTCGCAGACGACTCCGTGAAGGTCACCTTCAACGGAGAGACAGACGAGTTCGACTACCTCGTAATAGCCGCCGGCCGCGCGCCCGACATCGAGGGCCTGGGGCTGGACGAGGCGGATGTGAGGCGCGACGACCGCGGCCTGATCGAGGTCGACGGCCGGATGCGGACGACCCGCGCTGGCGTGTGGGCGATCGGCGACATGGTCCCGGGGCCGGCGTTGGCCCACAAGGCGTCGGACGAGGGCATCATCGCCGTGGAGGACGCGGCAGGCCTGAGCGTTCACCCGATCGACTACACCTTCGTCCCAGCGGTGACCTTCTGTCACCCGCAGGTCGCCTCATTCGGCCTGACCGAGGCGGCGGCGCGGGAGGCCGGGTACGAGGTCGTCGTCGGGAAGATCCCCATGGGCGCGGTCGGCGCCCCGACCGTCTACGGCGACCGCGGCGGCATGATCAAGATCGTCGGCGACAAGCAGTACGGCGAGCTGATCGGCGCATCGATCGTCTCCGTCAAGGCGGCCGACCTGATCCAGGAGCTGGTGAACGCGCGCGACCTCGAGGGCGGCTACTCAGAGGTGGCAAGGATCATCCACGCGCACCCGTCGTTCGCAGAGGCGGTCATGGAGGCCGCCCGGGCGACGGACGGCTGGCTGATTCACGGCTAGCGCGGCTACAGCTGCGCGACAGCGGCCCCGAGTAGCCCGATCAGGGCCACCACGAAGCCAGCGACGATGAAGAGCATCTGCCGCTGGAGGGCGAGCATCTCGTGGTGCTGCTCCGAAAAGCCGGTGTCCATTCGCTGGTGCTCCGTCGAAAAGCCGGTGTCCATTCGCTGGTGCAGCGCTCGCATTTCTGCACGCAGCTCCGAGAAGCCCGAGCGCACCTCTTCCCGCAGCGCTCGCGTCTCCTCGAACTGGCGATCGAACTTATCGTCTATCGCCGCCATGCGCTCATCGATGAGGTCGTCGGTCCACTTGACACGTTCCATCGTACTCCCGGAAGCGTGACCGCAGAACGACTCGCCCCCAGTGACCGAAGGTCGCTCACTGTAGGAGAGACAACTTGTAGTCAGCGTTTTCTGTGCAAATAGCGAAGATTTCGATGGGGTCTGAGGGCTTGTCTCTGGCGTGCGTCGCTTCAGCGCAGTAGATGAGCGATATCACCCACAGACACCGAGTTAGAGGCCTCGTCGGGACAGCCGTAGCCGCGATGGTTGTCATGAGCTGCCCTACCGCGGTGGCCGGCCAGTACACGGTCGTGTCGTGCGACTCGGCCGCCGCCTTCGGCCACAACACAACCGCCTGGGTCCGATTCGCGAACGCCGGGACGGCGTACGAGGCCTGCCCCACGAACGGAAGCCCAACCGCCGGAGTGAGCAACAGGCTGACCCAGGGCACGTACGTCGGCTTCAGCCACTCGGGCCACGCGTTCACGGCACCACCCGGAGCGACGATCACCCGCTTGCGATGGGCTGGCCGAATGAGCCGCAGCAACTGCCGATGGGGCGTCTACTTCCGCGCACTTCCGAGCGCCGCGCCTGTCCTGGGAATGCCGCAGG
>Ga0105245_10002401_pt1 | contig 16930 bp, 11 predicted proteins | sample KBSM54metaG_FD_81523 | JGI IMG/M metagenome (GOLD analysis project Ga0105245, IMG submission 81523) | Miscanthus rhizosphere microbial communities from Kellogg Biological Station, Michigan, USA - KBS M5-4 metaG | ecosystem: Host-associated > Plants > Roots > Rhizosphere > Soil | place...
AAAGTGCTGGCATACTTGCGGCGGGACAACGATCAGGTGGTGTTGTGCGTGGCCAATCTCTCGCGTTTCGCCCAGCCGGTGGATCTAGACTTGCCGGAGCTGGAGGGCGCGGTACCGGTTGAGATGCTCGGCTATGTCGATTTCCCACCGATCGGCAAACAGCCTTACCGCCTCACGCTAGGTCCGTATGCTTTCTTCTGGCTGGAACTGCACGCACCATCTGACGCGAATGAAACGTCGGCAAGTCAGGTGGCTTCGGCGCCGCTCATGGCGGACACTTGGGAACGCTTGCTCGATGGAGCCGGGCGACACCGCTTGGAATCTGTCCTGCTGCCTGAGTATCTGTCGAAACAAAGATGGTTCGGCGGGAAGGCTCGGCGCATCCGGTCCGCACGAATCGCGGAATGGACGGTAATTCCGGACTCGAACGCTGTCTGTGCACTGGTAGCAGTCCAATATGATAGAGGAGATCCGGATACGTATTTCCTTCCACTGGCACTGACATTCGGCAAGGATGCTGAGAAGATGCAGGAGACGTTTCCGAACGCTATCATTGCTCCGGCCGCTTCTGCCAGCGGTTCCGGGTTCTTGTATGACGCGGCCTTGGACGATCGTGCCGGCGAGGCCCTCCTTACTTTTATCGAGCGCGCCCAACGAGTGCAGGGACGAAGCGGATCGATGCACGGTGTGCCGGGCTCCGAACTAGAGGCGCTGCGTGGCGCGGGGGAAACTGACTTGGCGGTGAAGCGCGGATCCGCCGAACAGAGCAATACTTCGATCTTCTACGACGACCGGCTCGTCATGAAGTTATTTCGCCGCCAGCGTGGCGGTCCCAATCCCGACTGCGAGATTGGGCGGTACCTTACGGAGCAGGTTCACTTCGATGGCATTCCCCCGTTTGCTGGAGTCATCGAGTACCTACCGGTGAACGGAGAACCGCAAACGCTGGCCATGCTCCAGGGCTTCATGGCCAATCAAGGAGATGGCTGGACGCTGGCCCTCGAAGAACTATCGCAGTATTACGAACGCTGCGCGACGGCGGCATGGCCGGAAGGTGAGGGTAGCCTCGCGGCCGCGGATCTGATGGATCTTGGCCAGCGGGAACCATCGCCGCTGGCGCGAGAGTACGTCGGCATTGCGCTCGACTCAGCCGCGATGCTTGGCAAGCGCACGGCGCAATTGCATCTGGCGCTGGGCTCGCCTACCGACGATCCTTCATTCGCACCGGAGGCGCTGGCTGATAACGATGTCCAGGGCTTGATCGGCAGTCTTCGAAAGGACGCGAGCCGGGTCCTAGATCTATTGAAAGATAGTGTCGCTGACCTTCCGGACGAGTTCATCGACTTGGCTGGCTTGGTGCTAGGACGCCGGAGCCAGATCCTGGATAGCTTTAAGCTGGAGGCGCAAGAGGGCGTTCTCGGACAGCGCATCCGGATTCATGGCGATTATCATCTTGGTCAGGTCCTCCAGGTCAAAACGGATTATGTGATTCTGGATTTCGAAGGGGAGCCAGCTCGTCCTCTTGGGGAGCGCCGCGCGAAGTCGTCTCCGTTGAAAGACGTCGCTGGGATGGTGCGGTCCTTGAGTTACGCAGCCTATAGTGGCCTGATCGCCCACACCGCCCGCCGGCCGGAAGACTGGAAGACTCTTGAGCCTTGGGCGCGTCTATGGGAGCGCTCGATGGGCGCTGAGTTTCTGCGCGCGTATCGGAATACTGCCCGGAATGCGCCGTTTCTACCCTCGTCGGAAGATGGCTTTCGAAAATTGCTGGCGATCTTTTTGCTCGACAAAGCGTTGTATGAGCTCTCCTACGAACTGAATAATCGCCCTACGTGGGTGCGCGTGCCTTTGATGGGGATTTTGTCGCTTCCCTTGGAAGCCGGAGGACGTGAGTGGAATTGGATGCCATTGCGCAGCCGGAACTAGAACAGATCGAGCGAATCGGAGGCGCCGACCTGGTGATCGGGATTCTCGGTCACGCGCGTTCCGAGGCGGAAGGCACCGCGGTTGCTCTGACAGGTGAAGCTCTTGCTGAATTATCTAGGCCGCTGCGGGCCATGGTGGTCTGCCACAACGGCACCCATAGCTCCGCTCCTGTCGCGCGTGAAGCCGGCGACCAGTCTCCCGCGGTCTTTTCTTGCAGCCTGCCGCCACCTGCCCCGGGCGAGACGGCGCAACACGGAATATCTAACGCTTACCGAACTGTCTTCGCGGTCGGCGGCAAGCTCGGGGTCCGCGCATGTTGTGTGATTGCGTCCGGGTCTCAGAACGCGACTCCCGGACGGATTCATCGCTTGGTCCAGCCTGTATTGGACCTCGGATTCGATTTGGTGGCGCCTTGCTACGCCCGTCAGAAGATGGAAGGTCTCCTGAATAGGAGTGTCCTTGCTCCACTGCATGGAGCTCTTTACGGCCAGAGGCTTCAGAATCCTATGGGACCGGATTTCGGACTCTCGGGTAAGTTGCTGCAGCGTCTTCTCGCGCAGGCTTCCGTCCGACGGCGCGGCGTGGAACGCAGCCTTCTCGCATCCATCGCTTCGGCTGCCGCGTGCGATGGCTTTCAAGTTTGTGAATCGCAATTGGGTGTTCGCCAGCAGAACCCCACGGACTGGGACAATCTGAGCTCCCTTCTAGCGGAAATTCTGGGCGCGGCGTTTCTTGAAATGGAAGGGCGTGCCGCCCATTGGCAGAGCATTCGGGGCTCGCAAACATTACCCAGACTTGGCCAGCCCGAAGTTCCGTCGCCAGAGAACCCGACTCCGGTCGACGTCAAGGGCATGCTGCAATCGTTTCGATTGGGAGCGCAAAACCTCCAGGATGTTTGGGGACTCATTCTGCCTCCCACGTCGCTGCTGGAACTGCGGCGGTTGTCGCGGCTGACAGACGATCAGTTCCGGCTACCTGACCAACTGTGGGTCCGCATCATTTACGATTTCGCGCTCGCACACCGTCTCCAGACCATCAGCCGCGATCATCTTCTACGATCGCTTACGCCGCTGTATCTGGGATGGATCGCTTCCTACGCGCTGGAAATGCAAGCTGCCGGACTTACGGAGGTCGACTCGCGGATCGGACTCCTATCCAAGGCATATGAGGACAACAAATCTTATCTGGTTTCCCGTTGGCGTTGGCCCGACCGATTTAACCCGTGACGCTGAGGAGGGTTTATGTGGGATCAAGTTGGACAAGCACTCAGGCTGTCGATGACCAAAATGTTGAGCCAATTGGCGAGCCTGCTGCCCGGCATCGTAGCACTGCTGACGGCGCTCGTCATTTCCGTGGCGTTCGCGTGGGCGCTTGCGGCGATTCTGCGGCGCTCGCTCAAGCGTTTCGACTTCGACCGCCGGGTTGCACACTGGGGCTTCCCGGCTATGGCGGAGTGGTCGCCTGCATCCAGCCCCACGCTGCTGCTGACGCGTGCCATCGCCTGGATTATCGTTTTCATGGGATTCCTGATCGGGATCTCCGCCTTCGACGGTGCACTGCCTTCGCAATTCGTAATTCGCCTGTTCGCGTATCTGCCCGACTTGATGACCGCCATCGTGGTGTTCGTCGCGGGCAGCATCGTCGCCCGATTTCTCGCACGCAGCGTGCTGATCGGCGCTGTCAATATGAACCTGCAATATGCGCGGCTGTTGAGCGTTGGAGTGAAATGGCTGGTAACCGTTCTCGCGGTGACCATTGCTCTCGAGCGTCTGGGCATCGGAGGCGGCATTATTCGTCTGGCGTTCGGCATCCTGTTCGGGGGAATCGTCCTGGCGCTGGCGCTGGCTGTCGGCCTGGGGTCCAAAGAACTCGTGAGCCGCTCTCTGGAACGTGAGACAAGTAAGGCCTCCGGCTCGAACGTGAAGGAGCCCGTGGGTCATCTCTAGCTCGAAAGGAAAAATGTTGCATGGCGCAAGTGGACACAACCTACGGCGACGCCATTGAATCCTTGCGGCGATGTTGCTGTCCGTGGGGACTGAAAGCGTCGGGTCGTCCGGTGGGACACCATCAAATCTGGACGCGTGACAGCATGATTGCGTCGCTGGGTGCGCGTTTCGTTCAGGACCAGCAGATTCAAGACGCCACGCAAGCCAGCGTCGCGTTGCTCAAGGACCATCGCGGGCCGCTGGGAGCTATCCCCAACAACGTCGACTGTGCGACACTGCGTCCCAACTTTCGTGCGTATGCCGACGGCGGACTATGGTGGATCATCGCCAGTACGCTGCTGTCGCCCGATCGCAACGTGATCCGCGAGGTTCTTGGCTGGTACGAATACCAGGATGTGGATCAGAGCGGCTTGCTCAGCTTGCAGGAAGCCTCGGACTGGCAGGATCTTTTCTGCACGCGGGGCAAGGGCTTGTATCTCAATTGCCTATACGTCATGGCGCTGCGCCGCGCCGCCGAGCTGTTTGATGCGGAGGAGAGCGAGGGTCTTCGCGGGCGGGCTGACTTGGTCGCGGGCCGGATCAATACCTACTTTTGGTACGCCGGGGACAACAATACGGAACGTTCCATTTCAAATTCGTTCAGCACCGAGGGCTCGCCTTTGCGCGACTCGCTGGGACGCAAGCGGGAGATGCCGGAAAAGCGGTATCTGAAGGACGAACGATACTACTTGCCGTACCTTGGATTTCGCACCTTGGGCGAGTGGTTTGATTCGTTCGGCAACATTCTTGCCATTCTCGCGGGCGTTGCCGATGAAGCACAAGGTGGCATCATCCTGGATTTCATCTCCAGACATTCGCTGGATCGCTGGCCGATCGTGAGCCTGACACCGGCGGTGCAGCCTGGCGATCCGGACTGGCGCACTTACTATGGGTCGCTCAACGCTCCGAATCATTACCACAATGGCGGCGTGTGGCCGTTTCTGGGCGGATTCTATGTTGCGGCTTTGATGAAAATGGGCCGGGAGGCGGCTGCGGCTGGGGCGCTCGAGAGACTCGCTGAGCTAAACCAGAGCGGGCAATTCAACGAGTGGCACCATGGTGAAACTGGGGTTCCGATGGGCGCGCAGGATCAGGCGTGGTCGGCCGGCATGTACCTGTTTGCCTGGGACTGCGTCAAACGCGGTCCAGTGCAACCGCTGTGATCGGTGCCGGCCTATCCGACATCGAAGAACATCGCGGTCTTCTCGCGACGGAACGTCGCAAAGCCGGCTCGCTCAAAGAAACCGGTTTGGCTGGTGACCGCGAATAGTTCTTTAACTCCCCTGGCACGCGCGCGCTGCTTGCAGAGCTCGACCAAGCGGGAGGCGACGCCGCGTTTCCGGAACGTCGAATGTACCGCCAAACTCCGTACTTCCGCGAGCCGTTTGGAATAAATCTGGAGAGCGCAACAGCCGACGATCCGGTCGTCCGCAGCCGCGACAAAGAACGATGAAATCCCGGGTAGATTCTTTTGCGCTAGCTGTTCGGGATAGAGTTTCAGCAGGGCTCGGATGGCGGGCATCTCTCCCGTCTTGGCGGGGCGAAAGGAAACGTCGCTTCGAGTCTTCAACGTGCAGAGCCTCGAAACGTTCCCGCGGCCAAGGCGACGAATCCGATGGCGATCACCAGACGAATCACTACCTGCCATAGCCGGTCGTCTCGAAGGGCGCTCCTCACTGCCAACAGAGTGAACGCTCCGCCGATGCAGACATACCACCAGGCGAGCATTCGAGCGGTGCGGTTCTTCCTCTCCATGGCAGGGCTATATCGCACAACTCGATTATCTTCGATTAATCGCGCCGAGGTTCGAGTCCAGGCTTCACAGGGCTCGAACCTCTACGACGATCTCCGTGAGCGGCGTTAGCTATTGGGCTTGGCCAAACCCAAAGAGCGTTTCCGTGCTGTTCGACATATTGAATTGAATTATGGGGCTTGTCGATGCGCCGGGAATCACGCCAGCTCCTGTAAACGGAACCATCGGCTGACTGAGGATAAAGTTCAGGGTCAGCGAGGAATTCGACGCCGTCGTCGAACCACTTGTGGACGATCCTGTGGTCGACCCGGTGGTGGTGTTTGCATTTGTCGAGGTCAGGGTCAGTGTACCCGTACAGTCGGTGTTGACTTTGTAAGATCCGCCAAATTGCAGGAATCCTAACGAAGAGGGCGTGCCGTTCGGGGTCACGATATTTCCGTTGCCATCGAACTGAAGGCGGCCAAAAAGGAAAAACGGAGTTTCAGTTTGCGCCGCCGTAGTTCCTGTTCCTGTGCCCGTTCCAGTTCCAGTTCCAGTTCCAGTTCCAGTTCCAGTTCCAGTTCCAGTTCCAGTTGATCCGGTCCCAGTTGATCCGGTCCCGACCGGCGTCCCGACGAATCCGACACTCGCCACTCTGACGCCTTCCGCGACAATGACGTAGGAGCCATTTAGGTTAGCCACGCTGCAGAATGTCGACAGCGGTCTAACCAACTTTACTAATATGTTGGATTGAAATACTCCAATAGCGGGGCTCGAGGTGGTTCCGGTCCCAGTGCCAGTCCCGGTTCCAGTTCCGGTAGTGGTAACCGTAGACACGTTCTGCAATACGCCCAGATCGATCTCCGAGCCGTTACCAAGGACGACTCCTTGCAAGGTAGCCGCGATCTTATTGGTTCCGAAGGCGTCGTTCAAGGTAACCGTGATCGTGCAATCTGAATTCAATACATAGGTTCCAACTGTCGTGTTTGCGGTCCCGAATTGTGATGTGGAACTGGCGCGGATATTTCCGGCATTGTCGAAATACAGGGTGCCCGAGGATGCGAAGGGTACCGTATTCGTAGCGCCGCCTACTAATTGGCCGACCCCCGTGTTGGAAAACGGAACAGTCGTCGTGGTTGTTCCGGAGGTGCTGCCCGTTCCTGTATTGGTGCCATTTCCGGTCCCGGTCGTGCCGGTGCTACTGGGGAGCAAAGCTCCAGGTAGGCCGTTCCCGATTGCCGAGTATGAATAAAAGCCATTGATCGCGTCCTGACATGTTTGTTGCGCGGAACCAATTTTGGCGCCGAGAAGTAAGCTCACGCCCAAACAAACCGCTATTCGTGAATACGACGTGTCTAACATAGATCCTCCCGAAAGAAATCGAACACTCCGGCGGATTTGCATGTAGAGGGCCAGTGTGCCGTTCAATTCGAATTGTTCCGGACGATATAAAAAGCGATTTGGAATCAAGACATAAAAAGCGACTGGAATTAAGGCCAGACGAATTGCCGATTTAGCAGGTCTGATTTCGTCATCCGCAGCGGGTGCAGGTTCTGCGTATCGCTGGCAACTTTTGGCAGACGCGCGCTCGCCATAAAGAAAAAGTGTGCTATGGGTTTCTTTCAAACCTATGTCGCACACTCAGGGGGTCTCTCCCGCACTGGATGATGAGAGTGGGAAGAAACCTCATCCGCCATTCAATACGAGGGCGGCCTCCGCGCCGCCGCCTGCTCCGGGGGTGATGCAAAGAACGGGCTCGCTAACCCCTAGGGATCACCCTTAATCTATCCCTATCCGAACGGGGATACCGACCGAGAAAAGCCCTGAAACGCCTGATCCACATCCGTCTCTTCTCACTAGAGAAAGAAGTTATGACGAAAGATCCCGGCTGGATCCCAAAAGATTCAGCGCTGCGCCCAGGCCTGAAAAAGTCGGAAAGGCCTAGGCTCATCTGTCAGAAAAAGACGTAACGGCCATCGGAGCGCAGCTCTTCGAGCTGACGATCTTGGCGATTCCGGTCGCAACCGTAGCCTGGACAGTCACCCACGAGGATCTTTTCCGCGAGGCGCGGGACTGGTGCAAGTGGCATGGCGAGACCTGCGGCACTTTTTTGAAGCGTAAGTTCTTCTACCTCTTTACGTGCGAGTTCTGCTTCAGTTTCTACGTCGCCGCCGGAGCCGTGGCTATAACCGGATTCCATCTTCTGTACCCTGGGTGGCGTGGCTATGCGGTGTCCACCTTGTCGGTGGTGTGGATCGCGAACCTGTACATGAGTTTTTTCGGGAGGCTCAGACTCGACATCCGGCGCGAGCGAGTGGACATCGCCGATCGCGAAGAGGGACACAGCCTCCCACCCAAACTGCACAGGTAATGTCCTGGATGCCTGGTTCCCCCAACGAAGAAGCACTCCGTTAGGCGTATTATCAATCCTGTGGTCGGCTACGGAACGAAGGGGGATTATGAAGACCCGGATGATCTTGGCGACAGCGGCGGCAGCCTGCGGCACGGCGATTTTGTTTGCGCAGTTTTTGTTGGGACAACAACGTGCGGCCGGACCATATACGCAGGAGCAGGCAGCGGCGGGACGCGCGATTTACCAGACCAGTTGCGCCTCGTGTCATTCGAACGATCTCAGCGGGAAGGAAGGGCCGCAATTGGCGGGCGCCAATTTCCTGGCCCAATGGGGAGACCGCTCGGTCGGTGAAATGCTCGCCTTCATTCAATCCACGATGCCCCCTGGCGGAGCCCCGCTTCCGGGCGATTCATACCTCAATCTGGCAGCGTTCATTCTGGATTCCAATGGCGCACGGGCTGGGAATCAGGCGCTTACGGCGTCAACAAATGTGGCTATTCGCAGCGTCGCGGGCGGTGGTCCCGCCGCCGTCACAGCTAAACAAGACAACGCCAAGCAAGCCAAGCAGGCGAAACAAGAAAAGCAAGTGCCTCGCGGAATCACCGTCGAGGGCCAAGTGAAGAACTATGTTCCCGTAACCGATGCGATGTTGCGCAATCCGGATCCCGCCGACTGGCTGATGATCCGCCGCGATTACAAAGCCAGTTCCTTCAGCCCGCTCAATCAGATCACCACGCAGAATGTGAACGACCTGCGGCAGGTGTGGAGTTGGGCCATGCAGGATGGAAACCCCTTGGGTAACGATCCGGCGCCCATCGTTCATAACGGCGTGCTCTATGTGAACAACGCCGCTCAGGTGCTGCAGGCCCTGGACGCCAAGACCGGCGAGCTTATTTGGGAGAATCGCTACGGAACCAACGCGGGCGCGCCGGCCATGCGCGGCATCACCATCTACGGCGATAACATTTACGTGACCAGCAACGAAGCCCACCTGATCGCCTTTGACGCCCGCAATGGCAAGGTCGTTTGGGATACCACCATCGGCGATCGCTCCAAGAATCAGCACTCGACCACCAGCGGACCCATCGCCGTTAAGGGCAGGTTGATTCAGGGTCTGAGCGGGTGCCAGCAGTATGGCGGAGAGAAATGCTTCATCAGCGCTTACGACGCCCAGACCGGCAAAGAGGTTTGGCGCTTCTACACCATTGCGCTGACGGGAGAACCGGGGGGCGATACGTGGGGAGGCCTCCCCGACGCCTCTCGCGTGGGCGCGGAAACCTGGATCACCGGCAGCTACGATCCTGACTTGAACCTCACTTACTGGGGAACGGCCCAAGCCAAACCCTGGATGCGCGTCAGCCGGGGATCGGGCAACGGCGCGACTCTTTACGCCAACTCGACGCTGGCCCTGAATGCGGATACCGGGAAACTATCCTGGTATTACGATCACGCGCCTGGCGAGACTCTGGACCTGGACGAAGTCTTCGAGCGCGTGCTGGTGGACGACCAAGGCCAGAGTTATGTCTTCAGCGCCGGCAAGACCGGCATTCTGTGGAAGCTGGACCGCAAGACGGGAAGGTATCTGGGTCACAAAGAAATGGTGTTCCAGAATGTGTACGATTCCATCAACCCCACCACGGGCGAGCCGCACTACCGCAACGATATCGTGGAACAGCGCATCGGCGAAGGGGTGCTGGGATGTCCGTCGACCGAAGGCGGCAAGAACTGGCCCGCGATGTCGTACTATCCGCCCGGCAATCGGCTGATTGTGCCGCTGAGCCAGAGCTGCCTCGAATTCGCCGCGCAGGCGGTCGATAAATCGGAAGGCGCCGGGGCGGGAGGTGGCGCGCGGGCGCGCTATTTTGAGATGCCGGGATCGAACGGAAACGTCGGCAAGCTGGCGGCCTACGATGTGCGGACACTTCGCGAGATCTGGAAATACGAGCAGCGGGCGCCATTTCTCACCGGTGTTCTGTCGACTGCGGGCGGCTTGGTGTTCGCGGGCGACCTGAATCGCATGTTCCGCGCGTTCGACGCCAATACCGGCAAGATTCTGTGGGAGACGCGCCTTCCGGCCGCCGTGCAGGGTTTCCCGCTGACGTTCTCGGTGGGAGGCAAGCAGTATTTAGCGGTGACCACGGCCAACGGCGGAGGAAGCCCGCGGAACGTCCCTAGCTTAGTCGCTCCGGACGTACACAGTCCGGCTTCAGGTAACGCTCTATACGTGTTCGCGCTGCCGGATAGAAAATAGAAATCTGATCGGGCGAGTATGCCCCGCCTGGCCTGGTGGCGCTTTAACGACGCAGCAGCCGGTCCAGCAAGCTCTTCCGTTCCGGCTGGTCGAAGCCTTCGAGCATCCAGATATCGAACGGGAACTTGGCTACCGAGGTGAGGAAGCGCTTGCCGTCGGGGTGGATGCTGAATCCGGCAATACGATCGACAGAGGCCGGAAGATCAATGGGCGCCAGAGATTTCTCGGCGCCGGTTTTCACGTTCACAGAATAGAGCTGCCACTGCGCGCCCGTACCGGTTGTGTTTTGGAAGACGCCGTAGAACTGGGTGCCGTCCTTCGAGAACCCGTAAGCCCTGAATTTGCGTGAAGTCAGGTTACGCGCGGATTTGCCATCCGGCGAAATCAGATCGATGCCATCCGCGGCTGGATACGCAATCCAGTCTCCCGCGGGCGACCATCGGGGCATCGAGTCTGCCCAGCTCTGAGGCTTGGCATTCGCCACAATCTCCGGGGCAGACCCGGGCGTGGCGCGGATTTTTACCAGGTCCTGTTTCCCGGCGACCTCGAGTAAGTAGCAGATCCATTGCCCATCCGGCGACCAGGACATTCCATTCCGTGTTCCGAACGTGACGGAATCCAATAGAACAACGCCGCCCCCCGAGGCGTTCGCGAGCATAAGTCTGCCGATACGGTCCTCTTCGCGAGAGAAGACGAATTGCCCGCCATCCGGAGACCATTGCGGATGATTTCCTCTGGCGTCGCCCAGCCGCCGGGAAAATCCCTCCACCCCCGCCTGCCGGTCCACAAACCCGACGCCCTCGCCGGTAGGTATCGAATAGATGAAATGGGTTCCCGAGGGTGCCCAATCCGGCGTCCTGGAAATGCCGCCTGAAACAAGCGTCCGGACCTCGCCATTCGGAATCGAGATTTCGAGTACGTCCCATCCGAACTGGCCGGCCGCATAGGCAATGCGCTTTCCCTCCGGTGAAACGGATGGCTCCGGAAATCCGTTGGGAGCGGAGGCAATCGTGCGCCGGGTTCCATCCGCTGCATCGACAATCGAAAGCACCGTCTCGTCACGGATCCGTACGGCCACGGCCAGGTGGCGATTGTCCGGAAACCAGCTTGGCTCCGTCAGCACAGGCCCCCCCGCCTCGAGTTGTCGTGGCAAGCCGGAAGGATACGGCACGATCATAACGGGTCCTATGCTGTCGACAGCCAGCTTCGAGCCGTCGGGAGAGAAACTCAACCCGCCATTGGTGGGGCCCTCCCAGAGCTCTTTCGCCTCACTATCTTTCAGAGACCCGACCCATAACTTGCGGCCGCGGTCGAATGCCAGTGTCTTGCCATCGGGATGAAGAGTGGCGGCCGTGACTCTCTCGTATACTTTTTGCGAAGCGCCGCCCGCAGCGGAGACGGACCATAGACTGCCGCCGGAAATGTAATAGATGCTGGCGCCGTCGGGCGACCAGAACGGGGAAGTGCAATTCTGATCTGCCTTGGTGAGCTGCACGGCATCCGGTGTGCCGGCCGGCTTCGTGAAGACCTGCATGAGGCCATGAACGCGCGTGGTGTAAGCGATGCTCTTGCCGTCCGGCGACCATCGAGGAGAACGCTCCTCGGCCTCTGCCCGGGAGAGCGCCGTAAACTTGTAAGTCGATAAGTCGGGAGCAGCAACAGAGAGCGGGCTGAGAACAAGAGTGAGCACCGAACCGGCAGCGAGGCAGGCGACGGCGCCAGCGCCAAGAACCATCCCGCGCTTTCGCTTAGGCGTGGAAACTGCGGCTGCCGATGTTTGTGCACTGGTCGCTTGAGACAGCCGGTCGCGGATCTGCTTCAGCTCGCGATACAGGTCGCGCGTGGAGTCATAGCGCTCGGCGGGTTCCTTCGCGAGCAGCCGCTCGACGATCCAACGTAGCTGTGGCGGCACACTGCCAGGAAGCGGTTCGGCATCCTCCCGAATGATAGCCGTCATGGTCTCCGGAGGGCTTCCGCGCTGGAAGGCCCGCTTCCCGGTCGCCAATTCATACAGCACGAGGCCAAACGAGAATTGATCGGACTGCGGAGTTAGATTTGCTTCCCCCAGCGCCTGTTCGGGCGACATGTAATTGACCGTGCCAACGACAGTTCCGGGATCGGTAATGCCGATGGTCAATGTGGCGTCGTCTGCCGGGCGCGAGGTGATCGATTTCGCCAGCCCGAAATCGAGGATCTTCACGCGTCCTTGGCGCGTGACCAGGATGTTGTCGGGCTTCAGATCCCGATGCACGATTCCCGCCGCGTGTGCGGCCGCAAGTCCATCCGCGATCTGCACCGCCACATCCAGCAGCTTCCGGACTCCATCCGCCATGGCAATCGGGGAGCCTTCCACGAACTCCATCACCAGATAGTTCGGGCCGACGTCGTAAAGCTGGCAGATGTTGGGATGGTTCAGCGCGGCGATGGACCGTGCCTCTCGCTCAAAGCGTTCGGTGAAGTTGCCCTCAGAGATCTTGACCGCGACAATCCGGTCCAGGCGCGTGTCGCGAGCTTTCCATACTTCGCCCATCCCACCTGCACCGAGGGGAGCCAGGATTTGGTATGGTCCGAGCAATTCGCCGGAGGCAAGCGGCATACGTTTGACTAACAAGTTTACTGGACTCGCAAAGTGCTTGTGCCCGGTTCGAGCTGCCGGACAGAAAATAGCAAGCACACCAGAAGCAGGCCTACGAGGCCTTGTCGGCGGCTACCAGCCAGACCGCGCCCGGCAAGTTCACGCCTGTCGCCGAGGCGTATGGTGTGAGAACATTCCGGATGGACTCAATGGCAGCGGCCCGAATGTTATCCGGTTGGTCCGCCAGAGCCCGCTTAGCTGGCCCCATTGCAGACGACTGGGAGACCGCGTCTTCCAGTGTTCCTCCGGCCGCGAGGTCCATTTGAATGTCCAGCGGAGTGAATGAAGGCTCCGTGAAACCGGCCGCTACCAGGATCCGCGAAACCCGCGCGGTGTCGGCAAACGCGAAAGGGCCAGGCTCTTCCGGCTCAGGCTTCGGCAAACGCTGCGCATGCTCATAGACTGCATGCAGCGGGATCTGGAGCCAGGGATTTTCCTTGATCGGACGCCAGCATGCGAACCGAAGGCGGCCACCGGCCACCAAGCTGGTCCGCAGGTTCGAAAACGCGGCCACAGGATCGCCGAAGAACATCACTCCGAAGCGCGAGACAATCAGTTCGGCGCCGAGATCCCGCAGTGGCAGCTCCGCCGCGTCCCCGAGGAGACAGGTCGCGTTCGCGAACACCCGAAGGCGTTCCGTCGCCAGCCCGAGCATTGGCTCGGAGAGATCGATTCCGACGACACGGCCCAAGGGACCAACTGCGCGTGCCAGTTCGATGGTGGTGGCGCCGCACCCGCAACCGACATCGATCACCGTCGACCCGGCGCGCGGCTGGGCAAAGGCAAGCAGCGGTCCGGTAACAGGAGCGAGCGTTCGGTCGAGGCGATCCTGGTGAATGGTCCAGTATTCCCCGTCGGTTCCGTTCCAGCGGGTTCGTTGATCTTCGTTAAACGTCGTTGCGGGCGTCATGAGTGGGTTACCTGGTCTCCTGAGAAAATTCCAGACTCACGAGCTGGGTTGGAATCGACTTGAATGCCTTGCCCGCCAGCAGTTGCTGCTGATCTGTAACACTTTTTTCCCAGGAAGCAAAACTCACGCTGAGCGAATTCACCGCAGCGCGAATGGTTCGCGTAATGGAGAGTACGTCCTGCGCGCTGGAGATGGCCCCGATCGGGTTAAAACCGGACATGGCGATATCCACGCTAGCCGAGGCTATCTTGTATCCCAGCATGAACTTCTCCCCGCCGCTCATACCTTCCGCCCCCAACTTGGAGTCTTCTAATCCCGGATAGCGCACAAACAGACGCGTGTAGTTGTTGGCAAACCGTCGTGCCTGGGGGCCCTCAATCGGCGTGTACGAAGGGAGATAAATAGGAGCCAGATAGAGATCCTGCTTAGCAAGCTTCAGCTTGATGAGCCCTTTGTCGGTCTCTATTTTCTTAATGTCGCTCAACGTCAAGTCGAGTGAAGCAACCCCTTTCTGGCGTTCCTCGGAAGGCCCGATCACCATATCCCCAAGTCCATCTTCGCCCGCGGGCTTGCTGGGCGCCGCCGTATTTCCTTTTTTGTCATACGCCGAAAGGAAGATCAACCGTAGACCGTCCCGATTCAATTCGACCTTCACGGCCTGATCTTGTTTGTTGCCCCGCATTTCGGCATAAAATGCAACGGGCAGCGCCTGGCTGGCGACGACGTCAAAACTCTTGACCGCGGCTTGACCGTCGTTTGCCTGCAGAAAAACCAGCCCCACAAGTTCATTGGCTTCGGCACCCAGGGGAAAGAGCGCCAGCGCGATTTGAAGATGCTCGCTCGCCCGCCCCAGTTGCTGCTGGGCATACGGATAAGGAATGGCAAAGCCCCCCACTCTGTTCCGCGATTGTTTTTGCTCTTTCTTCTTCGCTTGGGCGCGTTTCGCACGCAACGCGCTGCGTTTTTCGGATCCGTTGAAGGATAAGTTCATGGCGCGGTTAAACAGATCGGCAAGTATGTCCCCGGCCGCGTCAATCTCCTCGTCATACTTCGTCCGTTTCGCATCCAGAGTGCTGAGGTGCAGGGCGGCTTCATCCCGGGCGCTTGGATCGGACGTCAACTGCTGGTAACGAGTGAAATGTCCCCGGGCGCGCTCGATATCCCCTTTGGCTTCGTAGAGCAGAGCGAGTTTCCATTTGGTCAACGCGAATTCGGGAGCAAGATCCTCGGCTTTTTGGAAAGCGGCCTGGGCACGATCGTACTTGCGTTCTGCGAGGGCGCCATACGCTGAACCGTATAGGCGCCGGACCTCCACTCCGTTCTGACCGGGCAAGGCCAGTAGCAATTGCAGGTCAGCGATCCGGGCGCGCGATTCCTCGGCATCCAGCGCATTGGGGACCAATTCCAAATATCTCTCCAGCAGCCGAACCGCTTCAGCCGTTCGTTGGTTGGTTTCGGCGCAATTCGCAAGATTGAAAGTGGTGGACGGACTATTCGCTAAAGGGCTCCTGAGTTCTGCCAGGGCATCGCACAGGCTCGATCGACGGCCGGCATTGATGCTGCTATGCGTGCTGGCTGGAGTAGTGGTCTTCACCGGCAGCGGATTTGGAATCTGAGCCGCTGGCGTACCGGGGGCGGAAATGCCGGAGGACGGCGCGTCGTCTTCAAAGAACGAGTCCTCAATTCCACCTTTATCCTCCAGCGACGCCTCCAGTCCGACGCTGTCCGAAAGCTGGTTGACTCGGATGATTCGATCCTTGCTGCTGCTATTCGCTGAAAGCCAGGTTTCGCCCGTGGTGAAAAAGGTAAGGAGCTGCAGGAGTTTCTGTTTTTCCTTGGGATCCACGGTACCGGTGGTGGCTTTCCGCAGATGCTCGAGTGCCTGGCCGCGATCGCCGAGCTGGTGATAGCACAATGCCAGATCATAGGACAGCACCGGCTGGAAAGCCTGCAGCTTCAGAGTTTCTTCGAGTACTGCTGCGGCCTGTGTGAAATTGTGCGATTCGTAAAGCTTATGCGACTTGCCCAGTGCGTCCTTCACCCGTTTTTGAATTGCTTCATCCAGGCGCTTGAGGGCGTCGGTAACGTCTTTCACCTCGATCAGAGCCTGGGACTCAGCATATTTGATGCGCGCCTCGGCCAGTTGCCCAGCCTTCTCGAGCTTTTGTGCCTCGCTCGTCATGCTCTTGACCTGAGCCTCGAGTTGCTTCTTCTGAGTCTTTTCAAGATTGTCGGCGAGCAGGGTAGAACACAGTAACAAGATCGAGGGAACGATACTTCGCATGAGTCCCTTTCTGGAAGCCCTCCGATTATGTCAGATGCTACCGAAAGAGGAAGCCCAAAGGTATTTGGCGCTAGCCCGTTTATCGTGACCTGCTGCCAGTCCCAGGGCACTTTCGCGTTGTTCCCTCGAATCCTACCCGAGAGGAGCCAAGCATAGGTTTTTAACGGCCCAATTAATGGCTCCCGGTACTAGGCCCTACCGGTGTCCACGCGGGGCCTCACGACCGCGCGGGTCATGCATTGCTTGGCCATGAAACTCTGTACGGTGTTCCGCCGGGCGCTCACCTCGCCCCGGCATAGGGCCGCGATAACCCTTGCGAAAGTCGAAATGATGGTCGACATGTCCGTAGAAACGATCCGGCCCGTGGAACCAAGGTCCTGCTCCAATGAAGATTCCGCCTGAGAACCACTCCGGCCCATAGTAGCCATCCGGAGCGCAGTTATAAGGAGGAACCTCGTAGTATCCGTATGGACAAACAGGCGGTTCTCCGATACTCACCGCAACTTGCGCGGTTGCATTACTGGCGAAAGCCACCAAGAGACCTACAGCAAAAATCATAAGGCCAAGCTGTTTTACTGTTTTCATAACATTACCTCTAGCTGTCTGGATTCAGTGAACTGAATATGTATTCCATCCCGTTCACCATTGGTGCACTTGTCCTACCAAACTATTGGCGGCAACTGTGCCGAACGGTCAGGATTGCCTTGATTAAGGAAGGTTTACGCCACGAAACATCTCGGTTCGCAGCCTACTCTAATGAGTGCCCCGTGGGCAGGAGGATCGAGCAATGACACCGGTACCATCATTTGCCGTCTTGCTGCTGATCATGCCAACACTCGTCGCTCAAACGTCGG
>Ga0105245_10002402_pt1 | contig 16927 bp, 15 predicted proteins | sample KBSM54metaG_FD_81523 | JGI IMG/M metagenome (GOLD analysis project Ga0105245, IMG submission 81523) | Miscanthus rhizosphere microbial communities from Kellogg Biological Station, Michigan, USA - KBS M5-4 metaG | ecosystem: Host-associated > Plants > Roots > Rhizosphere > Soil | place...
AAGCCGCATCCCATGCTGAGCAAGCGCTTCCCGCTGGTGATGATGCTGGAGCCTCTGCATGCCTGCAATCTGACCTGCACCGGCTGCGGTCGTATCCGCGAATATGAGACGTCCATCAGCTCCCGGCTGACGCTGGAACAATGCCTCAAAGCCGTGGACGAGTGCGGCGCTCCCATGGTGTCGATCTGCGGCGGCGAACCGTTTCTGTATCCTGAACTTCCGCAGCTCTGCCAGGAAATCCTGAAGCGCGGCAAGTATATTCAGCTGTGCACCAATGGCATGTTCATCGCCAAGCGGCTGAAGGAATTCACGCCGGATCCGGGCCTGGTCCTGAACGTTCACCTGGATGGCATGGAGAAGAATCACGACCTGGCCGTGGAGCGCGAGGGCGTATTCAAAGCCGCCGTGGAGGGAATTCGCATCGCCAAGCAAAACGGGTTCAAGGTGTTCACCAACACCACCGTGTATCGCGAAACCGATATGAACGAGATCGACGAGCTATACACGTTCCTGGCGCAGTACAAGGTGGACGGGCACACCATTTCGCCGGCCTACGGATATTCCTCGGTGAACGACCAGGAAATCTTCATGACGCGCGAAGACATTTACGAGAAATTCAAGGACATCGACAAGATGGCCAAGAAGTTCCCGCTGGTATCGTCGCCGGTGTACATGGACTTCCTGAAGGGCGATCGCGATCTGCCCTGCACCGCCTGGGGCAATCCGACCTACAACGTAAAGGGCTGGAAAGGCCCGTGTTATCTGATCACCGACGCGCATCATGAAACCTTCGAAGATCTCATGACCAAAACGCCCTGGGAAAATTACGGCTCCGGGAATGACCCGCGCTGCGATCAATGCATGGTGCATTGCGGCTACGAGCCTTCTTCGGCCTACGGCATCAACGCCAAGCTCAGTGATCCGTTCAAGACGCTAAGCTGGCTGTTGGGCTGACGTTTTCGTGAAGCCCACGCTCGTCACCGGAGCCACCGGATTCGTCGGTTGGCATGTGGCGAGAGCCCTGCTCGACCGGGGCGATTCCGTACGCGCGCTGGCACGCGATCCGGCGAAGTTACGCGAACTGTCCGGCGTCCAGGGTGTCCACGGCGACCTCCGCGATTCCTCCTCACTGGAGCGCGCCGTAGAGGGCTGCAGGGTGGTTTTCCACGTCGCCGCGGACTACCGGTTGTGGACCCGCGAACCCGAGGAGATGTACCGCTCGAACGTGGAAGGCACGCGGGCGATGCTCGAAGCCTCGCGCCGGGACGGGGTGGAGCGCTTCGTCTACACCAGCACCGTGGGCTGCATAGACGTTCCGTCGAACGGCTTAGGCGATGAGGGCATGCCGGCGCGCCTGGAACAAATGCAGGGTCCCTACAAGCGTTCGAAGCTTCTAGCCGAACACGTGGCCCTGGAGTTCGCAGAACGCGGCTTTCCGGTGGTGATCGTGAATCCGACCGCGCCGGTGGGCGATCACGACTTTAAGCCGACGCCTACGGGCAAGATCGTAGTGGATTTCGTGCGCGGTGCCATGCCTGCCTACGTGGATACAGGATTGAACGTAGTAGACGTGCGTGATGTGGCCCGCGGGCATCTGGCTGCGTGCGAGCGCGGCATCCCGGGGGAACGCTACATCCTGGGCGCGGAAAACCTCACGCTGCAGCAGATCCTGGCGGCGCTGGCGGGCATTCTCAAGCGCAAGCCCCCGCGCATCCAAATTCCGTATGCGGTGGCGTACGCCGCGGGCGTGGTATCGACGGGCTGGGCCAATCTGACGGGGCAGGAGCCGCGAGCTCCGCTGGATGCGGTGCGGATGTCGCGCAAGAAGATGTGGGTCAGCCACGACAAAGCAGTTCGCGAGCTGGGATATGCACCGGGACCGGCGGCAGATGCGCTGGGTCGCGCGGTGGCTTGGTTTAGAGACAATGGATATTGTTGATCCCAAATGGAGACTTGGCTCATGGTGGCGGCCGAAGCACGCGAGTTTGAAGGCCTTTTGAAACGCGTCCGTAACGTTCGCGCGCTGGCGTGGCCGGGCGCGGCGTTTTCGCGGGAAATCGTGACGAAAAACCGCCGTTGGCTGTTGATCGCGAATGGCCCCGGACCCCGGCTGGTGGACCACGCCTTGCAGACCAAGCCAGATGCGGATCGGGTCGTAAGCATCGGATTCTGCGGGGCGCTTGACCCCGCGCTACGGATTGGTGATATCGTCATATCGGGTGAAGTTCCGGAGGAGTTAGGAGCGTCGTTTGTGCAGGGCGACGTGTTATCCCTAGATCGGGTAGCGATCACCGCGGCGGAGAAGGGCAAGTTGAGAGCGTCTACTCAGGCGGCGGTTGTCGAGATGGAATCGGCTGCTGTCGCCCGGAAGGCCCGCGAGTGGGAGATTCCATTTGGGTGTGTGCGCGCGGTTTCGGACGTCGCCCAAGAGAATCTACCTTTGGATTTCAACCGTTATCGGGATGCGGACGGACGCTTCAGCCGGGCGCGGATCGCTTTAGCCGCTGTGGGCCATCCATTCACTGTACTGCCGGGCTTGATACGCCTGGATCGAAATTGCCGCTTGGCCGCGGAACGGTTAGGAGAGTTTCTTGCCAACCAGAATTAGCATCGCTCCGAAACCGGAGGCAGGCGCAACGCTGCCGGAGGCGGCCGCAACCATGAGGGCGGCGGTCTATCGTGGCTCAAGACGAGTGGAAGTGGAGGCGATTCCGGTCCCCGAAATCGGAGCGGGGGAAATTCTAGTCCAGGTGGAAACCTGTGGAATCTGCCACACAGACCTGAAAAAGATCGCGTATGACCTGCTGGAGCCGCCGCGGGTTTACGGACACGAGACTGCCGGGATTGTAGCCGCCGTAGGCTCAGCGGTCAGCCGTTTTCGACGGGGAGACCGCGTCGTGGTGTTCCATCACATCCCCTGCGGCGAGTGCTTCTACTGCCGGCGCAAGTTGTTCGCCCAATGTCCGGTCTATAAAAAAGTGGGCGTCACGGCGGGATTCGAGCCGGCTGGCGGAGGCTTCGCGCAATACGTTCGCGTCATGGACTGGATCGTCGAGCGGGGAGTGGAGAAAATCCCCGAGGGCGTTTCTTTCGACCAGGCCTGTTTCGTGGAACCGGTAAACACTTGTCTCAAGGGATTCAAGCAGATCGACCCGCAGCCGGAAGATACCGTGGCGATCCTGGGCCAAGGTCCTATCGGCTTGATCTTCACCATGATGGCGGTGCGAACCGGCGCGCGCACCATCGTCACCGATACCATGGCCAGCAGGCGCGGGTTAGCCTTGAGTTTCGGCGTGCAGGAGGCATTCAATCCGCAGGATGAGCACCTGGAAGCGCGCGTAAAGAGCATGACGGGCGGTCGTGGGGCTGACCTGGTCATTGTGGCAGCGTCGGCCCCAGGTATCGTCCAGCAGGCTGTAGCCAGTTCGCGGCCGGGCGCCCGCATCCTTCTCTTCGCCCAAACTTCGCATCAGGAACGCATCGAAGTTTCCGGGGCGGACGTGTGCGTGGCGGAACGCGCCATCTTCGGATCCTACAGCGCCTCGGTGGACCTTCAAAAGGAGTCGGCCGACCTGGTTTTCAGCGGCGATCTTCCAGTGCAAGACCTGATCACGCATCGGGTTACATTAAATGACATTCATAGCGGCATTCAGCGCGCATTGCATCCGGATGAGGTATCGTTAAAGATAGTAGTTCAGCCACAAAGATGAGTCTAGACACGTACCGGATGAGCGCGGCCGTGCTTTATGGCAAGGAGCAGCTCCGCATCGAGCGGGTGGACGTTCCTCAGCTGGGCCGCGGCGACGTACTGGTAAGAGTCCGTGCCGCGCTCACTTGCGGGACGGACGTTAAGGTATTCCGCCGGGGCTATCACGCGAAGATGATCCGGCCGCCGGCTTTGTTCGGGCATGAGCTGGCCGGAGACGTTGCCGCCGTGGGCAGCGATGTCGCGGGGTTCCACGTAGGCCAACGGGTTGTAGCCGCCAATTCGGCGCCCTGCGGTGTTTGCTTCTACTGCGAACGCAGCCAGGAAAATCTCTGCCAGGACCTGCTGTTCAACAACGGGGCATACGCCGAGTTTATCCGCATTCCGGAGCGCATCGTTGCCAAGAATATGCACGCGATCCCGGATCACGTGAGCTATCAGGATGCCGCGCTGGTAGAGCCGCTGGCATGCGTGATGCGCGGCCTGGAAGAAAGCGGCGTAAAGCCGGGCGACACTGTGGCCGTCATCGGATTGGGTCCCATCGGGATGATGTTCGTGCGGCTGGCGAAATCGGTGTACAAAGCGCGGGTTATCGCCATCGGACGGCGGCGATCGCAGCTGGATCGAGCATCCGGCATGGGCGCGGACGAAGTAGTCCTGAACGAGGAAGGCTCCGACGTCGTGACGCCGGTCCACAAACTGACCGGGGGTCGCGGCGCGGACATCGTGATCGAGGCGGTGGGACTGCCGGAAGTCTGGCAGCTGGCCATCAAGCTGCTGCGGCGCGGCGGCGTGGTGAACTTCTTCGGCGGATGTCCGGAAGGAACCGAGGTTCCCGTGGATGCCGGACTGCTCCACTATTCCGAGCTGACGCTCAAAGCCAGTTTCCATCACACGCCTGCGTTGATCCGCCAGGCTCTGGACATCATCAGCCGCGGCCGCGTCACTGCACGGGACTTTGTGAATCGGGTGGAGCCGCTGGCGAATCTTCTGGAAGTAATGCAGCACCTGATGAGCCACAACGGACACCTGAAGACCGCCATCATCCCGTAGAGGAGCCCCCGGCTCAGTGTTCCTTTACCCCACTGCTTTTCTGGCCTCACCCGAGGCGATGGACCGGATCTGGTCACTCGAACAATCGCTGGCGTACACGCGCTGGCTGGCGACGCATCACTACGAAAATTTTCACGTCGTAAGCCTGCTGCTGCCCAAGCGCCTGCACCAGGATTTCTACAACGTCTATTCGTTCTGCCGCTGGGCGGACGACCTGGGCGACGAGATCGGCGATCCCGCCGAAAGCCTGCGCTTGTTGCGCTGGTGGCGCAGCGAATTGTGCGCGATGTCCGCTGGAGAAGCGCGTCATCCTGTGCTGGTGGCACTGGCGGGAACGGTTCGGCAATATTCCCTGCCCGTCGGGACGTTCGACGATCTGATCAAAGCCTTCGAGCAGGATCAAACGGTGACGCGGTATGGCAGCTTCAACGATGTGTTCGACTACTGCCGCTATTCGGCCAATCCGGTGGGACGTCTGGTGCTGGGGCTGTGCGGCTATCATGACGCCGAGCGGCACGCTCTTTCGGATGCAACCTGCACCGCCCTGCAACTGGCCAATTTCTGGCAGGATGTCACGGTGGATCTGGAAAAAGATCGCGTCTATATACCGCTGGACTTGCTGGACGCGCACGGTTATCCGCTGGAGGCGTTGTTTGCACGGCGCTTCGATGAACGTTTTCGCAATGCAATGCAAGAGGCCGTGAACATCACACGCGGGCTTTTTCTAAAGGGACTGCCGCTGGCCGATACCGTGGACCGCCGCCTGGCCATCGATCTGGAGCTGTTCAGCCGCGGGGGACTGAAGGTTCTGGAAAAGATCGAACTCCAGGGCTGCGATGTGCTCGGCGCACGACCGGCCGTCTCCAAGATGGAACGCGTCGGATTGCTGTTGGGTGCGATTACCCGACGGGCGTTCTCACGGGCCGCTTGAGTTCTCTCAAAAAACCATGACGCTCGACGAGTCCTACGCCTATTGCGAACGCGTCGCGCGGACCCAGGCCAAGAACTTTTATTACTCATTTCTGCTCCTGTCCCGGGCGCAGCGCCAGGCGATGTGTGCGATCTACGCCTTCATGCGCTATTGCGATGACCTAAGCGACTCGGACGACGTGGCGGATCGCCCGGCCGCCATCGCGGGATGGCAGAAAGATCTCAACGCGGCGCTGTCAGGCAACCCTTCCGACCACCCCCTGTGGCCGGCATTCACCGATTCCGTACAGCGCTATGGCATTCCACATCAGTATTTTCACGACATGATCCGGGGCGTCAGTTCGGATTTGGAGCCGCGCCAGGTACAGACGTTTCAGGAACTTTACGATTACTGCTATCACGTCGCCAGCGTGGTGGGCCTAACCATCATTCATATTTTCGGTTTCGAAAATCCCGAAGCGCTGCGTTTGGCGGAACGCTGCGGCGTGGCATTCCAGCTCACCAACATCCTGCGCGACGTGCGCGAAGACGCCGAGCACGGCCGTGTATATCTTCCCGCTGAGGATCTGGAACGGTTTGGCGTGAAGCCCGAAGACCTGGCGGGCAGCGCCCTTTCTCCGGCCTTGCGCAGCTTGCTGGCGTTTGAAGCCGATCGGGCGCGGGCGTACTATCGCGAGGCTCAGCCTCTGACCGATCTGGTGGATCGTCGAAGCCGCGCTTCGCTCAAAGCGTTGATTGGGATTTACGCGCGTCTGCTGGAGCGCATTTCAGATTCCGGATACGAAGTGCTTCGCGGGCGCGTTCGCGTACCTGCCTGGGAAAAACTCTGGATTCTGGCCCGCTGCGCGATTTAGTGGAACACCCAGCGGAGGCCGCCCTCAGGTCCCCAAAGAAAGCCCTTGGCGTAGGTTTCCTGCTGCGGAGAAGTCCGGAAATATAACGCCTTGCCGCCCGCGAAGAATTCCAGACTTCGAATGCGCACGACGAAGTTGGCCTGCGCATCGCCGATGCCGGAATGTTTCGGCAGCATCATTCCGGATCCTCGAACCTCCATGCGGAAGTGATGGGATGGCACATACTCCAGACCCAATCCAACTGCCGGAAGAATGATCCGCTGGCTGGCGGCCAAGGGCTGATTGGGCGCCGTGATCGTTTCGAAAATCGTCGGCTTGAACTGCACGTAATGAAACTCCCAGAGCGTCTTGATCCGCAGCTTGGCGTCCTGTGGCGGATTCGGATACGTCAGATAATTCCACGACATCTTCAGATGGCGCAGGCTGTATTCTACGTACAGAGGCTCGGCTTTCGGCACAGTACCGCCGAAGAAACCGATATCCCGTGGGGCGGTGACGTTGCCATTCCCATTCAGCGTCAGGTAGGAGAACTCCAGGCGCGTGTTCCCCTTCGTCGGAAACGTGACCATGACGCCGTATGCCCGGTACGGTTTCTTGGGGAGATTCAAGTCGTGAGAAGTGGTATCCACCGGCTTGAAGCCCCCGCGCAGCGCAGGCCCGCCGCTGGGCTGCCAGTAATTCACCCCGAAGGACATCATGCGATCTATATTCTCGGGTTCCTGCGGCTGAGCCACGGGAGCCGGCGGCGTCTGGGCCGATAACGTCGAACACACTACCACTAGGCAGATTATGCCGATCAGCTTCACAAATCCCTCATTCCCCTCTGCGCGTACCTGGCCCGAACGGGCCAAGCTACAGTCTTGAGGATAAGCTGGCGCGGGGCCAGGGTACAACAGCTGGCTTACACTATTCCTGTGATACCGCTGTTCCTGGTGCGCTTCGCCATACGCTGCCTGGTGGCGGCGCTTTACCGTATCCGGGTGTCGGGCGCCCCCAATGTACCCGCCCAGGGCGGCGTCCTATTGGTGTCCAATCACGTCTCGCTGATGGATGGGTTCCTGGTCGGATGGGCTGCGCGGCATCGTCATGTGCGGTTCATGATCTGGCGGCCCTACTACGAACATTGGGCTTTTCGCGGCGTCCTGCGGGCACTACGCACCATTCCGGTGGATCTCACCGGGCCTCGCGCCGTGACGGCGGCGATGCAGGCCGCCCGCAAGGAGCTGGAAGCCGGACATGTCGTGTGCATCTTTACCGAGGGCTCGGTGACGCGTACCGGCAACCTGCTGCCGTTCAAGCGCGGGATGGAAAAGATTATCGCGGGACTGGACGTCCCGGTGATTCCGGTGCACCTGGACGGTGTGTGGGGTAGTATTTTCAGCTTCGCGGGCGGCCAGTTTTTGGGGAAGATTCCACGGTCGTGGCCGTACCGTGTGACGGTTTCATTCGGCGTTCCTTTGCCTGCTCCAGCCACGGCCTTAGCGGCGCGGCAGGCGGTGCTCGAACTGGGAAGCAACGCGGCTCAGCTTTGGCCGGATTCGCACAAGACTCTGGCTTCCCGATTTATCCGCGTGGCCCGCCGCCACTGGGGCCAGTTCGCCATGGCCGATTCCACCGGCCGCGAATTGACCTACGGCCGCGCGCTGACGGCGGCTGTTCTTCTAAGCGGGTATGTTCGCCGCAAGACAGGTTCGGACAAAATGATCGGGCTGCTGCTGCCGGCGACGGTAGGGGGCGCGCTGGCGAACCTGGGCGTGGCCTTGGCCGGCAAGGTTCCAGTAAACCTGAATTTCACAGGCGGCGCGGAAGCCATGGCCTACGCGGCAGCGCAGTGCGAAATCCGGACGGTGATCACTTCAAAAGTGTTCCTGGCGAAAGCCAAGCTCGAAGCTCCCGAGGGCTCAGTCTATCTCGAAGATATTCTGCCCACCATCGGCGGCGCGGCCAAGCTGATCGGATTGTTAAAAGCCCGCCTGCTGCCGGCTTCGTGGATCACGCCCAAACGCGATCCGGATGGCCTGGCCACGGTGATCTTCTCCAGCGGCAGCACCGGCGTTCCCAAGGGCATCATGCTCTCGCACTTCAATCTGGGTTCGAACGTGGATGCGGTGCTGCAATTGTTCGCACTGGATGAAAAGGATCGCATCGTCGGCGTGCTGCCTTTTTTCCACTCCTTTGGTTTCATGGCCACCATCTGGCTGCCTCTGTTCACCGGCTGCGGCGTGGTGTATCATCCCAATCCGACGGACGCGAAAGTGATCGGGGAGCTGGTCCACAAATACAAAGGAACTTTCCTCCTGTCCACGCCAACATTTTGTGGAACGTACATGCGCAAATGTACGCGAGAACAGTTCGCGTCGCTGCGATTCGTGGTGGTCGGCGCGGAGAAACTTCGCGAGCCGCTACGAAAGGAATTTCTGGAGACCTTCGGTATCGATCTGCTGCAGGGCTACGGCATGACGGAGATGTCTCCGGTGGTGGCGGTCAATACGCCGGATTTTCGGGAAGGCAAGGAACTTCAGATCGGAACGAAGCATGGAACCGTGGGTCTGCCGATCCCCGGCGTGGCGGTGCGCGTGGTGGACCTGGACACCAATGAAGTGCTTCCGCCCGGCCGGGAAGGCATGCTGCTGGTGAAGGGTCCCGGCCGGATGCTGGGCTACCTGAACGACCCCGAACGGACAGCCCAGGTCATTCAAGATGGCTGGTACATCACCGGCGACATGGTCAAGGTGGATGAAGACGGATTCGTGTCCATCACCGATCGGATTGCGCGATTCAGCAAAGTAGGCGGTGAGATGGTGCCGCATCTGTTGGTGGAGGACATGATCAGTAAGGCGTGCGGCGACGCTCCCTGCGCAGTGACCGGCCTGCCCGACGAGCGCAAGGGGGAGCGCCTGGCGGTGCTCTTTACGGATCCGACGATCACTCCTGAAGAGTTATGGCATCGTCTTTCGCATACCGACCTGCCCAAGCTGTGGCTGCCGAAGCTGGAGAATATTCACCGCGTGGAAGAGCTGCCGGTGTTAGGGACCGGCAAGCTGGACTTGCGGCGGGTCCGGACGCTGGCGCAAGAGCTGTCGGGTGTGGTTTCCGAGCCGCGAGGGCAATAGCCCCTCATCGTTTCGTGCGGCGGCCAAACGAAGCCGGAGGCTACTCGTAGCGCAGCGCTTCGACCGGATCCAGGCGCGCGGCCTTGCTGGCCGGCCAGATCCCGAAGAACACGCCGATGCCTACGCTGACCACGATCCCCAGCGCCACGGCCCACAGCGGAACCAGCGTAGGCAGGTTGGGCAGGAAGAATCGCGTGATCAGGGAAACCGCCCAGCCGAATAGCATGCCGATCAGGCCGCCCAGCCCGGTGAGCACCACGGCTTCGGTTAAGAACTGAAGGATGATGTCGCCGCGGCGCGCGCCGATGGCTTTGCGCACTCCGATTTCCCGCGTGCGCTCGGTCACCGACACCAGCATGATGTTCATCACCCCGATACCGCCCACCAGCAATCCGATGGAGCTGAGCACCACCATCACCAGAGCCACCACGGACGTCACGGAACGGAACTGATCCACCAGCTGGTCCGCGGTCGAGATATCGAAACTGTCAGGCTTGTTCAAAGGCACGCGGCGTTCCTGGCGCAGCACCGCGCGCATCTCGTCGATGGCGGCGGCCAGCTGTCCATCCTTGGCCTGGACCATCAACTGGTGCTCCAGGGCAGTGGGAAACAGCTTGCGCATGGTGAAGTAGGGCACAACCACACGCGTATCGTTCTGACCAGGCAGTGCGGTGGCGGGTTGGTTCATGACGCCGATCACTTCGAGCTCGTGACCCGCCACCAGTATCACCTTGCCAATCGCGTCTTCCTTGCCGAAAAGCTGCTTGTAGATATCCTGTCCGATCACGGTCACAGGCATGCGGTGGCGATCTTCGGCGTCCGTGAAGAAGCGGCCTTCCATCATGTCGGCCTGGCCCGCGGTGGCGTAGTATTCGAAGGTCCCGAACATCTGGAGCTGAAACGCGTCGTTGCCCTTGTAGCGCGCCCGCAGGATCCCGTTCGGGGGATTCAATATCGGGCTCACGTGCTCCACGGAAGGGCAACGCTCGGTGATGGCGACGACGTTTTCGTAAGTCAGGGGCTTGCGCATGCGCTGCTCCGGAGTGCGGCCGCCGCCGAAACTCGGGCCGATCTTCATCACGATCGCCGTATTCGTTCCTAAACTCCGGATCGCGCCAGTCACCGCGCCATCCAGACCCGTGAGGATAGATCCTACGCCGATGATGGTTCCGGTGCCGATCATGACGCCCAACAGGGTCAGGAACGACCGTGCTTTGTTCTCGCGCAGCGTCGCCAGCGCCAGTCCGATTACGGATAGGATCAGTTTCATCGAAATTTAGCTCTCGGACCGCAGAGCGACAATCGGATCCAGGCGCGAGGCGCGCCGTGCCGGATAGATACCGAAGAACAATCCCACGGCGGCCGAGAGTGTTACGCCGATCAGCACGGCATTAATCGGTATTTCCATCGGCACCAGCGTGGTATTGCGGACAATCAGCGCCACCGCCCAGGAAATCGCGACTCCCATCAATCCGCCGATGGCCGCAAGCATGGAGGATTCCACCAGAAACTGATTCAGGATGTCCTGCCTGCGGGCGCCGACGCTCTTGCGGACGCCGATCTCGCGGGTGCGCTCGCTCACCACCGCCAGCATGATATTCATGATCACCACTCCGCCCACCACCATGAACACGCTGACGATGCCCACGGCTGCGGCGGCAATCGCGCCCGTCAGATTGTTCCAAGCAGAGATCAGCGTGTCGGAGGACAGAATCATGAACGTCTCGTCCTGCTCCGGCCGCAAGTGGCGCGAGGCACGCAGCAGCACGCGAACCTCATCCTGCGCTTCGGCCATATGCTCGCGGCTGAAAGCCGAGAAGTTGTAGGACAGGCCGCTGCGCGCACCGTATATTTTCACGTAGGTCTGGATGGGTATGGATACGAAATTGTCGTTCGACTGGCCGAACACGCTTCCCTTGGACTTGGCGACTCCAATCACCTGGAACGGGCGGCCGTCCACCTGGATGGATTTTCCGATCGGATCTATGTTGGGGAAGAATCGATTCTTGATGTCGGTGCCCAGCACCACCACTTCGGAATGACGCTGATCTTCGGTGTCGGTAAACATCCGGCCCGTATCGATCTCGGTATTGGTCAAGGATGCTCCGCTCGAGTTGAAGGAGATCAGGGCGACTCCGTCAATCAAATCGCCTTCGTAGGTCACTTTGACGCCGCGTTGCGCCGAGGGGCTCATTTCCTTCACCAGGTGGGTCCGGTCCTTGAGAAACTCGTATTCTTCGAGCGAAAGCTGGGGGTTCTTGCGCTGGTACTCCAGAAACTTCTTGGGATCCCAGTTGTTGATGAATGCGAACCGCACCACGCGGAAGCCCTCGGTCCCCATGGTGGACGCGCTGGTGGCCACCACCACATCCATGCCGTGAATCACCGCCATCACCGAAATCAGAGTGGTTGTGGACAGGATGATGCCGAGCAAGGTCAGGAAACTGCGCAGCTTACTGCCGCGCAGCGAATCGATCGCCACTTTCGCCGCCTCGAAGAAAGATGCTTGTGATTTCACGTAAATAGGCTCGTATTCATTAGGATACGTGGTTTGGCGAACTTAAGTTCCCTTCCGCCCAGTCCAAAACCGTCCCATCCAGCCAGAAACGCGACTGGCCCCGCGCGAGAAATCCCAAATGTCCGCCGTGTTCCACCGCCAACAGCTTCAGGAACGGGTTATCGTCGAACGCCGGATGATCGTAGACCCGGAACGGAACCAAAGGGTCGTCCTTGGCCACGATGAGCAGCGCCGGAACGCGGATTCGCTCCAGAAACTGGTTGGACGACTGGGTACGAAAATAGTTAGCCGCGTCGCCGAACCCGAACAAACGGGCGGTGTAGTGGTTGTCGAAATCCTCGATGCTGCGAACTTTGGGCAAGTGCTCCAGAGTATAGACGTCGGGAGACAGGCGATTCTTACGCCGGATGCGATCTTTCAGGCGGCTCAGGAAGCGCCCCTGATAGATAAAGTTGCGGCGCTGGCCGAGAGCCGCCACGCAGGCAGCCAGATCGATAGGGGTGGAAACCGCACAGACCCCGCTCACCACATCGGCCGCTTCTTCCCCTAGCTCTCCCGCCAGCTTGAGGGTGACGTTTCCGCCCAGAGAGAATCCCACCACAAAGATCGGCAGGGGACTCGCCCGCCGGCGCTCGCGGAGGAACGCCAATAAGTCGCTGGTCTGTCCGGCGTGGTAGCCCATCACCGCCAGATCGTCGGTGCCTCCGCATCCCCGCATATTGAATCGATGCGTCGCCCAACCGCGATGGAGAGCAGCATGCACCATGCTGCGGGCGTAGCCCGCGGCGCTGGATCCCTCCAGACCGTGCACCAGAACCAGCTCGGCTTTTGGCTGCTCCGAAGGCGTTTGGGAATGGATCAGCACACGGACCCCGGGCTCAGTCTCGTAGACCAGTTCCTGAACCGGCCATTTCTGCTCGCTCTCCGGACGAGGCCAGAAATTCCCGGCAATGGTGGCCAGGTGCGGATTCCTGAAAATGGGGTCAAACATCAAGCGATTAGCGTCCGGGAGGTCCCAGCGAGCACAAAGGATCCCCGATCACAATGTTCTGCCAGCTCAGCGAGCGGATCGACATGTAATAGCTCTCTGCCAGATTTCGTCCGGAGTAGTACGCCGGTAGAAGATATTCCGGATGCGGCGTCATGGCAAGGAATGGCTCGTCCACGTGACCGGTGGCAGCGGTAGCGCCTTCCAGCAGATAGTCCGCGGTTAGCGTCTGGGGAGCACCCGCGAACCACAGCGCTTTCTTGCTCCAGTCGCTGATATTCCAGTTGTCCGGAGGACGCTGAAACGTGCGCGCGTTCGTCGAGACGAACTCGGTGGCGATGGCTCCGGGGAGCCAGTGGAACCCCAGGAATCGGCGATGGCGGTGAGGATCATTCGAGCCCCAGCCGGCGTATGCAAGCACCGCAGACTGGTCATAAAGAACGTTATCCGAAGCGTCCAGAATCACCCGGTCCTTAGGCAGCATATTCGCGGCCTGGCGCAGCCAGGAGTCGCCTTCGTGGTTGTCCGCGGATTTCAAATCGATTACGAAATTCCCTTGATTTGCAGCGTGCAGACCACGATCGATAAGAGCGCGCACGCCCGCAAGATCGTACGCTGCCAGACGCGTGACCAGATAGATCGGGAACTGCGAATGGGAGAATTTCGCGCCACGCTGGCCAAAAAAGGGATTGAGAGCCGGCCCCTTTATCGCGTGCGAACGCCCCTGCTTGATATCCGCATACAAGAGTGCCAGCTCGCTATCCACGGCTGCGCTATCCGCTTCCAGGTCCGCGCCGCTGGATGCGGTTGGGGCGATGCGCAGGGGAATGCCCGCGGTCGTCACCATGTAAAGGATCCGTTCGGTCAGGTTGTTTCTAACCAGGCAGGCTGTGATCTTCGCGGAGATTTCGCGATCGTATTGCTCCCGCGCGATGGTCTCGATTTCGATGGTCCGGATGTGGCAGACGTTGAGAGGCGGAATGCCGCGTTTGCCGGCATAGTACTGCCCGATGTCGCGCGAAAGCTTGGAGGCGTCGTTCACCACCAGGAGTACATCTGCAACACTCTGAGCCGTAAGGACTTGAATAGAAAGAAGCAGGACAAGCGGCAGAGCGCCGAGCGCTCTGCAGTACCCACGACTCCGGAGGCCCATGGCTCGAATCACGCAATGCTAGTATATCTAGAAGCCTAAGCCCTAACCGCGGACAAACTAGCCCGTATTCGATGGATCTCGATCAGCTACATACGTTTTTGGAGATCGTTCGCCTCAAGAGTTTTTCCAAGGCGGCGCAATCCTGTTTCCGCACGCAGCCGGCCGTGAGCGCGCAGGTGCGCCAACTCGAACAGGAGCTCAACGCCCCCTTGTTTGAGCGCTTGGGCACCAAGATCGCCATCACGCCGGCCGGACACATTTTCGCCGATTTCGCCGAGCAGATCCTGGCCCTGCGGCGCCGTGCCCAGGATTCGATCAATGAGCTGGAACGAGTGCCGCGCGGAGAGTTGCTGATCGCCGCCAATGAAGCGACGTGCATCTACGTTCTTCCTTTGGTGTTTTCCGAATTTAAGAAGCAGTTTCCCAACGTGCAGATGCAAGTGGACCGATCCTATGGCGCTCGCGTGGTTGAAGCCGTCCTGGACAATCAGGCGGATTTCGGGATCACCCAGCTTCCCGTGGCGGAAAAACGACTCCAGGTAGTCAAGATCCACTCGGACGAAATTAAGGTGCTGATGCCGGCGACCCATCCCCTGGCCAATAAGCGCGAGATTCTGCCGGCCGACCTGGTCGGCAGCCCCTTGCTGATGCCCAAGACCGGCACCACCCGGCGGCGTCTTTCCATCTGGCTGGAGCCTGTCGAAGACGATATCAATGTCTCCATGGAACTGGACTCCACTGAGATGATCAAACGTTTCGTGCTGGCCGGGCTGGGAATCAGTTTCCTTGCCGGAACGCATTGCCGCGATGAAGTAGCCGCCGGGAAGTTGGCGGCGGTATCGCTCGGACCCGAGGCGATGGTGCGGCAGATTGCGTTAATCTATAGGAAGGACAAGGCTCTTTCGAAAGCTGCCCTGGGATTCATCGAAGTGACTCTCAAGAACGCCGCAGCGGATACCATGGTCCGCGTCCCCGCAAAAACCGCAAGCAGTATGGAGCGGGTTGTCAAGGCGATTCCGGCAGAGAGTTGAAGGCGCGGAGAGTGGACAAGAAATGCATCGCGTGACCGTAAAAACCTCGACGATCTTCATTGCTAAGGGTGGTCGTACGCGCGTATACCGGTCGGTCAGCGAAATTCCGCAGCGCCTGCGGAAGGAACTGGAAGAGTCCACCAACGGTTTTAATTCGGCCACCATCTTGATCGCCGACCGGCGCGGGCGTAAGGAAATCCTGCGCGCCCTGCAAGGTCTCCCGTCGGCGCTGCGGACGCGGCTGGCGGCTTCGCTGGCTCCTGCCCAGGATACGGCGATAGCCGCCGCCCCGGCCAACCGCCCTTTGGCTCGTTTTATCCGGCGCAACTGGCCCGAACTGCTGCTGCCCGGTGCAATCGGACTGCTGCTGTGGGCCGCGCTGAATTGGAAATAGCGGATTGGCGCTAAGGGATTGGCCATAAGGTGAAGCGAGTCGCGCTGTTTGGCAGCGGAGGCCAGCTCGGAGTCGAGCTTCGGTCTGAATTTTCCTCCCGCGGCTACGAAGTCGCCTGCTTTGCCCGATCCACCGTCGATATCACCGATGCCGCCGCTGTCGAGCGCTCCATTGCGGGATGCGATCCCGCGGTGGTGATCAACGCAGCGGCCTATAACCAAGTGGACGTGGCGGAGAAGGAACCTCTAGCGGCATTCCAGGTGAATGCCCTGGCGGTGCGTAATCTGGCCGTTGCCTGCCGGAACGCGGACGCGAAGCTGGTACACTTCTCCACCGATTATGTCTTCGACGGCCTGGCTGGACGCGCCTATCGCGAAGAGGATCCCACCCGGCCGCTAGGAGCGTATGCCGTTTCGAAGCTGGCCGGCGAACTGTACGCGCAGGCCTACCTGGACACACCGCTCATCATTCGCACGTCCGGCGTATTCGGCCCTGGGGGACTGGAGACCGCTCGGGGCAATTTCGTTGAGCTGATGCTGCGGCTGGCAGCCCAGAAGAATCCCATTCGCGTGGTGGAGGATCATGTCGCCTCGCCGACATACGCTCCGGCGCTCGCCACCCGCACCGCTGACCTGGTGGAACGCGGAGCGCATGGTGTCTTTCATGCGGGCGGCGGCACGCCTATTTCCTGGTTCGACTGGGCGTCGATGATCTTCGAAGCGGCCGGCTTAACACCGCCCCTCAAGCCCACGAATGAGCGTGAATTTCGCACTGCCGCGCGGCGGCCGCGCTATTCAGCGCTTACTAACGCGAAGATGGAAGGCTTAGGGATCGCCCCCATGCCTGCGTTGAAGGATGCAGTGCGGGACTACATGCGCGCCCGCACAGCACGCCTGAAGACCAACTGACGCCCCTACTGGAACGCGGCCTTGGTTTCTTCCGCCAAGGCCAACAACCGGCTGGCATATTCCAAAAGTCGTCGTCCTAGTTCGGTAAGAATCACCGTTTTCGATGAACGGCAGCGTTCAAACAGCGAAACGCCGAGCTCATCTTCCAGCGCTTTGATGTGCACGGTCACACTGGATTGGCAGCATCCCAGCTCGACCGCCGCGCGAGTAAAGCTACTCGTCGCGGCGGCTACTTGAAACGTATGAAGCTTTTTCAAGTCGAGCATGCTGTCCGAACTA
>Ga0105245_10002404_pt1 | contig 16926 bp, 14 predicted proteins | sample KBSM54metaG_FD_81523 | JGI IMG/M metagenome (GOLD analysis project Ga0105245, IMG submission 81523) | Miscanthus rhizosphere microbial communities from Kellogg Biological Station, Michigan, USA - KBS M5-4 metaG | ecosystem: Host-associated > Plants > Roots > Rhizosphere > Soil | place...
GATCGTCGACGTGGCCGACACGGTCACCGAGATGCGCAAGGTGAAACACGCCTACGACGCCGGCATCGGTGCGCTCAAGGGGATCGAGTACTGACGACGGGCGACCGTTCGAAGTCCGACGCCAGGACCCCGAACCCGAGGGCGATCACCGACCACAGCAGGAGGTTGCCGCTGAGCGACGCCAGCCGGAACGACCACAGCAGCGTGGCTGGCACCGTGACGGGGTCGGGGGCGCCGGGGAGCACGGCGAAGGCCAGGCCCATGGGCACGACCACCGCCGCGGCCACGGCCACCGTCCGCCGACCCTCCGGCCAACCTCGCGCGCGCAGGCGTGTCGACAGGGCGGCCCCGGCCAGGCCCCACCCGGCGGCGAGCACGATCACGGTGACGTAGAGGACCTGGCGCCGGGCCAGGGTGTCGGGATCGCCGACCGCGGGCGGGTTGGGCGGGTACTTGAGCCACGGCGCCACCGTCAGCGCCCCGGCCAGCACCGCCCCCGCCACCAACGCCCGGCGGAAGACGTCCGGCCGCGACCGCCGCAGGGTCCAGAACACGACCGCGAACAGCAGGCCGAAGGCGGCGCCCGACAGCGCGTAGGCGGCGAACAGGCCCACCCCCTTCTGCACCGACCGGGACACGATCTCGGGCTGGCCGGCCGCCGACTGTCCCGCCCGGGCGATCTCGATGTTGATCGCCTGCTGGATCCGGGGCTCGCCGACGAAGCTCAGCAGGAGGGCGGCCAGCAGCCCGCCGACCATCCCCAAGAGGGCGGCGCCCAGCGCGACCGAACGCGGACGCGACGGGTCGATGCGACCGATCACCAGGGACGAGGGTCGGGCTTAGTGGCAGGGCACGCCGAGCAGATGACGCCCGTCGTGGAACAGCTCGTGGAGGAACATCCCCGTCTGGCCCAGGGCGTGGGACACCATCCCGCCCTCCATCGTGACCACCCAGAACAGCACCGCCGCCATCACCAACGTGGGCAGGGCCCAGGGGGGGATCGGGAGCGCGACCTGATCGATGCTGCGGGCGCTCGACGTGCTCATGGCTACCTCCATCCTCGTGGAGCGGGCCCGAGATGGGCCCACCGGTGCGATGTCACACCCGGTTCCTGACTCACGACCTGGTGGCCGCTCACAGTGGCGGGACCGCCCCGGACTCGCACCGGGTTCCCGTGGATGACGATGCGACACTACACCCGTGATCGGACCCCGATTGGTGGTGGCCGGGACCCACTCGGGGGCCGGGAAGACCACCGTCGCCACCGGCCTGCTGGCCGCGCTGCGGGCCGCCGGCCATCGCCCGGCGGCGGCCAAGGTCGGCCCCGATTTCATCGACCCCGGCTACCACGCCCTCGCCTGCGGACGCCCGCCCCGCAACCTCGACGCCTGGCTGTGCGGCCTCGACGCGGTGGCGCCCCTCGCCGCCCGGGCCGCGGCGGGGGCGGACCTCCTCGTCATCGAAGGGGTGATGGGCCTGTTCGACGGGGCGGCCGACGGTACCCCCTCGTCGACGGCCGACGTCGCCCGCGCTCTCGACGCGCCCGTCGTCCTGGTGGTGGACGCGTCGGCCCAGTCGTCGTCGGTGGCCGCGGTCGTGCACGGCTTCGCCACCCTCGACCCGACGGTGCGGATCGGGGCCGTCGTGCTCAACCGGGTCGCGTCCGACGCCCACGAGGTGCTGCTCCGGGAGGCCCTGGTGCCCCTCGGCGTGCCCGTGGTGGGCGCCCTCCGGCGGGACGACCGCCTGGTGTGGCGGGACCGCCACCTGGGCCTGGTGCCGGTGGCGGAGCGTCCGGACGAGGTGGCGGCGGCGTTGGCGGCCCTGGCCGGGGCCGTGGCCGACCGGGTCGACCTGGCCGCGGTGGTGGCCCTGGCCCGGTCGGCGCCGCCCCTCGCCGCCGGCCCCGTCGCCCTGCCCGAGCCGGCGGGGCGGCCCACCCGGGTGGCCGTCGCCGGCGGACGGGCGTTCACCTTCACCTACACGGACACCCTCGACGCCCTGGTCGCGGCCGGCGCCGAGGTCGTCCGCTTCGACCCGCTGCGGGACGAGGTCTTGCCGCCCGACGTCGACGGCCTCCTCGTCGGCGGCGGCTTCCCCGAGTCCCACGGGGCCGAGCTGGCGGCCAATGGGGCCCTGCTCGCCGACGTCCGCCGGCGGCTGACGGCCGGACTTCCCACGTGGGCCGAGTGCGGCGGGCTGGCCTGGCTGTGCCGGGAGCTCGACGGCCACCCGATGGCGGGTGTGGTCGACGCCGTCGCCACCATGTCCGACCGTCTCCACCTCGGCTACCGCACCGCCCGCACGACGGTCGCCACCCCCCTCGGGCCCGCCGGCATCGAGCTGCGGGGCCACGAGTTCCACTACTCGACCGTCGATCCCGCGGGCGACGCCCTCCACCTCCGCAGCCGCTTCGCCTCCCACGACGACGGCCACGCCACCCCGTCCCTGGTCGCCACCTACCTCCACCACCACCCCGGCGGCGACCCGTCGATCGTGGCCCGCTTCGTGGCCGCCTGCGCCCGAGCCGTGAGAGGGTGACGCCATGACCCGCCTGTTCGAGGCCGCCGTGGCCAACGTCGGCCCCCTCCACACCGAGGCGTTGGTGGACGCCACCGTCCTCCACGACCGCCTGACCAAGCCCCGGGGCGCCCTCGGCCGGCTGGAGCCGCTCGGCGTCCAGCTGGCCGGCATCGCCGGCGTCTGCCCCCCGCCCCTCCCCGTGCCGGCGGCGGTGGCGGTCTTCGCCGGGGACCACGGGGTGCTGGCGCAGGGCGTGTCCCCGTGGCCCCAGGAGGTGACGGCCCAAATGGTGGCCAACTTCTGCGCCGGGGGGGCGGCCATCAACGTCATCGCCCGCCAGACGGGGGCCCGGGTGGTCGTGGTCGACGTCGGAGTGGCCACGACCCTGGAGGACGCCCCCGGCCTCCTCCGCCGCAACGTCCGCCGCGGCACCGCCGACTTCACCACCGCCCCGGCCATGTCCCTCGACGAGGCCCGGGCCGCCCTCGACGTGGGGGCCGAGGTGGCCGCCGACCTGGTCGCCGGCGGTGCCACGTGCCTCGTCACCGGGGAGATGGGCATCGGCAACACCACCCCCGCGGCGGCCCTGATCGCGGCCCTCACCGGTCGCCCGCCGGCGGAGGTCACCGGCCGGGGGACGGGCATCGACGACGCCACCCTCGCCCACAAGGTGGCGGTGGTCGAGCGGGGCCTCGCCCGCCATGCGGAGGCCGTCGCCGCCGGTCCCCTCGCCACCCTGGCCGCGCTCGGCGGGCTGGAGATCGCGGCCCTGGTCGGGTTCGTCGTCGGCGGGGCCGCGGCCCGGGTCCCGGTGGTGGTCGACGGGGTGATCGCCGACGCCGCCCTCCTGGTGGCGGCGCGCCTGGCGCCCGGCGTCCTCGCCTTCTGCGTCGCCGGCCACCGCTCCTCGGAGCCGGGGGCCACCGCCGTCCTCGACCACCTCCGCCTCGACCCCCTCCTCGACCTCGGGCTGCGCCTGGGCGAGGGGAGCGGGGCCTGCCTGGCCCTGCCCGTGGTCGAAGCCGCGGCCCGGGTCCTACGGGAGATGGCCACCTTCGATTCCGCCGGGGTCAGCGAGAAGTAGGGACGGACTTGACGACCGACGAGCCGCCTCGGCCCCGGCTGCGGTCGGAGGAGGAGCGGCGCCGGCAGCTGGCGACGTCGAAGCGGCGGGCGACCTCGCTACTGGCCGCGGTCAGCGTCGTGTTCGTGGTGGTCAGCGTGTGGGGCGGGAGCTCGACCTGGGCTGACTATGTCCAGCCCACCGCGGCCGCCTCCATGGTCGGTGGCCTGGCCGACTGGTTCGCGGTGACGGCCCTGTTCCGCCATCCCCTCGGCCTCCCCATTCCCCACACCGCCATCGTCGTCGAGCGCAAGGACCAGTTCGCGGCGACCCTCGGCGAGTTCATCCAGGAGAGCTTCCTCACGCCCGACGCCGTCGTCGGCCGGCTGCGAGGGGCGGGCGTGGTCGGGCGGATGGCGGACTGGCTGTCGGAGCCGGCCAACGCGTCCCGGGTGGCGGCGGAGGTGGCCGACGCGGTGGTGGCGGTGACGAACCTGCTGCGCGACGACGACGTCCACCGGGCCATCGAGGGGGTCGTGCGCAACCAGGTGGAGGCGGTGCCCCTGGCGCCCCTCGCCGGTCAGGCCCTCCGCTTCGCCACCCGCGACGGCCGCCACGACCACGTCCTCGACCGGGCCCTGGCCGGGCTCCGCCGCTACATCGAGGACCACCGGGACGATCTCCGGGGCCGGCTGGGCCGGAAGTCGCGCTGGTGGATCCCCGGCGCGGTCGACAACAAGCTGTTCGACCGGGTCCTCGACGGGTTCTGCGGGATGCTGGCCGAGATCGAGGGCGACCACCGCCACGACCTGCGCCGCGACCTCGACCTGCGCCTGGCCCGGCTGGCGTCGCAATTGGAGACGTCGCCCGACCTGCGGGAACGGGGCGAGCGGATCAAGCGCGAGCTCCTCGACCAGCCCGAGCTGCAACGGTGGGTGGCCGACCTGTGGGCGGACGCCAAGGACCAGGTCCGGGCCCAGGCCGGCGATCCCGACTCCAAGCTCCGGCTGCGGGTCGCCGAGGGCATCGTGAGCGCCGGCCGCAAGCTCCAGGCCGACGCCGCCCTCGCGGCCCGGGTGGAAACGGTGTTCGAGTCGCTGGTCACCTACGTGGTCGAGCACTTCAAGGGCGAGATCGCGGGCCTGGTCGGCTCTACCATCGCCCGGTGGGACGCGGAGGAGACCGCCTCCCGCCTCGAGCTCCTCCTCGGTCCCGATCTCCAGTACGTCCGCATCAACGGCACGGTCGTCGGCGGCGCCGCCGGCCTGCTGCTGCACGCGGTGGCCGACCTCCTCCGCTGACGCCCTCTGGATCGGAGGATGAAGGTGGCAGCTCGCGGCGGTCCTGCTAGCGTCAAAGTCGTTTTCGGTTACGAGGAAGGTGACATCGTCGAACCTCGTCTGTTCTCTAAACACAACTGTACGTTATAGGGGAACCGATGGAGGTGATCCGCGTCGATCAGACCGAATACCGTGAACTCGCGACCACGATGGATTCTGCGCCATGCGAGGGAGACAAAGCCCAAGTGGTCGAACTTCGGACTACCTATCAGGCTGAGCAGGCGCGGATCGTGATTACGCACATGCCGCCGAGGCATCGCCAAGAGATGCATCATCATGAGATTTTGTACGATGCTACTTATGTGGTGCACGGGAAGGTGCTGGCATTCGAGGAGACCGCAGCCGGTTCGGAGGTCGTCACGCTTGGCGAAGGCGATGTGGTGGTATTCGGCCCTGGACCCTCTCACACGTTACAAAATGCTACTTATGAAGAGGCGACGATCCTCACGATCAAATTCATCCATCAACCAGAATTAAGTCGCGAGTCGTTCGCACTCCTCTGCGCCTCAGACCGGTACGCCGACCCTGCCGACTAACGAAAGTGAGCGTTGATTTCGTTCACGGTTGAACTGGATCAACTTGTCGACGAGCTCTCGGCGCTCGGCGGTCAGGTGCGGGATCGAGTCATCGCGTCCAGACGGTGGACGGACGAGCCCTCGTGCTCGGAGAGTGGTCCCGAGGCCGGCGACGTTGCATACGACGCCGATATCGAAGCAGAGAAGGTCGTGCATGACTTTTTCGACAGGGCTGTCCATCTCCACCCGGTCGTCGTAATCACTGAGGACAAGGGCGTCGTCGTGGTGCCCGCAGGAGCGAGCGCCGACGGTGCCCGATGGCGCGTCATTATCGATCCTGTTGACGGCACTCGGGAGCTTGCCTGGGACATGCGCAGCGCCTGGTTCCTGGCCGGTGTCGCGCCGAACAAAGGCCCGAGTACGACGCTTGCCGACATCGAGGGAGCGGTTCAGGTAGAGATCCCGCCGAGCTCGCAGACGTTGTCGGTGACGATGACCGCGACCCGAGAAGGTGGAACTAAACAGATGTGGTGGGACCTGGCAGCGAGGTCAAGGGTCGTCGGACCACCAGGACCCCAGCGTCCGTTGCGAGCCTCCACGGCGAGCACCATCCGGGGCGGCTTTGCAGTCTTTGTCGATTTCTTCCCGGGAAACCGCAAGGAGATGATGGCAATCGCCGACGAGGTCTTCGAGGCGATCCTCCTCGATCCCCCCAAGGCGGGGGAGGCTGCCATATTCAACGACCAGTACATTTCCAGCGGGGGCCAGATGTATCTGCTGGCAACTGGTCGGTACCGCTGCGTGATCGACATTCGTGCCGATGTCGACCGAGCAATGGGAGCGCAGGGCACCGGCTCCGTCGGCCTATGCGCTCACCCGTACGATCTCGCCGCCGGCCTGATCGCGACGAGACTCGGTGTCGTGCTCACGGATATTCGAGGGGAGTCCCTCAGCCATCCGCTCGACAACGTGACGAACTGCAGTTGGGTCGGCTATGCAAACGAAGCGATCAAGACCCAAGTAAAAGGGCCTCTCATTGAGGTGCTCAAACGACACCAGGTGATCTAATCTCATCCCATTCGAGGAGGTCCTATGACGGCGGCCAATGAGCACATTCCACCGGAAGGACGATTCGCCTTCGTTGTCATGCAATTCGTCGCTGAGCCCTGGGACTTCTTCGGCATCGTTGCGAAGGCCCTCGAGACTCTCGGCTATTTTCCAGTAAAGGCCGACCACGTGGTGGCCGCGCACGAAACACGGGAGCATGATGCGCACATTTGGACTCTCATTCGAGATGCCGACTTCGTGGTCGTAGATCTAACATACCTGAATGTGAACGTCTACATTGAGCTAGGAGTCGCGCTGGCGAACCCGACGGGACGCGTCGGAATTATCTGTGAAGAAAAAGCGGTTCAGGATCTTCCATTTGATGTAAGGCGGATGACCATCCACCCTTATCACGTGGACTTGGGTGACCCTGAACTGGTAGCACAGTCGATCCGGGACGCTGTCACGACCGCACATGATTCCGAGGTGAGGCGTGGCCTGGTGACCATGGAGAGCGCCCGAGAGATCGACCTCGAACCCGGAACCACGGACCGTCGCTTCACGACGGATTCAGGGATAGTGCTCGGGAAGCTGCCGCAGCCCATTCGAGAGGAGTTGCCAGATCCGGCGGTGGCGCTGTTGGCGACGCGCTATCTCCAGTTCTTCGGTCTGGAAGACAGACTGGTCGCGTCGGCGGGCTTTCCGCAACTCCCGCCGGAGTGGCTCGGCGAGGGAGGCGCCGGACTCAATCCGGCTGGAATCCTGGAGGGAAAGGTTCCGAGGCTCGAGTTCGGAAACGAGCTGCTGCCGTCGATGCTCCGGCTGCTTACGCAGCTCTCGGAGGTGCTCGGTGAGGCTGACGGACGTGTCGCCGAAGCCGGCGTTGCCGAGCCTGCGACGGATGGCAGCACTGCGATCCTGGGTGCCGACGACCCCGTGGGGCGCGCTGGAGGGTTGTGGCCCGTCACCCGGGTGCACCTTGCCCCGATTCAGCCAGACCGGCGAGATCTTGGTCCCGGCCGTGACGCCGCGGCCGGGCTCGCTGCGCAGCGCGAAGATCACCAACAGGTAGGCCCTGAACGCCTTGGCCGCCCTGTACCAGACGCCCCTCAACTTGTACACGTTCGGCGCAGTCTCGTGGAGGCCCGAGATGTCGGATCGTTTCGATCAACAGCGCGGCGCCTGGTCTTTGTTCGCGCCCTTCTTCGTGAGGCAAGGCTCCGTAGCTCGGTCGAGGTCGAAGTCCTTTCCTCCACCCTCCGCGGGATAGCGGAACGGGCCCGGGCGAGCGGAGAAACGAAAGGCCCGGGCGCCTTGGCCGCCGCCTTTGCCGCGATCGGGCGGTTCGACCGACTTCAAGCGATCTCCGTCGCACCGACTGAGCTTCAGACGACGCGGTACATCTCCGGCGAGAAGCCGCCCGCCCCGAACGAGACACTCACGTCGATGTCGACCCTTGGCGGCGCGTTGTTCCTCGACTTCCACATCGGGATTCTCCGAGACGCCGGATCTTCATATGCCGATGACGCACAGGAGCTCTTTCGTCTCACACACGATGGCAAGGAACCGAAGGCAACGGAGAGTGTAAAGCCATATCGCGCCGGACTTAAGAGTCTGGCGGGAGGAGGAAGATCCGAAGGCGACGATCCGCGCGAAGACTTCATGATGACGCTCGAGCATCCGTTCCATTTCCGCGTTGTCCTCGAAATAATTTCGGAGGAGAACCCTCGATACGCCGCGGAATGCATATTGAACGGCGCAGCAGTCGAGACCGTATGGTCCCGATCGACCATGTGGAATAACTTCGCCTGGTATCGAGACCAATTGCCCCCAGTCATCAATGCTCGGGTTTCTCCAGATCGGCTTTGGACATATTATCAGCAGCACTACATCGGTTTCGGGCGCACCCCTGAGACAAGCACGTTCATGCGAATGAAATACCGGACGCATGACAATGCTCTCACCTGTCAATCGTGGTGGCCCGTGGTGTTCGCAAGTTCTCCGGAGCGGGTGGTCCGGAATGTGCCGAACAGTGTCGCTCTCACAGGGGCTGGGATCTCGCGGCAGCGTTGGCTTGGCCGCCTGTGGAGGGGACGTGAGGGCCAGCCCGGGCCGGCCGATCTCCGAACCGCGGCGGGCGAGCTCCTTGGCTGGGACGGCGAGACCGACCAGGAGTACTTTTCCTCGTTGTTGTGGGACGTTGAGCAGTGGCCGCTCCTCGGCTTTCCTGGATTAGCGATCGCGGAGCTCTGGTGTGCCAACTGGATAGTGGAGGCGCTGAAGCGCAGGATGGCGTCGCCTTACGCCGACTCGCGAGCCGCAGAGAGGGCGGGATGCGTACTCCGAATCGTCGAGCGCTTCACGAGGGACTATCTGGCCCTGCCCGGGGATGGAGTGCCGGGTCTCCTCGCAACTTTGGAGAAGCTGCAGGCCGTCGGCACCGGATCGGCGTACGGTGCACAACTTGACCTGCTCACCGCGACCGTCCTCGATCTCTCGGCACGGCTGAGCGAGCAGATCGGTGCGTGACTCGAGTTCGAATCTCGTCCGCTAGACGAACCCCTGGAAATGCTCGGGTACATCGACCCCGGACCCGACCTGGCGTCCGATAAGTTGTAGGTCACGTATCGCCCGAACGCCGTCGAGCTTCCGGATCCGTTTGCGTTGGCGGGCGTCGTCGAACCCCATTTGCTTGAGGGACCAGTCGGCCAGGTTGGCATTGTAGCGTACGTAGCTGAAAAGGTTCTTGCCGGCGATCCCGGCGAGGTTGACGCGGTCTCCGATCTCCCGGTTTATTGGGTTGCCATAGCGACATCGACCCAGGGTCCGGCAGAGCAGGTCCTGGCCGATGGATGAGCCGTTCATGAACACGGAAGTTAGATTCCTCGCATTGAAGAGGAACCCAACGTGCCGGGGGAGGAGATGCTCGTGGATCGCGGGCGCGGTGCCGGTCCCTACGGACACAATGAGCAGCTTGTCCTCGCCAACTGGCCATTGCAGTCCGTATTCGGGGAGGGTGGCCATCAAGAAGAGGAGGAGGGCGGGATTGTTGAAGGGCGTTATCCCGCCGTCCTGAAATACGAGCGTGTTTCCGCCGATGGTTATCGTCTGCGGTGGGAAGAAGACGGGGGCGGCGGTACTACCTCGAAGAAGGTCGGTCAGGGAGATGTCGAGATTTCGGTCGGGCGGAGCTCGGAGGAGGCGGTCGGCCAGGTTGTACCTCGCCTGGGTGCAATTGCTGAGTGGCCATGCCGAATCGGTGCCGGTGTTGTGGAGCACCACCAGGAGCAGGCTCCGCAGATCGGGGTCGCCCAATGAGCGGCCACGACCGAAGACGCTCTCGAGCTGCTGTCGCAAGGGCTCGTCCCGGTACAGCGCACGAATTGGCACGAAGTTTCGGGAGAAGCTCTTCTTGCCTAGACTCTCGTAGCTCTTGACCAGGTCAGTCACTGGCATGCCCAGGGCCAGGCCGGTGGCGATGATTGCACCCGTGCTCGTTCCGGCGATGTAGTCGAACCAGTCGCTCAGCACGAGCTGCTCGCCGTACTGGCGGCGGAGTCCGCGTTCGATCTCGGCCAGGATCTCAAGGCTCAGCACGCCCCTGATCCCCCCGCCGTCGAGGGCGAGCATCCGCTTCGGCTTGCCGGCAACCGCCTGACGGGCTTCGTAGCGGCGGGCGGTGGGGTCGATGACGGTCACGGCCCAGTTGGGCGTGCTGTAGCCGAGGCGGCGGACGAAGTCTACTGTTCCGCCTTCTCCGTCGGCGGCTCGGCCGTCCCAAACGATCAACGCATGAGGACGTCCCTTCGCCAGGGAGGTCGCCACGTCGACCATCCACTCGTTGGTGCGAGCGAATACCGAGTACCCGGGCTCCAGATTCGCTACGTCCGGGACAATCGTCGGTTGGGCCTTCGGAAGCAGTTCCCGGAACCGATCGCTCCAGTCGGTCTCCGGCAGTGATACCGAACGGGACTCGAACTCGTCGACTGGGAGCGCGAGGCAAAGCCTGACCGCCCCACCGAGCGCCAGGCCCTCCTCCGCCGCGATGATGTCTGTGCCGCGCGCTCCACCGCAGACAATGGTCGTACCGGGTCCGACGCCCCATCGGCGGAAGGCAGACCGGATCTCGTCGGTTACCCGGCCGACCTGTGAAGCGGGGAAGCAGGGCGACGGACGGCCGGGGGCATCGACCATGTGGCCGCTGACCGCCACGACCGCGGGGACACTCATCGCCGGTGCTGCGGCTTCATCGCGCCCTCCTCGCCCACCCGGATGGTACTGAGCGCCGAAGCGGTCCCCGTGGTGAGGCGGGAGCGGTCGACCCGTCGCCGGCGGTGGCAGTGACGTAGCCTCTCCCATGCCCGACGCCGAGGGAGTCCGGGGACCAGTCCGAGTGCGGCGCCTGGCCATGGAGTTGCGGGTCCGTCGCCGCCGGCTCGACGCCTTCGCCGCCGCCCCCGACTGGCCCGGCAAGGGGCGCTCCCTCCATTGGGAGCAGGTTCGCTACGACCAGTTCCTCCTCATGGCCGCGGCCATGCTCGAGGTCCCGGCCCCCGACGAGTGCCCGCTCCCGCCCGCCGCCCGCGCCGTCGTCGAGGACAAGCTGGCCATCGCCGGCCTCGACGTCTTCGCCCGCAACGGGAGCTCCGGCGACCCCTTCGACGACGACGACCTGGTGCTCTAGCGCGCCGCGACGGCGCGATCCCAGCTGCCGGGCGTACCATTGGGGAAACTGATGGTGAACCTGTGGCGGCGGTTCCGCGCCTGGCCGATCTGGGCTCAGGCGCCGATCGTGCTCGCGGTCGGGTTCTTCGCCCTGACCCTCGTCACCCGGGCCTTCCTGCCCGACGGCGTCGACACCGAGATCGAGGCCGGACCGCCGACGACCGGCGCCGTCCGCCCGTCCACGACCGCCGCACCCACCGCACCCACCGCACCGAGCACCTCCACGACCGTCCCCGGGTTGCCGGCGGGCGACGACACGGCCGTCACCAGGGTCACCGACGGCGACAGCCTGGTCGTCGGCGAGGGCACCCGCATCCGCCTGATCGGCATCGACACGCCGGAGGTGGAGAGCGACGACTGCTACTCGGCGGAGGCGACGCGTCACCTGAGCCAACTGGCGCCCGTGGGCACCAGGGTGCGCCTCGTCTACGACGCGGGGCGGCTCGACGTCTACGGCCGCACGCTCGCCTACGTCTATCGCCTGTCCGACGGCCTGTTCGTCAACGTGGCCCAGGCCCGGGACGGATTCGCCCACCAGCTCACCGTCCCGCCCAACGTGGCCCACGCCGACGACATCGGGAAGGCCGTCGGCGAGGCCCGGACCGCCAACCGGGGCCTGTGGTCGGCGTGCCCGACGGCCACCGCCACCCCGCCCGTGACGAGCGCCCGGACGGCGCCGCTCACGAGCAACGACGCGACGATCGGCGCCGACGTCGTCCCCGACGACCCGATTCCCGATCCTCCCCCCGGCGACGACCTACAGCCGCTGGCGGAGCCGGCCGGCGGTTGCCACCCGTCCTACGGCGGTTGCGTCCCCATCGCGTCGGACGTCGACTGTGGCGGGGGGAAGGGGAACGGCCCGGCCTACGTCTACGAGAAGGACATCCCGGTCATCGGCCCCGACGTGTACGGCCTCGACAGTGACAACGACGGGATCGGCTGCGAGAGCTAGCGCCGGTCAGCGTCGCGGGACTGCGCGCCCCTCGTGTCCGGTTTCGTCCCCACGATGCACCTGGCCACGCCCGGAACCCGGACCTGGCCGTCCTTCTCGAACACGCTCACCCTGGCGATGGCGTTGGCCCGAATCCGCTCCCGCGCCGGTCCGTCGACCTGCTGCAGCGCCGCCACCGCGAGCGAGACGTGCTCGCTGATCATGTCCCAATACTCCTCGGGCGATCGCGTCACGAGCTCGACGTCGACGTCCCACTCGGCGACCTCACCCAGCCCCGCGGCCTCGTACAGGGCGCCGACACATCCCGGGGCCGCGCACCGAAACATGTTCGGTCCGTCCGGGTCGGGTGGCGCCACCACCGCCTCGGTCGCGATCGCCTCCATGGCGATCGACGTCCACGGGTTGTCCTCGGGCTTGACCCACACCGCCGAGCAGAGACGTCCGCCCGGCTTCAGCACGCGCCCGAACTCGGCCGTCGCCTTGGCCATGTCGGGGAAGAACATGTACCCGAAACGCACGGAGACGCTGTCGAACGTGGCCTCGTCGAACGGCAGGTCGTCGGCGCTGCACACCTTCGTCTCGATGTTGGCGATCCCTTGCGCCCTGGCTCGGCGCACGGCGATGTCCAGCATCTCGGCGGCGAGGTCGGTCAGCACGACCCGTCCCTTCTGCGACAGTCGGGCGATGCTCAAACCGGGCTCACCCGTGCCGGCGGCGACGTCGAGGTGCTGCTGATCCTCGGCGATGTCGAGGCGCTCGATCATCGCCGCGCCGACCGGGCCCAGCTGGTCCATGATGACCGAGTCCCACTTCTCCCAGCCCGCGGAGAGCCCGGCCCACCTCGCTCGCTGGACGTCCCGGATCTCATCCGCGCTCGGCATCGGCCCTCCCGCTGTTCGCTGCTCCCACCGAACGGGCACTCGCTAGGCCCGTTGCAACGGCTTGTACTTGATGCGGTGGGGTTGGTCGGCCTCGTTGCCCAGGCGCTTGTGGCGGTCGGCCTCGTAGTCGGAGTACGACCCCTCGAACCAGCGCACGGCCGACTCGCCCTCGAAGGCGAGGATGTGGGTGGCGACGCGGTCGAGGAACCACCGGTCGTGGCTGATCACCACCGCGCACCCGGGGAAGTTGAGCAACCCCTCCTCCAGGGCCCGCAGGGTGTCGACGTCGAGGTCGTTGGTGGGCTCGTCGAGCAGCAGCACGTTGCCCCCCGCCACCAGCACTTTCGCCAGGTGCAGCCGGTTTCGCTCCCCACCCGACAGCTCGCCCACCAGCTTCTGCTGGTCGGACCCCTTGAAACCGAGCCCGCCCACGTAGGCCCGCCCGTGCAGCTCCCGGTTGCCGACGACGATCCGGTCGACGCCGCCCGTGGCCTCCTCGTAGACGGTCTTCGACCCGTCCAGCGAGTCCCGGCTCTGGTCGACGTACGCCAACCGGACGGTCGCGCCCACCGTCAGCGAGCCCGAGTCCGGCGCCTCCGTCCCCACGATCATGCGGAACAGGGTGGTCTTGCCCGCCCCGTTGGCGCCGATGACCCCGACGATCCCGCCCGGCGGCAGCCCGAAGGACAGCCGGTCGATGAGCAGCCGGTCGCCGTAGCCCTTGACCAGGTCCTCGGCCTCGACCACCACGTCCCCCAGCCGGGGACCGGGCGGGATGGCGATCTCCAGCTTCTCCGCCTTCTCCGGACCTGCCTCCGCCTCCGCCACCAGCTTCTCGTACGACGTGAGCCGGGCCTTGCCCTTGGCCTGGCGGGCCCGGGGCGACATCTGCACCCACTCCAGCTCCCGGGCGAGGGTGCGCTGGCGGGCGGAGTCGGACTTCTCCTCCCGGGCCAGGCGGGCCTGCTTCTGCTCCAGCCACGACGAGTAGTTGCCCTCCCAGGGCAGCCCCGCGCCCCGCTCCAGCTCGAGGATCCAGCCGGCCACGTTGTCGAGGAAGTAGCGGTCGTGGGTGACGGCCACCACCGTCCCCGGGTACTCCGACAGGAACCGCTCCAGCCACGCCACCGACTCCGCGTCGAGGTGGTTGGTGGGCTCGTCCAGCAGCAGCAGGTCGGGACGGGACAGGAGCAGCCGGCACAGCGCCACCCGCCGCCGCTCGCCGCCGCTCAGGGTGGACACGTCGGCGTCGCCCGGTGGCAGCCGCAGGGCGTCCATGGCGATCTCGAGGGTGCGGTCGAGGTCCCAGGCGTCGGCCGCGTCGATCTTGTCCTGGAGGATGGACTGCTCGGCCAGCAGCTTGTCGAAGTCGGCGTCCGGCTCGCCCATGGCCTCGCACACCGCGTTGTAGCGGTCGAGGACGGCCTTGATCTCGCCCACGCCGGAGAGCACGTTGCCGTACACGTCGAGGGTCTCGTCGAGCCGCGGCTCCTGGGCCAGGAAGCCGACGGTGGAGCCGGGGTGGAGGCGGGCCTCGCCCGTGTAGCCGTCGTCCTCCCCGGCCATGATGCGCAGGAGCGACGACTTGCCCGACCCGTTCGACCCGATGACGCCGATCTTGGCGCCCGGGTACATCGAGATGTTGATCCCCTTGAGGACCTCACGGTCGGGCGGGTAGAAGCGACGCAGGTCGCGCATGGTGAAGACGAACTGCGGGGCCACGGACGTCGAGGCTACGTGCCCGCCGGCCCCTACTCCGACGGCAGGTACCGGCGCGCCCCCCGGTAGCGGGCGTTCAGCCCGGGGGAGTCGACCGGCACCGTCTCCACGCTCCGACCGGTGGCCGGGGCCTGGATCATGCGCCCGTCGCCCACGTACATGCCGACGTGGGTGACGCTGCTCTCGCCGAAGAAGAGCAGGTCGCCGGGGCGCAGGTCGGACCGCGCGACGGGCGTGCCCGCCGCCGCCTGGTCGTCGGCGTCCCGGGGGATGACCACGCCGTGGGCGCCGTAGGCGGCCGACGTGAGCCCGGAGCAGTCCCATCCCCTGCCCGAGGTGCCCGCCCACAGGTAGGCGACCCCCGAGAACAGCTGGGCGCTGCGGACGACGTCGGCGCCGGTGGCGGGCAGGGTCTTCGGCGTGAGCACGGCCACGTCGGCCGGGTCGAGCCGGCCCAGCCCGCCACCCGGGGTGGACACCGTCACGCCGGTGTCGGCGTCGACCTCCAGGACCGGGAGGCGGGTGTCGAAGCTGAGGTCGAGGTCGGTGGCGCCGGGGCGGTGGAGGGTGGCCGAGGGCCGGGTCACGATGGCGTCGCCCGCGCTGGCCGCGGCCGGGGGGACGGTCGTGAGCTGCGCCGCCGGCAGCCACCCCGGGTACCCCCGGGGGTCGAGCGACGACGGCTGCCGGGGGACCACGACCCTCGCCCACGCGCCGGCTGTGTCGGTGACCGTCACCCGGTCGCCGTAGAGGGCCTGGGTGACGAGGCGGTCGACCAGCCACCGGCGGTCGTCGACGGTCATGGCCGCCAGCCAGGCGGGGACGTCGACCGGGTTCGACAAGGACGGGGCGTCGAGGGGACGGGTCTGGTCGGGCGCGGCCCACAGGTTGGCCACGGCCACGTCGACCCAGGCGTCGTAGGGCGGGGCCGGCGCCGGCGTCGGCGGGGTGACGGCCGTGGTGACGGCCGGGTCCGGCGTGGCGGTGGCGGTGGTGGCGGTGGTGGCGGTGGTGGCGGTGGGTGCGGCCGGGCGGCCGTCGCCGCACGCGGCCAGGGCCACCAGGCCCACGCAGGCGGCGACCAGCGCCGTCCGCCTCACGCCACGCCCATCACGATCACCGGCGCCTGGGCCGGGTCGAGCCACCGCAGCACCTCGAGCAGGCGGTCGACGGGCAGCGACACGCAGCCCGAGGTGGGCCGGCCGGTGGAGACGTGCAGGAAGATGGCGGAGCCCAGCCCGGGCGTACGGTCGGTGTTGTACGCGATGACGACCCCGTAGTCGTAGGCGGGGGACACGTCCATGGCTTCGCCCCGCCCGCCGTCGACCCACTGGTTGTAGGACGGGCTCGACGGGACGTCGTCCCACACGATCGACGGCCCCGTGACCCGGCGGAAGGGCAGGTGGACGCCCGGATCGGGCCGGACCCCGAAGGCGAAGTCGAAGCCGAAGGTCCCCGACGGCGTGCGCCCGTCGCCCTCCCGCTTTGCGCCGGGCGGGGCGAACCCGGCCCGGCCGACGTCCGCCGGCCACGGCCCCCCGACCGCCGCCCACCCGGCGCCGGCCCGCTGCCAGGTGGTGAGCGTGGCCGTGGTCGACCCGTAGGCGCGGGCGGTGACCACCAACGCCTGCCGGGCGGCGCCGGCCCGGTCGAGCCCGGCCGGGCCGGTGGCGACGGCCGGGGCCTGGGTCACGGCCGGGCCCCCGGTGACGGTGGGCGCGGGCGGGGGCGCCGGCGGGGGAGTCGTGGCGGTCGCCGTGCTCGTGGCGGGTGCCGCCGCCGCCGCCGGCGTCGACGGGACGGCGGTCGTCGCCGCACTCGTCACCGTCGTCCCGCCCCCGCCGCAGCCGGCCAGGAGGAGCCCGACGACGGCCCCGATCCACCACGGGCGACGGCCGACGGCACCGGTCACCTCGCTACCGTAGGCAGCAGTGGCTGCCCGCCGATTCGCGCTCGGCCGGGCCGGCGCGTTGGCGATCACCGCCGCCCTGGCCGTCGCCTGCTCCCGCTCACCCGCCGCCCCCACGACGCCGACCGCCCCGACCACGAACGCCCCCACGACCGCGACCACGACCGTGACCGTGACCACGACCACCGCCCCCACCCCGACCACCGTCGTCCACTCCCCGGGAACCCTCGCCGCTGTGACCACCCACCCCCC
>Ga0105245_10002406_pt1 | contig 16922 bp, 19 predicted proteins | sample KBSM54metaG_FD_81523 | JGI IMG/M metagenome (GOLD analysis project Ga0105245, IMG submission 81523) | Miscanthus rhizosphere microbial communities from Kellogg Biological Station, Michigan, USA - KBS M5-4 metaG | ecosystem: Host-associated > Plants > Roots > Rhizosphere > Soil | place...
CCGGATTCGCGATACCGAGGCGCAGATCGCCCTCCTCGAGCGACTCGGGGTCGAGGCCGCCTGGGTCGCCGACAACAGCCTTCGCCTCTGCGCCGCCGGGGTGTCCGACGTGGCGGTGGACGAGGACCTTTCGCAGAAGATCCGTGCCTCGTTCCTGCTCGCCGGGCCGCTGCTCGCCCGCTTCGGTGAGGCCAGGATGCCGCCCCCGGGCGGCGACTTCATCGGCCGCCGTCGCCTCGACGCCCACCTCGACGCCTTCAAGGACCTCGGCGCCCGGGTCGACGGCAGCCGCTGGATCGAGCTCTCCGCCCCCGGCGGCCTGCGCGCCTGCGAGATCTTCATGGACGAGCCCTCGGTGATGGGGACCGAGAACGCGCTGATGGCGGCCGCGCTGTGTCCCGGACCGACCGAGATCTCCAACGCCGCCAGCGAGCCGCACGTTCAGGACCTGGCGCGCCTGCTGACGAAGATGGGCGCCCGCGTCGACGGGATCGGCTCCAACGTGATGACCGTCAACGGCGCCGAGAGCCTGAGCGGGGCCGAGTACACGATCTCCTGCGACCACATCGAGGTCGGCAGCTTCATGGCGCTCGCCGCGGCGACCGGGGGCGAACTGCGCATCCGCGACGTCAACCCCAAGGACCTGACCAACGTCCGCCGCCAGTTCAAGCGGCTCGGCCTGGGCTCGGAGATCCAGGGGGAGGACGTCCTCGTCCCCTCCGGCCAGAGCCTCGAGGTCGAAAGCGACCTCGGCGACGCGATCCCGAAGATCGAGGACGGGCCCTGGCCCGCCTTCCCGGCCGACCTCACCTCGATCGCGCTGGCGCTGGCGACCCAGGCCAACGGCGAGGTCCTGATCTTCGAGAAGATGTTCGAGAACCGACTGTTCTTCGTCGACAAGCTGGTTGCGATGGGCGCTCGGATCACGCTGTGCGATCCCCACCGGGCGATCGTCAGCGGTCCGAGCCGGCTTCATGGCGAGCGCGTCGAGAGCCCCGACATCCGGGCCGGGATGGCGATGCTCATCGCCGCCTGCGCGGCGGAGGGCACTTCGGAGATCGGCAACATCCGCCAGATCGACCGCGGCTACGAGCAGATCGACGAGCGCCTGCGCGCCCTCGGCGCCCAGATCGAACGCGTTTCTGCGGAGGTCCCTGCTTAGCAGGGGTTTTTCACCAGTCCGCGTAAGGTCAGGCCGATGATCCACCCGATCCCGCCAGGAACGCGCGACGTGCTGCCCGAGGAGATGCGCGAGCTGCGCGCGCTCAAGGCCGCCCTGATCGAGGTCTTCGAAGCCAAGGGCTACGGCGAGGTGGCGACGCCGGCGCTCGAATACGACAAGGTGCTGAACCGTGGCGGCGGCCGCAGCGACCACGCCGCCTACCGCTTCTTCGACGAGGGCGGCGAGCTGCTGGCGCTGCGCTCGGAAATGACGGTGCCGATCGCCCGCCTGGTCGCGACCCGCTACGCGCAGGCCGAGCCGCCCCACCGCTTCTGTTACGTCGCCGGCGCCTACCGCGCGGTCAGTCCGCAGCGGGGCGAGATGCGGGAATTCCTCCAGGCCGGGGTCGAGCTGATCGGCGCCTCCGCCGCCGACGGCACGGTCGAGGTGATCGCGGTGCTGGAAGCCGCGCTCGACGCCGCCGGCCTCGGCAGCGCCGTGATCGGGCTCGGCGACGCCGACCTCTATCGCGACCTGCTGGGCGAATACGGCCTCGACGAGGAGGCTCGCGAAGGAGTGCTGGAGCGGCTCGCCGCGCACGACCTCGTCGGCCTCGAGACGGAGCTGGGAGAAGCGGGCGTCGGCGCCGAGCGGATCGCGACCTGCCTGGCGCTCTCGCAGCTGCGGGGCGGGGCGGAGGTGCTGGAGCAGGCGCGCGGCTACGGAGCCGGGGCAGCCACCCGCGCCGCCGACCGCCTCGACGACGTCAGCCGGGCCCTCGGCTCGCGCACCGGCGACCACCGGGTCCAGTTCGACTTCGGCCTGATGCGCGATCTCAGCTACTACAACGGGGCGATCCTCGAGGTCTACGACCCCGCGGTCGGCCACGCCCTCGGCGGCGGCGGCCGCTACGACGGGCTGATGAAGCGCTTCGGGCTCGACCTCTCGGCGGCCGGGTTCGCGCTCTACCTGGAGCGGGTGCACACGGCCCAGATCGAGGAGCGCCGGCGCGGGGAGGAGGGACGATGAGCGCCGGGACCGAAGGACCGCTGAGGTTGGCGGTGCCTCGCGGAGCGCTGTTCGGGGAAACCCTCGACGTCCTCGACGCGGCCGGGGTCGACACCTCCGAGCTGCGCGGCGACTCGCGCTCGCTGATCTTCGAGACCGCGGGGATGACGCTGGTGACGATGCGGCCGTCCGACGTGCCCACCTACGTCGAGGCGGGTGCCGCGGACGTCGGCATCACCGGCAAGGACGTGCTGCTGGAGCAGAGCGACCGACCGGTCTACGAGCTGCTCGACCTCGGCTACGGCCGCTGCAGGATGGTGCTCGCCGGGCGCAAGGGCTCGGACCGGCTGGGCGAGGGGACGATGCGGATCGCGACCAAGTACCCGCGGATCGCCGAGAGCCACTTCGAGTCGACCGGCCGCCAGGTCGAACTGATCGAGGTCAAGGGCTCGGTCGAGCTGGCGCCCCTGGTCGGGCTCGGCGACGGCATCGTTGACCTCGTCGCCACCGGGCGGACGCTGGAGGAGAACGAACTGGAGGTGCGCGAGGAGATCGTCGAGTGCACCGCCCGCTTCGTCGCCAACCGCGTCGCCCACAAGCTGCGGGCGGCCGAGATCGACGAGCTGACCGCGAAGCTGCGCGAAGCGAGCGGGTGATGAGGGCGCGCCGCTTCCAGTGGGAGGGGGCCGCTGCGACCGCCGCGGCGCTGCGCGCGTGGGCGGCGGAGACCGCGCCGGCGGTCGACGTCTCCTCGATCGAGGAGGAAGTCCGCGCCGAGGGCGACGAGGCGGTGCTGCGGCTGACGGGGAAGTTCGACGCTCCCGGAGTGACGCTGGAGTCGCTGCGGGTCGACCCCGCCGACACGGAGGCGGCGCTGGCGGTGACCGAACCGCAGCTGCGGGCAGCCCTGGACGTCGCCGCTGCGAACATCCGCCGGGTGGCCGAGGGCATCCTCGGCGCCGAGCGGGAGATCGAGCTGCCGGCGGGTCAGAAGGTCCTTTCGCGCGAAGTCCCCGTCGGCGCCGCTGGGATCTACGCGCCCGGTGGCCGCGCCGCCTATCCCTCAAGCGTCTTGATGTGCGCGATCCCGGCCCAGGTCGCCGGCGTCGAGCGGATCGCCCTGGCCTCGCCGCCGGGGGGGGACGGCCGCCTGCACCCGCTGGTCCTCGCCGCGGCGGCGCTCTGCGGCGTCGAGGAGATCTACGCGATGGGCGGCGCCCAGGCGATCTTCGCGCTCGCCTACGGGACCGACACAGTCCCCGCGGTCGACGTGATCGCCGGCCCGGGCAACGCCTGGGTGCGGGAGGCGAAGCGGGCTGTCTACGGGACGGTGGGGATCGACTCGCTCGCCGGTCCCTCGGAGCTGATGCTGATCGCCGGCCACGACACCGACCCCGAGTGGGCCGCCCTCGATCTCTGCGCGCAGGCCGAGCACGGGCCGGAAAGCCCGCTGGTGGTCGCGGCGGTCGAGGAGCAGGTCCTCGACGCGATCGCCGAGGCGGCCGAAGGCGCCGCGGCGTCCCGCCCCAGCGTCGCCGACGCCCCCCTGGCTCTGGTCCGGGTGCGCGACGTCGAGGCGGCGATCGACCTCGCCAATGCCTACGCCCCCGAGCACCTGGAGCTGCTGGAGACCGACGCGGCGCCGATGGCCGCGCGGGTGACGACGGCGGGCTGCGTCTTCGTCGGCCGCTACGGCGCCACCGCCTTCGGCGACTACGTCTCCGGCTCCAACCACGTCCTCCCGACCGGCGGTGCGGGCCGCTACGCCGGCCCGCTCGGTCCCGGCGCCTTCCGCCGGCGGATCTCGAGCGTGGAGATCACCGCGGCCGCCGCGGCCGAGCTGGCGCCGCACGCTGACGTGCTCGCGCGGGCGGAGGGCTTCCCAGTTCACGGCGAGTCGGCGATGATTAGGCAATGAGCAGAACCGCAGACAGAGAGCGACAGACCGCCGAGACGCAGATCAAGCTCTCGCTTGACCTCGACGGGGGGGAGGCGAGCGCCGAGACCGGCGTCGGCTTCCTCGACCACATGCTCGACCTGCTGGCGCGCCACGGGCGGCTGGGCCTGAAGGTCGAGGCGAACGGGGATCTGGAGACGGGCGCCCACCACACGGTGGAGGACGTCGGCATCGTCTTCGGCCAGGCGCTCGACGAGGCGCTGGGCGACCGCGCCGGCATCCGCCGCTACGGCTCGGCGCTGGTGCCGATGGACGAGTCGCTGGCCGAGTGCGCGATCGACATCTCCGGCCGCCCCTACTGCGACTTCGCCGCCGAGCTGCCGGTCGTCTCGATCGCCGGCTTCGACAGCGAGCTTGCCGAGGAGTTCTTCCGCGCCGTCGCCAACAGCGCCAAATTGACCCTGCACATCTGGGTCCGCTCGGGGACCAACGCGCACCACATGATCGAGGCCTCGTTCAAGGCGTTCGCGCGGGCACTGCGGGTGGCCGTCTCGATCGACCCGGACGAGACCGGCGTGCCCTCGACGAAGGGGACGCTGAGCCAATGAGCACGCGGATCGCGATCCTCGACTACGGGATGGGCAACCTGCGCTCGGTCGAGAAGGCGCTCGAGCACGTCGGCGTCACCGCGACGATCACTAACGACGCGGGCGAGGTGCGGGCGGCCGACGGGGTGATCCTGCCCGGCGTCGGCGCCTTCCCGCGGGCGATGGAGCGGATCCGCGAGCTCGGCCTCGACGAGCTGATCGCCGAGCGGCGCGGGGAGGGGGTCCCGATCCTCGGCATCTGCCTCGGGCTGCAGCTGCTCTTCGAGTCGAGCACCGAGCTGGGCGGCGCCGGCGGCCTGGGGCTGCTCGACGGCCCCGTCGCCGAGCTCGAGGCGGAGGGCCTGAAGGTCCCGCACATCGGCTGGGAGGCGGTGCGCTGGGAGCAGGAGTCGCGGCTCGCCGAGGGCATCCCCTCCGAGACGCCGTTCTACTTCGTCCACTCCTTCGCGCCGCGGTCGAGCGCCGAGGAGCTGCTCGGCACCGCTGTCTACGGCGCACGCTTCGCCTGCGCCGCCGAGCGCGACAACGTCTTCGGCGTCCAGTTCCACCCGGAGAAGTCGAGCAGCGCCGGCCTGCGCCTGCTCTCCAACTTCGCCGGCATCTGCGCGAAGTCTCCGTCCCCGGCGTGATCCTCTACCCGGCCATCGACATCCGCGGCGGCAAGGCGGTGCGGCTGCTGCAGGGCGACTACGAGCGCGAGACGACCTACGATGCCGACCCGGTGGATGCGGCGCGGCGCTGGGCCGAGGAAGGCGCCGAGTTCCTCCACGTCGTCGACCTCGACGGGGCGAAAGCGGGCGCGCCGCAGAACCTCGACCACGTGCGCCGTATCGCCGCCGCCGTCGACTGCCCGATCCAGGTCGGGGGCGGGCTGCGCGACCCGGAGTCCGTAGCAGCGGTGCTGGAGGCCGGGGCGGCGCGGGTCGTGATCGGCACCGCCGCCCTGCGCGATCCCGAGTTTCTCGACGCGGCACTCTCGGCGCATGGCGAGCGTGTGGTGGTCTCCGTCGACACCCGCGGCGACAAGGTCTCCCTCTCCGGCTGGACCGAGACCAGCGACGTCGAGGCTCCCGCCGCGGTGGCCGACCTCAGCGGCCGCGGCGTCCAGCGCTTCCTCTGCACCGCAATCGAGGTCGACGGGACCATGGAGGGCCCAGCCGTCGAGCAGCTCAACGAGATCGCCGCCGCCACTCCCGGCCAGGTCATCGCCTCCGGCGGCGTCGGCGACCTCTCCCACCTCGAGCAGCTCGCCGCCGAGGCCGCCCCCAACATCGAAGGCGCAATCGTCGGCCGCGCCCTCTACGAGCGCAAGTTCACCGTCGCCGAGGCGCTTGAGGCGCTGCGGGGCTGAGCTAGGCCAAGCCGACCCGAACCGCTTCCGACTTTCTCCCCCCTATGGTGGGGTCAATCTCGGAAGCGTTTGCCGAGCGCGAGCCTCTACCGCCTACCCTTGTCCTCATGGCACTTAAGCGCGTAATTCCCTGTCTGGACGTCAACGCCGGGCGGGTCGTCAAGGGGACGAACTTCGTCGGGCTGCGCGACGCGGGGGATCCGGTCGAGCTGGCGGAACGGTACGACGCCGAGGGCGCGGACGAGCTGGTCTTCCTGGACATCACCGCTTCGCACGAACAGCGGGAGACGATCGTCGAGTTGGCTCGTCGGACCGCCGACAACGTCTTCATCCCGTTCACGATCGGGGGCGGCATCCGCTCGGTCGAGGACGCGCAGGCGGTGCTGGACGCGGGGGCCGACAAGGTCTCGGTCAACTCGGCGGCGCTGGCGCGGCCGGAGCTGCTGGCCGAGCTGGCCGAGCATTTCGGCGCCCAGTGCGTGGTGATTGCGATCGACGCCAGGCGCGAGGAGGGCTCCTCAAGCTCATCGCCGCCCTGTGAGGCGCCTGCCGGCTGGTACGGCGGCGGCTGGGGCGTCTACGTCAACGGCGGCCGCAAGCGGGTCGAGGGGCGCGACGCGGTCTCCTGGGCCGAAGAGGCGGTCGAGCGCGGGGCGGGGGAGGTGCTGCTGACCAGCATGGACCGCGACGGCACCAACGACGGCTACGACCTCGAGCTGACCCGCGCCGTCGCCGACGCGGTCGGCGTGCCGGTGATCGCCTCCGGAGGAGCGGGCGAACTGCCCCATCTGAGTGACGCAATCTCCGAGGGGCACGCAGATGCGGTTTTGTGCGCCTCGATCTTCCATTACAGCCACTACCGCGTTCGCGACGCAAAGGAGCGGCTAGCAGCAGACGGAATCCCAGTTCGCCTCTGAAGTTGACCCGGGTCAACCACGCAGTGCGCTTGCCAGGTCTCCAACCGTCCAGCTTCCGAGAACCTCGATGCGTGCGAGTTCGTACGGGTGGTCCTTGGTCGCGAGGCCGGGGACCTCGGTGGTCGCCCCGACGTAACCGGCGGCTTCGACGGCGGCGATCGTCGCTTCGTCGAAGCGACCCGCCGGGTAGCAGAAGTTCTTCACCGCGACGCCGTATTCGCGCTCGAGGATTTCCCGCGAGCCGGCGACTTCTTCCCTCAGCGCTTCGCCATCCAGCGTCGTCAGGTCGGAGTGGTGGATCGTGTGCGCGCCGAGCTCCCAGCCGGCGGCCAGCATCTCTTCGACGTTGCTCCGGTAGAGGTCCGACCCTTCGGCCTTCAGGTTCAGCAGACCCGGCCAGCCGTGCTCGCGCAGCGTCGGCAGCGCAAAGGTGTACTGCGGCCGGTAGCCGTCGTCGAAGGAGACCACCACCGGTTTCGGGGGCAGGGTGCCGCCGCGGTACCAGGCTTGCTCGACCGTTTCGAGCGTCACCGCTTCGTAGCCCTGCCGGTCGAGCCAGTCCATCTGCTTGCTGAAGCTCGCCCGCGGCACGTACAGCTCGGGATAGGCCACTTCGGTCCTGGGACGGCCGAGCACGTGGTACTCGAGGATCGGCACCGGGCCGGTGTAGGGCCTCCAGGCCCGCTTGCGCGACGAGGAGGAGGAGGCCGTCGCCGTCCGCACGCTGCCGCTGCCTCCGGTCAGGCTCAGCAGCACTCCGACCAGGGCCGCGCCGACGAGGACGACGGCCCCGCCCGCCGCGAGCCGCCGCTGCCTTCGCGCTCGACGGCGCAGCTCTTCCCGGCGCTGCAGGCGCCTTGCTGCCCGCTCCTGCAGCTCGCGTGGGTCTAGGAAGTCGTCGCTCATCCGCGAAAGCGGTCATCGTACGGGCGTCTATGGATGACCTGGCGCGGGCGTTGGCAGCTGCTCACCCTGAGTTGAAGACGGTGCGCGAGGCGGCGGGGGAGCCGGTCTACCTCGTCGGCGGCGCCGTGCGCGACCTGCTGCTGGGACGCCCGCGGGCCGACGTCGACCTGGCGGTCGAGGGCGACGCGGCGGCGCTGGCGGAGCGGCTGGGCGGCGCCGACGTCTCGCACGAGCGCTTCGGGACGGTGAAGGTCGACGTCGAGGGCCACGAGGTCGACATCGCCTCCGCCCGGGCCGAGACCTACCCGGAGCCAGGAGCCCTGCCCGTCGTCAGCCCGGCCGAGGGCATCGAGCAGGACCTCGCCCGCCGCGACTTCAGCGTCAACGCGCTGGCGATTCCGCTGCAGGGAGAGCCGCGTCTGATCGATCCCTGCGGCGGCAAGGCGGACCTCGACGAGGGCCTGCTGCGCGTTCTCCACGATCGCTCCTTCGTCGACGACCCGACGCGGGCGATCCGCGCTGCCCGCTACGCGTCCCGCTTCGGCTTCGCGCTCGAGCCGAAGACCGAGGAGCTGCTGCGGCTGACCGACCTGACCACTGTCTCCGCCGACCGCCGCCGCGCCGAGCTGGAACGGCTGGCATCCGAAGAGAACGCCTACAGGGGCTTCGAGCTGCTCGCCGGGTGGGGGTTGATCGACCTGCGCCCGGACGGGCTGCAGTTGATGAAGGCGGTCGGCGAGCTGCTTGGCACTCCGCACTGGGCCGAGGAGGTGCCGCGCGAGCAGGCCCTGGTCGCGGCGGCGCTCGGCCCGCCCGGGGGCGAGGAGGTGCTGGCGTCGATGTGGAAGCCGAAGCCGGGGGAGGGGGTTGAGCTGGCCGAACGGCGCGACCCGGTCGAGCTGATCCTCGCCCGGGCGATGGGCGCCGACTGGCTCGACAGCTACCTGACCGCCTGGCGCAAGATCCAGCTGGAGATCGACGGCGACGACCTGATCGCAGCGGGAATCGAGCAGGGGCCGGCGATCGGCCGCGGCCTGCGCGCCGCCCGGCACAAGAAACTCGAACGCGAGATCTTCGGCCGCGACGAGGAGCTGGCGACCGCGCTGGCGGCGGCGCTGCGGGACTAACACGAACAGCACCTACCTCGTCTGCTTTGTTACCGGGATGGACTGGCGCGAACGCGACGGCGTGCGATGGCTGGAAGCCGACCTGGGCGGGGCCCACGTCGCCTTCTCGACCCGGATCGGCGGCGTCAGCGAGCCGCCCTTCGACTCGCTCAACCTCGGCATCCTCACCGACGACGATCAGGCCGCGGTCGAAGCGAACCGCCAACGTCTCGCCACCGCCGTCGGCCTCGCCCCCGAGCAGGTCGTCTTCGCCCTCCAGGTCCACGGCACCCGCCTGATCGAGCACGGCGAGGGCTCCGGCGAGTTGCGTGGTTCCTTTGGCACCGCATACGTGCAAAAGGAACCACGGAACGGACTTCCCGAAGCCGACGGGCACATCGTGCGCGAGCCGGGCCTGGCGCCGCTGGTCTTCGTCGCCGACTGCCTGCCGGTCGCGCTCCGCGGCTCCGGCGGTCTGGCGATGGTCCACGCCGGTTGGCGCGGTCTTGCCGGCGGCATCGTCGGCGCGGCGGCCGAGGCGGTGGAAGCGACCAGTGCCGCGATCGGGCCGGGGATCGGGCCCTGTTGTTACGAGGTCGGCGACGAGGTCCTAGCTGCGTTCGCCGACCTCGGCGAGGGAGTCGCCCAGGGCCGGATGCTCGACCTGCCCGAGGTCGCACGACGGCAGTTGGCGCGCGCCGGCGTCGAGGACGTCCAGTCCGCCGGCCTCTGCACCAGCTGCGAGCCCGAGCTCTTCTTCTCCCACCGCCGCGACCAAGGGCGCACCGGGCGCCAGGCGGGAATAGCCTGGCTCGAGCGCTGAGATGGCGGAGCTGATCCACGACATCGACGCCGCCAGGGTGGCGGCGAACCTGGAGGAGGTGCGGGCGGTCGCCGGCGAGGAGGTCGAGCTGCTCGTCGCCACCAAGTACGTGCCGCTGGAGGAGATGGGGAAGCTGGCCGAGGCGGGGGTGCGGCTGGTCGGCGAGAACCGCCAGCAGGACCTCGCCGCCAAGCGCGAGCGCTGGGGCGATGCCTTCGAGTGGGACTTCATCGGCAACCTGCAGAGCCGCAAGCTCAAGCAGGTGCTGCCGCTGTGCCGGCTGATCCACTCGGTCGCCACCGATTCCGTCCTGGCGCAGCTGGAGAAGCACGGCACCCCCGAGACCGAGGTCCTGGTCGAGGTCAACGTCTCCGGCGAGGAGGGGAAGGGCGGAGTCGAGCCCGGCGAGCTGCCGGCCTTCGTCGAGCGCTGCCCGGTGCGTGTCTCGGGGCTGATGACGATGCCGCCGTTCAGCGAGGATCCGGAGCATTCGCGGCCCTACTTCGCCCGCCTCGCCGAGCTCGCCGCGGCCAACGGGCTCGCGCGCCTCTCGATGGGTACCTCGCAGGACTGGCGGGTCGCGGTCGAGGAGGGGGCGACGATCGTCCGCCTCGGCCACGCCCTCTTCCTGTGATTTCGCACGAAAACTGGGAATAATCTGTAAAGGAGTCGGCCACCAGAGGCCGAAACACCCGAAACAGATGGCCCTGAGGGACACTTGGCATAGAGCGCTGGTCTACTTCGGACTGGCCGAGGACCACGATTACGGTCCCGAATACGAGGAAGACTTCGAACCCGAGACCGGGACCGAGGAAGTCTCCGAATCCCGCCGCGAGCGCGGCGAGGGCAGCTCGGTGCGCCGCCTGCCGACCTCGCGCCGCTCCCGCCGCGACGAGATCGACGACATCTTCGGCGAGGACGAACCGATGGCCTCGCCCCGCACCCGCACGCTGCGCCCGGTCGACAACGGCGGCAGCGACATCCAGGTCCACCTGGTCATCCCCCGCAACTTCAACGACGCCCAGCAGGTCGCCGACCAGTTCAAACGCTCGGTCCCGGTGATCCTCAACCTGCAGACCGCCGACCACGAGCTCTCGAAGCGGATGATCGACTTCTGTTCCGGCCTCACCTACGCCCTGGACGGCGGCATGCAGCGGATCGCCGAGAAGATGTTCCTGCTGACGCCCCGCAACGTCGAGGTCTCCGCCGAGGAAAAGGCGAGGCTGATCGACAAGGGCTTCTTCAACCAGTCCTAGGCATCACCCATCGTCATCGACTACTAGCGTGACGATTCGGCGCTCGAGTGCGGTCTCTTCCCAGGGTCGCCGCAGGAGGAATTCGAGCTCGTGCCGGCCGCGCTCGCCGACCTCGAGGCGAAAGGTGCGAACCCCGCTGCCGCCGGCGATCGGATCGGGGGAGGGCGGGGCCTCTCTGTAGTCCCGGCCCACCTCTCGTACGGCCGTCGGCGCGACGGCCAGCCGCCACGAGTATCCCGTGCTCGGCGTCTCCGGGAGCTCGATCTCGACGGCTCCCGGAGACGAGCAAATCTCTACTTGCGGTCCTTCTCTGGTCGGCTCATTCACGTAGCTCGCTCAGGCATACCACTTGTGGAAGAGGTGGTTGTTCATCCCGCGGGCGAAGCAGTCGATCCGGTTCGGGCCCCAGGAGACCGCCGCCGGCGCGTCGTCGATGACGCCGCCGAGGCTCTCCCAGCCCCGCCATGCACTGCCGTCCCACCACAGGTGCCACATCGCCCCATCGGTTCCGCGGGCGAAGACGTCGAGGCGGTTCGCGTCCCAGGAGGAGACCGTGGGCCCCGAGAGGATGCTCCCGCCGAGGTCCTCCCAGTCGTGCCAGGAGCTGCCGTCCCACCACTTGTGGAAGAGGTGGCTGTTGACGCCGCGGGCGAAGCAGTCGATCCGGTTCGGGCCCCAGGAGACCGCCGCCGGCGCATCGTCGATCAAGTAGCCGCAACGTACTTAACTGTCGGTACGCAAACCACAGTGTGTGCGACAGGGAATCTGTTCACCGGATCGACACGATCCGGCCTCATTTTCTTAACTGCGCTCCGGATGGGCGTTCTTAGGTTCCCCCGGGATCAGATTCATCGAATCCCGAAAGGAACCGAACATGGTGAGAAGCACCAAGTTGGCTTCGCTGCTCGGGGCGGCGCTGCTGTCGATTGCAGCCGTCCTCGTGGTTACGGCAGCCGCGAGCCCTCCGAGCGGTCCGGCGCTGACCGGCGTCCCCTCCGCGAACACGAGGTCGGCCGGCTACGCCCCCTCCGACGTCCTCTCGCCCGAGCTGCAGCAGGTCGCTGTCGCCCAGGGCTCGACCAGGCTCGAGAACCCCTCGGCGCTGACCTCCTACTACGGCTACGACAACGACGTCCTCAACGAAGCCGGCCAGCCGGCGATGGTCCCTTCGCCGAGCAGCGGCGGTAAAGAGGCTCACAAGACCGAGCCCGACGAGAACACCTACCTGGTCTTCAAGAAAGGCCTCGGCGGCGCCGACCCGAACTACGACTACGGCACCCACTTCCTCTTCCAGGGCCACGAGGGAGGCGCCGGCGGGGCCGGCTACATCACCCGCGTCAACCTCGACGCCGACGCCGCCCACCGGGTGACGTTGATGGCGACCAAAGACGCCTTCGGAAACCAGCTGGCGACGATCGACGGCTCGACCTGGGACCCCTGGGCCAAGCGCCTGCTCTTCACCACCGAGAACGCCGGCGCGCCGACCTACGCGATGACCCCGGACTATCCGGCGCTCGTCACCGACGTCTCCGGCGCGATCGGCCGCGGCGGCTACGAGGGGATCAGGAACGACGGCGACGGCAACCTCTGGATCGACGAGGACATCGGCGGCTCCAGCAAGCCCGGGACCAAGGCAAAGTTCCCGAACAGCTACGTCTACCGCTACGTCCCGAAGACCCCCGGCGACCTCCAGCACGGCAAGCTGCAGGCGCTGCAGGTCCTGAACGAAGCGAGCGAACCGATCACGTTCGCCAGCCAGGAAGCGATCAACAGCCCCGACCAGATGGCCCTGCACACCTACGGGGAGACGTTCAAGACCCGCTGGGTGACGATCCACGACACCGCCACCGAAGGCAACGCGCCCTTCGTCGCCGGCCCGCTGGCGAAGGCGGCGAAAGCGACCCCGTTCAAGCGCCCGGAGAACGCTGCGTTCCAGCCCGACTCCGGCTTCAAGCATTACTTCTTCGACGAGACCGGAGACACCAACAAGGAAAGCGTCGAGAACGCGAACGGCGGCTGGGGCTCGATCTTCGAGCTGAGCCAGAGCAGCCCGAGCGCTCAGACCGGCACGCTCCGGCTCTTCTACAAGGGCGACGAAGCGCATGCCAGCTTCGACAACGTCACCTTCCTCTCCCGGAACACGGTGACCTTCGTCGAAGACGCGGGCGACACGCTGCACACGCAGCGCAACGCCCTCGACTCCGCCTGGGTCTGGAACGTCAAGACCGACTACTCCAACCCCGCCAACCAGCCGCTCCGCTGGCTGGCCGAGGGCCGCGACGCCTCGGCGACGCTCGACGCCGACAATGGCGGCTTCGGCTCCAACGAGGGCGACAACGAGATCACCGGCGCCCTCGTCTCCGACGGGGACACCAGCGCCAACGGCGTCCTCGGCACCGAGTCGCCCGATCTCGGCGGCCGCAAGTGGCGCTGGTTCTACACGCAGCAGCACGGCGACAACTTCACCTGGGAAGTCCTGGTGAACAAGCCGTAGCTGCACAGGTCATGGCCCGGGGGGCGGCTAGTCTCCCGGGCCATGGTCGTTGGGTTCATAGGTTCCGGCAATATGGCCGCCGCTGTCGCCCGGGGCTGGGCCGGGGAGTTCGAGGGGATGCTGTTCTCCGACAGCGGCTCGGGGCGGGCTCAGGCGCTGGCTGAGGAGCTGAACGGCGAGGTCGCTTCCAAGGAGGAGATTGCCCGGAGGGCGGATCTCGTCGTCTTGGCGGTGAAGCCGGGAATGTTGGACGAGGTCGCTCCGGACCTCCAGGAGGCGAAGCAGATCGTGTCCGTTCTCGCTGTGGTGTCGCTGGAGCGGTTGGAAGGGGCGTTCCCGGGCGCCGAGCACGTGTTGCGGGTGATGCCGAACGTCGGCGTCGAAGTGCGGCGGGGGGTGCTCTGCATCGCCGGCTCCGCCTCGGAGGAGGCGCGGGGGAAGCTGGAGCTGCTCGGACACGTGGTCGAGATCCCCGACGGGGACTTCGACGAGGCGACGGCGATCATGGGCTGCGCGCCGGCCTACCTGGCGCTGGCGGTGGAGGCGATCGCCGACGCGGGTGCGCAGGCGGGCTTCGATCCGGAGCTGGCGCGGGAGCTGGTGGTGGAGACGACGGCGGGCACGGCCGAGCTGCTGCGCCGCAAACACCCCGCCGACGTGCGCAAAGCGGTCACCTCGCCCGGCGGCAGCACCGAAGCGGGCCTCGAAGCGCTCGACCGCGAAGGCGCCTGGCTGGCTTTCAAAGCCGCTGTCGACGCCTCGCTGGAGAGGATGCGCGGGTGATCCCGCTCGCCCTCGACCGCGGCAACGTCGCCGACTACGTCAGCGCCCTCTTCGTCGTCTACGTGATCCTGATCTTCGCCCGGATCGTCCTCTCCTTCGTCCCGCGGATGCCCTACCGGCCCTGGCTGCGCTCGGTCCTCGACTTCATCACCGAGACGACCGACCCCTACCTCAACTTCTTCCGCCGCTTCCTGCCGCCGATCGGGGGCGGGGGCTTCGCCCTCGACCTCAGCCCGATGATCGGGCTGATCGTCCTCTTCGTCGCCCAGGCGCTCGTCGTCGGCCTGATCCGCGGGTGAGCCGGCCCGTCGTCCGCGCCTGGGCCCTCGCCGGCGCCGTCTGCGCCCTGGTCCTCGCCGCCGACCAGGCCGCCAAGGCGGCGGTCGAGGCGCACGTCGTCGTCGGCGAAGACATAAAGGTCATAGGCCCGGTGGAGCTAACGCTCTCCCACAACACCGGCGTCGCCTTCGGCCTGGCGGGCGGGGCGGGGGTGAAGCTGGTCCTGGTGACGGCGCTGGCGCTGGGCGTGATCGGCTACCTCTTCGCCCGCAACCCGCTGCGGCCGGGGATGTGGGTCGCGGTCGGCCTGCTCGCCGGCGGCGCGCTCGGCAACCTCGTCGACCGCCTCCGCCACGACGCCGTGACCGACTTCATCGCCGTCGGCTCCTGGCCTCCGTTCAACCTCGCCGACGTCTCGATCACGCTCGGGGTGGTCCTGCTCGTCTTCCTCTACATGCGCGACGCCGAGCGGGAGGAGCGGGCCGAGCGGGAGGGCGACACGGCAGCGGAGGACAACGGTGCCTGAGCCCGAGCTGCGGATCGTCTTCCAGGACGAGTCGCTGGCCGTCGTCGACAAGCCGGCGGGGCTCGTCGTCCACCCGGCCCCGTCGCACACCGGCCCGACCCTGGTCGACGAGCTGGGGGAGATCCTCGGCGGCGGCGGCGACCCGGAGCGGCCGGGCATCGTCCACCGGCTCGACAGGGGCACCAGCGGCCTGCTGGTGGTCGCCCGCGACGACGAGACGCACGCGGCGCTGCAGGAGGCGGTGCGCCGGCGCGAGGTCGAGCGCGTCTACCTGGCGCTCGCCGGCGGCCGCCTCGCCTCCCGCACCGGCACGATCGACGCCCCGATCGGCCGCGCCTCCCGCCAGCGCCACCGGATGGCCGTCTCCGGCGCCGCCTCGCGCGAGGCGCGCACCCACTTCGAGGTGCTGGAGCTGCTGCCGCGGGAGACCTACCTGGAGGCGAAGCTGGAGACCGGCCGCACGCATCAGATCCGCGCCCACTTCGCCGCGATCGGCCACCCGCTCACCGGCGACACCACCTACGGCGGCGCCGAGCGCTACGGCCTCGCCCGCCAGTTCCTCCACGCCCACCGCCTCGCCTTCGGCCACCCCCGCACGGGCGAGCCGCTCGAGTTCTCCTCGCCGCTGCCAGAAGACCTCGCGGCGGCGCTGCAGGCGGCCCACGCCAAGTAGGGCCGCCTCTCTACAATCGGGCGCTGCAAACCAACCCCCGCTGACGGCGGACCGGATCCTGCCTGGCACTGCCAGGTCCCGGCGAGCGGAGTGGGGCGCTTCGCCAAAAACCAAAAGGAGAACCAATGCCACAGGCAGAACTTCGAGATCTGCTCGAGGCCGGAGTCCACTTCGGCCACCAGACGCGCCGCTGGAACCCGAACATGCGCCGCTTCATCTTCGGCGAGATGGACGGGATCCACATCATCGACCTGCTGCAGACCGAGGCGCTGCTGGAGAACGCGCGCAAATTCGCCGGCGAGCTGGCGACCGGCGGCGGCACCGTGCTCTTCGTCGGCACCAAGAAGCAGGCCCGCGACACGGTCCAGGAATGGGCCGAACGCTGCAAGATGCCCTACGTCAACAAACGCTGGCTCGGCGGCCTGCTGACCAACTTCAACACGATGTCGGGCCGGATCGCCCGCCTGCACGAGCTCAACGGCTGGAAAGAGGAAGGCAAACTCGACCTGCTGCCGACCAAGGAGCGGATGGGGATGGAGGCCGAACTCGCCAAGCTCGAGTTCAACCTCGGCGGCGTCCGCGACATGGACCGGCTGCCCGACGCGGTCTTCGTCGCCGACCTGAAAACCGAGGAGATCGCGGTCAACGAGGCCGCCCGCCTGCGGATCCCGATCATCGGCCTGGTCGACACCAACTGCGACCCGACGCCAGTCGACTACGTGATCCCCGGCAACGACGACGCGATCCGCTCCTGCGAGCTCGTGATCGGCACGATCGGCAAAGCCGTCGAGGACGGTTCCAGCTCCTGGCGGATGCAGGAGGAGAAACGGATCGCCGAAGAGATGGAGCGGCGCAAAAAGGACGAGGAAGAGCGGAAAAAGCGCGAGGAGGAAGAGAAGGCTCGCGTCGAAGCGGAGGAAGCTAAAAAAGCGGCCGCGGAGGCGGAGAAAGCGGCTCAAGCTACGGCTGCCGCACAGCAGAAAGCGCAGCAGGTTCAGGGGCAGCCGCCTAAATCTCAGCAGCAGAAACAGGCGCCGCAACAGCAGCAGGGACAGGCCGCTGGGGGCGCGGGTCCTGTCTCCGATACGGCCCCCCCGCAAAAAGGCGGGGGTCCCGCATCGTCGCCACCCACG
>Ga0105245_10002407_pt1 | contig 16919 bp, 17 predicted proteins | sample KBSM54metaG_FD_81523 | JGI IMG/M metagenome (GOLD analysis project Ga0105245, IMG submission 81523) | Miscanthus rhizosphere microbial communities from Kellogg Biological Station, Michigan, USA - KBS M5-4 metaG | ecosystem: Host-associated > Plants > Roots > Rhizosphere > Soil | place...
CGTGATGCGCTTGGCCGAGGCGCGGCGCAGCGCATCGATGCAGATCAGCAGCTCCATCAGATTGTCGTTGGCGGGGAAGCCGGTCGACTGCAGGACGAACACATCCTCGCCGCGGACATTCTCCTGGATCTCGACGAACACCTCTTCGTCGGCAAAACGGCGCACGCTCGCGCTGGTCAGCGGGATTTCGAGATAGTCCGACACAGCGCGCGCAAGCGGCAGGTTGGAGTTGCCGGTCATCAACTTCATGCGCGTTCCTCGCCCGGCCGACGCGGCCGCTGCGGCGGCTCTTAGCCAGCGAAGCCCGAACGTGAAAGTCTTGTTACGGCCAAAGACCAATCACAAGGCCGATGATCGTGAATTGCACGAGGTGATAGCCGGCATTGATCGCCCAGAAAGCGAGGCTCCGCTCCTCGAACAGATACTGGATGGCGAAGGCCGAGCCGATCAGGCCGGAAATCGCGACGCCGGTCAGCAGGGAATGACAGAGGCCGGGTGCCGGCCCGACGATCAACGCGAAGACGACCGCGGCGACGATCGAGGTGACCGTGCCGATCGCGATCTTGGGGCCATGACCCTTGCCTTCAGGCGGAGCCTCCATGTCGATGCCCATCTCGACCGCCCAGCGGCGCAGGAACATTGCCTTGGAATACCAGAGGCCGCCCGGGAAGTAGCCGATGATGCCGGCGAAGATGGCGGCGATGAGGTTGATATGCGGCATGTTGCCCTCCCCTTGTCGAAGGGGAGAATAGCATTGAATTGGCGTCATGGGCAGCGCGCCGTCACTTCCGGCGGAGTCGCGTTTCCCAATCGACCTGGCTGAGGGCGACGAGCAGACCGAGCATGGCGAGCTGGAAAGCGATGCCGAGCGGGTTGGTGAGGCTGCGGCGGAAGGCGTCGCCGAGGCTCGATTCGCGGATATGCTGGGCTGAGACAGCGTAGATCGAATAGGAGACGATACGGCCGACGAAAAAGGCGGCGGTGAAGGGGAGCAGGCGAACCTTTGTCAGCCCGGCGGCTTCGAACAGCTGCGCCGATGGTACGGGCGACAGCGCGAACAGGCCGAGGCCGAGGACGGCGTTGCGCTTGCGGCGGCCGAGCGCTTCGCTTGCCGCCTTGAGGTTTCGCCTGGTCTTTTCCGGCAGGCGGTCAGCGAGCAGGCGAAAACCGTGCGCGAGGAGGAGGCGGCCCGAGGCTGCCGCCAGCGCGCCGGTGAGGACAAGCGCCGGAACGGGCAGCTTCGTATTGAGACCGTACAGGACGATGATCGACCAGGTAGGCGGTCCGAAGGCCGGCATCAGGTTCACGCCCAGCACGATCAGGAAGAAGATCAGATAATCAGTCACTGTCGCTGTTCATATGACGCGTGGCGCGACTCGGATAGCCGAGCCTGCCGCTAGCGTGGTGGATCAGACATTCGAGCCACCAGGTTTCCATTTCCGTCATGCCGGACTTGCGTTCGAGCTTTGGCTTTCTCCCGGAAAGCCAAGATTGTATTCGGCAACACAATCTCGCTCGAACGTATGTTTCCGCAAGATGGGCAGGCGTCGTTCGTGCGGCTCCATGGACCCCGGAACAAGTCCGGGGTGACGGTGAATGTGATGGCACGAACTTCGGATTCGGGTGACTGGACTTCGTTGCACTCTTGACCGGTCGTGCCCTTCGCTGCCGTTACCTTCTCGTCTCGGACAGGAAGATGAAGGAGTAATCCGAGGCATAAGGCGCCTCTGCCCCGCCCGGCTTCGCCACCTTCCTGAGCGCGCCCGGCTTCGTCCCCTGCAACAGGCCCGGCGAGGCGATCGAGGCGAAGTTGGCGTGGCAATCCATGCAAGCATTCGAGCTTTGCTGGAAGGATTCGAGCGTCGTGTTGGCGACGATCTGGCTGGTGCCGCCGGCGCTCCCCACCGGGGTCGGGTCGCCCATCGTCAGTGGCACCCTGATCCCGGGGCCGGGCACATTCCTGCTGATGGCCGCTTGCGGCCACTGGACGTCGACCAGCCGGTAATAGTTGAACACGGATTTGGCCGGCAACAGCCCCCAGACATAGGCGGTGACATTGTTGGCGGTGGCGCCGACCGGGTTGAGCCGGGTGATCTGCATCGGCTTGTCATAGGGATCGCAGACCGTGCCCGACGTGCCGCACGGCACCGGCGGGGCATTGTGCTTGCACTGGTAGGTCGGATCCTTCTTCGGATCGCAGACCGGGTTGAAGAAGGTGAAGCCGGGCGAAGGCTTCTGGTTTGCATTGGCCGGCAGCGCCGGCGGGGTGAAGCCGCCATTCGCCGCCTCGTCAGGGCTGTTGTCGATCTGCTCGAAGGTCGCCCAGACCCAGGGCAGGCGCGGGAAGCGCTTGCGGATGATGTGCATGCCGACCAGACCGACCGTCACCGTCCGCGTGCTGTGGGAGGCCGGATCCTCGATCTTCGCCAGCGCCGTCTTGTAGCGATAATCGAGCGAATGGTCGGCCGGCAGCGGCGTCCATGCCGCCTTGATCTCCATCGCGCCGACGCCGGCGCCATAATGGGCGATCGCGCCGGTGCAATCGGTGTCGTCCCAGCCATCGCCGATGCCGGCGGGCATGTTGAGGCCGCCGCGCAGCACTGTGCCGGGCGGATAGGGCGGCTTGATCGGCGGCCCGTCGGACACCGGCCGGCCGGGCTGGGTGGCGCAATCATACTGGCCCTTGGCGGTGGTCAGGTCGAAATTCTTCTGGGTGGTGATGAACTGGAATTCGTCGCGGTTCATCATCACTTCGTAATAGGTGACGTCACCGCGCTGGTTGGTCAGCCAATGATCGCCGCTACCCGCCTGGGTGATGGCGCTGAGATCGAGCTTGCCGTATTTCGAGATGCGCACGAGCGACTTGATCGCCAGGCGCTTGCGTTCCCACAGGCCGGTGAGAATGATGTTCGGATCGAACACGCTCGACGCCTCGAGATAGCCTTCCCATACCTTCGGCGTCGTGTCGCCCGGCGTACCGAAATCGGCCCAGGTCGCGCTCTTGTCGGGATAGCCGAGCCGGTCCGGATCGCCCTTCCAGTTCAGCGCGATGAAGGATTGCCAGGCCGAGCAATCGACTTCGGCCTGGTTGCCGCCGGGGTTCATCGGCAGGGTCGAGCTTTTGTCGGGCGCGAGCGCGCCGCAGGGATTGGCGATAGCGGTCCCGCCGCCGCTTTCGTTTCCGGGCGTGGCGGTGCGGTGGCAGCCGGCGAGCCCGGCAGCGCCGAGCGCGAGGCTCAGCATGGCGAGGAGGAAAGCTTTGCCCTCGCGGTGCAGGCGTGACGTCATGATCAGCTCTCCCCCGCCGCTTATCTCTCGCGGCGCCCCTTTGCGATGCACGCGGCGGAGTTGGAAGCGGGCGGGCCCGCAACGCACCAATCCCCGGAGGACGGGCTGAGGCGCCCGCTGAACAGCCTCCCGCTCCCGCGGCGCGCAGGCCCCCCTGGTGCCGCCGGATCGCGATCATTGCGCGAATATCGGCCAAAGGAAATGCTTTTCCGCCGTCGCCGGGTGGGTCGAGGCCGGGATCGATCGATCGCAACGCCCCGGCGGAACAGGGCGCGGTTGTTGCGGCCGATCCTGGGAGCTACAGGGCGCGCATGACCGTCCTTACCCGTTTCGCGCCCTCGCCCACCGGGCAGCTGCATGTCGGCAATATCCGCACCGCGCTGCATAACTGGCTATGGGCGCGCAAAAATGGCGGGCGCTTCCTGCTGCGGATCGACGATACCGATGCCGAGCGGAGCGAGGAGCGGTTTGTCGACGCGATCCGCGCCGATCTCGCCTGGCTTGGGTTGGTTCCCGATGGCGAGGAACGCCAGTCGGCGCGCTTCGCGCTGTACGAAGCGCGGTTCGCGGCGCTGCGTGACGCGGGCCATGTCTATCCGGCCTATGAGACCGCGCAGGAACTCGACCTCAAGCGCAAGATCGCGGCCGGGCGCGGCCTGCCGCCGGTCTATGACCGTGCCGCGCTGGCGCTGAGCGACAGCGACCGCGCCGCGTTCGAGGCGCAAGGCGTGGCGCCGCACTGGCGATTCAAGCTCGACCATTCAACGCCGATCGAATGGGATGATCTGATCCGCGGCCATCAGCGTTTCGACCCGGCGGCGATGAGCGACCCGGTCATCCGCCGCGCTGACGGATCCTGGCTCTATATGCTGCCCTCGGCGATCGACGATGCCGAGATGGGCGTCACTCATGTCGTGCGCGGCGAGGACCATGTCTCGAACACAGCGCTGCAGCTGCAGATGTTCGCCGCGATGGGCAGCGCGCCGCCGGCTTTTGCGCATGAGGCACTGCTGATCGGCAGCGAGGGCAAATTGTCGAAGCGGCTTGGGTCGCTCGGGGTCGAGTCGTTCCGCGAGATGGGGATCGAGCCTGAGGCGGTGCGGGCGCTACTCGCGCGAATCGGCACCAGCCTGCCGGTCGAGCCGCTGGTCGATACAGAGACGCTGATCGCGACCTTCGATTTCGGAAAATTCGGCCGCGCGCCGGCGCGGTTCGACGAGGCCGAACTGGCCGCGCTCAACGCGCGGATCGTCCATCAGCTCGATTTCGACTCAGTGGCGGAGCGGCTGCCGGCGGGAATGAACCGCGACGGCTGGGAAGCGGTGCGGCCCAATCTCTCGACGGTCGCCGAGGCCGCTGACTGGTGGCATGTGATCGAGGGGCCGATCGATGTGGCGGCCGATCCGGCCGATGTGGATTTCCTGGCTGAAGCGGCGCGAGTCGCCGGCGATATCGGCTGGTCGGCTGACCCCTGGCACGCGCTGACGGGCACGCTCAAGGCGAGTTCGGGACGGAGCGGCAAGGCGCTGTTCCTGCCGCTACGCCGCGCATTGACCGGGCTCGACCATGGGCCCGACATGAAGGCCCTGCTGCCGTTGATCGGCCGCGAGCGGGCGATCGAGCGGCTGAGCAGGGACCTGGGCTGAGGAAGCAGGAACGCGCCCGGAAGTAACGTCTTTGCGCCTCTGCGCCTCTGCGCGAACCCATTATATCGAAGTTGAATGGCGGTCTGTCGGCAATGATCGCCTCGTGAAATGATATCTTGTATCTGATCTGTAATGTTGTATCATCGCCATAGAGCATGGGCAAAAGACCCGGCCACCAACCAGGACGTTGATGGAGACAGGCGATGTATGCTGACAGACGACATACCAAATTCGACCCAGCGAGCATGGGACTGGCGCTGGCGCTCAACGGCACGATCGTTATCGGTCTGATAGCGTTTGCCGCACCCCATTTCGTACATGTTCCCGATACAATATTGAAAACTTGGAACGTTCCGCTCGAGCCGCCACCCCCGCCGCTACCCGACAAGCCGATCACCAAGATCGAGCATGTGGTGAAGACGACGCCGACGGTGGAGCCCACAGTGCCGGATCCAGTCGTTCATTTCACAACGCCGACCGGCCCCGTCTTCCAGCCGACGCCGCCGGTGGAGCCCGGCACGATTGGAGGCCTGGGAGGACCAGCCGTCGAGCCGATCAAGCTGCCCCCGGTGGTGATCGGCCCGGTGCGCGACCCCCGCTATGCCGCCAACTTCCAGCCTGAATATCCCGCCATCGAGCGCCGTTTGGGGCATGAGGGCCGGGTGGTCGTCCGGGTGCTGGTCGGTACCGATGGCCGCGTGAAGCAGGTTCAGAAAGTCAGCGCGGCGAGCGACGACTTTTTCGAAGTGACCGAACGCCGCGCGCTCGACAAATGGCGCTTCAAACCCGGCACGCGCGACGGCGTCCCGATCGAAGCATGGCAAACCGTGAGCCTGAGCTTCGTGCTGAACGACGAGTGATCGCCGGGATGGAGACGGCGAACCGCGGGCGGGGCTGGCATCCAGCCCCGCCCGCGCCTATCTTCGCCGCCATGACCTTGCTGCGCTCCATCGCCCCGTTACGGGCTTATCAGGACCTTCGGCTGTTCCTCGGGCAGCGGCGAAAGCACGACCTCGTCTTCCTGGCGCTGTCCTTCGCCATCACCTACCTGATCATGTTCTACATGATCCATGATTCGAAGATCGTGCGGGATAGCCGGCCGGTCATCATCTATGTTCAGCAATGGCCAGCGAATCGCACCGATGCCGAGATCATCGCGCAGCAGAAGATCGACGGGATCGAGCAGACCAAGCGCGAGGCGGCCGAGAAGAAGCGCCAGGCCGACAATCAGGCGGCGTGGAAACGGATCGACGACGGACTGAAGAAGTACGGCATCTGAACGACGACGACACGCGCTGGATGGGAGCGGCGCTGGCGCTGGCCGAGCGCGGCCGCGCCCTGAGCACGCCCAACCCCAATGTCGGCTGCGTGATCGTGAATGGCGGCCGCGTTGTCGGACGCGGCTGGACCCAGCCGGGCGGGCGACCGCATGCCGAAGCCATGGCGCTCGCCGAAGCCGGTACAAAGTCGCGCGGCGCAACTGTGCATACGACGCTCGAGCCCTGCGCGCATGAATCGCGACGCGGCCCCGCCTGTGACGGGCTCCTCGTCGCGGCCGGCGTCACCCGCGTGATGATCGCCCTGATCGATCCCGATCCGCGGACTGACGGTTGCGGGATCGCGCGGCTCCGCGACGCGGGGATCCATGTCGTCACCGGCGTCCGCTCCGCCGAAGCGACGCGCGCGATGGCCGGATTTCTGACCCGCTACAGGCTGGGCAGGCCGCATGTTACGCTGAAGCTCGCAATGGCGCTCGATGGCGCAGTGGCGATGGCTGACGGCGCGAGTCGCTGGATCACCGGACCGGAAGCACGCGCGCATGCGCATCTCGAACGGGCGCGTCACGAGGCGATTCTGGTCGGGCGCGGGACGATGGAAGCCGACAGTCCCGCTCTCGACGTGCGACTGGAGGGGCTGGAGGGACGCAGCCCCAAGCGAATTATGCTTTCAGGTGGTAATGCCGTTGCGGGATGGGACAGCCTGTCCGACCCTGCCGGCATCGCTGCGCTGGGGGGTGTCGATCATCTTCTCGTCGAGGGCGGCGTGCAGACCGCTGCCGCCTTTCTCGCCGCGGACCTGATCGACCGGCTGCTGCTGTACCGCGCGCCGATCCTGATTGGCGGGGGAAGGACGCTTCCCGATATCGGCCTTGGCGACCTCGCCGCTGCCCATGGCCGCTGGCGCCTGCACGACGCGCGGCGGCTTGGCAGCGACCGGGTCGAGGTTTACGAGCGCGCGAGGGAGCCAGCTTAATGTTTACAGGCATCGTCTCGGATATCGGCACGATCGAGCGCGTCACGCTGCAGGGCGACACGCGCGTGGTGATCCGCAGCGGCTATGACAGCGCGACGATCGATCTTGGCGCGTCGATCGCCTGTTCGGGCGTGTGCCTGACGGTGGTCGATAAGGGCCTGGGCTGGTTCGCGGTCGATGTGTCGGGCGAGACCATCTCTCGCACCGCGCAGGGGCAATGGACCGAGGGGCGCCGCCTCAACCTCGAGCGCGCGCTGCGACTCGGCGAGGAACTCGGCGGCCATATCGTCACCGGGCATGTCGACGGGATCGGCGAAGTGCTTTCGGTCGTCGAGGAAGGCGGATCGCACCGAGTCCGCGTGCATGCGGGGCCTGAGATCGCACCATTCGTCGCGCCCAAGGGCTCGATCACCCTCGACGGCGTGTCGCTGACGGTCAACGAGGTCGAAGATGATCCCGATGGCGTCACGATTGGCGTCAACATCATCCCCCATACCGCCGCCGTCACCACGTTCGGCGATCTCGCGGCCGGCAGCGCGATCAATATCGAGATCGACGTGCTCGCCCGCTATCTTCAACGCATGGAGCATTATCGTGCAAAAGCCTGAATTGGCGCGGCTGCGCCACGGCTTCCTCTCGAGCCCTGAGGAAATCATCGACGAGGCCAAGAATGGCCGGATGTTCATCCTGGTCGATGACGAGGACCGCGAGAATGAGGGCGATCTCGTCATTCCCGCGCAGATGGCTACGCCCGAGAAGATCAACTTCATGGCGAAATATGGCCGCGGGCTGATCTGCCTCGCGCTGACCAAGAAGCGGGTCGACGAGCTCGGGCTCGACCTGATGAGCCGCCACAACGGCACGCGGCACGAAACCGCCTTCACGGTTTCGATCGAGGCGCGCGACGGGGTGACCACCGGCATTTCCGCCGCCGACCGGGCCCGCACTGTCGCGGTGGCGATCGATTCGTCGAAAGGGCGCGAGGAGATCGTGACGCCCGGCCATGTCTTCCCGCTGGTCGCGCGCGAGGGCGGTGTGCTGGTGCGCACCGGGCATACCGAGGCGGCGGTCGATGTTTCGCGACTTGCCGGGCTCAATCCTTCGGGCGTGATCTGCGAGATCATGAACGAGGACGGGACCATGTCGCGGATGGACGATCTCGTCACCTTCGCGCAGTTCCACAACCTCAAGATCGGCACGATCCGCGACCTGATCGCCTATCGCCGCCGCCACGACCATCTCGTCGAGAAGCGCGCCGAAGTGGTGTTCCACAGCAAATGGGGCGGCGACTGGAAGGCGATGACCTTCTACAACAAGGCGACCGGCGACGAGCAGGTCGCGCTGGTGAAGGGGAAGATCGACCCCGACAAACCGACTCTCGTGCGGATGCACAGCCTGTCGATGTTCGCTGACGCGTTCGGCGAGGAATCGGCGCGGTCCGGCCTGCTCTCCTGCTCGATGGAGGCGATCGCCGCCGAGGGCGCCGGGGTGATCGTGGTGATCAACCGGCCGATGAAGGATTCGATGACCCGGACCATCAAGCTGCGCACTGAAGGCAAGACCATCGGCACGCCAGAGGCCAATGAATTGCGCGATTATGGTGTCGGCGCGCAGATTCTCGCCGAGCTGGGCGTGCAGGACATGATTCTGCTGAGCAACACCCATCATACGCTGGTCGGGCTTGACGGCTATGGCCTGTCGATCGTCGGCGAACGGCCGATTCCCGGTACTGGAGCAGAGTGATGGCGAAGCTGCTGATCGTCGAGGCGCGCTTCTACGACCATCTCAACGACCTGCTGATCGAGGGCGCGCGCGCCGCGATCGAGGAAGCGGGGCATAGCCATGAGACGATCACCGTACCGGGTGCGCTCGAGATTCCCGGTGCGGTTTCGCTGGCGGCCGAAAGCGGGCGCTATGATGCGTTCGTCGCGCTGGGCGTCGTGATTCGCGGCGAGACCTATCATTTCGAGATCGTCGCGGGCGAAAGTGCGCGCGGGCTGATGGCGCTTTCCATGGACGGTGTCGCACTCGGCAACGGCATATTGACCGTCGAGAATGAAGCGCAGGCGCTGACCCGGGCGCGGCGCACCGAGAAGGACAAGGGCGGCGAGGCGGCCAAGGCGGCGCTGGCGATGCTGGCGCTGAAAGGCCGCTTTAGCTGACCATGGCCGAGATGCGGCCGCCTCCACCGCGTTACCGCATCGTCGAGCACAAGGGGCGCCTGATCGCCACCGATACATGGGCGGAGAACAGGCCGACCCGTGGCGATGCGCCTCCGCCGCGCAGTGACAGGTTCGCGCCACGGATATCGGAGTCGCCCCGGCCGATCCGGCCAGGACCGCGGCCTGAAGCCGGCCTGGGCGGGATCGATGCTCTGGGCAGTGCGCTGGTACTGACGGCCTGCGGTGGATCGGTCGACCCCGCCGGCCAGACAATCCTGACCACCCACACATATTTTGACGTCAAGGGCCCACGCGAGATCATCCTGAACCGGCTGAGCGCGCAAAGGCTCGGGCGCTGGCTGGCCGCGATGCTGATCGCAGCTGTCTTGCTGATTATCCTGGCATGCGTCTTTCAGGAGGCCTTCGTCTTTCTCGCCGCCCTGGTCGGGATTGGCGCGAGCAGCGCCAACACCATCGCGCGACCCGGCATCACACAGTGGCTCGATCGCCTCGACCAGAACTGAACGCGGGTTGAGGAGAAGGCCGCGCTTACTTATACCGATGTAAGTAATGGAGACGCATGATGGCGCTGGCGCATAGTTTCAAGGCGAATCCGCACTGGCTGCCGCGCCAGAAGCCCGATGCGATCGCGGCGATTCCGGGCGAAAACGGCCTTCCCTTTATCGGCAACACGCTGAAGCTGCTCGCCGATCCGGTCGGCTTCGGGCACCGGATGGTGAAGACCTATGGCCCGGTCTATCGCAATAACGCCTTTGGCGGCCCCACGGTGACGCTGATGGGCGCCGACGCGAACGAGCTGGTGCTGTTCGATCGCGACAAGATCTTCTCGTCCGAACAGGGCTGGGGCCCGATGCTCAACCTGCTCTTCCCGCGCGGGCTGATGCTGATGGATTTCGACAAGCACCGCGCCGACCGCAAGGTGATGTCAGTCGCGTTCAAGCCCGAGCCGATGCGCCATTATGCCGAGGCGCTGAACGCCGGGATCACGCGGACCGTGTCCGGCTGGGCCGGCAAGCCCTTGCGCTTCTATGACGCCATCAAGGCGCTGACGCTCGATCTCGCCGCCGAAAGCTTTCTCGGCATGCCGCTCGGGCCCGAGGCCGACCGGATCAACCAGGCATTTGTCGACGAGGTGCAGGCGACGATCGCTGCGATCCGCATTCCGCTGCCCGGCACGGCGATGCGCAAGGGCGTGAAGGCGCGGGCCTATCTGATCGACCTGTTCCGGCGCGAGATTCCGAAGCGGCGCACCGGAGAGGGGCATGATTTCTTCTCGCAATTCTGCCGCGCGACCGATGAGGCGGGGCAGCCGCTCTCCGATGACGCCATTGCAGATCATATGAACTTCCTGATGATGGCGGCGCACGACACCATCACCTCTTCGGCGACGAGCCTCGTCATGCTGCTCGGCCGCAATCCCGAATGGCAAGACAAGCTTCGCGAGGAGATTGCCGGTCTCGGGCTCAATGATGAGGGCGGCGTGCCCTATAGCCAGCTCGACCGGCTGGTGCTGACCGAATATGCCTTCAAGGAAGCATTGCGGCTGATCCCGCCGGTGCCGTCCCTGCCGCGACGCGCGGTGCGGGCGTTCGAATTTGGCGGCTATCAGATCCCGGCGGGCACCACGATTGGCGTCAGTGTCGGCTATACGCACAAGATGGCCGAGCATTGGCCCGATCCGCATCGCTTCGATCCGATGCGTTTCAGCCCCGAGGAGAGCAAGGGCCGGCACAAATATGCCTGGGTGCCGTTCGGCGGCGGCGCGCATATGTGCATCGGCCTGCATTTCGCGACGATGCAGATCCGGATTTTGATGGCGCAATTGCTGAGCCGTTATCGGATCGAGCTGGAACAGGGTTCGGGGGCCGAGTGGCAGGCCTGGCCCATCCCCCGGCCGAAGGATGGGCTGCCGGTTCGGTTCGTGCCTTTGGATTAATATCCTGACGTCATGCCGGACTTGTTCCGGCATCCATCGTTCCGCAAGCGCTTCAAATGTTGCGTATCGGGCACGATGGACCCCGGGACGAGCCCGGGGTGACGACCGTGGTCGAGTTTTTATTCCGCCGCCACGGCTTCGAGCGTCGGATAGTCGACATAGCCCTCCGGCCCCTGGCTGTACCAGGTTGCCATGACGTCAGGGTTGAGCGGCGCCCCTATGCGCAGCCGCTCGGGCAGATCGGGATTGGCGAGGAAGGTGCGGCCGAAGCTGATTGCGTCGGCGACGCCGGAATCGAGTGCTTCCTGCGCGGTATCGCCGAGATAGTCCGAATTGAGCACCAGTGCGCCCGAAAAGGCCTGGCGAATCTCGGGCGAGAGCTTGGGCTGTTCCGAGCGGCCAAAGGTGCCGTTGGGGCCGGGCTCGCGCAGTTCGAGAAAGGCGATGCCGATTTCCGACAGCGCCTTGGCGGCGGGAATGAACACAGCTTCGGGGTTGCTGTCGATCGCGCCCTGCGAATTGCCGTTGGGCGAGAGGCGCACGCCGGTGCGATCGGCACCGATGACGCCAGCGACGCGCTCGGCCACCTCGCGCAGCAGCCGCACGCGGTTTTCGGGATGGCCGCCATATTGGTCAGTGCGGAAGTTCGAATTGTCGCGCAGGAACTGGTCGATCAGATAGCCGTTCGCGGCGTGGATCTGGACGCCGTCGAAACCGGCGGCAATGGCGTTGCGCGTGGCGCGCTCATAATCGTCGAGCAGGCCGGGGAATTCATCGAGCCGAAGCGGCCGCGCTTCCTCATAATCCTGCTTGCCGTCATAAGTGTGGGCCTGACCCGGCGCGGTGGTCGCCGAGGACGAGACCGGCTGGGCGCCGCCAATGCTCGAATGGACGATGCGGCCCATATGCCAGAGCTGCGCGACGATCCGCCCGCCGGCGGCATGGACCGCAGCGACGACCGGCTTCCAGGCCTCGGTCTGCTCGTCGGTCCACAGCCCCGGCGCGAATGGCCAGCCAAGGCCCTGGCGCGAAATGCCGGTCGCCTCGGTGATGATCAGCCCGGCGCTCGCGCGCTGCGCATAATATTCGCCCATCAGTGGCTGCGGGACATGATCCCGGTTGGCACGGCCGCGGGTGAGCGGGGCCATCACGATACGATTGGGGGCGTCGATCGCGCCGAAGCGGATCGGATCGAAGAGGGTCGGCATGAAGACAAGTTTCCCTTTGCTACCTGACGACCCAGACATAGGGCGCTAAGGGGCGGCATGCATCAACGCGTCGCCCCAAGAAAAACTGTTGCAGCTGATAAGGCCGGCTCGCCTCGGCCTGGTGCGCACCGCCTGGCATTCGCGGCGCTGCTGATCGCCAATATCGCGCTCGCTTTCGGCTCCTGGTTCGTGCGGCTCGCGGACACCGGGCCGGTCGCTTCGGGTTTCTGGCGCATCGCCCTCGCAACGCCGATGCTGCTTGGCCTCTCCCTGGCGAGCGGCTGGCGGCCCGAAAAGGGGGGGCGCGGGCTGGTGATTGCCCTTATGCTGGCCGGTCTCTGTTTCGCGGCCGATCTCGGCAGCTGGCACATCGGCATCCTCAAGACGACGCTCGCCAACGCCACCCTGTTCGGCAATTCGGCGACCCTGTTCTTCCCCATCTATGGCTTTCTCGCGATCCGGACCTGGCCGTCGCGGACCCAGGGGATCGCGCTGGCAATGGCCGGGATCGGCGCCGCGCTGCTGATGGGCAGATCCTATCAGCTCAATCCGAACCATCTTGTCGGTGACATGCTGTGCCTGCTTGCCGGGCTGCTCTACACTTTCTACTTCATCTTCATGTCGCGCGTCCGCCGCGCGATGGCGCCGTTGCCCGCGCTCGCCCTCGCCACCGCCGCGAGCATCCTGCCGCTGCTGGCGCTTGCGCTGCTGATGGGAGAGCGGATCTGGCCGCAGGACTGGACGCCGCTGATCGCGCTTGCCCTGATCAGCCAGGTGTTCGGCCAGACCCTGTTGATCTATGCGCTGGGCCAGCTTTCCCCGCTGGTGGTGGGCATTGCCCTGCTGGTCCAGCCGGTGGTCGCGGCGAGTGTCGGCTGGATCGTCTATGGCGAGCGACTCGGAGCCGCAGACCTCATGGGCGCAGCGCTGGTGGCGGTCGCGCTCGTGCTTGTCCGCGAGGCCCCGCCTGTGCTTGCGCAGGTCGATGACAGGATTAGATAGGTTCCGAGGAGATATTCGATGCCCGCCCTGCCCCAGGACCCGACGCTCGACGAGATTCGCGAGGGGCTGGCTGACGGCATCGCTGCCAATGCCGCCTTTGACGGCTGGGGCGAAGCGGCACGCGACGCCGCCGCCGATGCGGCCGGGATAGACCGTGATGTCGCCAAGGTCGCCTTTCCGGGCGGCGCGGTCGACATGATCGCGGCGTGGTTCGCGGCGATCGATCGCGCGATGCTGGAGAAGCTGCCACCGGAGACGCTGGCGACGATGAAGATCCGCGCGAAGATCACCGCTCTGGTCGAAGCCAGGCTTGCGGCGATCGGCCCCAATCGCGAGGCGCTGCGGCGGGCGCTCGCCATCCTCGCCATGCCGCAGAATCTGGTGCGCGGCGCAAAGCTGGGCTGGCACGCCGCCGACCTGATGTGGCGCGCCGCCGGCGATACCGCGACCGATTACAACCATTATACCAAGCGCACGATCCTGGCCGGCGTCTATGCGGCGACGATCACCGTCTTTCTCGACGACGAGAGCGAGGGACATGCCGACACGCGCGCCTTTCTCGCACGGCGGATCGAGGGGATCATGCAGTTCGAGAAGACCAAGGCGAGCTTTCTCGCACGCACGGAGCACAAGCCGAGCCTGTCGCGCTTCATCGGGCGGCTGCGCTACCCGGTGGTGTGAGCCCGGACTCAGTAGATTTACCCATTGCGTGGCCAATAGTTATTGATAATCACTCGCAGGATGGATATGTCCTCGCCTGTGAAGATGCTCCCCAGCCTCGAATCCCTCCCCCAGCGGCAGCGCGCGACCGTCGCGGCGGTCGATTGGGCGGCGCTGAGCGTGCCCGAGGCGCGGCGGCTGCGCGAGCTCGGCTTCGACGAGGGCGTCGGCGTGGAGGTTCTGCACCGCGCGGCGCTCGGCAAGGGGCCGATCGCCTGCCGGATCGGCCGGATGACCGTCGCGCTGCGCCGTGCCGTGGCCGGTGCCATCCATGTTTCCCCGCTCGCCGGCTAGATTGATCAGCGCATGAATGTCGCGCCGCTGGTGGCGCTGGTCGGCAACCCCAATGCCGGCAAGAGCGCCCTGTTCAATGCGCTGACCGGCGCGCGGCAGAAGGTCGGCAATTATCCTGGTGTGACGGTGGAGCGGCATTCGGGCCGGCTCGCACTGGCTGATGGACGGCCGGTCGAACTGGTCGACCTGCCTGGCGCCTATAGCCTCGATCCCTCAAGCCCCGATGAGCGGGTGACTCGCGATGTGGTGACCGGCACCCAGGCGGGCGAGCGGTTGCCCGATGCGCTGGTCGTCGTCGTCGATGCCGCCAATCTCGACAATCACCTGCGTTTCACGCTTCAACTGATCGCGCTCGGCCTGCCGATCGTGGTTGCGCTCAACATGTTCGATCTCGCCGAGCGCGACGGGCTGGTGCTGGATCCGGCGCGGCTTTCGGCCGAGCTCGGCGTGCCGGTGATCCCGACCGTGGCGGTGCGGCGGCGCGGGCTCGAGGAGCTCAAGGCTGCGCTGGCCGGGCTGATCGGCAGCGGTGCGATCCGGGTGCGGCCTAGCGAGGGACATATCGGCGAGGATATCGTCACCCTGCAGCGCCGCGCTCGCGCGATCGCGCTGGCGGCGACCGTATCCGAGACGCCGGTGCGGCGCTGGAGCCATGCGATCGATTCGATCGCGCTCCATCCGGTCTGGGGCCTGGTGCTGCTTTTCACGATATTGTTCGTGATGTTCCAGGCGGTGTTTTCCTGGGCGACGGTGCCGCAGGACGAGATCACGACCGGTTTCGCTGCGCTCCAGGAGCTGGTGAAGGCCGCGATGCCGGCGGGCGTGCTGCGCTCGCTGATCACGGACGGTATCATCGCCGGCGTGGGCGCGGTGATCACCTTCCTGCCGCAGATCCTGATCCTGTTCTTCTTCATCCTGCTGCTCGAGGCATCGGGCTATATGGTCCGCGCCGCCTTTCTGATGGACCGGATGATGGCGACGGTAGGCTTGTCTGGCCGCGCCTTCATCCCGCTGCTCTCCTCTTTCGCCTGTGCTGTGCCGGGCATCATGTCGACCCGAACGATCGAGGACGAGAAGGACCGGCTGACCACGATCCTGATCGCCCCGCTGATGACCTGTTCGGCGCGCTGGCCGGTCTATACGCTGGTGATCGGCGCCTTCATTCCGGATACGAAGGTGCTGCCCTTTGTCGGCTTGCAGGGGCTGGTGATGTTCGCCCTGCTGCTGATCGGCATCGCCGGCGCCTATGGCGTCGCGCTCGTCCTGCGCAAGACGGTGACCAAGGGCGCCTCTTCGGGCTTCATGATGGAGATGCCGAAATATCAATGGCCGCGGATGGGCGATGTGCTGCTCGGGCTATGGGGCCGGGCGATGATCTTCCTCAAGCGCGCCGGGACGATCATCGCGACGACCACGGTGATCCTGTGGGTGCTGCTGAGCTTCCCGCAGGTGCCTGAAGGCAGCAAGACGTCACAGGTCGATTATTCGATCGCCGGGCGGATCGCCAATGGCGTGGCCGTCGTGGTCAAGCCGATCGGCTTCAACCGCGACATCGCGCTCGCGCTGATCCCGGCGATGGCGGCGCGCGAAGTCGCAGTCGCCGCGATCGGCACGGTGTATGCAATCGACAATCCCGAAAGCGATGCAGGCGGCAAGGCGATGGCCAGCAACCTACGCAAGCAGTGGAGTCTGCCGACGGCGCTCGCTTTCCTGATGTGGTTCGTGTTCGCACCGCAATGCATCTCGACGATCGCCGTCACCCGGCGCGAGACCAATGGGTGGAAATGGCCCGCCTTCATGGTTGGCTATTTGTTCGCACTCGCCTACATCGCAGCAGGGGCGACTTATTGGGCCGCCGTGGCACTCGGACTGTAGGAAGAAGAACATGGCGGGCAGCGTCAACAAGGTGATCCTGGTGGGCAATCTCGGGCGGGACCCGGAGAGCCGTTCCTTCCAGAATGGCGGCAAGGTGGTGAACCTGCGCATCGCCACGTCCGACACCTGGAAGGACAAGAATACCGGCGAGCGCAAGGAAAAGACAGAATGGCATTCGGTCGCGATCTTCAACGAAGGTCTGGCGAACGTCGCCGAGCGCTATCTGCGCAAGGGCAGCAAGGTCTATATCGAAGGCGCGCTGCAGACCCGCAAATGGCAGGATGCACAGGGCCAGGACAAATATTCGACCGAGATCGTGCTACAGGGCTTCAACTCGGTACTGACCATGCTCGACGGCGCACCCGGTAGCGGTGGATCAGGCGGCGGTGGCGGCGGCGGCTATCAGCGCGACGATTTCGGCGGCAATGATGACTTCGGGGGCGGATCCTCGAGCTTTGGCGGCGGCGGGAGCCGTGGCGGTAGCGCGCCCGCGAGCGGCGGCGGCCGGAGCAGC
>Ga0105245_10002410_pt1 | contig 16916 bp, 13 predicted proteins | sample KBSM54metaG_FD_81523 | JGI IMG/M metagenome (GOLD analysis project Ga0105245, IMG submission 81523) | Miscanthus rhizosphere microbial communities from Kellogg Biological Station, Michigan, USA - KBS M5-4 metaG | ecosystem: Host-associated > Plants > Roots > Rhizosphere > Soil | place...
GAGACTTCACGCATTAAGGCATCGTAGATCGCCGGAAGATCCTGTTCCTTCCAGAGCACTACGCCCACCGAGAGGATCACTTCTGCGTAGGCGACGCCTTCGCTCTCCAGCCGCTGGAACAATCGGCGGGCTACGCGAGCGTAATCGTCCGGAGTGCGCAGGCGCTTGTTCACCCAAACAAAGCTCTTCAGGAACCCGGCGAAATCGCTATATAGAGTATTGGCCGCGATTTCTTCACGGGTAAGTGAAGGATCGATCTCAAGCAGCGTCTCGGGCTCGACCGAGCCATCGAGATGCAGGTGCAATTCTGCTAGCGGCGGCATCCAGTGCCATAATAGCGATGTGCAAGCAGCCCCCGTCGCCACTTCCTTGACATCCTTCGATTTGCATCTGCACGCCGAGGGCACGCATCACGAGAGTTATCGCATGCTGGGCGCGCATCTGGTGCGGGAAGGCGATACTCGCGGTGTTCGCTTCGCGCTGTGGGCCCCCAACGCCGACGATATCAGCGTCATCGGCGATTTCAATCAATGGAACCGCGCCAATCATCCCATGCAGCGGCGCGACGGCGGGGTGTGGGAACTGTTTATTCCGGTGCTCGGAGCAGGGACCCATTACAAGTACTCGGTGCGAGCCCCGTCGGGTGAGGTGCAAGAGAAGTCGGATCCGTATGCGTTCTTCGCCGAGGCTCCGCCGCGCACCGCCTCTATCGTATGGGGACTGAACAACCACACTTGGGCAGATCAAGCCTGGATGGAGGAGCGGGGACATCGCAACCTGCAGCACGAGCCAGTATCCATTTACGAAGTCCATCTGGAATCGTGGATGCGCAAGCCGTCGCATGAATCGCTGAGTTATCGCGAACTGGCCGAGCGGCTGGTCAGCTACGTGAGCGATTTGGGGTACACGCACCTGGAGCTGATGCCGATTATGGAACATCCGTTCTCCGGCTCCTGGGGTTATCAAGTTACTGGCTACTTCGCGCCGACTTCGCGATTCGGCACTCCGGATGACTTCCGTTATTTTGTCGAGTGCTGTCACCGGGCCGGTCTGGGTGTGATTCTGGATTGGGTGCCGGGCCACTTTCCGCGCGATGCGCATGGCCTGTGGCAGTTTGATGGCACTGCGCTCTATGAGCACGCCGATCCGCGGCAGGGCGAGCATCGCGAATGGGGCACGCTCATTTTCAACTACGGCCGCAATGAGGTGCGCAATTTCCTGCTGTCGAACGCGCTGTATTGGCTGCGCGAGTTCCACATCGACGGCTTGCGGGTAGATGCGGTGGCGTCCATGTTGTATTTGGATTACGCGCGCGAGCAAGGAGAATGGATACCCAACCGCTTTGGCGGCCGCGAGAACCTGGAGGCGATCGACTTCCTGAAGCGCTTCAACGAGCTTGTGCACCAGGAGCCGGGGGCCATCTCCATCGCCGAAGAATCCACGGCGTGGCCGGGGGTGTCGCGTCCGGTCTACACCGGCGGCCTGGGCTTCACCATGAAATGGAACATGGGCTGGATGCATGATATGTTCCAGTACTTCGAAAAGGACTCGGTGTTCCGCAAGTATCATCAGCAACTGATCACCTTCAGCATGCTGTATGCGTTTACGGAAAACTTTGTGCTGCCGGTGTCGCACGACGAAGTGGTGTACGGGAAACGGTCGCTGATCTACAAGATGCCCGGCGACGAGTGGCAACGCTTCGCCAATACACGCGCGTTTCTGGCGTACATGTTCGCCCACCCCGGCAAGAAGCTGCTGTTCATGGGAACGGAGTTCGGGCAGACCGGTGAGTGGAACCACGATACGCAACTGGAGTGGCGGCTGCTGCAATATCCTATCCACTACAAACTGCTAACCATGGTGAAGGAGTTGAACTGGCTCTATCGCCGCGAGCCCGCGTTGTTTGAAGTAGACGATTCCTATCAAGGCTTCGAATGGATCGATTTGCAGGACTCCGAGTCGTCGATCATCACCTTCATCCGCTTTGCGCGCAACCGCGAGGATTTCATCGTGTTCGCGTGCAATTTTACACCGGTGCCGCGCCAAGGATATCGCATCGGTGTGCCGAAGGCGGGACTCTATCGTGAATTATTCAACACCGACTCGGAGCTATTCGGCGGCGCGAACCTAGGCAATGCCGGGGCAGTGATGGCTGAAGAGATCCCTTTTCATGGACGCCCCGCCAGCCTGAACGTGACCATTCCGCCGTTGGCGGTGGTGGCCTTTAAGTTGTAAGGTCGAATCTAGCGGAGCGCATTGAGGCCGTCGGTGGCCTTCTTGAATGTTGGATCTATCTGCAACGCCTTTTCGAAGGCCTGCTTCGCCAATTCCGAATTACCGGCTGCCATATACGCGCGGCCAAGACCAAACTGTGAACTCGCCGAATCCGGATAGTCCGACGCGTTGGCCTTTAGCACTTCTATCGATGCTGCGTAGTCGCCCATCTTGGCCATCTGATAGCCCACGAATTCGATACCCTCGCGAGCGTCAACCTCGGGGTGAGTCGCCTTGAAGAGCCGGTAGGTGTACATCACGCTGATCGTGTCCGTCCGCTCATTGTAGAGTTGCTCCAAGCACTCTTGCAGAGGCGTGTGGGTCCGGGGTGCGGGACTGAATATCGACGGGTCATGAAGTGTGTTCGCTTCGATGGTGACGCGGCGGCTTTCGGCGAGCACGCGCCCGGTTGCGATTTCTACCTCAAGCTCACGGCGTGACATCAACACTCCGTTGACGGGTTGATAATCGCTAAACCGAGTTTCACTGGTTACCGAACTCCCGAAAGCGTGGATCGGCGCCGATTTCCGATCCGCGTTCAACAGGAAAGTCTCGCGATCTACGAAAACGTATTTCTGGAAGCCGTCGGCGAGCGTCACTTGGATCTTGTAACACTCGCGATCGCCAATCTTTTCACTTCCGGCGAGTTCGAGGTGAGTGCCTTTCTCACGATAGTCCACCAGAGAATCCTGCAGAAACTCGGACGTGTGGCGGGTGGCGGCCGCTGCGGCTCCTACGGTTCGGACGACGATGCCCGGATCACCGTAATATTCCCAGGTGCTGCCGTCGAAACCTTCGCGCAAATCCGGGTTGGCGAGGGCAGGATCGCCGATGACTCCATAATAGGGGCGCAAGAATGCCATGTAGTTGCGCGCGCGGATCGGCATGTCGGGCGGAATCACGCCGCCTTCATGATGCATCCCTCGAATGACGAGAGATCGCAGCGCATGGATCTTTTCGGCCCCTCCCAACGCTTCCACGTGCCGGAGGACAATCTGATCGAGAGTGAGTGCTTCCTGCCCGACAGCCGTAGTTGCCAGCAGCGCGGAAATGATGAAACGGAGTAGAACTCGTCTTCGCATAGCAGTTGAATGTTGTACTGCAAGTTAACGAAAAAGTTACAGAGAAATGTGAAGTCCCGAAGGATGCGATAAGCTCGACCAGAGGCGTCTCGATGGAAATCCGAAAATCGATCTTACCGGTTTGTGTTCTTCTCGCGGGTATTGCTGCAGCCCAAGCCGCGCGCAAACCCGATGTGGCTTACGTCCCCACCACCAACGATGCAGTAGAGGCGATGCTCAAACTCGCGGACGTAACGAGCTCAGACACGGTCTTCGATCTAGGCTGCGGCGACGGCCGGATCGTCATTGCCGCTGCAAAGCTGCGCGGGGCGCGCGGAGTCGGCATCGATATCGATCCGGTACGAGTTAGCGAGAGCCGGGCCAATGCGAAAAAGGCGGGCGTCGAGAAGCGGGTCCGGTTCGAAGAGAACGATGTGTTCGAAGCCGACATTCACGAAGCGACGGTGGTGACTCTGTTTCTACTGCCGGAGCTCAATGTCAAGCTGCTTCCCAAACTGCTGAGGGACCTCAAGCCCGGTACGCGGATCGTTTCAAACACCTTCGATATGGGTGATTGGCAGGCAGCGAAACAAGCGATCGTCGGCGATCCGGATGATGAGGGCCATCCGTTTAGTCACCGTCTGTATTTGTGGATTGTTCCGCCAAAAGCCGTCAATTAGCGGCGCTCATCAGGGGTGTTTCGACCCTTGACTCCCAGTTATGAATATGATTTAAAGGCTTGTATCTACGAGTGATTTCCTTCTAAGGAGGGTCAAACATGCCTGCCAGACTGATTCCATCCGATCACAAATTGATTGGCAAGGATTATCCGACGCCGGATCTGGTCGCGAAGGTGACCGGAAGAGCGAAATACGCGGAGGATTATCGCGTCGACGGCATGCTATTCGCGCGGCTGTTGCTGAGCCCGTATCCGCACGCGCGCGTTCGCAGTATCGACACCAGCGCGGCGCTGGCGATGCCGGGCGTGAAGGCAATTCTCACGGCCGACGATTTGCCGGCTCCGGCCGACAGCCTGACCGACAACGGCACCGTGATCAAGGCCAATAAGTTGGGCGATCAGGGGCTCACCAATGAACCGGTGTATCAGGGCGAGCCGATTCTCGCGGTCGTCGCGGTGGATGAACTCACGGCGGTCGAAGCAATTGAGAGGATTCGTATCGATTACGAGCGGCTTCCGTACGTGGTCGATCCGCTCGAAACCTTGAAGCCTGGCAGTCCGAATCCGCGAATGGAAGGGAACGTCTGGGTGCGTCCACCGGCGCCGCCGGCTGCTCCGGGACAACGGCCCTCTGCTCCAGCACCCACGATTCAGGAACTAAAGTGGACCGAAGCCGACTTCGCCGACGCGAAAGACGGCAAGCTGCCGATGGGCAAGGCTACTGACGAGTGGAAGTTCGGAGATACTGACGCGGCTTTCAAGAATGCAGCGTACACCATGGACCACACCTTTGTGACGCCGAACACCAGTCACATTTGCCTGGAGACGCGCACCGCCATGGCGTACTGGCAGAACGGGAAAGTCTACGTCTATACCGGAACGCAAAGCACCGCACAAACCGTTCCTGCAATCGCGCGCTGGCTGGGAATTACTCCGGACCAAGTGGTCCTCATCAGCGAATATACTGGCGGCGGTTTTGGCAGTAAAGGCACTGCCGCGATTTCGCTGATCATTCCGGCGCTGCTTGCCAAGAAAGCTAACGCGCCGGTCATGATGCGCATCAGCCGCGAAGAAGAATATTACATTGGCCGGGCGCGGCCCGCGATGCTGGGCCGGATGAAGATCGCCTTCTCAAAGGAAGGCCGCATCACCGGCCTCGATATGTTCGTCATCTGCGATAACGGCGCATATGACCAGGTGGGCGATGCCGCTTCGGCTGGACGGATCGTTTCGTTGCTGTATCAGCCGCAGGCCATGCGCTTCCGCGGTTTGACGGTGTTGACGAACACGCCGCCGCGCGGTGCGCAGAGCGCGCCCGGAGGCATGCAAGGCATCACCATCATGGAGACGGCTCTAGTGCAGGCGGCGCACAAGCTGGGAATCGATCAGGTGGAACTGCGCCGAATGAATGCGCCGGAAGGCAAGGCGCCCTTTGGACCTCCGGCCGCGAATGGGAAATTGCCGCATGCCACCAGCTCATTCATTAAGGAAGCGCTGGACAAAGGTGCCGAGCAATTCCGCTGGAAGGAGCGGGCGGCGCTGCCGAAGCGAAGTGGAACCATGGCGCGCGGCGTCGGCGTTTCGGTGAGCGCTTATTCGGGCGGCTCCATTGGTTTCGACGGGCTGTTCGTCATCAAGCCCGATGGCAAGCTGTATATTCAATCGGGCATCGGAAATCTGGGGACCGAATCGGTGCATGATGTCCACCGCGTCACTGCGGAAATGCTAGGCGTGCCGTGGGAGAAAGTCGAAGTCACTTGGGGAAGTTCGGCCAAGAATCTGCCGTGGACCTGCGTCTCCGGCGGAAGCCAGACCACGCATGCCATGACGCGGGCGGCGCATGCGGTTGCCGAAGAGGGCCGGAAGCGGTTGCAGGAGATTGCGGCTAAGGATCTCGGCGGTAGCCCCTCCGATTACGAAGTCGCGAACGAACGGGTCTTTCGCAAGGGCGGCGGCGCTGGGATGAGCCTGGCGCAGGCGGCGCAGCGCGCTATCAAGCTCGGTGGCGTCTATGACGGACACGAAGTGACCGATCCGGAAGTGAATCGAGTCACCAAGGCGTCCGTGCAAGGGTTGGCCGGTCAGGGATTAGTGGTGGCGGCGCGTGATAAGTATCCGCATGATGGCCAGACGTTTTCCTATGTCGCGAGCTTCGCCGAGGTTCAGGTGGATCTTGAAACCGGCAAGTATCACCTCACGGATTTTCTGGCGGTGGCGGACGTCGGGACTGTGATTCATCCGCGCGCACTGGGCGGCCAGGTTATGGGACGGTCGATTCTGGGAATCGCGCACGCGATCGGTCAGAAATGGGTGTACGACCAGCAATACGGCCTGCCGATCGCCAAGCGGATGCACTACAACAAACCGCCGACGATTATGGATTTGCCAGTGAATATGAAATGGGACGCCGTGAACATTCCTGATCCGGAAACGCCGGTGGGCGCGCGCGGCATTGGAGAGCCGCCGGTGGGCGGTGGATGCGCGGCGGTGCTGAACGCGATCGCCGATGCGGTGGGAGACGAAGTATTCCGCAGGGCTCCGGTGAATCTCGACACCATTCTGGCGTCGACCGAAGCGGGGCGGCCCATGCAGGACGGTCTGCGGGCGCACATTTAAGACCGCGACTGGAGGCGGAACGAGGCTGGCGCCCGAACGGCGGCGAGGCCACGGCGCCGCGAACACTACAGGCGGACCTGCTCCTTCGAATACCGGTAGGACCGGAAGGTGGTGTTCTGCGCGCCGGGCTGAAACTGGCGCGCGGCTCCGGGGTATTCGCCGAAGAACGGAATCACATATTCCCATACGACATCGCCCCGAGAAGTTACTTCGAACAGGCGGCCGCTGGCGGCATCGGTGATGTGAGTGTTTCCGTTCGCGAGACGCTGGGCGTTGCCCATGAACGGGCAATAGAAAGACGAGTGGGGCGTATCGGCATACTGCCACTCGATGGCCTTCGTTACAGGATTTATTTCGACGATTCGGGTGTAAGACGTCGACACGCCGGGACGGTAATTTCCATTATCGAAGACCAGTATGTTGCCATTGGCGAGTTCAACCGGCGAATGCTGATGAGATATGATTTCGGGCCCAATGTGATAAACCACGTTGCCGGATTTCTTGTCTACCGCAATGATGCCGGATGTGGTGCGGAGGCTCATCAGGATCAGTCCCTGACGTGTTTCCCACAGACCATTGATTAAGGGCCAATGCACACGCTCGAAAAGAGGATTGATGGGGAAATCGGCGGGGTTGAGATGATCAGCCGCGCTCCATTTCCAGATCAGCTCGCCTTTCCGGTTGACCTCTTTTACAACGTCACCGTAGATAGTGCCGTCAGCTCCGCTAGCGACGCGGCTTGCGATGTCTTTCGGTAGCGGTTCTGCGGCGCCGTAGAGTAGTTTGCCGTTGGCCAGCCACTCGGCGTCGTGATGATGCGTGACGTCTTCAAATTCCCACACGGTCTTTCCCGCCGGCGTAACTTCAGCAAAGGCGCCACCGTGCCATACCGACCACATCGGGTAGAGCATGGGCGAATCGGGATGAGAGCCGTTATAGCCAAGATTTCCGTTGGGCAGCAGGACCGCGTGGCGCCCGGGACGGTTGGGCATCTTCCAGCGGTGAGCGATCGCGCCATCGATATCGATCAGATAGACGTTGCCATCGTCGGTTTGCGGCGTGAACAGGGTGTAGCCCCCTGCCGAACGCCGATGGTCGACGGCGATGAGACCCACTCCCCGGCGGCGGCCGGTGATGGAGTCAACACTTGCGGTTTTCTGGGGCGCGGCGCTTGCAGTCGGAAGCATGTCCGCTGCTGAAGCGAGAGCAAGGCTCTTGCTGGCGGTGCTGAGAAACTCTCTGCGTCGGGGATGGTTAGACAAGTCAATCGCTCCTGATGCTCACATTCATCGACGCGGATTCATCGACCAGGATGATGACTGACTTAATTATACTTGCCGGGTTTATTTTTCAGAAGCGATATGAAAGGCGGTGTTGGCTGCCGGCACGCCTGCGTAAATTGCGACTTGCAACAGCACTTCTTCCAGGTCTGGCAGTTCCAGACCTGCGGCTAGACCGGTGCGCAAGTGCAAGCGAAATTCTTCCCAGCGGCCGAGCGATGCTGTCATGGCCAGCACCAGGAGGCGGCGGATCCGCGGGTCGAGGCCGGGCCGGGTCCACACGGTTCCCCAGGCGTAACGCGTGATCAAATCCTGGAAATCGCGGGTTAGATCGGTGGCATTTGCGATGGAGCGGTCGACGTGCGCGTCGCCGAGTATGGAGCGGCGCATGGCGAAGCCCGCGGCTAGCCGGTCATCGGGCGGCTGCGGCAAAAGAAACTCGAAAAGTGCGTTGGCGAAGGCCGACGGCATTTCGATGTTTGAGAGGTGCGCTGCTTCGAGCACAAGCGAGCGCGCGCCGGGAATCGAGGCGGTCAGTAAATCGCCATGGCCCTCCCAAGGCGTGGCCGCATCCAGAGTACCGCCGACGACTAATGTGGGCACGCCGATGCGGTCGAGAATAGGACGCTGGTCCATGTCGCGAATCGCGGCGCAGCAACCCGCGTAGCCCACCGGGTTCGCCGCAAGCAACGCGGTTCGCGTGGTTGCTACCTGCGGATTCGTCGAAGCCAGCACACGCGGACTGAAGTAGCGCTCCATCACCGCACTCTCAACAGCTCCCATACCGCCTTCAATCACCGCCTTGCGGCGCGCGTCGAATAAGTCGGGGGCTCCGACTCGCGGCGATGTGTTGGCCAGCGCCAGGTGCGTGATCCGGTGCCCGGAATTCGCTCCTAGCCACTGGCCGATCATCCCGCCTAGCGAGAGCCCGCAATACGCGAAACTTTCGCGCTTCGCCGAATCGACGACTGCGATCACATCGCGGCCTAGTTGCTCGATGGTATAGTCGCCAGCCGGAGCATCGGAGGCGCCGTGGCCGCGCAGGTCCAGGCGCAGCACTTGAAAGTAGCGCAGGAGTGCGGGCATCTGCGGATCCCACAGTCCGTGGTCGACGCCGAGCGAGTGCACGAGGACCAGCAGAGGCTTGTCCGCTGCGCCCTCCAGCCGGTAGAAGATTCGAGCCTCTTCGGAAATCGCGAACGGCATGCTACTGGTCCTCCTCGAGCAAGCGCAGTCGGAATGCTTCCGCGCTGCCTAGGTATGATTCCGGCATGAGCAGCCCCGGCAACTCCGGTGGCGATCCGGTTTCCTGCAACGCCTTTTCCACCAGTCTGCGCGCGTCGTCCCGACCCATGGTCTCAGCCAGCAGCATCATGGCCTTTTCGGCGAACACGGCGCCGTGAGTGGCTTCGATATTGCGGCGCATTCGCTGCGCGTCGACCGTCAGGCCTTCAATCACTTCGGCCATCGACTCGAGGGCAACGCCGGCCGCCTGTGCCATTCCTTGAACTGTGACCCACTCCGATTGCCAGCCGCCGAGCGCGCGCTCGTGTTCTTGCAGCATGCCGTTCAGGAAATTCGCCATCAGTCCGGGGGTGCGTTTCGCTGCGGCGATCGTCAGCATACATGCCGTCGGATTATGTTTATGCGGCATCGCCGACGATCCGCCGCGCCCGTCTCCGCCGGGTTCGGCGGCTTCCCCCACTTCATGCTGCATCAGAAGTGCGATATCGAGCGCTATTTTTCCGAGGCTTGCGATGTAGATACTGAGTGCGGCGAGCAGCGCCGCGAGCCGGTCCGGATAGGCGTGCCAGGGCGCATCGGGACACTTCAAACCGAGCTCCTCCGCCAGCGTTTTACTGACCGCGATCCCGCGGTCGCCCAGCGCAGCGAGCGTTCCGCTAGCACCTCCGAATTGCAGGTATTGTGATTCAGTGAACCGGCTGTCGACGCGCCACCACCCGCGGCGCAGCGCTGCGTGCCAGCCGGCGGCCTTCAACCCGAAGGTGATGGGTGGCGCGGGTTGCAGTAATGTGCGGCCCAGCATGACGGTGTCCGCATGATCGTCACTCAGACGACGTAAGCTGCGCTGAATGCGCTCATGATCGGCCGAGAGCAGCGCGCGGCAGTTCGACAGCAGCAGGACCAGCGCGGTGTCGACGACATCTTGACTGGTCGCGCCCCAATGAACGAACCCGGCAGCCGAGGGGTCCTTCGCGCGCACTTTCTGCTTGAGTGCATGAACCAAAGGAATCGCCGGAGTTCCGGCCCGCAATGAGAGCCGAACGAGCTCAGCGACGTCGGCTGAGTCGAAAGACTCGGCCCGTGCCGCGGTGGCGATGGTTTCGGCAGCCTGCGCGGGGATGACGCCGCATCGGGCCTCGGCGCGGGCGAGTGCCGCTTCGAAATCAAGCATCGCCTGGAGCATACTGGCATCCGAGAAAACTCGTGAGAGCGGTTCGGTGGCCGCCAGGCTGTCCATCAATCGCGTGAACATTACCTGATCTTACACATCCCCTGTGTTACACATCTAGGAAAGCGGTTTCTGTTTCGCCCTGCAGATGGATCTCGATAGCCCACGCGTTTGCCTGTCCGGCCACCGGTTTTGCGAGCAGCGTGTCGCGCCGGTCGGCCGGGATTGAAACCAGCACCGGATCATCGGCATTCGACGCCTCGCCTGCAAAATAGACGCGCGTGCGAAGCGGCTTTCCCAAACCTCTTGCGAAGAGCGTGACGTTGATATGCGGAGCTTGCGCGCTACCGTCGGGATTGGGCACGCGGCCTGGCTTCACCGTCTCGAAGACACAAATGCCGTTGGAATCCGTTTCCAGGCGACCGAACCCACAGAAGTTCTTGTCGGCATCGCAGGAACGCGGGTCGACGGGATGCTGATAGTGCCCCTGGGAGTCAGCTTGCCACAGCTCGATCATGGAATCGCCGGGAGTCGGCACGCCGTCGCCATCGATTACGCGGAATATTAAAGTGATGTGTTCTCCCTCCGCGCTGTCGGGCGCCATGATGCCGAGAGCGTGATTCGTCGTCAGTCCAAAGTTGAAGAATGGCCCGACGGTTTGAGAAGCGGTCGGAATCAGCGTCATTGCGAGCTTTCCTCAAATGGCGTCGCCGAGCGCCCGCGCAGCACGATGTCGAAGCGGTAGCCCAGCGCCCACTCGGGTTCGGTGAGAGATAGGTCGAAGGAGGATACCAGCCGCTGCCGAGCGCCCTCATCCACGATGGAATGCATTACGGGATCGATGGCCATTAAGGGATCGCCGGGAAAATACATTTGAGTGACCAAGCGGCTCAGTAGCCCCGCGCCGAAGAGCGAGAAGTGAATGTGGGCTGGCCTCCAGGCATTCGGATGATTGCGCCATGGATAGGCGCCGGGCTTGATGGAGATGAAGCGGTAATTGCCGGCGTCGTCGGTGATGGCGCGACCGGCTCCGAGAAAATTCGGATCGAGAGGCGCGGGGTGGCTATCTCTCGAATGGCGATAGCGGCCGGATGCATTCGCCTGCCACACTTCCACCAGGGCGTTCGGAACACCGCGGCCATCCTCATCGAGAACGCGTCCGGCGACGATGATGCGCTCGCCTAGCGGCGGGTCTGGAAAGTGGCGCGTGAGGTCATTATCGGATTCGCCGATGGGATTGTGGCCGTAGAGCGGCCCGGTCAATTCGCTGAGCGTATGCGGCACTTGAATCAGCGGCTTCGAGGGGGCGCGGCGTATAGAGGACCGGTAGCCTTCGTATAAATACTCGGGCTGCGTGCCGGGCGGGGTTCTTGGATACTCCTTCATTCGCACAATAGTATCGTGTAAGGCAGAGTTATGGCGACATTGCACACGAAAGTCGGCATCATTGGCGCGGGGCCGGCTGGTCTTCTGCTGTCGCACTTGCTCCACTTGGAAGGCGTCGAGTCCATCGTAATCGAGGCGCAGACTCGCCAGTACGTGGAGGAGCGTAACCGCGCCGGTGTGCTCGAACAGGGCACAGTGGATCTACTCGATGCATCGGGAGTGGGCGAGCGCCTTCGCCGTGAAGGGCTGGTTCATCACGGCATCGAGCTGCGTTTTAACCGGCAGGGCCATCGCATCGACATGCACGAGCTAACAGGCGGGCGCGCGATTACGGTTTACGCGCAGCACGAGGTGGTGAAGGATCTCATCCAGGCGCGCCTGCATGACGGCGGACAGATTCTCTTTGAGGCGAGTGAGGCCAGCGTCCACGATTTCGAGGGCCAGTCGCCCCGCATTCGCTTCGAGCACAACGGCGAGCCTCACGAGGTCGTCTGCGATTTTATCGGCGGATGCGATGGTTTTCATGGCATCTGCCGGCCGTCGATTCCCGCCGGGGCGCTGTGTGTTTACGAGAAGACGTATCCGTTTGGATGGCTGGGAATCATCGCCGAGGCGGTTCCGGCATCGCACGAGATCGTTTATTCGAACCATGAACGTGGCTTCGCGCTGCTGAGCATGCGCTCTCCGGTGATTACGCGGGCCTACCTTCAGTGCCGCCCTGACGAGGATCTCGCAGCGTGGCCCGACGAGCGAATCTGGGAAGAGTTGGACCGCCGCTTTGAGACTCATGACGGCTTTCGGCTAAACCGGGGTCAGATCGATCAGAAAGGCGTCACGCCTATGCGGAGTTTCGTCACCGAGCCGATGCAGTATGGGCGTCTGTTTCTGGCCGGAGATGCTGCACACATCGTTCCGCCCACGGGCGCCAAGGGCCTCAACCTTGCCGTCGCGGACGTGCGAATTCTGGCTCGGGCGTTCTCAGTCTGGTATCGAACCGGATCCGAAGATCTTTTGAAGCGATACTCAGGCATCTGCCTGCGCCGCGTGTGGCGCGCACAGCACTTCTCGTGGTGGATGACCTCCATGCTGCACCGTTTCGAAAGTAGTGACGGATTCGATCATCGCAGGCAACTTGCCGAACTCGATCAGGTCACAACCTTGCGGGCTGCGGCAATCACCCTAGCGGAGAATTACACTGGATTGCCGTTTGATTTGCCGGGAGAGAATCTGTGATCCGTAACAGTCCGCCTTTTCGTGCTGACCACGTCGGCAGCCTGCTGCGTCCACCGATACTCAAAGACGCTCGTGCGCGGCATGAACGCGGCGAAATCTCCGACGGATATTTGCGCACCGTTGAGGACGCTGCGATCGAGCGTGCCATCGCGCGCCAGGCGGAGATCGGCTTGCGCAGCGCCACCGATGGCGAATTCCGGCGCGCCATGTGGCACTTCGATTTTCTGGAGGGACTTGATGGCGTAGAGTCTTTCCGATCGGATCACGGCATCGCATTCAAGGGCGGCATCGAAACCCAGGCCAAAGGACTGCGTGTCACCGGCAAGATCGGGTTCTCGACGCATCCGATGCTCGATCACTTCCGCTTCCTGCGCGACCACACTAAGGCGGCTCCGAAGATGACAATCCCGTCGCCTTCGGTGCTGCATTTTCGTGGCGGGCGCAAAGCCGTGAGCACCGAAATTTATCCGCGGATGGACGAGTTCTACCGCGATCTGGGGCTCGCATATCGCGATGCAGTACAGGCGTTCGCTCATGCCGGCTGCCGTTATCTCCAACTCGACGAGGTCAACTTGGCATATCTTTGCGATCCGGAGCAGCGCCAGATCCTTCGCGACCGCGGCGACGATCCCGATAAGCTACCGCGCATCTACGCGGACATGATTAACGCGGCGATCGCGAGCCGCCCGCCGGACATGGCGATTACGATGCATCTTTGCCGCGGAAATTTTCGCTCTAGTTGGATCGCGCAGGGCGGCTACGAGCCGGTCGCGGAACTACTGTTCAACCAGATCGGCGTCGACGGCTACTTCATGGAGTTCGATACCGAACGCGCGGGTGGCTTCGAACCGCTGCGTTTTGTTCCGAAAGGCAAGACCGTGGTCCTGGGCCTGGTGACGAGCAAGGCGGGTGCGCTGGAATCCGTCGAAGAATTGGAGCGACGCATCGCGGACGCAGCGAAGTACGTTCCGCTGGATCAACTGTGCCTGAGCCCGCAGTGCGGCTTCGCCAGTACCGAGGAAGGGAACAGCCTCACCGAGGAAGAGCAATGGGCGAAGCTGGCCCGCATCGTCGAGGTCGCGCGAAAAGTGTGGGGCGAGTGAGTCGCACGATCGATGTCGGAGCGCTGCTCGACCACGGTCCGTGGACTGCGCAGCAAAAGCGCTGGACCATATTGGCGGCGCTAGCCATCATCTTCGACGGTTTCGACATTCAGATTTTAGGCTTCGCCATTCCGTCGCTGATTCGCGAGTGGCACGTGGCACGTTCGGCTTTCGGTCCGGTGCTCGCGCTCGGTCTGGTGGGAATGGCAGCGGGGAGTCCGCTCGCCGGATATTTTGGCGACCGCTTCGGCCGCCGCACCGCGCTCATCGGTTGCGTCAGTCTGTTCGGCCTGGCGACCATTGCCAGCAGCTTTGTCGACGGAGTGGCGGGACTGGCGGTTTTGCGCGTCCTTACAGGGATGGGAGCGGGCGGCGCGTTGCCGAATGCCGCCGCGTTGTCCGCAGAGTTTGCGCCCTTGCGGCGGCGTCACGCCGCGGTATTACTCACCATCGTCTGTGTTCCTCTCGGCGGCATGGTGGGCGGAGTCATCGCGTCACAGGTGCTGCCTGCGCTGGGTTGGCGCGCTCTTTACCTGATCGGCGGCACGATGCCGCTGGCGTTCGCGATCGTACTTTGGCTGACGTTGCCCGAATCACCGCGATTCCTCGCGCGACGTCCGGAGGAACGACAGCGCCTTAGCGGACTGCTACGGCGCCTGGGTCACGTTGTAGATCCCGATAGCACCTTTGAGGACCGCACCAAGGTGGCGGTCGACAATCGTACTCCGATCCGCGCTCTTTTAGGGCCGGAGTTGGTGCGTGACACCGTGGGTATTTGGATCGCTTACTTCTTCTGCCTAGGATCGATATACGTGATGTTTGGCTGGCTGCCAACGCTGTTGACGTCCCAAGGCATCAGCCCTGCCACGGCGACTACGGGATTAGCGGTCTACAATCTGGGCGGCGTCTGCGGCGTAGTGCTGTGGACCTTTCTCATAAATGCATTCGGATCGCGCGGACCGATGCTGGTGGGTGCTTTGGGCACTGCTGCCAGCGCCGTGATGGTTCTTCTGATCCCTTTCCATGCGAACAGCAATCCGGTTTTCCTGCTGGCGGCAATCGGACTGAACGGTCTGCTCGCAAACGCGGTCCAGACTTCTATGTTCGCTTTGGCCGCACACGTGTATCCCACCGCCGTCAGAGCCTCCGGCGTAGCGTATGCAGCCGCGTTGGGGAGAACGGGTGGAGTGATCAGTTCGTTGTTTGGCGCGGTCCTTATTCAGGCGGGGCCGGTTGTTTTTTGGTGGGCGATGGCGGCGGCAATGGTGGTGGCCTTCGCAGGGTTGGCCGGGGTGCGCAACCATTTCGCCGCGATCGGAAAACTGGAACCGGCGGAAGTGGCTGCATCGTGACTGCTGTTATTTGCCGTAGCGTTTGCTAAAGCTGTTGCGGGTGTTGGTGACGGTGAACGTCCCGCCCTTCGCTACGGAAATCCGAATCCACTTGAACGAGTCGGCCGGTTCCAGGTTTGCGATGAAGTCCTCTGGAGGGTTTGCATCCTTACCCGCGTTGAGCGATTGGTGGAGCTGCCAGATGTCTCGGAGTCCCGGAGCCGCTCGCAGCACCGGCCAGGTCTGCGCGTCGGCGCCTTTTCTAGCGCCATTCGCCTGAATGATAACTGGGGCGTGAAGCGCTCCGACAACTTCAGGCGCGATGCCTTTGAATTGCCCGTGGACGTTCACATTATAGACATCCACGGTTCCGATCAGATTCCTGGGGCATACCAGATCGTGACTGTAGTGAGCCTCCAGATCGGCGAGATCCAGCATGCGGAATTTGCCTGATGTGATGAGCAGGCCGATCGACTGGTTGTCTTCGAAGTCTGTCGCGAGGGCGTCTTGCTGGCTATTCGTTTCGCAGAGCGAATTGCGCGCGCCTGCGTTGGCGAGCGGCTTGGTGATCAACTGGCCGCCTGCCGATAACACTCGTATATCGACACCCTTTATCGGAACCTTGTCGCCCACGTGAAGAACGGTGTGCCCTATCTTGTTCCGCAAGGCGGCGTAGGCTGCGAAGCGCGCCGCCGCTTGCGCGTTAGTGGTGAGATACTCGCCGTGATCGAGGATGTGTTCGATCGGAACTTTCGCGGCCAGGAGCGGAACGTCGCCTAAGTGATCAGTATCGAAATGCGAGATGACCAGGAAGTCGATCCGTCTCAGACCGGCGGCTTGGACCGCTTCGGCAATGCGTTCGGTCGACGCCAGACGGTTGTTCGCTGCAGGCCAGCCGGCGTCGAACAACATCGACTGACCGGAGGGCGAGACCAGCAGCACCGATTTGCCGCCCTCTACATCGATTACATAAATCTCAAGATTCGGTGCGGCGCTGAGTGACGCCCCAAGCAATGCTAGCAAGCAGATGAGCCGGGTCATTCTATTTCACCGAGAATGCCAGAAGGACATTTCCGGGCATGCCTTGCCCACCGTAACCGGAGTTCACGTAGAGCATGCCATCCACAATCGTAGGGCCGGTCGAACTGAAAGAGCCGCCGGTAGCTGGAATCCCGTTGACGGTGGGGAACGATTGCACGGCGTCGAAATCCCAGATGATCTTGCCGGCAGTCATGTCGTAAGCGCGCAGGTGGCCGTCCATTGATCCCGAAAATACTGCGCCTTCGATTGCGCTGGGCGGAGCGAGTTGGGCGGAATTGCAACCCGGCTTAGCCAGACACATGGGCGCGGGAGGTGGCGTGTGCCAGATAACCTTGCCCGTCGCGGCGTCGATTGCGAACATGCCGCCGCCGGCATCCGGCTTTTGGCGATCGATGTCCGAAAGCGGAACGTACGCGATTCCTTGATGCCCAGCGATCCCCCACAGGATTCCACCGAGCGTGCTGCCTTTGCCGATGCGCGTTTGCCACACGATCTTGCC
>Ga0105245_10002411_pt1 | contig 16914 bp, 16 predicted proteins | sample KBSM54metaG_FD_81523 | JGI IMG/M metagenome (GOLD analysis project Ga0105245, IMG submission 81523) | Miscanthus rhizosphere microbial communities from Kellogg Biological Station, Michigan, USA - KBS M5-4 metaG | ecosystem: Host-associated > Plants > Roots > Rhizosphere > Soil | place...
AAGATCTCGCCTTGGCCGACCTCGAAGCTCACGTCGCGCAGCACGTCGCGGCTGCCGAAGCGATGCCACAAGTGGCGCACGCGAATGGCCGGAACCGTGGCGCTCATGGCACCCCTCCGTAGCCCACCACGCGCACGAGCACGCGATCCACGTCCAAGCGCAGCCCTGAATCTTGCAAGCGACCCTCGCCGCCTTCCAGTTCGGCGAGCAGCACCGGCACGTCCTCCGGCCACCAATCGACTTCGCTGCCGGTCGCGCTTTCGAGTGCTTCCCACGCGCTGCCCGCGCCTTTGGCCTGCTCCTCGACCTGCGTCTTGAAGGTGCCGGTGGACAGCGAATGCGCTCCCCACGCGCTGCTCGGTGAGCCGAGGCTGCCGAGCTTCTTGCCCTCGCTCTCGGTCACCGTTTGGCCATCGGCGATCTTGGTAAAAAATACCGGGTCTTTGCCGGGCGCTTTCAGGACCACGGCGAGCAGGTCACGCGCGCAGCGGTTCTTCACCAGCAGTTTGCCTTCGGGCGTGCGCACGAGGCTCACGCCGCCACCCCAAGTGAGGAAGCCATCTTCGCGAACGACCTGCACTTCCCACGGCTTTTCGCGCATTTTTTCCAGGCGCAGGCCGTTCCGGTCGACCCACAATTCGCGCCGCACTTCGTCGGGATCGCCCAGCACGTCGAGCACGCTGCCGCGCGCGGCCCGCACCACGAGATCATCCGCCGAGGAACCGTAGAGGCCGCGGAAACGCGTGATGGCCACGCGCCCGAGCCCTGCGCCCGCCTCGATCAAGCTGAGGTGGCGCGCGCGCCCAGTGACGCCCTTGCCGAGCGCTCCGAGCACCACGATGCCGAGCAGAGCGAGCCCCGACCAGATGGGCAAGTACAAGAGCGAGCGCAGCGGGTGACCTTTGCGCTGCGCGAGGAAGAAATTCAGCGGGCCGGCGAGCGCGGCGTACAGCAGGAGGAGCACCGCGGAGGCCACGACCGTCCAGCGCGTGCTCTCGTTCGGGTCGAGCACTCGCCGAATGGCGGACAGGCGCGTGTCATCGAGAGCGGCCTGCGCGTGGGGCAAAGCGACGACCACGGCCCGTTCCCAGGCGTGGCGCACGAGGTCCAGCATTTTCAGGCGCGCCCAAGGATCACTCGCGGCGAGCTCCGAATCCGGATTGAAGGCCAGAAAATGCACCTCACCGAGGCCGTAGCTCGCGGCTTCACCCCAGGGTGTGGGCCGCAAATTGGCGCCGCTCAAACCAAACAGCAACGCGGCGAGCTCGGCCGTGGGCGCTGCTTGCTGCACCGCGAGGCTGGGCGCGCCGGTGGGTGAGCGCTTGCTCGAACCCTCAACCGGCACCAAAAATGAGCTGGTTTGTGCGAGTGAATGGGCCGCCGGGGAGCGCACCACGTGGCCGCCGGCGACCGCTTCGAGCCACGGAGCACGCAAATCTTCCGGCCGCTCGACGACCACCGCCAATGCTCCGCCGCTGAGCACCCAGCACAAGAGCGCATCGAGCGCGCCCGGCTCCAACGTGGACACCGTGCGCGCGGGGGTGAGCACGAGCGTCGCGCTGGCGTAGCCTGCCGCAAGATCGGGCAGCACGGGTTCACCCGTGGTGGGGTTCAGTTGCGGCGTAGCTGCGCTCAGCAGCGAGCCACCATAGCCGTAGCCGAAAGCGTGCCGGCGGATGGGCATGGGCTGCGTATTGAGCACTGCCACGCTGCGGCTCGGCACGCTGAGGTCGAACAAAAGCGGGTCGAGCGCGCGCAGCAAGGGCAGGGCGGCGCTCGAGAGCTCATTGCCCTTGGCATCGACGGCGCGCACGCGGGCTTCGCTCGTGCGGTTCACCAAGCTGTGGCTCGGTAGCAGTAACGTCACGCGACTGTTGCCGGCTACCGCGAACGGCGCTTGCGACAGCGTGCGCGGCGGAGTGCTCATCGATGGCCGAGTCTGCAGTTCGAGCATGCCGCTCAGCTGGGCTGGGCCGGTGTTTTCGAGGCGCACCGAGAGCTGGCCCCAACCGTCGACCGACGGGCTGCCAGCGCCGAGTACAGGCACGGCTTCGAGATTCAACGCGCTTTGCGCGCGGCCCGAGCGGCTCCAAGAAATGATCGCGAAATAGGCTAAAAATAGCGCAAGAAAGCGAGTTGAGCGCACGCCGTTCACGCCCCTTGCACGGCTCGCTCGACGGCATCGGGTCGTGTGGGCACGAGACCGAGCAGCTCGCCGATGATCTGATCGGGTGCGATACCATCGGCCTCGCCCTCGAAGCTCAGCAAGATGCGGTGCCGCAGCACGGGCAGCGCCGTTTTCTGTAAATCGGCGAACGAGACGTGCGCTCGCCCCTCGAGCAGTGCGACGGCCTTGGCCGACAACACGAGCGACTGCGCGCCGCGGACCCCGGCGCCATAGCGCACCGCGCGCCTCACGAGAGGCGGCGCGTCGACGGCCTCGGGAGAACTCGCACCGACGAGCCGTGCTGCATAGCGCAACACCGGTTCGGCCACCGCCACTTCGCGGCACAGCGCCTGCAATTGCAGCACGTCTTGTCGCGTGAGTACGCGCTCCGGCTCGCCCGGGGGCTTGCCCGTGGTGCGCGCCAAAATCTGCGTCAATTCATCTTCGTTCGGTGCCGGCACCGCCACTTTGAGCAAGAAGCGATCGAGTTGCGCTTCGGGCAGGGGATAAGTGCCTTCCATCTCGATCGGGTTCTCGGTGGCGAGCACGAAGAACGGGGCGTCCAGCGCGTGTCGCGTCCCGGCGATGGTGACCGCGTGCTCCTGCATGGCTTCGAGCAGCGCGCTCTGCGTCTTCGGGGTGGCGCGGTTGATCTCGTCCGCCAACACCACTTGGCCGAAGATCGGCCCGCGATGCAGCTCGAAGCGGCCCGTCTTGCCGCCGCTGCCGTCCATCACCAAAATGTTGGTGCCCGTCACGTCGCTCGGCATCAGGTCGGGCGTGAATTGAATGCGCGAGAAGCGCAGATCCAAACACGAGCTCAGTGTGCGCACGAGCAACGTCTTACCGAGGCCCGGGTTGCCTTCGAGCAGCACGTGCCCGCCGGCGATGAGGCCCCACAGCACTTGTTCGACGACCGCGCTTTGGCCGACGATCACCTGGGCGATGGCGGCTTTGAGTCGGCTGCTCGCATCGCGAGCCAAGCTGAGGCGCGCTTCGAAATCAGAGGGCGTTTCCGGCATCGGGGAGACAATCCTCGCAGGAGCGAAGGCCGGAGCATACAGAAATCAGGGCTCGAAATAGCGACCGACTTGCTCGCGGTATTCTTCCGGGATGTCCGAGTGATCGACGGCGCCGACCTCGGTTTGCCCCACACTACCGAGTGTGCCGGTGCCCAGCTGATTGGCGGTTTCTCCGGCGCGAGCGGGCGCGCGGCCGAGCGTGGCGCCTTGCATCGGCGCGCCCGGCAGCATGCGCGCATCCGCCTTGGCCCGCAGTTCTTTGCTCTTCACCTCGGGTGTCGAACCGGCGTGATCGCCCTGACCGCTGTCGTGATGAGTGCCGGTGCCGCCCTTACCGCTCGCATCACCGCCCGACCCAGGCTTGCCCGCGTCGCCCGATTTTCCAGACTTCCCGGGCGGGCCACCGCTCGACGGCCCGCCGTCGTCCGAGGGCATGGGCAGCGCACCCAAGCCACGCGCTGCGTCGCGGCCGCCGCGCTCGGCGTCGCCCAAGCCTTGCTCACGTTGCGCGTCATCGCTCGGCAAAGGCTTCGTGAGCTCTCGCAGCTGTTCGCGGAGGGCATCGGCGCCTTCAGGGCCGCTCAGCTTCTTGGCGAGTGCTTCGAGTTGCTTTTTGCTGAGTGGGTTTGCGCTGTCGCCCCCGGCCTCGAGCTGCTTCTGCAGCCGTTCGGCAAGCCGCTTGCGTTCTTCGGGGCTCAGCCCTTCGAGCGCCTTCTCCAGCGCCTCGTTCAGTTGGCGCTCTGCCTTGGGATCGCCCGAGCGCCCGAACTCTTTCAAGTCCTCGAGTGCTTCTGGCGAGAGTTTGCCCTTCATACTCTCGGCCAATTCGCGCAGCGCTTGGCTCTGATCTTCACGCTTCCCGAACAGGCGTCGCTCCGCATCGAGCGCATCGGCCAGGCCCTTGGCGCCTTTTTCGCGCGCGGCCTTGGCGGCCTCTTCGAGCGCTTCTTTGGCCGCCTCGCGGTCGCTCGTTTCGACGCGTTTGGCGAGCTTCTGCATCTCGTCGTCGAAAGCCGTCAAATCGCCATCGCCGAGCGCTTTTTGCGCCGAGCGCAGCGCTTGGTTTTTGCCGAACGCGCCCAACGCGGCATCCAAACCAGCGCGGTTTTGCTGATCGCCGAGCTTGAGCTGTTCGGCCGCGATGCCGTCGCGCAACTTGCTGATTTCCGAAAGTGCTTCGCGTTTCTCGAGCCCTTTGGCCAGATCAGCTCGTAGTTTGCGGGCCTGTTCGGCCAAGGCTTTGAGCCGCGCGTCCTGCTCCGGGGTCCGACCGGGCAGGTGTTCCAGCGCTTCGATGCGCTCCAAACCCTGCAAATGATCGAGCTTCACTCGTTCGGCACCGGGCGCTTGAGGAGGCGCTGGCGGCGCAGGAGGTAAGGGCAAGATGCTCACCCAAACGATGGCCCCGAGCGCCACGGGCAGCAGCGCGTGAACGCGTGACAGGACGCGCGGGCTCAGCCGTTTGGGATCGGCCTTGCCCAGCAAATGCGTCGCCCGCCCGACCACGAACGCGAGCGCGGGAGTGACCTCGGCCTCGGCGTGCAGCGCGGTGGTCACCGTTTCTGCGCCTGCGAGCCGGGCGTCCAAATACAGCGCGACTTCGCTTTCGGTCCAGCGTTGACGCGCCGCCACGACTCCGCCGATGAGCGCACCCGCGACGCCGAACCCGAGTGTTACCGGTCGCAGCTCACCGAGGCGCAAGGCCCAAGCGCCGAGCGCGGCGAGCGCACCAAAGGCCGAACCCCACGCCGCGCCGCTGAGCACGCGCGACAGCGAACGTCGAAGATGAACGCGTGCCGCGTGCGGCGCGAAAGCACGCTGAAAATCGCCGTGAGGGGAAGCCGCCACCAAGCCAGCAGAGTTTACTGCTCCTTGACTCCTCGGGCCAGGTGGTAAGGTCAGGCACGGGTATGAAAGACGGCAAGATCACGGTTCCGGCGCTGCTGGCTCGCAAACGCTCGGGGCCAAAAATCGCCATGCTCACGGCCTATGACGCGACCTTGGCGCGCCTTCTCGATGACGGCGGCGCGGACGTCCTGCCCGTGGGTGACTCTTTGGGCATGGTCGTGCAAGGGCTGGAAAATACCTTGCCCGTCACCGTCGAGGAGATTTGTTACCACGGTCGGGCGGTAGCGCGGGCCACACACCGGGCGCACGTGGTGGGTGACATGCCCTTCATGAGTTACCAGCCCTCGGTCGAGCGGGCACTCGAGAGCGCGGGGCAGATGCTCAAGACGGGCGGCTTCGAAGCGGTGAAGCTAGAAGGCGGCGAGCGCTTCGCCGAGCACGTCCGCGCCCTCGTTGGCTGCGGGATACCGGTGATGGGTCACGTGGGGCTCTTGCCGCAAGCCGTGCACGCGATGGGCGGCTTTCGTGTGCAGGGCAAAGCGCCCAATGATGCGGAGCGGGTGCTGGCTGACGCGCGAGCGATCGCCGATGCGGGCGCCTACGCGATCGTCCTCGAAGGCATCCCGAGTGAGCTCGGGCGGCGCATCACCGAATCGATCTCGATTCCGACCATCGGCATCGGAGCCGGGCCGGCGTGCGATGGGCAAGTCTTGGTCTGTTACGATTTTCTCGGCATGTATCCGAGCTTGAAACCCAAATTCGTCAAGCACTTCGCCGAGCTCGGCGCGCAGATCGTGGCTGCCACTCGCAGCTACGTGAGCGAAGTGCAAAGTGGAGAGTTTCCGAGTGCCGCTCACGGCTTTGCGAGCGCGAAGCAACTCCCCGCCGATGAAACCGGCGCCAAACCGGTACTCGGGCCCGCGCCCGCCGGCTACGGCCCAGCCAGCGAGGAGCCATGACGCTCGTCGTTCATCATACCGTGGCCGAGTTTCGTGCGGCGGCAGATGCCGTCCGCCGCGCGGACAAACGTTTCGGTTTGGTCCCCACCATGGGCGCGCTCCACGCGGGGCACCTGTCGCTCGTGCGCGAAGGCCTCACGCGCGCCGATGAGGTGGCCGTGACCATCTTCGTCAATCCGACGCAGTTCGGGCCGAACGAAGATTTCGCGCGCTACCCACGGACGCTCGAGCGCGACGTCGAGCTGTGTCGTGAAGCGGGAGTCAGCCATGTGTTCGCGCCCGATGCGGCGGAGATGTATCCCCAGGGTGAGCGCACGCGCGTGCAGGTGAGTGAGCTGACTTCGGCCTTGTGCGGGCCCCATCGGCCGGGGCACTTCGACGGCGTTACCACCATCGTGTGCAAGCTGTTCGCCGTCGCCGGCCCGTGCGTCGCGGTGTTCGGTCGCAAAGACTATCAACAACTCAAAGTGGTGCAGCGCATGACGCGCGATCTGCTGTTGCCCGTGGAAGTGATTGGCCTCCGCACGCTGCGCGATCCGGATGGCCTGGCGCTGAGCTCGCGCAACGCCTACCTCAAGGCCGACGAACGCGAGCGTGCACTGGCGATTCCGCTCTCGCTGTCGCTCGTGGCTCGCGATTTCGCGCGCGGTGAGCGGCGCGCCGGCGCGTTGCGCAAGGCGGCCCTTTCAGGTTTGGAACGCGCACAAATTCGGCTCGATTACGCGACCTTGGCCGATCCCGAAAGCCTCGTACCCGTGGCTGACGAGGCTTTGGTGCCGGAGCGCGTATTGTTCGCTGTGGCCGGCTTCGTCGGAAACACGCGCCTGATCGACAACCTGGTCTGCGGTGAAGACCCAGCGCCGATTGCAAACGTCTAAGACTCAGTGAAGGATTCATCGACGAGCATGACGGCTAGCGAATCGCCAATCTCCCGAGCCAGTGATTCCGGGCGCTTTCCAGGGCTGTTCGTGGTTCTGGAGGGCATCGACGGTTGTGGCAGCACCACGCATTCGAAATTGCTCGCCAAGGCGCTCCGGTCACGCGGTCCCGAGGTGGTGCTCACTTGTGAGCCGAGCACCGGCCCGATCGGTGGGCTCATTCGCCAGGTGCTCCAACGCCGCTTGTTCGTGCCCGATGCTTCGGGCCCGCGCGGCTTCGATTGGTCGACCATGGCGCTGCTGTTCGCCGCCGATCGCATGGATCATTTGGATTCGACGGTGGCCCCCGCGCTTCGCGAAGGCAAAGTCGTGGTGAGCGATCGTTACGATCTCTCGAGCCTGGCCTATCAATCGGTCACCGCCCACAACGGCAGCGAATCCATTCCGTGGATCCGGCAGCTGAATTCGCAAGCGCTGCGGCCCGACGTGACGGTCGTCATCGACGTCCCCGCCGAGGTCGCCGAAGAGCGGCGTCGCGCCCGTGGCGGGGTCGAGGAAATGTTCGAGGCGCGCGAGCTGCAAGCGCGCTTGGCCGGCGTTTACGCCCGAGCGGAAGAGCTCGTTCCGCATGACCGCGTCGTGCATGTGTCGGGCGTCGGTGCGGCCCCTGAAGTAGCGGCCCGCATTTTCGAAACCGTGCTGTCCGCGGTTCCCAGCTACTTTCGCGATCACAGTCGTTCCTGATTGGCTGTTTCGGGCGAACCACGGACTCGTGATTCGCGTGTGACTGCATATCGCGAACTCCGCGTTCGGCCCCACGCTTGCGCGCAACCGGGCAAATAGTGTATTCCCGGCTCGCTTTCGCTCAGGTGGATCGGGAGCGTTCGTGGGAGGCCTATTATGATTAAATTCTTGAGTTGGGGAATCGCGGCGAGTCTCATTGGCTTGGCTGCAATCGGTTGTTCGTCGAGTGACACCTCGAAAGTCCAGCCGGCTGATCGCGGCGGTCGCGGTGAATCCTGCCAAGCGCGCAACGATTGCGCGAGCGGGCTCGCCTGCGTCAACCAACGCTGTACGCAGAACGACTTCGATATCGCAGTCACCGCCAAGCAGTGCGATCTCATCGCTTGCCAGACGGATGATGACTGTTGCACGGACACCTTGTGTGTCTCGCTCAAAGCGCAGTGTGCGGCGGGAACGCAGACGGCGTGCGACAACTTCGATCTCGAGTGTGCCGCGTGCAAGCGCGAAACCTGCGACATGACCACGAATCGTTGTGTCGTCAGCAACACCTGCACCACCAATACGGACTGCGGTCTCGGTACGTGCACTGCGGGCAAATGCGTGGCCTGTACCGACGACACGCAGTGTTCGACCGGGCAAAAGTGCCAAGCGGGTCAATGCACCAAAGACGAGTGTATGGACGACTCGCAATGCGCGGCGTTCAACAAGTGCACTGCCGGCAAGTGCGTCTACACCGGTTGTCAGAGCGATCGCGATTGCTACTTCTCGACCGGCAATCCGCTCAGCAAGTGTGCAGACATCACGCCGGCGGTCGCGGGTGGCGTCGGCAAGCAATGCCGCACCCCCTGCGAAACGGATGCCGAATGCGCGGGTGGCACGACCAATCAACAAACCGGCGCCATCACCTCGACCTTCCAGAAATGCCAGGCGGGCGCCTGCGTTTTCGTGGGTTGTGACAACGATGACCAATGCCGCGAGTACCTGGGCCTCGCCCAGGCCAACCCGCTGAGCAAGACCAAAGCGGTCTGCCGCTGAGTCGGCGGCCGGTGCGGGGCGCCCGCGAGGTGACCCCGCACCGCCAATTTACCGATGAATTGGGCTAGATCGGGCCTTGGCGGAGCGCGCTGAGGCCGGGTTTTTGGCCTATCCCCCGCGCTCGGGCCATATTCGGCAGCATGCGAGGCTCGAGCGCTGTTCTTTTCGTCGTGTTGACTGGCTGCGGTGCGGCCCCAGTTGCGCCTGCACCCCACGCGGCGGCTCCCGCTGCGGCGCCGCGGGTCGCCGAAAACACGGAGCCAGCACGCCCGCCGCAAGGCCAGCTCTACCGCGAAGACGTGAATGCGTTGGTCGAGCGCGGCTTCCCCTTGTTCCTGCAGCGCATCGACGTCGCTCCGCGGCTCGTGGATGGCCAATTCCGCGGCTGGAGCATTCTCGATTTGCGCCCCAGTGATTTTTGGGCAGGTGTCGACTTGAAGCCCGGTGACATCGTCACCGCCGTGAACGACTTGCCCATCGAACGCGAAACCGAGGCGTTTGCGGCCTTCGAATCGCTCAAGCAGTCACCGTCGTTGAAGGTCGCGTTTCAGCGCGACGGCCAAACGCGTCTGCTCGAATACAAGATCGTCTCGCGCAAAAACTGACCGTGGGAGCCCCGCTCAGCGGGGCAGATCGCGTAGTGCAAATTCGGTGATCGCATCGAGCACGGCGCCGAAGCGTTGCCGCGTGAAGCGAGAGCCGCTCGTCACCCAGTCCAAATGCTCGGTCGGCTTTTGGTCGTCTTGGAAGTGGCCGAGAATATCCAGGTGATCGGCTTCGCCGGCCCACAGTAGCTCGCCCCAGAGCATGCTCAGCGTGGGCACGATGCCGTCGTTCGAGGCGCCCGTGACGTCGTGATCGACTCCCGTGCGCAAGAACTCGCTCTCACGCTGCGTGGGGCGGGCGTACGGGTAAACTTGTGATTCTTGGCTCGCGAATTGATACAGCGTCGAATAAATGGCCGCCGTAAACGCGGCGTAAGGCGACCGAATGCGACGAGCGAAGCGCATGGTGCGCGGCGCAGCCGCCGCGGAAATCACCGAGCCGTAACGCACTCGGCTATCGCTCTCGGTGGCCGCGTTGAACAGATCCATCGCCTCCGGCATGATCTGGATGATCGCGCCTTGATCGATGCGCACCTTGCTCAAAAAATCTGCGATCTCACTGCGCCGCTCCCGATCCACGAAGCGCAGCACGCTATCGGTGAGCCGACTGAACAGCTTCAAGTCCGCCCCGAATAGGGAATCGATGCCGCCCACGCCGCTCATCACGCGCGAGAAAATCGCCAGCGAGGGTTCACCGATGGTGAGCGATACCACCGTGAGCAAGCTCAGCACGTACAAGAAGCGCGTGCCCGAAACGGTGGCGAAGTAAGTCGCGAGCGGCGTGCCGTAGTGCGGCGTGTTGATGGTGATCGCGCTCACCACGCGTTTGCGCCAAGCGAGCTGCTCCGGCGAAACCCCGAGGTTCACGCTGGGCGAGAGGACGAGCCGCACGTCGAGCCCGCCGGTGGAGTGACCGATCAAGTGGATCGGTCCGTCGTCGGTGCCGGCGGAATTGGCCACGGTGCTGGCTAGAATGCGGGAGCGATAGCGAAGCGAGGAGGTGGGGGGAGCCGGAACATCGGCGATCAGCACCTGCACGCCGGCCGCGCGAAAGCGGCGCTCGAGCCCGGAGCGCACGTGGGTGAAGTAGTCGTAGCCCGCGAGCTGCCCGAAGCCGAACATGCCGGGCACGAAATAAACGCGGTGCAGGGCCGTCATTCAGGCCTAGGGATGATCGAATTCGCGCACTGCGTCAACCGCTGCCAGCCTCAGGACGGCGCGCGCCGAGTGCGTGAGCGGACGCGTCAATCCGAAAAGACGACGCTGGCCGTTTGCTCGAAGTCGAAGCGGACTTCACCGGCATCGACGCCGCCAGACGCGAAGGGCTGGCTGCGCACGCGGTGTAACGACAAATCACCCGCGCCCACGCCGGTGAACGCGCCCGCCGGAACGATGCCGCTACCGGTATCGTCCCGGAAGGTGCAGCGCGTGGTGGCAGAGCCGTTGCGCGACGTGAGTTCCACGTACACGAGGTCGCTCGGTTGGCCCGGCTCCCAGCTCAGATTGATGCTGGAATGCTGGGAAACCGTGTGCAACTCCGCAAACGTGGTGCTGTCGACGGTGACACCGACGAGTGACGCAGGGGCATTCGTGATGACACTCATCGGGCTCAGCACGCCGCCGGAAGTACTGAGCGTGTAATTCGCACCAGCAGGCAGCGGCTGAGCGTCGCGATCGCGAGTCGTGTAGACGACGCCGGCAATCAACTCCGTGACGGAGGGGAATGCGCGAGGTGCCAGTGTTGCCGTCGTGCTGTCGGTGTGGACGACCACATCGCCCGCGTCCAAAAATTCGACTCGGCCGAGCGGGCTGAGCGGCACCGAGTTGTCCCGCTGATGCGCGGAGCCGGAGCATTGCCCGATGGCAGGCAGATCCAGACCAAAGCCGGCGAGCTGCAAGACGGCGTGCGCGTCCACCTCGGGGGGCGTGCGCACGAAGCCCGCGAACGCCGTCGCGCGCGGTGCATCTGCGGTGCTCGGCGAATCGCTCCGCTCGACCGTGATGAGGGCGTGAGTGGTGCCCGTGTTCGCGTCGGAGCCGTAATCGACGGGCGCGACGGAGCAACCGAGGGCGACCGCCCCGAGCCCCATTCCGATTGCCACCTGCCTCAGCACCTGAACCACTCGAGGAGGCTAGCACCGTCCTGGAAGATTCAACAGCCAAGCCTGCTCGAAGGCGTGTAGGTTTCGGTAAACTCTTCGATAACTCTCAGAATTTGCCGATGAGCGCGCCGGCGGGCCGCACTGACCAGCCGTCGATCGTTTCCGAACCATCTGCGCCCGGCTGAGTTACGTGGCCGGTTACGTGCGCGTAGTCGAGCTCCAGCTCGAGGGCCACCCACAGGGGCGAGACGCCGACGGCGACCCCCAGCAGGGACCCGGCACTCAAACGCCGCGCGTCGAGCGCGCAGTCCCGATCGGGCTCGAGATCGACGTGGCCGGACCAACGATCGTAGCCGGCGCGCACCCCGCCCCAAACCGAAATCAGGTTGGCGTCCGTGCGGTAGCCCACGAGCACGGGCACATCCACACCATAGCCGGTCGCTCGTTCCCGCCTGGCCCCGGGGAGATCGATGGGGTCGTGTCCGAAGCCTCGTCCTGTCAGCCCAAAGCCCAGCGAGAGCGCGCTCTGCCCGCTCTCGAAAGCGTGACGGGCGTCGGCGCGCAATGCTTCGCCGGAATAGCTGAGCCCCGCCTCGTTGGTGCCAGGAAGCCCAACGCGCGCCGCTGCCCAAGGCGCGAGCGCCGGGCCTTCGACGAGCGCCACGAGCGCGCCGCGATTGGCGTGCGCATCGGGCTCTGCGCCCGGCATGCGCAAGCGAGCGTCGTCGAGAGCCGCACGTTCGCCGCCCAAAACGAAGCGATCGCTGATGCCGACTCCGGTGCTGGTTTGTCCCGGTGCGAGCGCGTGCGCCGAATGCAGGAGCGGCACTCCACCGCCGCACGCGCTGACGAACGCGACCCCGCACAGCACGAGACTGCACGTGAAGGCATGCCGCGCGCGGGTCATCGGCGGGGAAGCGTGCAAGTGGGCAGGCCCGAGTGGCGACGGCTACTTGCGGAACCGCGACGGGAACGTCGAACTCTCGTAACGCTGGCGGAGCTCTTCGTCGTTGGCGTGCAGGGCGACCGCGCGTTCGATCAGCACTTGCTCCGTTTCGACGTGCTTCGGATCGGGGAGGCAGCACTCCACTGGGCACACTGCCTGACAGGCCTCGTGATCGTCGAAGCCCACGCACTCGGTGCACAGGTCCGGATCGATCACGTAGATTTCGTCGCCCTCGGAGATGGCGTCGTTAGGGCACTCCGGTTCGCAGGCGCCGCAGTTGATACAATCGTCGGTAATGAACGTCGACATGCCCGGTTGGTGCTCTGAATTTTGGGGCTAGCGGAGCCGGTTTTAGGGAAGGTGGTCGCAAACTTACGAATCGCCTGGCGGGCCTGTCAACTTCGAGTAGAGTCGCGGCCGCCCGATGCTTCGCAGGGATTCTAGCGCGTTTTTGGTCCTCGGCTTGTTCGCTTTGTTGGCGGTCGCCTGTCAGCCGAAAATCGGTGACAGCTGCACCACCTCGACGGACTGTTCTGCCACGGGCGACCGTTTGTGTGACATCACCGAGCCGGGCGGCTACTGCACGGTCTTCAATTGTGAGCCGGGCAGCTGCCCCTCCGAATCAGCCTGCGTGAACTTCGCGACCGAGATCTCGCCGGTCGTCGGCTGCGCGACAGGTGACGGAACTTCGCCTTATCAACGGGCATTCTGCATGTTCCGCTGCTCGTCGGACTCCGATTGCCGCACCGGCTACGCCTGCACCACGATCGTGCCCGGCAACCGTTTCGGCGCCGAAGTCGCCGAGTATTCGGGGGGCAACCAGGTGTGCATGGTGCGGGACAGCACCACCGAGCCCATGCTCACCCAATACGACGGCGGGACGAACCAAGGCGTGTGCCTCGGCAGTGATGCCGGCCCGTCGGGCGCTGGCGGCGACAGTGCTGGCGGATCGGCCGGCACGGGCGGCGCCTCGGCCGGCGCGGGCGGCAGCGATGCGGGCGCGGGCGGCTAACCGCCCGGCTCGGCGCTAGGCTCGAGAGCATGTTCGGGCTCTCCTCACTCACGCGAACGCTCGACGCGGCGTTGCGCGATCTGCGGCACCCGAAAAGCGACACCCGCTTGTCCGCGTTGCGCGACCTCGTCCGACTCTCGAGCACGCAGCAACGCGCGCAGGCCGTCAGCGCGCTGTGCGAGGTATTGAAGAGCGACAGTGAACCGTACGTCAGCGCGTCCGCCGCATTGGCGCTGAGTGACGCCGAAGCCGTCGAAGCTATCCCGGAGTTGCTGCTCGTGGCGGAGCAAGGCCACGTCGTGGTGCGTGAGATGGCGCTCGCCGCGCTGGGTGAGTTGTGTGAACCGGGCGCGCCCGAAATTTTGGAAATTTGCGCGCGTGCACGGCGCGATGCGGCGCCGTCGTTGCGGTTTCAAGCCCTCATCGCCGAAAATCGCTTGGCGCGGAGTGCGCTGCTCGCGGGCCTCGTCGACGCCACGCGCGATACCGACGCCGAAGTGCGGCAAATCGCCTATCGCTTGGCCGAAGAGCACGTGACCGCAGACGGCGCCGAGTTGCCCGAGCCGCTGAAGCAACGCGCGCGCGCCGCGCTGCGCGACGACGCCCCTCACGTTCGGCTCGCTGCGGCGATCCTGCTCGCGCGCGTCGGCGAAGCTTGCGGCGCGAGCATCATCAGTTCGGTGGTGCGGCGTGAAGTGCGCGTGCCTTCGCTGGAGGACGAGCAAGCGGCCATCGAATTGGCCGGTGAGTTGATGCTCGACGACACGCGCGCGGCGTTGTCACGCCGGGCCTTTGGCTTCTTCGGCTTATCGCGCGATCCGCTGTCTTGGCACGCGCGCGTCGCATTGGCCCGGTTGGGTGACGAGCAAGCAAAAACCGCAATTTTGCGCGGTTTGCGCGCGTTCACCCGCGATGCGCGAACGATCGCCGTGGCGGCGGCTGGGCGCGCGCGTTTGCGTGAAGCGCGCAGCATCCTTCACGGCATGACACCGGCGCACGCCGATCCCGAAACCGTCGCCGAGGCCCTCGCCGAACTCGAGCCCCTGCCATGAGCGAGCTCGAGCCTGCGCTCCGCCTCGAATTTTACCGGGCACTGCGCCGCGTGCGCTTGCTCGACGACCGCATGCAGGGCCTGCAGCGGCAGGGGCGCGTCGGTTTCTACGGGACGTGTACCGGGCAAGAGGCGGTGCCCGTGGCGCTCGGCTTTGCGCTTCGAAACACGGACTGGATCTTCCCCGCGCTCCGCGAGAGCTCCGTGCTGTTGGTGCGCGGTTTTCCGCTGCATAGCTATTTGGCGCAGGTTTTCGGCAACAATGCGGATGTGCTGAAGGGCCGTCAGATGCCGAGCCACATGAGTGGGCGTTCGGCCAACGTGGTGTCGTGGTCGAGTTGCATCGGGACGCAACTGACACACGCCGTCGGTATGGCCTGGGCCGCTCGCATTCGGCGTGAGCCCGTGATCAGCGCGGCGTGCTTGGGTGACGGCGCCACGAGCTCGACCGATTTTCACGCGGCGATGAACTTCGCGCAGGTGTTTCGCGTGCCGTGCGTGTTCGTCTGTCAGAACAACCAGTGGGCGATCAGTACGCCGGCTGCGCGTCAAAGCGCGAGCCTGACCTTCGCGGCCAAGGCCGACGCCTACGGCATGCGCTCCGAGCGCATCGACGGTAACGACGTGTGCGGCGTTTACTTGACGCTACGCGCCGCGGCCGAGCACGCGCGAGCCGGCCTCGGACCGACCTTCATCGAATGCGTGACGTACCGCGTCGGGCCCCATTCCACGAGCGATGACCCAACCCTTTACCGCAGCAATGCCGAGGTGGAGGCTTGGAGGGCGCGTGACCCGATCGCCCGTCTGGAGCGCGACCTGATCGCCGAAGGTGCCCTCGATGCCGCGCGCATCGCCGTTATCGAAGGTGAGCTCGCCACGGAACTCGAAGCGGCGCTGCTCCGCGTGGAATCACTGCCGCCGCCGCCGCGCGCCTCGCTGTTCGACGACGTGTACGAAAAACTCCCAGAGCACCTGCTCGAACAACGCGCGGAACTGCTCGGTACGCCCTTGTAAAACCCTCCTTCGCGCGTTAAATGGCCCAAACCATGGATAACGCGACAGACAGCTTCGACGCCATCGTTCTCGGCGGCGGTCCCGGCGGCTACGTGTGTGCAATTCGGCTCGGGCAGCTCGGGCTGAAGGTGGCCTGCGTCGAAGAAGAAGAGTACGGCGGCGTGTGTTTGAACTGGGGCTGTATCCCGTCCAAAGCGCTGATCGCGAACGCGCACTTCGTGGAGAAGGCCAAGCACATCGGCGATAGCGGCATCCAGGTGAGCGGCGTCAACGTGGACGTCAACAAGATGCAGGATTGGAAGGACGGCGTCGTCAAGAAGATGACCGGCGGCGTGCGCTCTCTGCTCAAAGCCAACAAGGCCGAGAGCATCGAAGGGCGCGGCAAATTCGTCGACGCGAAGACGCTCGAAGTCACCACCAAGAGCGGCGAGAAGCGGCGCATCACCGCCACCAAGGGCATCGTCGTGGCCACCGGTTCGGCGACGATCCAAGTGCCGGGCTTCGAGTTCGACGGGAAGACCATCATCGGCGCGCGTGAGGCCGTCAGCTTGCGCACGCTGCCGAAGCGCCTGGTCGTGATCGGCGGCGGCGTGATTGGCCTCGAATTGGGCATGGTTTACCAGACGCTCGGCGTCGAGCTCACCGTGGTGGAGCTCACCCCCAGCTTGCTGCCCGGCGTGGACCCGGATTGCGTCAAGGTGGTGGAAAAGAACATCACCAAGCGCGGCGGCAAAGTGCTCAAAAATACCCGCGCCGAGCGCTACGAGCGCACGGCGAACGGCGTGGCCGTCACCGTGAGCGCGGACGGCAAAGAAGAGAAGATCGAGGCCGACGTCGTGCTCGTGGCCGTGGGCATGAAGCCGCGCTCACGTGGCATCGGCCTGGAGGAAATCGGCGTCGAGATCGATCCGCGCGGCTTCGTCAAAACCAACGAGTTCTGCGAGACGAACGTCAAAGGCGTGTTCGCCATCGGTGACGTGAGCGGTCAGCCCATGCTCGCGCACAAGGCCTCGAAAGAGGGTGAAGTGGCGGCCGAAGTGATCGCCGGTAAGCATGCCGGCAAAGACTGGGTCACCGTTCCTGGCATCATCTTCACCGATCCGGAAGTGGCGACGGTGGGCCTCACCGAGCAGCAAGCCAAAGAGCAGGGTTTCTCGTTCAAAGCGGGCAAATTTCCGTTCTCGGTCCTCGGCCGCGCCGTCGTCATCGGCGAGACCGATGGCTTCGTGAAGGTCGTGACCGATACCAAATCCGGGCGCATTCTCGGTATCCACATCGTGGGCCCGTCGGCGAGCGATCTGATCAGCGAGGCTGCCCTCGCGCTCGAAGTCGTGGCCACGGCAGAAGACATGGCTCTCACCATTCACCCGCACCCCACTTTGGGTGAAGCCTTGATGGAAGCCGCCGCGGCCTCCCTCGGCCACGCCATTCACATCGTCAACCGCTGAGTTTTCGCGGCCTGGCACTAGTGCACCGCATGTGATGTCCCATCAACAATCGCAAGCGATTGTTCCGCTTCGCGGCATGCGGT
>Ga0105245_10002412_pt1 | contig 16912 bp, 17 predicted proteins | sample KBSM54metaG_FD_81523 | JGI IMG/M metagenome (GOLD analysis project Ga0105245, IMG submission 81523) | Miscanthus rhizosphere microbial communities from Kellogg Biological Station, Michigan, USA - KBS M5-4 metaG | ecosystem: Host-associated > Plants > Roots > Rhizosphere > Soil | place...
CGGTCGAAGCGGCCCGGGCGCAGGAGGGCGGGATCGAGGATGTCGGGCCGGTTGGTGGCCGCGATCATGATGATGTTGTCCTTGGCCTCGAAGCCGTCCATCTCCACGAGGAGCTGGTTGAGCGTCTGCTCGCGCTCGTCGTGGCCGCCGCCGAGGCCGGCGCCGCGATGGCGGCCGACCGCGTCGATCTCGTCCATGAAGATGATGCAGGGCGAGTTCTGCTTGGCCTGCTCGAACAGGTCACGCACGCGCGAGGCGCCCACGCCGACGAACATCTCGACGAAGTCCGAGCCGGAGATGGAGAAGAACGGCACGCCCGCCTCGCCCGCGACGGCGCGTGCGAGCAGGGTCTTGCCGGTGCCCGGCGGCCCGTACAGGAGCACGCCCTTGGGGATGCGCGCACCGAGGGCCTGGAACTTCTTCGGGTTCTCGAGGAACTCCTTGATCTCGTGGAGCTCCTCCACCGCCTCGTCCACGCCGGCGACGTCGCGGAAGGTGATCTTGGGCGAGTCGACGGACAGGCGCTTGGCGCGCGACTTCCCGAACGACATGACCTTCGATCCGCCGCCTTGGACCTGGTTCATCAGGAATATCCAGAAGCCGATGAAGATCAGGAACGGCAGGACGTAGGTCAGCAGCGAGAGCCAGGCGTTGGACTTGGTGCCCTCGACGTCGAAGTTGACGTTGGACGCGGTGAGCTTGTTGATCAGCTCGTTGCCGTAGTCGTCCGGATAGCCGACCTCGTACTTCTGGCCGTTCTTGAGCGTGACCTGGACCTCGTTGTCCTTGGTCTTGACGTCCGCAGACTTGATCTGCCCGCCCTCCACCTGCTGGAGGAACTGCGGGAAGTTCGGCTTGGGTGTGCTGGGCCCGGGCGAGAAGAGCTTCTGGGCGAAGAACGCCAGTACCACCACGATGAGGATGGGAAAGGCGGCGCTCTTGAAGAACCTGCTCATATGCGTCTCCGTGCGCGTCCTGTAGCGGCGGAGACGCGCATCGCGATCAAGCCTAGCATCGGGCCTATTGTGCCCAACGGCGGTTCAGCCCAGGTAACGCGAGGGTTTGAGACCCGGATCACCTTCCCTGCAACGCGGCGACGTACGGGAGGTTTCGGTACCGCTCGCCGATGTCGAGGCCGTAGCCGATGGCGAAGCGGTCGGCGATCTCGAAACCCACGTAGCGCGGGGCCAGATCGACCTTCAGCCGCTCGGGCTTGGTGAGCAGGGCGCAGACCTCGAGCGAGGCGGGGTCGCGCGCGCCGAGATTCCGCAACAGATATTGCAGCGTCAGCCCCGAGTCGACGATGTCCTCGACGATGAGCACGTGCCGCCCCTCGATGGCCGCGTCGAGGTCCTTGAGGATGCGGACGACGCCGCTGGAGTCGGTGGCGGAGCCGTAGGAGGCCACCGCCATGAAGTCGACCTCGCAAGGGGTCTCGATGCGGCGCATGAGGTCGGACAGGAAGAACACGGCGCCCTTGAGCACGCAGACCAGCAGCGGCTCCTTGCCCGCGTAGTCGCGCGAGATCTCGGCGGCGAGCTCGCGCACCCGGTGCTGGAGCTCGTCGGGCTGGACGAGGATCTCGCCGATGGCGGGGTCGCGCACGGCGGCAGTGTAGGTGCGGTCTCAGCGGGCCGGGGTCGGCTCGAAGCGCAAGATTCCCGCGCGTACGCGCGCGCGTGCGCCATCCCCTAGGTCGAGCGCGCCGTCGGATCCCAGCGCCAGCACGTCCTCGGTGCGGCGCGCCGCCCGCGGCACGGCGCCCCCGGTCGCGTCCTCCGCCAGCCGCCGCACGATCAGCCTGGCCAACGCCGGCGGCAGGGCCGCGAGACGGTCCAGCTCGATCTCGTCGCGGCCGTCCAGAACGCCGGCCACGACCTCGTCCAGCACGGCGGCCTCGTCGCGCAGCAACTCGGCCGTGCGGCGCACGTTCTCCTCGGCCGCCGGGTGGATCGCGCGCAGCGCGGGCAGGAGCTCGTGCCGGACGCGGTTGCGGGCGAAGGCGTCCGAGGCGTTGGTGGCGTCCTCGCGCCAGGCCAGGCCGCGCTCGCGGCAGTAGGCGGCGGTCTCGTCCCGGGTCACGCCCAGCAGCGGCCGCACGAGGCGCCCGTCGCGGGCGGCCATGCCCAGCAGCGCTCGCCGCCCCGGCGACGCGGCCAGGCGGTAGAGCACGGTCTCGGCCTGGTCGGAGGCCGTGTGCCCGGCCGCCACCGTGATCCCCCGCCGCGCCGCGGCCGCGTAGCGGACGTCGCGGGCCCAAGCCTGCAGGTTGCCGGCGTCGTCGGGCCGGCGCGCGCGGCCGACCGCCAGCGGGACGTCGAGCTGCGCGCACAGCGCGCGGCAGTGCGCCTCGTCGGCGTCGCTGTCGGGGCGCAGCCCGTAGTTGACGTGCAGGGCGGAGGCGCCGCCGGACAGCCGCACGGCGAGGTCGACCAGGCAGGTCGAGTCGCGCCCGCCGGAGAGCAGCACCAGCACGGGCGCGTCGGCTCCGAGCAGCCCGGTCGCCCGCACCGCCGCGAGCACCTCGTCAGCGGACCTCATTCGTCGGCGGCGTGGGCGAGGAACAGTTCGGTCACGTAGGAGAACCCCTTGAGCCGGACCTCGCCGATGGGATCGAACTCGACGTGTGCGCCGGCGGCGTCCACGACCGGGCGCGTGACCAGGACCTCGCCGCCGGCCGCCCGGGCGGCCACGCGCGCGGCCTGGTTGACCTCGCGCCCGTAGTAGTCGCCGTCGCGGTACAGCGTCTCGCCGTAGTGGATGCCGATGCGCGGCAGCGGGCGCTCGGTGTGCATGGCCTGGAAGCCCACGGCCCAGTCGGTGAGGGCGGCAGGGTCCGAGCCCACGACCATGACCTCGTCGCCGATCGTCTTGATGATGCGGGCGTCGTCGGGCAGCGTCTCCTCGACCGCCTCGACGAAGCGCTCGACCGCGGTCAGCGCCTCCTCCTCGCCCGCCTCCTCGGTCATGCGCGTGTAGCCGGCGAGGTCGGCGAAGGCGATGGCCACGCGCAGGCGCCCGAGCTCGAGCGCCTCGTCCTCGAGGTCGGCCTCCATGTGCCCGATGACGTCCTGCTCGACGAAGTGCTGCAGGAAGCGCTGGTGCAGGTGGTCCATGATCGGCGAGCTCAGCGGCAGCAGCTCACGGGCCAGCCCCTCCATCTCCTCGGCCATCTCGAGCCCGCCGACGCCGTCGCGCATCAGCGGCTCGTGCACGTAGAGGTGGAACAGGCGCACCTCGGCGTCGGCCATCTGCGCCAGCGCCTGGCCGTAGACGCGCACCAGTTGCAGGAAGGCGACGAGCGGGAAGCCGGCGGCGAGCACGGCGGCGACGTAGCGCAGGAGCTGGAGGTCGTCCTCGGTCATCGAGGCCTGGTCGCCGGAGGGGAAGCCGATCGACTGCCAGATGCGCTCGATCAGGGCGGGCTCGAGGCCGGTCTCGCGGGCGGCGTCCTCCAACGTGTACTCGCCGTCCTCGGACGGGAACAGGTCCTCGATGTAGCCGAAGGCGAGGCGCCCGTTCTCGGCCGCATGGCGGATCGAGGCCAGCGAGTGGCCGCGCTCGCGCAGCCGGGCGACGATGCGGGCGGTGGCAACCGCCGCGGGCGTCCAGCCGCCGTTGGCGTTGGGGATCACCCCCTGCTCGGACCAGCGCCGAAGCGTCCCTGCGGTGACGCCGGCCCTTTCTGCCGCTTGCGAAAGGCTCAACGTTTCCATCCGCGACCACGGAAGGTACCGTCGGCCGGCGGGTTTGCTTGTCCCCGCGCCGAGGAGTACCGTCAGCGGCACCGCTCGTCGACCGCGTCACGCGCGCCGCGGCGGTACGAGTGCGGGCCGCTTCGCCCGCGCGGGGACGGGGCTGGGGAGCCCTCTCAGCCCCGTTTCCGGCTTTTCCCCTTCTTGCCCTCGAGCGCCTCGACGCGCTCCTCGAGCTTGCGCAACTGCTTGCGCAGGTCCTTGATGTCGTCACCGGTGGCGAGGCGCCCCAGCGTGGCGTTGAAGGTCTGGTCGACGGCGGCGCGCAGGGCGTCGGCCGCCTCGGCCGGGTTGCGCGGCCGGCCGCGGGGCATCAGGACTCGCTCGGGACCTCGAGCCGCTCCTGGTCGCGCGAGACCGGCTCGGAGTCGTCCGGCAGCCGCTTGGCCAGCCCCTGGACCTCGGCGGTCAGCGCCTCCAGCTGCTCCTCCATCCGGCGCAGGCGCTCGGCCGTGTCGGTCGCGGCGCTGACGTCGGCCAGCCGCTCGTCGAGGCGCTCGACGCCGTCCTCGATGCCCTCGAGGCGCTGCGAGACCGAGCGCAGCCGCCGGGTCAGCCGCTCGATGTCGGCGGCGGACGGGAGGTTGAGGGCGCCCATGGCGACGGTCTGGGCCTGCATGGCCTTCTCGCGCGCCTCGAACGCGCGGGCCAGCGTGTTGGCGAAGAGCGGGTTCTCGAGCAGGTCCTGGGCGAGCTTCCCCACCGCCTCCTCGCCCTGGCGGGTCAGGCGCTGGCGGAGCCCCTCGTCGTCTTCGGCCATCGTCGGTCGGTCCCCTCGGTCGCGTGCGGGCGGCGGGACTGTAGCGCGACCCTAACGGACCGGTTTCAGGGACTTCGTTGCCCTGAGTCTTGCATTGAGGGTTAGGTCCTGGCCTGTGTAAAGGAATTCCCCGCCTGGAGGCCGATTGCGCAACTCGACGAGCGCGCGACGGTTCCCCTTTGCGGACGCAGAACACACTCGATACGGTGCTGGCGCGTCGCCGGAATGACTCCGGTACCGTCGAATCACCACTGCCGCGGTTGTGGGGGACTCTTGTAGGGAGGGGACTGTCGGCTCGCCATGAACAGGCGCATCCTTGTCATCGGCATCGCGCTTGCGTGCGCGGTTTTCGCCGTCGCCGTGTTGCCCGTGCACGCGGATGACTGCGGCTCGACGCCAGGCGTCACCACCCCCGTGGTGACGGTGCCGAGCCAGCCGATCCCCTGCCCCGAGGTCCCGACGGTCTCCGTGCCGCAGGTCAACGTCCCCACACCCGCGCCTGCACCCGCGCCGACGCCGCAGCCGAGCCAGCCGCAGCCCAGCCAGCCCCAGCCGCAGCAACAGCAGCAGAGCTCCCAGCCGCAGCAGTCCAGCCCGTCCAAGAGCTCCAGCAAGCCTCAAGCGACGAGCGAGGGTTCGCGGCAGCAGACCACGAACGGGCCCAAGGTCACGCAGACGGTCACGGGCAAGCCGGAGTCCGAGCCCAAGAGCACCGGCTCCACGGGCGGGGGCGGCGGGCACGCCAAGCCGAGTGCCCCGAACGCCCCCGCGCCCGACCAGCCCGTCGAACGCACCCCGGGCGGCGCCCCCACCGCCGCGAACCCGACGGTGTCGTTCGCCACCCCCGGCCCGGCCCAGGTCGGCGTGCCGAACTTCTTCATCGACAAGTTCCGGATCCCGCCGTTCCTGCTGCCGATCTACCAGGCCGCCGGAATCCAATACAACATCCCATGGCAGATCCTCGCCGCCATCAACGAGATCGAGACCGACTACGGCCGCAACCTGTCGGTCTCCACCGCGGGGGCGCTGGGGTGGATGCAGTTCATGCCGTCGTCGTGGCGCACGTACGGGGTCGACGCCAACAACGACGGCCGCAAGGACCCCTACAACCCGGTCGACGCGATCTTCGCCGCCGCGCGCTACCTGAAGGCGGCCGACGGCGACAAGGACATCCGCAAGGCGATCTTCGCCTACAACCACGCCACCTGGTACGTGGACAGCGTGATGCTGCGGGCCAAGCTCATCGGCGGCCTGCCCGCAGCCCTCGTGGGCTCGCTCACCGGGCTCACGCAGGGCCACTTCCCGGTGCACGCGCGAGCGCGCTACGCCGACGACGCCGCCGAGAAGGCCTCGTCCGCCCGCTACCACCCCGACAGCGCGACCCAGGTCGTGGACTCCAACGCCAACCGCCGCTCGATCAACATCTACGCGCGCCAGGGCGCGCCGGTCGTCGCCGTGCAGGACGGCCAGATCAAGCAGATGGGCGAGTCGCGCAGGCTCGGCAAGTACCTCGTCCTCAAGGACGCGTACGGCAACCAGTACACGTACGCGCACCTGGGCTCGCTGCAGGCCGACTATCCGGCGCCCAAGCCCGAGGCCCAGGCCAAGCAGGCCAAGGCCGAGGAGGAGATCAAGGCGCCGCACGACCCGTCGCCGACCGAGGCGGCCAGCTCCGGCAGCCAGCGCCAGCCCAAGCCGAAGCCGACGACCAAGAGCGCCGCCGCCAAGAAGGGCGGGGCGGCCCAGAAGGATGCCGCCGCCGCCCAGCCGAGCGCCGACTCCAGACGCACGCCCGCGCACGGCGGCGGCCCCGCCCCCGGGCCGATCGCGGTCCCGTCGGTCTCGGTCGAGAAGGAGCGCCTGTACGCGCACCCGGCGCGCAAGGGCGCGATGAAGGCCGGCGGCAAGGAGCAGCTCTTCCAGGCCGGGGATCTGCCCGGCTTCACCACGTTCAAGTCCTACTTCACGCAGGTCTTCGGCCTGAACCGCAAGGACGTCGTGCTCCGGCCCATGCGCCGCGGCGCGCGCGTCATCGCCGGCACGATCCTCGGCCGTATCGGCGCGGAAGCGCAGGCCTCCCCGCACGTCCAGTTCGCCATCCGCCCCGCCGGCAAGGGGGCGCCGAGGATCGACCCCAAGCCGATCCTCGACGGGTGGAAGCTGCTCGAGTCCACGGCGATCTACCGCGCGGCGGGGAAGAACCCGTTCTTCGGCTCCGACGGACAGACCGCGACCATCGGCCAGATCCTGCTCATGAGCAAGGAGCAGCTGCAGGGGCGCGTGCTCGACGACCCGCGCATCCAGATCTACGACTGCGGGCGCAAGGACATCGAGGGCGGCCAGATCGACCGCCGCGTGCTGGCCACGCTGGAGTTCCTGGCCAACTCGGGCCTCAAGCCGACGGTGACCGCGCTGAAGTGCGGCCACAGCTACCTGACGACGTCGGGCAACGTCTCCGAGCACTCGTCCGGCGACGCGGTCGACATCGGCGCCATCAACGGCATCCCGATCCTCGGCCACCAGGGCAAGGGGTCGATCACCGACATCACCATCGAGCGGCTGCTGACCCTCCAGGGGACGATGAAGCCGCACCAGATCATCAGCCTGATGACCCCGGCGGACTTCGGCGGCGCCGACAACATCCTGTCGCTGCCCGACCACGACAACCACATCCACGTCGGCTTCCACCCGATGTACAACAGCTCCGACGGCCAGGGCGCGCTGAAGGCCGGGCAGTGGATCAAGCTGATCGACCGGCTCAACAACATCGACAACCCGACCGTGTCGGTCAAGCCGTCCAAGGACGCGATCCCGGTAAAACCTGGCGACCACGCCGGAGACTGATCGCTACTTCCGCTTCGCGCAGTTCGAGTTCCCATGGGTGCTCGGACCGGCCGACGGGCGCTACGTTCTGCGCCCGCCCGGCGCCGAGGAGCCCGAGCACGTGCTCGTCGTGCGCACGCTCGGAGCGCCGCCGCGGCAGCGGCGGCGCCGGCGGCCCCGTGAGGTGGCGCCCGAGCCCGAGCCGACGCCGGTGTCCACCTCACGCGCGACGGTGATCGTGGTCGACGCGCTGGACAGCGTGGCGGCGGCGCAGGCGTGGCTGCGCGCGGGGCGCGGCGACACCGCCGAGCGCCGCCTGGCCGAGGCCGTGGCGGTCCTCAACCGCACGCTGGCCGCGCACCGCGTGGCCATGGCCGACCCCGCGCTGCGCGACGTCGGCCGCGAGCAGGCCCTGGTCGCGCGCCTCGGCTTCGGCAGCGGCGAGGAGGTGGCCGACGGCCATTGGACCGAGGCGGTCGAGGTCCCCGTCGCGACCAAGCGCGCGCGCCGCACGGCCGCGCTGCGGCCGCAGGAGCGGCTGGCGGCCCTGCTCGGCGGCCGCGCCCAGCCGCTGGCCTGCGAGGAGCTCGTGCTGCGCGCCCGCTCCGACCTGGATCGCGGCGCCACCCGCGAGGCGGCGCTGCAGCTGCGCATCGCGCTGGAGGCGGCCCTGGCCGAGCTGGCCGACTACGCCGACGCGGCCGACCTCGGCCAGCGCCTGGACGAGCTCCGCGCCGCCCGGGGCGAGGTGGGCGAGGCCGCCAACGCGGCTCTGGCCGGCCCGCTCGATGACGGGCAGGACGAGGCGGTGGAGCGGGTGCTCGGCCGCCTCGAGGCCGCGCTGCGGGCGCGGTCGGCGGCCGGCTTCGCGTAAAGCCCCTCTCTGACAAGAACGAGTCTCATAATCGTGTACCGTCCGGCGGGTGCTCGAGCCGTTCGACCTGCCGTTCGTGCAACGGGGCCTGCTCGAGGTCGGCGTGCTGGCGATCGGCGCCGGGCTCGTGGGCACCTGGATCGTCCTGCGCGGCCTGGCCTTCTACTCGCACGCGGTAGGCACCGCGGCCTTCCCCGGCCTCGTGCTCGCCGACGGGCTCGGCTTCTCCGCCCACCTCGGCGCGGCCGCCACCGCGGCCGTGGTCGCCGCCGGCGTCGGGTGGCTGGCGCGGCGGGACCGCGACCGCTACGACAGCAGCACCGCCCTCGTGCTCGTGGCCGCGCTGGCGGTGGGGGTGATCCTCGCCTCCGACGTCTTCCACTCCGGCGCCGACGTCGAGAACCTGCTCTTCGGCAGCCTGCTCGTCATCGGCCCGAGCGACGTGCTCTGGGCGGCCGGAGCCGGGGTCGCCGTGATCGCCGGGACCCTGCTGCTCGGCCACCGCTGGACGGTCGCCGGCTTCGATCCCACGTCGGCCCGCGCGCTGGGCGTGCGCTCGGCCCTCCCGGACGCGGCCCTGCTCGCCCTCGTCGCCCTGGTGGCAATCGCGGCGCTGTCGGCCATCGGCGCGCTCCTGGCCACCGCGCTGCTCGTCGTCCCTGCCGCCACCACGCGGCTGGTGTTCTCGCGCCTGCGCCCCTGGCAGCTCGCAAGCGTCGTGCTGGCCGCGCTCGAGGGCGCCGTCGGCCTGTGGATGTCGGTCGAGGCCAACGCGCCGCCCGGCGCCGCCATCGCCGTGCTCAGCGCCGCGGTGTTCGCCGTCGTGGCCGGCGGTCGCGCGCTGATCGCCACCCGGCGGGCCGCGGCGCCCGCGGCGGCGGCGGCGGCCGTGCTCGCACTCGCGCTGGTCGTCGCCGGCTGCGGCGCCAGCGGCTCGGGCGACGACGGCCGGCTGAGCGTCGTCGCGACCACCACCCAGCTCGGCGACCTCGTCCGCAACGTCGGCGGCCACGCCGTCGACGTCACCCAGATCCTGCGCCCCAACACCGACCCGCACGAGTACGAGCCGCGGCCCTCCGACGTGCTCGACACCGCCGGGGCCAAGGTCGTGTTCGAGAACGGCGACGGCCTCGACGGCTGGATGGCCAAGGTCCTGGACGAGGCCGGCGGGAGCCCGTCCGTGGTCGACCTCGGCGCCCACGTGCCCGACCGCCTGCCCGGCGAAGCATCCGGGCCCGTGGCCTCCCGCTACGACCCCCACTGGTGGCACGACCCGCGCAACGTCGAGGCCGCGGTCGGCGCCGTCCGCGACGCCCTCAGCCGCGCCGACCCGGCGCAGAAGGGCCGCTTCGCGCGCAACACGGCCGCCTACCTGGCCCGGGTCCGTCGCCTCGATGCCGGCATCCGCGCCTGCTTCGCCACGGTGCCGCCGGCGCAGCGCAAGCTGGTCACCGACCACGACGCCTTCGGCTACTTCGCCCGCCGGTACGGCGTGCAGGTCATCGGCGCCGTCATCCCGTCGCAGACCACCCAGGCGCAGCCCAGCGCCGGTGACATCGCGAAGCTGAGCGCGCTGATCCAGCGCGAGCGGGTCAAGGCGGTCTTCCCCGAGACGTCGATCAACCAGAAGCTCGCGCAGGCGCTGGCCCGCCAGACCGGCGCCACCGCGCACTACGACCTCTACGGCGACACGCTCGGCCCGGCGGGCTCGCCGGGCGCCAGCTACCTGGGCATGGAGCGCGCCAATGCGAACGCGATGGTCCGCGGGTTCACCGGAGGCAGGCAAGGGTGCACGATCCCGGGCCTGTGAGCCTCCGGCCCGCGCTCGTCGCCGGCGAGGGCCTGGCCGCTGGCTACGGCGCGCAGATCGTCCTGCGCGACGTGACCTTCGCGGCCCGGGCGGGCGAGCGCGTGGCCGTGCTCGGGCCCAACGGCGGCGGCAAGACGACGCTGTTCCGGGTCCTGACCGGCGAGCTCGCGCCACGCCTGGGGACCGTGCTGCGACCCGCCCGCTGCGGCGTCGTGCCCCAGACGGAGCGCTCGCGCTTGGATTTCCCGGTCAGCGCGCTCGACGTGGCCGCGATGGGCGCGATCTCGCGCCTGCCCTGGTGGCGGCGACCGGGCCGGCGCGAGCGCGCGCAGGCCCTGGAGGCGCTGGACGCCATCGGCCTGGCCGACCAGGCGCGGGCCACCTTCGGCGACCTCTCCGGCGGCCAGCGCCAGCGCGTGCTGGTGGCGCGCGCGCTCGTGCAGGACGCCGACGTGGTGCTCCTCGACGAGCCCTTCACCGGTCTGGACAGCGTCAGCGCCGAGCGCCTCGAGCAGCTGCTCGTGCGGCTGGCCGGCGAGGGCCGCGCGCTGCTCATCGCCACCCACGACGTCGACCAGGCGCGCCGCTGGGACGTCGTGCTCTGCCTCAACGGCCGCCAGGTGGCCTTCGGCGCGCCGGCCGAGACGCTTACGCTGGACGTGCTCGAGGAGACCTACGGCGCCGACCTCGTCACCGTCCACCACCATCATCACGACGAGCGGGGCGCGGACTAGTGCTGCACGCCCTGGCCGACCCCTGGAGCGAGCCGATCATGCGCCGCGCCTTCGCCGAGGTGGTGCTCCTCGGCATCGCCGGCGGGGCGCTGGGCTGCTGGGTGCTCTTCTACAACCTCTCCTACAGCGCCGAGTCGCTGGCCCACTCGCTGCTCCCCGGCCTGGTCGCGGCGGCGCTGCTCGGGCTGCCGCTGCTGCTCGGCGGGGCGGTGGGGATCGTCGTCGCCGCGGTGGCCGTCGCCGTGGTCGCGCGCACGCCCGCGGTCGGCCGCGACACCGCGGTGGCGGTGGTGGTCACCGGGCTGTTCGGCCTCGGGGTGCTGCTCGCCCTGTCGCCGGCGGTGCCGGCGGGGCTGGGCGAGCTGCTGTTCGGCGACGTGCTCGGCGTCTCGGACAGCGACCTGCTGTTCGCGGCGCTGCTCGTGGCCGTCGTGGTCGGCGCCCTCGCGCTCCTGCACGGGCGGCTCCTCGTCGTCGGCTTCGACCGCACGAGCGCCCGCGGCCTCGGCGTGGCGCCGGCGCTGGTCGACACCGCGCTGCTCGTGCTGCTCGCCCTGGCCGTGCTCGTGGCCGTGCAGGGCCTGGGCAACCTGCTCGTCGTCGCCGTGCTCATCGCCCCGGCCGCGACCGCGCGCCTGTTGACCCGCCGCATGGGCACGATGCTCGTCGTGGCCGCGGCGGTGGCGATCGTGGCCGCGATGGGCGGCCTGTACCTCTCGTACTACGCCGGAACGGCCGCGGGCGCCTCGATCGCGGGCGTCCTCGTGGCCACCTACCCGGTGGCCGCCGCCGCCCGCGGGCTCATCCCCGCGCGCCGCCGCTCAGCTGCTGCATGAGCCGCAGCGCCCGTGGAGCACGACCTCGTGCTCCTCGACGGCGAACGGCACGCGCTCGGAGACCCGGCGCAGCGTGCGCTCGAGCTCCTCGTCGCGGAACGGGATGAGCTCGCCGCAGTCGTCGCAGACCAGGTGGTCGTGGTGGCGCCTGGCGTCGCCGTGCGCGGGCTCGTAGCGGGCCATGCCGCGGACGAGCTCGACGCGGGCGACGAGGTCGAGGCGCTCGAGCTCGTCGAGGATGCGATACACGCTCGCCCGCGCCACACGGCGATCGCCCTCGCGCAGCGCCTCTTCGATGTCCACCGCGGAGAGCGCGCAGGTCTGGCTCCCGAGCAGCTCGATAACTGCCTGGCGCGCCCCACCGCGCCGGTACCCGGCGCGCGCGAGCTCGGCGGTTGCCCGCTCCACCCACGGACTGGCGGGTTCGTGCATGGCTCCACGATACGACGCTCTACCCGCGCGCCGGGCGCGTTGGACGCCACCGCTTTAATTCCCTTTGACCGCCGTTTGCCAGGCTGACGCGCCGTGTCGTCGCCCCCCCAGACCAAGAAGGAGCGCCGGGACGCGGCGCGCGCGGAGCGCAAGGCCCGCGAGGAGGCCGACGCCCTCAAGGCGCGGCGCAACCGCCGCCTGTGGCAGCTCGGGGCCATCCTCGGCGGCGCGGCGATCGTGGTCATCGTCGCGATCGTCATCTCCTCCAGCGGCGGGTCGAGCAAGTCGACGAAGCCGCCGACCAAGGGCTCGCCGGCCGCCGGCATCGCGGCGACCAACGCCCTGTTCGCCGGCATCCCGCAGAAGGGCAACGCGCTCGGCAACCCGAAGGCGCCGGTGACCCTGCAGGAGTTCGCCGACCTACAGTGCCCGGTGTGCCAGGCCTACACGCTGGACAGCCTGCCGACGCTGATCCGCGACTACGTGCGGCCGGGCAAGGTGCGCATGGTCTTCCACCAGCTGCCGATCCTCGGCCCCGACTCGCAGCGGGCGGCACAGGTCGCCGCGGGGGCCTCGGTGCAGAACCGGCTGTGGAACTTCGCCGACCTCTTCTACCGCAACCAGGGCGAGGAGAACACGGGCTACGTGACACCGGCCTTCCTGGCCAAGATCACCGCCGGGTCCAAGGTCAACGGCGCCCAGGCTCTCGTCCAGCCCCCGCCGGCAGCGGCCCGGACCCAGCTCGCGGCCGACCAGACGCTGTCGAGTCACTACGGCTTCAACGCGACGCCGTCGTTCCTGCTCGGGAAGACCGGCAGCGTGTCGCCGCAGCCGCTCGAGCAGGCCGACGTCACCAACCCCAGCTCCTTCGCCTCCGCGATCAACTCGCAGCTCGGCACGTGACGAAGGTCATCGGCGTCCTCGCCGTCATCGGCCTGGGCATCGCCGGCTATCTGACCTACGTCCACTACGCGGGCATCCACGTGCTGTGCGCGGCCAGCGGAGGCTGCGAGACCGTGCAGACCTCGAGCTACGCCAAGCTCGCCGGCATCCCGGTGCCGGTGCTCGGGCTGATCGGCTACGTCGGGATCCTCGTCTCGCTCTTCATCCCCGGCGACCCCGGCCGCCTCGCCACCGCCGGGTTCGCCCTCGTGGGCTTCGGCTTCTCCCTCTACCTGACCTACCTCGAGCTGTTCGTCATCAAGGCGATCTGCCAGTGGTGCGTCGGCAGCGCCGTGATCATGACGGTCATCGCCGTGCTGTCGGTGGTCCGGCTCCTGCGGGCGCCGGTGGTGCCGGCGTCGGTCGGGCCGACCTAGCTGGGCGCCGCCGTTGCCGCCAGGCCCGCGCGCCGGCGCACGGACTCGGTCGCGCGCGCGAGGCGGCGCACCGCCTCGCGCAGCTCGTCGGGCGTGAGCAGCGGGAAGGACAGGCGCATGCTCGTACGCCCGGTGGGCTGGGCGACCGCCGCCCCGCCCGGGATGTAGGTCACGCCGTGCCGCAGCGCCTCGGTGCGCAGCGCCTGCTCGTCGATCCGGCGGGTCAGCGTCACCCAGGCGTGGTGGCCGCCGATCGGGTAGGGCGCCGTGTACTCGCCGGCGAGGTGCTCGGCCAGCGCCTCGAGCAGGGCGTCGCGGCGCTCGCGGTAGTAGGGCATGACCCGGGCGAGCAGGCGCTCGTGCGCACCCGACTGCAGGTAGCGCGCGGCGATGTGCTGGTCCAGCGACGACGTGTGCACGTCGCTCTCGGCCTTCAGCGCCGCCAGGCGTGGGCGTACCGGCCCCGACGCCGCCATCCAGCCCACCCGCAGGCCGCCGCCCACGGTCTTGGACAGCGAGTCGAGGTAGATCACGTGGTCGGGCGCCGCTGCGCGCATGCGCGGGAAGGGGTTGCCCTCGAAGCGCAGGTTCGCGTAGACGCCGTCGTCGACGATGAAGAAGGAGCGCTCGCGCGCGAGCTCGACCAGGCGGGCGCGGCGGTCGGGCGCGATGTCGCGGCCGGTGGGGTTCTGGCACGCGGTCTGGAGGAAGAGCAGCTTGACCTCGTGGCGGGCGATGATGCGCTCGAACGCCTCCACGTCCACCCCGTCCTCGTCGAACGGGACGCCGATGACCCGGGCCCCGGCCGCGTGCAGCGAGGCCAGCGCGCCGGTGAAGGTCGGCGACTCGATCGCCACCACGTCGCCCGCCCGCACGAGCGTGCGCACGACGAGGTCGATGCCCTGGCGGGCGCCGCTGGTGACGATGATCTCGTCGGCGTCGGTGGCGAACCCGGCCTCGCGCCCGCGGGCGGCGAGCTCGACCCGCAGCGCCGGCAGGCCCTCCGCGCTCAGGTAGGAGAGCGCGTCGCCGCGCTCCTCGCGGAACACGTCGGCGGCGATACGGGCGAGGTCGTCGGTGGGCAGGGTGTCGGGGTTGGGCCAGCCGACGGCGAGCGAGAGCACGTCGGGCTCGAACGGGTTGTGGTAGGCCTCGAGGTGGACCTGCTGGGCGTAGGAGGCCTGGCGGTCGGGCAGCACGTACTGCTGCCACTCGTCGCTGTCGGCCTCGGCCGCCACCGCGGTGGCGCGCAGCCGCACGAACGTGCCCCGGCCGACCTGAGCGCTGACGTAGCCGTCCTCGGCCAGCCGTTTGTACACGCGCGCTGCCGTGAGGTGGTTGACGCCCGCGGCCGCGGCGAGCTCGCGCGTGGGCGGGAGCTTGGCGCCTGGCTCGAGCCGCCCGTCCTCGATGGCGGCGATGAAGGCCTCGGCGAGCTGGGCGGTGACCGACGCCTGCGCGTCTCGGTCGATTTGCCCTACTAGGTCAGACAATTCGAACTTGTTTGACATTGACAGGTCACACAATAGCGATATCTTGCTCATTGTTCCAATGACACCCTCACTCACCATACGCATTGCCTACCCCGACGATCGCGCCGCGCTCGAGCGCCTGGCGACGCTGGACGCTCGGCCGCTGCCCGCAGAGCCGCTGCTCGTGGCCGAGGTCGACGGCGAGCTGTGGGCCGCTCTCGGCCTCGCCGACGGCGGCGCGGTGGCCGACCCCTTCCGCCCCAGCGGCGCGCTCGTCGGGCTGCTGCACGCCCGACGGCTGCAGCTGGCCGAGCCGGCGCGCAAGGCGAGGTTGGCGCGCGTGTCGGCCAAGTTGCGGTTCGCGTAGGCGTCGAACGGTTCGCGTAGGCGTCGAACCGGGGGCGGGCGGGTCGCGTACCACCCGCCATGCCTCTACGAATTGGACTAGCCATCGGGATCCTCTCCCTGCTCGTTGCCGCGGGGTGCGGCAGCTCGAGCTCCTCCTCCAGCACCACCACCTCCAGCAAGGCCTCCTCGTCGACCACGGGCGCCGTCGCGGTGGACCTCGGCACCACCAAGGCGGGCAAGGTCCTCGTCGGCCCGAGCGGCCGCACGCTTTACCTGTTCGAGAAGGACAGCGGGTCGACCAGCAAGTGCTCCGGGGAGTGCGCCACCGACTGGCCCCCGCTGACCACCACGGGGAAGCCGAGCGCCGGCACGGGCGTGACCGGGACCATGCTGGGCACGACCATGCGCTCCGACGGCAAGGAGCAGGTGACCTACAACGGCCACCCGCTCTATTACTTCGAGGGCGACAAGAAGTCCGGCACCATCGCCGGCCAGGGCGTGGCTGCATTCGGCGCCGAGTGGTACACGGTCGGGTCCAACGGGGCCAAGGTCGAGAAGGGCGAGAAGGGCGACGACTCCTCCAAGAGCGGCTCGTCCTCCAGCAGCGACGACTCGGGCGGCAGCTCCTCCTCGAGCGGCGGCTCGGGCGGCAGCAGCTACTAGGAGCCTGAAGAGGCGCGCAAGCGGCGGCGGTTCCAACCGCCGCCGCTTTGCGTTGTCTCCTAGAGCGCGGCGACCACCGCGCGCAGCTCGTCGACGACGTCGCCGCCGAGGCGCACGGTCGCCTCGCGGTCAAACGACGTCGGGCCCTGGGTGACGATGGCCACCGCGCCGCCCGCCTGCAGCGTGACCTGGGGCAGCCCCGCCACCGGGTAGACCTCGAGCGAGGAGCCGATGCAGAGCAGGACGTCGGCCCCCGCCGCCAGCGCGAAGGCCCGCTCCATCCGCGCCGCGTCGAGCATCTCCCCGAACAGGACCACGTCGGGCTTGAGCGGGCTGCCGCAGCCGCAGCGCGGCACGCCGGCCGGGTCGGCGGCCAGGCGCTCGCGGGCCTCGTCGAGCTCGACGCGCCCGCCGCAACGCAGGCACGAGCAGGTTGCGATCGACCCGTGGACCTCGATCAGCTCCTGCGTGCCCGCGCGGCGATGCAGCTGGTCGATGTTCTGCGTGATCACCGCGTCCAGGTGCCCGGCGCGCTCGAGCGCGACCAGCGCCTCGTGCGCCCCGTTGGGCTGCTTGGTGCGCAGCGTCGCAAAGCGGTCGCCGTAGAACTGCCAGAACCGCTCGGGGTCGCGTCCGAACACGTCGATGTGCGCGACCTCCATCGGGTCGACCTTCTCCCACAGCCCGGTGCCGGGCGAGCGGAAGTCGGGGATCCCGGAGGGCACCGAGATCCCCGCCCCGGTGAGCGCGACGACCGAGCCCGCCTCGCGGATGAGCGCGGCCAGGCGCTGGACGTCGGTGCTCGATGCGACGGTCACTCGCCCGTGAAGGTCGGCGTGCGCTTCTCCAGGAAGGCGCTGATGCCCTCGCGGGCGTCGGCGGTCTGGAACGCGGTCGCGAAGGCCTGCTTCTCGGCCTCGATGCCCTCGTCGAGCTCCGGCTTGTGCGAGACCTGCTTGATCTGCTCCACCGCCAGCGGCGCCTGCTCGGAGAGCCGGCGGGCGAGGGCCAGCGCGGCATCGAAGAGCTCGTGATCGGGCAGCACCTGGTTGACCAGCCCGAACTCGTAGGCCTCCTCGGCCCGGA